>Ga0207707_10001436_pt1 | contig 22033 bp, 13 predicted proteins | sample KBSC83BmetaG_FD_184336 | JGI IMG/M metagenome (GOLD analysis project Ga0207707, IMG submission 184336) | Corn rhizosphere microbial communities from Kellogg Biological Station, Michigan, USA - KBS C8-3B metaG (SPAdes) (version 2) | ecosystem: Host-associated > Plants > Roots > Rhizosphere ...
AGAAGACGGCGCTGTTCCGCTTGATCAGCAATCATGAGTCGTTCTTCCCTGCCCTGGAGACCATTCATCTTTTCGGGCTGGTATTATTGCTGGGCACAACGGTGATTCTGTGCCTGCGACTGCTGGGCGTGATCATGGCGAAGCAGCCGGTACCGGAGCTGGCTGGGGAACTGGCGAACTATACCGCGTCAGGGCTGGCGCTGATGCTCAGTTCGGGGGCGCTGATGTTCGTGGCGACGGCGGTTCGGAACTACAGCAACACTTCATTTTGGGTGAAGATGATTTTCCTGGCGGCGGCGCTGATTTTTCATTTTGCTTATTTCCGCAAGGTGATTCGCATGGAGGATTTAGGAACGTCACGCTGGCGGGGCAAGCTGGCGGCTTGGGGGGCTCTCATTTTATGGTTCGGGGTCGCATTATCGGGACGGTCGATTGGGTTCCTGGGATAAAGGCTGTGAAACAGGCACATACGAATGCGAAGGAGCAGAGCCGGTCAATTCTGCTGATCGACGACGATGTGGCCTTGTGCACGCTGATGGCGGAGTTTTTTGCGGAGCACGATTTCCGCGTCGAAGCGGTGCACGACGGCGCGGGCGGCCTGGCCAGCGCGTTCCAGGGCAAGCACGATTTGGTGCTGTTGGATGTCATGCTGCCGGTTGTCGATGGGTTTCACGTATTGCAGCGGCTCCGCCAGCGGACTGCGATGCCGGTGATCATGCTGACGGCGCGGGGGGCGCAACAGGATCGTATTGCGGGATTGGACGCCGGGGCCGACGATTACATCGCGAAGCCGTTTGCGCCGCATGAACTACTGGCACGGGTGCGCGCGGTGCTGCGCAGGACGGGGGCTGCGCGGCCGGCCGCTGGGCATGTGGTGGTAAGCGATATCGAATTAAATACGCGGACGCGGGAAGTGCGGAGAGCCAAAATCCCGGTGACGGTCACTTCTTTCGAATTCGATATTCTGGACATTCTGATGCGCTCGGCGGGGCATGTGGTGTCGCGGGATGAGCTGGCGACGGTCCTGTATAATCGGGAGGCTACGCCGTTCGAGCGATCGATCGACGTGCATATCAGCCATTTGCGGCGAAAGCTGGAAACGGGCGATCGAACACTGATCCGGACGGTGCGCGGAGTGGGATATTTATTCGTGGCGGCGGACGAAAAATGAAATCAGTTTATTTAAGAGTATTGTGGCTGTGTTTTGGAACCCTGGTGTTCGCACTGGGCGGCTTCCTGGTGATCTCTCGAATCATGACCCAGCGGAGTTTTGACAAGGGGGCTCCAATTGGACGGAACGCCGGGCTGCAGTTTGAAGAAGCCGGCCTGGAGTACGAGAACGGCGGAGCTAAGGCGCTTTCTACTTATCTTGCCTGGCAACACTCGTTCTATCCGGAGTTGGAGTTTTACTACACCAAGAAGGGGCGCGATCTGGTGACGGGGGTTGACCGGTCGAGCCTGCTGAAAATGGCCAAGTCACGCTGGTCGCTGATGAATGTGATGGGGCCGATCATTATTGCGGTTCCATCGGCCGAGAGCGAGTATGCGTTCATCGTCGATATCCCGCCCAAGAATGTCGCGCTGTATCTGCCTTACTATTTGCTGCTGCTGTGCGCGGTGGCGCTGCTGTGTTGGGGGTTGGCAGTCCATTTCGGATCACCGCTCAATAAGTTCACGGAAACCGTACGTAGCTTTGGCGCTGGCGACTTGTCGGCTCGAGTTGGCTTCACCAGGCGTGACGAAATTGGCGATGTCGCGCGAGCTTTCGATCAGATGGCGGACAGGATTGAAACGCTGCTTACCGCGGAAAGGCGGTTGTTGCAGGACATATCGCATGAGCTGCGTTCACCGCTGGCGCGGCTGAGCTTCGCGGCGGAGTTGACGCGCACGTCGGCCGATCGCGATGGCGCTGCGATGCGGGTCCACAGGGAAGTGGACCGGCTGACGGATTTGGTGCAGAGCCTGTTACAGGTGACGCGGGCGGAAGGCGATTTGGATGCGCGGAACTTGCAGATCGTAGGGCTGGACGGGCTGGTGCGGGAACTCATTCAAGATTGCGAAATTGAAGCTTCGGCGCGGAATTGCCAGATGACGTTAAAAGGGTCGAGCCATTTGCAACTGCGGGCCGATCCGGAACTGCTGCGGCGTGCGATCGAGAATATTTTTCGTAATGCGATCCGGCATGCTCCGGCGGGGAGCAATATCGAGGTCACGCTGAATAGTACGGCGGCGAACGCTTCGGTGTCGGTCCGTGATTATGGGTGCGGCGTGCCGGCGGAGGCGCTGGCGAACATTTTCAAACCGTTCTTCCGGGTGGATAATTCTCGCGATACGGCGACGGGGGGCGTGGGGCTGGGGCTGGCGATCGCGCAGCGCGCGATTCTGGTGCATCACGGGCAGATTTGGGCCGAGAATGCTGAGCCGGGGCTGCGGGTCTCCGTTGACTTGCCAGTTGCCGGCTAGTTCGCGAATTCGAAGGCGTCGGCAGAGGGCGTCGATACCATGACTCCGGTGCCGGACGATTGCACGTCTCCGCTGATCGCGTAGAAGCGGTTGCCGATCACGCCGCCCGCTACGCCGTGGCGGCCAATTGTCATAGGCGTCAGTATGCTCCAGGTGTTGGTCGCCGGATCGTACATTTCAAAAGCGTGATAGGCGGTGTGCTGGAAGAAATCCTGGTTTTCGCCACCGGCTACCACAATGCGACCTTTATAGACGCCGACGTCCAGGCCGCTGCGGGCGGTGGGCATTTTGGCCAGCGGGCGGCTCCAAGTGTCGGTGGCGGGATCGTAGGCTTCGACGTTCGCGAGATCAGACGAGGCGGCGATGAACGCGGCGCCGATGCGGCCGCCGATCACATAAATTTTGCCGTCTACGACACCGGCGGCGGTATGGTTGCGGGGCGTCGGCATGGGGGAGCGGGTGCGCCAGGTGTTGGTTTCGGGATCGTATTCTTCGACTGTGGAGAGGACGCGCTGCGCGATGGTTGGATGAATGGCGGGGTTAGTGGCTCCGGGAGCAGTGGTGGCTCCGCCGATGACGTAGATCTTCCCGTTCACGGTACCGGCAACGGCTGCGCCGCGCTTGGTGGGCATGGGAGCTAACGGCTTCCAGGTGTCCTTCATCGGGTCGTACTCGAACGCATTGTTCACAGGGGTCCAGGCGGCGAGGTTGCCGACTTTTCCTTCGGTGAAGCCGCCGAATACGTAGATCTTTCCGCCGTATTCGGTGAGAGCGAGGTGATGGGCGGGCAATGCCATGGGCTTCTTCTTCGTCCACTGATTGGTGGCGGGATCATATTCGTAGACCATGCCTACGGGGAGCCAAATGGGTGCGGATACTAAGCCCGCGAAGACATACATCTTGCCGTTGGCGGCTTGGCCGATGACTTCTTCATGCGGCTCGGGGAAGGGCGGCAAACTCAGCCATTTTCCACCTTGCGCGTTGGCGGCGGGGGCCAGCACGCTGAGTAAGCTGAAGGCAATCGAAATCGTTCGCGTCAACATTCGTATCCTTTCGTCATGCGACTACGGATTTTTCAGGATCTATTAGGAATATCCAAATTAGGGCGCCCAAGAACAGGACGCCCGCGGAGACAAAGAAGGGGGCAGACCAATAGCCTCTATCAAAAAGGCCTCCGTAGACCAGCGCGGTAAGAGAGGCGGCCAAGGCGCCGAACATGTTCATGATACCGGTGACGGTGCCGCTGAACTGGCCACCGACGTCCATGGGGACGGCCCAGGCGGGTCCGATCACCAGTTCGAGAAAGAAGAATGACAGGGCCAGGCAGAGGACGGAGGTCACGGCGCTGGCGGTCATGGCGGCGGGAATCACGAAGAGACCTGCCAGGGCAAAACCGGGCGCTGCGACTACGCGGCGCGCGAAGCGGGCGTTGCCGGTGCGCTTATAAACCAGATCGCTGATGGAGCCGCCGACTACATCGCCGAGCATTCCGGCGAATAGCGGAACGGAGCCCAGGATGCCCAATGCCTGCAGTGTCAGATGGCGGTATTCACGCAAGTAGGTGGGGTACCACGTGAGATAAAAATTGGTCCCGAAGAAAAAACAGGCGTAGCCTATCGCGATGAACCACATGTTGGGCGTGCTGAAGATGCGGGCCCATGGCACTGCTTGGCGCGTGGTGCTTAACTGGACGATGGTGCCGTCGGCGTTGCGGCCGCGGATCTGCGCCAGCTCGGCTTGATTCACGCCGCCGTGTTCTTCGGGGCGATTGCGATAGATCCAGGCGAAGGCGAGGGACCATATGACGCCCAGTGATCCGAAAAAGTAAAAAATCGCGCGCCATCCGAAGGCTAGCAGGATGCTACCGGCGACTAGGGGAGTGACGGCGACGGCAAAGCGGCTGAAGAAGTGCGTGGTGCCCTGGATGCGGCCGCGTTCCGATCTGGGGAACCACAATTGCATGCCGCGGCTCGCCACGGGGAAGGCGCCGGCTTCGCCCAGGCCTAGCAGAAAGCGCGCGCTGAAGAGCGATCTCAGGCCGACCGCAAAGCCCGTCATGGCGGCGGCTATGGCCCACCAGGACATGATTACGATGAGAACTTTTTTGGGGCCGAAGCGGTCGCCGAGCCATCCGGCGGGGACTTGGCCTAGCGCGTAGGCCCAAGCGAAGGCGGCGAGAACCAGACCCATGGCGCTCTTGCTCAAGCCGAATTCTTTAGCGATTTCGGGTTGTGCGACGGAGATGTTGCTGCGGTCCATGTACGCGATCAGGTACATGAGGCTGATCAGGAATAGAATCCACCAACGGGTTCGAGTGGGCTTGGAACTCGCACTGTCCGGAACTGCGGCGAGTTCCGTTACATCTGCGCGGTGATTGTCCACGGGCCCCCTTATCTGGTGAGCGGAATTTAGACGAGCGATGGTTCGGGCGCCGTCGCGACTGGCGCGGCGATTTCGACGGGCTGTCCGGTTTCCGCGGACAGGTCAGCGGCTTGATAGACCTGCATGACCAAGCGCGCCTGTTCGGCGGTCACCAACGGTTGTTTGCCTAGCGCGACGCACTCGATGAAATGGAGGGTTTCGGCTTCCATCGGTCCGGCATAAACATGGTTCACTTTTTCGCCGGGCATGGTCGAAATGGGAAATTGAATTCCCTTCTGCAAAGTGGTGGTGTAGACGTCGCGATGGGTGTCATCCACCATCACGGCGCCTTCGGTGCCGACGAATTCGATCCAGGTTGTCGAAAAATTGGGATAAGCGGGAGGCAACACCCAGCCGGCGCCGATGGTAAACGCGGTGCCGTCGTCCATGGTCACGATGATGAAGACACAGTCGGGGACGTTGTACTGGCCCTTCATGATCTTGTGAACTTCCTGCGCGTAGACGCGGATGGGTTTGCGGGGAGCCAGGCACCACAGTACGAAATCGATGTCGTGCGTGGCTTCCATGGCCGCCGGAGACAGCTTCACACGGCCGCCGATTTTCTTGCCGAGGTTTCGCGTGATGTGGCGGCTGACTAGCGCGCTGCACGGCTCTCCGATGGTGCCGTCTTCGATGGAGCGCTTCACGAAGGCGAACTTGGGATTGAAGCGTTGCGAATAGCCGATGGTGAAGGACAACTTCTTCGAGCGGGCCAAGGCGATCAATTCGTCGGCTTCGGCCAACTCCATGGATATCGGTTTTTCCAGGAAAACGTGTTTGCCGGCGAGAAGGCTTTCCTTGGTGATGGGGTAGTGCGTCGGCTCGGGCGTGGTCGAAATCATGACCGCGCCGATTGCGGGATTTTCGACGATTTTGCGATAATCTGTGGTCGCGGTGACGGGGTTGGTCTGAGCTTTGACTTCTTGAAGACGCTCCTCCTTGATCTCCGCGATGTGCAGTTCTTTGACCCAGGGGCTGGCGGCCGCGGCGACCGCGCGAATGCCTCCACACCAACCGGTTCCGATAATGCCAAGGTTAATTTGTTTCATGATGACAGCCTTCCTCTATGCGTCGTAACTTGTGATTCTACTCTCCGCCTTCGGGGGAGTCAAAGCACACGCGCGCTCTTTACATTACTTAACAGTAGAGCCGCTCACTTGCGGAATTTCTTGAGTACAATCCCAAATGGCATCGTTCAGCGATCGGGGTCTGTACGTGTTTCTAGACGCTAAAGGGGGGGCAACCAATGAAGCCATGTTTTGCTATCGGCGTTGTGCTCTGTGGGATGGCGGTTACGGGCTGGGGGCAATCGACGGCCCAGATCCATGGCACGGTCCGCGATGCGAGCGGATCGGTAGTTCCGGCCGCTGAGGTCAAGGCGACCCAAACCGACACCGGCGTGGTCCGCAGCACCACCAGCGCAGCGGATGGCGGATACGTTCTGACGGCGCTGCCCGTCGGTCCCTACCGTCTGGAAATCACCAAGGACGGATTCACAAAATCCGTCGAGTCCGGCATTGTACTGCAGGTGAATACCGATCCTGCCGTCGATATTTCGCTCAGAGTGGGCGCGGTCAACGAGCAGGTGAGCGTCGAAGCCAATGCCGCGCTGGTGGAAACGCGCAGCTCCGGCATCGGTGAGGTGGTGCAGAACCAGCGCATCGTTGAACTGCCGTTGAACGGGCGCAATGTTACGGACTTGATCGGACTCGGCGGGGCGTCGGTGCAAACCGGGACTTCGCAAACCCGCTGGTTCAGCAATCTTCCGGTCATCAGCATCGGCGGCGGCGTGGCGGGGGGCGGCGCGGGGGGCTCAAATCTGCTGGGCACGGAGTACAGCCTGGATGGCGCGAATCATCTCAGTTATCTGAATGGCAGCACTATGCCGATTGCGTTCCCGGACGCGGTGCAGGAGTTCAAGGCGGAGACCAGCGGCCAGACGGCGCAGCGCGGGGCTTCGACTTCAGTGAGCGTGGTGACGAAATCCGGCACCAATAGTTTCCATGGCGACGCTTTTGAATTTATCCGCAACGATGGTTTCGGGAGCGCCCGCGAATACTTTTCGCCGGTCGCGAGCACATACAAACGCCACCAATTCGGGGGAACCATCGGTGGGCCGATTAAGAAAGACAAGCTGTTTTTCTTTGGCGGCTATCAGCGCAGCACGATTCGCCAGAATCTGCCGAGTAACACCGTGGTACCAACAGCGCGGATGATGGCGGGCGACTTTACAGGCGGCTGCTTCAATACCGGCGCTCTGAAAGCGGTGGGGCCCATCAACAACCTGAACCCGACGACTCCGCTGTTCACCGCCGGCATTATCAGTCCGACGAAGTTTACTTCGCAGGCGAAATATATTGCGAACGCGTACTTGAACAATTTAGGAGGGCTGCAGCCCGGACCTTGCGGCTCCGTTACTTACCAGGTTCCGACGCACGAGAATGATGACCAATACGTGGGCAAAATCGATTATCAGATCAGCGATAAGCATTCGCTGTTCTTCCGCATCCTGGAAAGCAAGGTGGTCTACCCTGCCCCGCTGTCGGGCTGCTCATTCAACTTGCAAACGGAAGTGCTCGGCGGAAGCTGCTTGTCGAACAACATGCTGAATTCGACCGCCGCCGGGGAGAATCAACTGGCGAGCTCGGCTGCGATCGGCGATACCTATGTGATCAGTCCAAGCATGGTTAACGCCGCTCGCTTGTCTTTCAATCGCACGGCGGCCACGCTGCAAAGCGCGCATCTTTTCACGCTTTGCGATGCCGGTGTGGGTAACGGATCGCAGGGCCCGAACGGATTCTGGTGCGGCGGCACGCCCGGTCAGTTGGGCGGCGCGAACATCAGTGGCGGGTTTGCGTTTGGCACCGGCCTCGGCGACGGTGACTTCTGGAACGGCTACAGTATGGCCTTCAACGACGACGTGAGCTGGCTGAAGGGCGCGCACCAAATGACGTTCGGGTTCGGTTGGCTGCAGGGTAGAGTGGTGGAGTTTAACCACTTCACGCCGACCGGCGCGAACATGCTCTTCACGGGTGCGGTCACCGGGTCGGGCATGTCCGATTTTCTACTGGGAGATCTGAGCAGTATCTTGCAGGGTCTGCCGAACGCTTATACAGCGCGGCAAAATATGGTGGGCGTATATTTCACGGACACCTGGAAGATTAGTTCGCGGCTGACGTTTAATTTTGGCATTCGCTGGGACCCGTTTCTGCCGCAGCAAATCAAGAATGGCCAGATATCGAATTTCAATATGGGCCGGTTTTTGGCGGGCACCAAGAGCACGGTATTCAAGAACGCGCCTCCGGGATTTTATTTCCCTGGCGATCCTGGTTTCCCGGAGCAGTCCTCTGCCTACCGTCAGTGGTGGCATTTTGATCCGCGCGGCGGTCTGGCGTGGGATCCCAAAGGCGATGGCAAGACATCGATTCGCGCGGCTTATGCATTTGGGTATGCTTATCTGCCGGGGATTGCGCATGAAGACGAAGGCGGCTCGAATCCATGGGGCGGACGAGTCACGCTGGGGACACCGGCAGGCGGCTTGGCGAATCCGTGGCAGGGGCAGCCGGGCGGGAATCCGTACCCATACGGCGTGAGTCCGAGCGTTGCGTTCTTACCCGGCGGTCAATATATGACCAGCGACTACGACCTGCCGGCGGCTACTACCTACTCGTGGAACGCTTCGGTGCAGCGGCAAATCGGAACGAGCTGGGTGGCGACGGTTTCCTATCTGGGGAGCCGGGTGCAACATCTGTACATCAACCAGGCGATCAACTACGGGCAGTTGGTGGGCAACGCCGTGGCATCCGGTTGCGCTCCCACTGCGATCAATTGCACCGCTGCTGCGAATCTGCAGGCGCGGCGTGTTCTGTCCCTGCAGAATGGCGTTGTAAACCCCGCGGGCACTCTCGTCGGGAACATGGACTCGTGGTATCCATACGGAACGCAGTTGTACAACGGCATGCTGGCTTCGGTGCAAAAACGACTCAGCCGCGGTGTGAGCATGAGCGCGAATTACACGCTGTCGCATTGCATCGGATATTACCAGGGCTTCAATTCGAAACCGGAGGAGACGGCTACCAATCCTTATAATCCGTTGTTCGATCGCGGAGATTGCGATAGCGACCGGCGGCACATCGTCAACCTCACCGGGGTAGCGCAGGCACCGAAGTTTTCAAATAAAGTGATGGGGACAGTGGTCTCGGGCTGGCAACTGGCGGGGATCTACAAGTTCCTGTCGGGTTCGCCTTTTGCAGTCCAGGATGGCACCGACCAGGAACTGTCGGGTATCAACCACCAGCGTCCGAACCTGGTGAACGCGTCCACCGTTTATACGGGACAAACCTGCGGCGGCTGCTTTTACTTGAACAAGGCGGCCTTCGCTCCCCAGGCGTTGGGTACGGTGGGAAATCTGGGATGGAACAGCGTGGTGACTCCGGCTTACTGGGATCTGGACCTCGCGCTTTCGAGAGACTTCAGGTTCCACGAGCGCGTGAGCATGCAGATTCGTGCCGACGCGTTCAACCTTACCAATAGTATGGTGCCGGCTTTCAATCCGAGTTCGCCACCGGTGCAGGCGGCAACCGCGCAGCCAACCTCGCCCTCGGTGGGCGCATTCGCGGCGCTGAACAACAACCAGTTTGGGCAAATCCTGAACGCCTTCCCGACTAGGAAGATTCAGTTCGCGATGAAGTTTACTTTCTGATCTCACGCAAAGGGAAACCACACCATGACTGACGACTTCTCCCGCCGGGAGCTATGGAAGCGCCTCGCCATCGCGGGCGCGGCGGCGGCGCTGCCTGCTGCGGAATTATACGGGCAGTATGTGAATAAATCGACTGCCAAGGGTGGACGGATCGACGTGCATCACCATCACTCGCCGCCGGCGCTGCGGACAGGTCCGGGGGGACGCGGGAGAAGCGGGCTGGGTCCTTGGACGCCGGAGCAATCGCTCGAGCAGATGGACAAGTTCGATATTGCCGTTGCCATGATGTCGATGACGCAGATGGGCGATCTGCTATACGACGGGACGCCCAAGGGCGCGGCTGCGATACGGACGGGTAACGATTACGGCGCGAAGATCATGGCGGATCATCCGAAACGCTTTGGGCTGTTCACGGGCGTGCCGCTGCCGGACATTGATGGCGTCATGAAAGAAATTGAATACGGCTACGACACGCTGAAGGCGGACGGGATCGGCATTTATACCAACGACAATCACAACCGTTGGCCGGGCGACCCTTACTACGACCCGATGTGGCAGGAGCTCAATCGGCGGAAAGCAATCGTGTACATGCATCCGTTAGCGCCCCAGTGCTGCCGCGATTTGAATGACAGCGTGCCTACCGCGATGAATGAGTTCGATTTCGATATCACGCGAGCGTGTACCAGCATCCTGGCGAATGGGGTGCTGCATAAGTATCCCAACATCAAAATCATCATTCCGCATTCCGGCGGGACCATGCCGGTGCTGGCGGGGCGCATTAAGGACCGTTATCCCGCCGATGCGAAACACGCGGAATACATTCCGAACGGCGTTTGGCCGGAGTTGAAGAAGTTCTATTTCGACATTGCGCACGCGTCCTACGCGATGCCGCTGGCGGCTTTGTTGAAGTTTGCGCCGCCGGATCAGATCCTGTTTGGAACGGATTTCTCGCCGGAGCCGATTGAGTCTACCGTGAATGAGTTGCCCAAGTCGGGGCTTTCGCCGCAGCTAATGAAGGCGATCGAACGCGGGAACGCCGAGCGGCTGTTCCCGCGCTTCAAGGTTAGCGTTTAGTGGATGACTCCACCAGCGGGGTCACGCACGCGCTTGTTAAATTGCTCTACCTCGTCGGCTGGGGCGCAGAGATCTTCCATTAATCCGCCCCAACCGTCGGCGGTTTTGATGCCGTCTTTGGTGTCCAGCTTGCGGAATTTTTTGGTCTGGCTGATCCACGGGCGCGTGTAGATCTTGGGGTCGGTTACGGTCATGGAGAGTTCCATGACGTCGTAGGCGGTGCGTTTGTAGCGCTCCTGCAGTTTCATGTCAGTGCTGTGCGGATACCCGAAGTGATCAATCCAGGTACGTTCGTCGAACCCGTTGGAATCGACTACGAAGGTGTCGCCGTCCCAGTGGCCGGTTGAGTATCCCCACCAGCGCAACTGGTCCGCGTCCTCCGGCAGCTTACGGCCGTCGGTCCAAATGGTTCGCAGGACGTAGGTCCACTCGAACTGCTGCATGATTTTGTCGGGGAGCACGTTCATCTCCAGCGGGTCGGGATAAATCAGGGCTCGTGTCACGCCTTCGGGATTGCAGTACTGATACGGATCGGTCCCGTTGGCGGGGGGTACGGCGCGGCGGCGGCCGATGTGCTCCTCGGGATGAGCGTTGGCATCGGGACTGCCCAGGTTGCGTCCGTAAGAGGGCTTATTCGCGTCGAACATTTTCTGGCCGAGCGGCGTCATAGGTGGGACGTCGTTGCTGTAGCCACGGTCTCCGCAATCCCGGCAGGTTCCGCCGCCGCCGTAGCCGGCTGGAGTGCCGTTGCGGGTCCAGATGCCGGAAAGGTCGTGCTTATCGTACGGCTTGTTGGCGTTGGCGGGATTCGCTGCCAGGATGCCGCCACGGCCTCCCTGCGCGAGTGCCAGCGAAGAGAACAGCAGTGCGGTGCCAGTGAATATCGCGAAGCGATTTCTCATATGCGAGACTCCTTGACTACTCTTTTTTCTCGGGCGCAGGGGCCGGGCCCGGGAGAGCGACGGCGCCCAGGACTACTTCGCCCGCAGCGTTGACAATCTTTTGGATGAGGCCGACTGGAGTGCCCGCGAACGACGGAGCGATGGTGAGCGTGACCTCAGTTCCGGGCGTCAGCGCGGCTTCGGAGCGCTTCCTGCCCCAGCCGATCTGGACAAGCTGCGCGGGGTTGGGAGCGATTTCACCGCTCCAATGCACCACGTTGCCCTTGTCGTCCTTCACGTCGAAGAAGATCTGCGGGTGCGGATTGGCATAGCGGAACTCGGTGACGGTGGCTTTCACGCTGTAGGCTTTGCTCGCGTCATAGGACACGCCGGTTCCGTGGTGTGCCAAAAGCACAGCAGCGCCTAGGGCGAACAGGATCGAAATTTTTAGTTTCATGTCATCTCCTCAACCATTTACTTTTTGGCCGGCGCCACGGGCGCGGACGGCTTGCCGAATTTCGCTGCGTCAATCGAAGTGTTGGGCTGAATCTCGCTGAGCTGCGTGGTAGATTGCCCATCGGTCCAGGTCACCACCGTGTGATACGGCATTTTGATGCCGGCCACTTCGCGGTAATCCGAGAAATCCGTCTGCGTGGGAACGATGCCGACCGCGGTTGCGGTGTAGCGCACGACACGCAACAGCAGGCCGGAACTTTTATCGAAGTACAGTTTAATGCGTGATCCTCCGGGGCTGATTCCTTGTACGATCTGCGTCTCTTTATCGGCGATGAACGCGGCCGGGAAGCCCACGCGCCATTGAGTAAGGGCTTCTTTGATCCGCGCGGGGAACGATAGATTCGCGTCTAACCTCGCGCCATCCAAATCGTTTCCGGCTGCGAGGGGGAGGACGGGGACTGGTCTGTCGACGGTAGCGGCCCAGCCTACACGGCCGTCGTAGGTAATGACGCTGTCACCCTGGAGGGTATGGGCGACAGTGGTGCGCTGCGCGGGGGCTTTTGCAAAAATCTCGAAGGGGACTGGCACGTGAAAGGTCTCGAAGCCCTCATAGGTCCCTTTGGCCGTGAAGCTGGTGAAGGCGGCCAGACGTTGCGCTCCGCCGACGGCCTGAATATATTTGTCGAGAATTTGTTCGGCGAACGGGCCCGCGGGCGCCGACCCTACAATTTCAACTTCATTGGGATCTTCGTCGGGCGTGCTGTACTGCTCGGCTAAACTAGGGATGACTTTCGGGCGCTGTCCTCCGTGATGGCAGGAGTAGCAAGTGACAACGCGGCGTCCTTGAAAGTTGTCTTTGTTGATGGCGTTCACCATCAGGATCATGCGACGCGCGGTGCGTTTGAGCGGTACATCTTCGGCGAACTTTTCCCAGTTGCCGAGGCTTTCAGTGACGTGGCAATAGGTGCAGTTCAAGCCGAGTGAGGCGGAGAAGAAACCCATCGTGTCCATGAACTGGTTGACGGGAATTCCTTTTAGCACCTGGACGTTTTTGAAAACGTCTTCGACCATCAGTGGTTTCGGATCAGGAGCAGCTTGGCCGCACGCGATTCCTATTCCTATGACGGGAAGAATGAACGGCTTTAGGGTGAACTTCATGCGAGCCGATCAGTATGTTAACACCGGGTCCTGGCCAGTGCTAGACACTTGACATATCTTTACGTAGAGCGCCGGGACGAAGCGCGTCAGGTGCGTACGGGCGTGGCGGCGGAGATTTCGGAATCGTGCTTGCGGCGGCGGTTCTGCAGCAGGTGATCTAAGCTCCAGGCGCCTGCGCCGGCAGCTACGAAATAGAGGAAGGCAAGAAAGTAGAGGAGCACTTCGTTACCGCCGTTGCGAATCGGCCACACGCCGTGGGGGACGGCGGAATAGAGGTAAGCCGCCAGTAGTTCTGCGCACAGGATGACAGCTACGGGCCGCGTGAAGAGGCCGAGAAACAACAAGACGCCGCCGAGAATTTCGAGGCCGCCGAAGATGGGGGGCAGTCCGTCGAGTGCCATGGGGATGGCGGCGCGGCGGCCTCCGGAAACGGGGAAATAGCCGAAGGAGTGGCGGAATCCGTGGAGTGTAAACACGAAGGCCAGGATGATGCGGAGCAGCGAACGTGTGTAGCCTTCCCAGGAAGCGATAGTTGCTTTCAGCGGCGACCCGGCGCGGGCTTGTCCGATGAGGGAATCCACACTCCACGGGCCGGCTCCGGCCGTCACCAACCAGAGAAATATAAAGCAACAGATGACCGCTTCTTCTCCGCCGTTGCTGATGGGCCAAAATCCTCGGGGAGCCCAGCGTGAGAAGTAGGCCACCGCCATCTCGCCGCACAGGATGAAGGCGGTGGTGCGGGTGAACAATCCGAGAATCAGCAAAGCGCCACCGGCCACTTCGAGAGGCCCGGCGAATCCGTGCATGGTTAAAAAGTTGTGGTCGATTCTTCCGCCGGCAAAACCCCAGATCTTTTCGGCGCCGTGCTGGAAGAATAACAGCCCGACCGCGATTCTCACCGCGCTAAGGAGATAAGGCAACATGCAGGTGTGCTCCTTGACGCAGGCTATTGTATACCAAATAACAGTCGGTTACGATTGAAACGCGGCGGCCCTCGGTTAAGAATTGTGAAGCACTTATTTCTGCTGTTCCTTTTGTTGGTTGGCGCGGCGTCTTCGGGCGCGGCGCAAGGCGTCGGAGACCGTGCAAAGAAGGCCCTGGACGGCGATGCGAGCGCGCAGATCTCGCTGGGGGAGTCGTACCGGCTGGGTCTCGGCGTGGATCAAAATTACGCGGAGGCGCGGCGGTTTTATAAGCTGGCGGCGGCCCAGGGGGCTCCGCAGGCGCAATTCGCGTTGGCGGAGATGAATCGCTTTGGCGAGGGTGCAGCGCCGGATTATGCGGAGGCCGTGCGTCTTTACAAATTGGCGGCGGCGCAGGGTTTGCCGGAGGCACAATTCGGCTTGGGCGTGATGTACGACAACGGCCAGGGAGTCGCGCGGGATTACCAGGAAGCCGTCCGCTGGTATAAACTCACGGCCGAAAAAGGCATGGCGGATGCTGAGTACAACCTGGGATTGATGTACGCCGAAGGGAAGGGCGTCGCTCAGGATTTCGCGGAGGCCGCACGCTGGTATCGGCGCGCATCGGATCACCGGAGTCTGCCGGAGGCGCAGTACAACTTAGGAGTTCTTTACGATCATGGCCAGGGAGTGGGTCAAGATTACAAACAAGCAGCGCAGTGGTACAAACTCGCGGCCGATCAAGGCCACATGGAAGCGCAATTCAATTTGGCGGCGTTGTACATGAACGGGCAAGGAGTCGAGCAGGATTATCGGGAATCTGCGCGTTGGTTCAAATTGGCTGCGGAGCAAGGACAGGCGGAAGCGGAGTACAACCTGGGAGTGCTCTACGCCAATGGACAAGGGGTCTCGCGCGACAACGGCGAAGCTGCGCGCTGGTATAGGAGGGCGGCCGAGCAAGGCCACGCGGATGCTGGATTCAACTTAGGTGCGCTATATACGAATGGCCTGGGAGTCCCTAGAGATCTGGTCGAAGGCTATCGCTGGTTCACGATCGCGGCGAGCCAAGGCGACCAGGACTCGGTGAAGGCGAAAGAGCGAGTGGCCGCTCGCATGTCACCCGAAGAACTGCAGCGGTCGCGGGCCCTCGCGGCGGCCTGGACTCCCTGTAAGAGCAAAGTCGAGTGCGACGCGAGGGCCGGCCGTTAGAAGATGATCTTCAAAGCGAACTGAATCTGCCGCGGCGTGCCGACGATGGTCGTGATCTGGCCGGCAAACCCAGTGGGCGTTCCAGCGGTGTCCTTGTAGAGCGTAGCAGCGGGCAGTCCCAGATTCGTGTGATTCAGAATGTTGAAGAACTCGGCGCGGAATTGAGTATTGATGCGCTCCGAGATCTTGGTTTCTTTCGTCAGCGAAAAATCCAGATCGGCATAATGCGGACCGCGGACGGTATTGCGGCCGAGATTACCGAAAGTGCCGGGCGCCTGGATGGAGAACGCGGCGGGATCGTACCACTTGTTCGCCGTGCCCACGATGGGATTGTTGCTAAAGCCAGCATTCAGATTCGGCCGGGCCGCAATGGCGTACAGGCTGCCGCCGGTCGACTGATCATAGCCATCCGTGATGTTCAACGGCAGACCGGTGCTCCAACTGAAGATGCCGCTTATCTGCCAGCCGGAGACCAACTTGTTGCCCTTGAAGGGCAACGTGTACAGTGCATTCGCCTTCAGCACGTGATTGATGTCATAGCTGCACGGACCGGTATCGGAATTGTAGTTGTAAGGGTTGGTGGGCCCGGAAGTACCGTTATTGTTGAAACTGCTGAGGTACCCTCCGTCATCCATGCACCTGGACCAAGTGTAGGAGAATTGGCCTTGAATGTTCTGCGTCAGCCTGCGGGTGACAGCGGTCTGCAGTGAATTGTATTTGGACCAGGCCTGGGGACTCAGGTTAGCAAAACTGCCGAGTTTGGGATTCAAGTATCCATTGGGCACGACACCGGGCTGGCCATTCACGGGACCGGCGTATCCCAAGAAGCCGCCGGCAGCGCCCGGGGCAAATGCCTGATAACCCTTCGCGGCGCTGGGACTCGCGCAATGCGGTCCTTCGCTGGCAAGGCAGACGGTAGGCGGGTTCATTTGTATCTGCGTCATCAGGTGGACACCTTTGGACCCCACGTAACCGATGTTGAAAACGGTACCTTTTGCAATCTCCCGCTGAATATTGAAGTTGTACTGCATTACATAGGGCGTGGTGTTGGAGTTGTAATCGAATCCGGGCGTGGAACTGGGCGCCCCGACGTTTGGTCCGCCGAACGGAATTACCGGGTACGTGACCGGGGGCAAGCCCGGAGCATTGACCGAGACATTGAGCGCCCACGGCGGCGAAGTCCAATAACCGGGCGCAAATGTGTTCACCGAAATCAGTTCACGGAAGATCCCGAAGCCAGCGCGAATCGAGGTCTTGTGGTCGGCGAACGGATCGAAAGCGATGCCGACGCGAGGATTAAAATTCTTCCACGTGGGATTCGTCGCCATGGCATTGGGCACCTGCGAAAAGTACGGCGCAGTGGCCGTAGCCACATTCGTGACGGCAAATAATTGGTTGTGCTGATCCACCGGATTGGTGGAAAATTCCCAGCGGAGGCCGAGATTCACGGTGAGTTTCGACGATAACTTCCAATCGTCCTGTGCATACGGGGTGATTTCAATCTGGCGAAAATCGCGATTGGGATAGGAGCCCAGCGGCACATAAAGAACCACGTTCGGTTTACCCGTCACGAATTGCGCCAGGTTGGAGAAGGAAAATTGTCCGCCATCGAAGAATGGCATGTAGGTGTTGCTCTGGAGTCTTGACACGGCCGCGCCAAATCTCACGGAGTGTGCGCCGTGGGTCCAGGTAACGTCGTCGGCTTCGGTGAAGCGGTTCTGCGTGGTATTAAACGGGAGTTGCAGGGCGCTGCCGATGCCCGAGAGCCCGCCGATCGCCACAATGCCATCGGGCCGGCCGGAACTTACGGGAGCGAATTGCAAGGGGTCGACGCCGTTCACCAACCCACCGGGCTGCGTGGAGTTTTGAAATTCGAAGGTGCCGGGGCGGGAAAAGCTGAAGCGCGCCACGTTGACCAAGGTGGGATTGATAATCCTGCGATATTCGATAGTGGCAAATTGCGTATGCGAGGAGTCCTGCTCAGGCCAGTTGGCGATCGGACCTCCGGCGAATCCGCCGCCGCCGTAGGGTTCGACAAAGCTGGACTTGTCCGAGATGTAACGGGCTAGGAACGAATCTTTCTCCGAAATCACCCAGTCGAAACGGCCCAGGAAGTAGTCTTCGTTACCGATTCTGCTGGCGACGGTCAAGGCTTGTGGCTGTCCGGGATTGGTTGCCGTTGCGCCCAGGATGGAAGTGGCAGCGGGGAAAACCGCCAGGGTATTTGTGATCGCGGCGGCCGTGGCAGCCGAGAGGCCGGCGGCCGGAACGCACTTGGCGGCAAACTGCGGCAGGTTGCAACCGGGAACGTTGGAAATTTTACTCTCGCCCTGGGCCAGTCGCACGCCTTCGTAATTTGCGAAAAAGAACAGCTTGTCTTTCTTGATAGGCCCGCCGACTGTGCCGCCGAACTGGTTTTGGCGATACTCCGGTATGGTGTGCGGGTCGAAGAAACTGCGTGCGTCCAAAACATCGTTGCGGAAAAATTCGTAGGCTGAGCCGTGGACCGCGTTGGTGCCCGACCGGCTGACGGCGTTCACGACTGCGCCGTTCCCGCCGAACTGCGCGCTGTACGTGTTGGTGAGTGTCTGGAATTCTCCGATGGCTTCGACACCGAGCGAAGTTCCCATCACCGAACCCATGCCCTTGCTCCAGAAATTCTGCAGATTTTCGTCGTCCAGCAGAATGGCTTGACCGGTGGGGCGGGATCCGGCTACCGAGTATTCTGGCGCCCGTCCCTGAAAGCCCGTGGACAGAAAGGCGTTGCCGGCGATAGTCTGCACGCCGGGCGTTAACACGATTAACTGTTCGAAATTGCGGCCGTTTAATGGCAACTCACGCATCTGTTGTTGACCGATTAAGGTGCCTACTGTGGCGTTGGTCGTTTCCACCTGCGAAGTGGCCGCTTCCACCGTCACAGTCTGGCTCTGCTGGCCGACGGCGAGCGCGAAGTCGATGACGCTTTGCGAGCCGACGGTGAGTGTCACGCCCATGCGAACGGCTGTGGAAAATCCTTGCTTTGAAACCTGGACCTCGTAGTCGCCTACCGCCAAGTTCGAAAGAGTGAAACGTCCTTGGCTGTCCGACCGTGAAGTTTGGGTCGCAGCGGTATTGACGTTCTTTGCTTGGATAGAAGCATCGGGCACGGCGGCGCCGGTGGCGTCGGTGATGTTCCCTTGCAGAGTGGCGGTGGCGGCTTGCCCATGGAGGCGTGTTGTACTCAGCCCGCACAGAAGACTCACCACTGCGAAGGCTTGAAGAATTCGAACTGAAACATCAGATCGCATAGACATACTCCCAAGTCCCCTTTTGGTTCGCTACTTATTTCGATGAAGAGACCGGTCGATGATACGCTTTGTCTACGCGGCTGTAAAGAAGGGTTTACATTTCTTGACACTTGCTTACGAGGAGAAGGAATGGGGCTTAGTTGGGAACAAAGCCCCAATTCTGGATTTAGGATTTAGAAGGTTAGCTTGAGCGCTAGCTGAATCTGCCGCGGAGTACCGACGTCGTAGAGGATCTTGCCGGCTTGGCTGTTACGCTGGGGAACGCCATTCGCGAAAGACGTGTATAGGTTCGCTGAGCCGTTCCCCATAATTGGCACGCCCCAATTGACGTGATTGAAGAGATTAAAGAACTCGGCACGGAATTGCAGCCCTAAGTTCTCTTTGATCTTAGTGTCCTTGGTTATCGCGATGTCTGTATTGTTGAAGCCGGGACCCCGCAGGCTCAGTCGTCCAGAGTTGCCGAAGGTGCCGATGGGCGCCGCCACGAACGCGGTAGGATCGAAGTACAATCCTCCCGGATTCCCCGTTACCGGATTGCCGCTACCTACGAAATTCGGCCGTGGATTGACGACGCCGGTCCCGAAGCCGAGTGTGTCGACTCCCTGAAAGACGGTGAACGGAAGACCAGTGGTAGAGGAAACAATGCCGCTGATCTGCCAGCCTGAAACCACACGGTTCTTCTTGAAAGGCAGGGCCCACAACCCGTTCACGCGGAGCGATTGCGTGATGTCGTAATTGCAAACGCTCTGATCGTAATGCTGGTTGTAGGGATTGCCCCAGGCCGCGTTGGCGTTGTTATTGAAGCTGCCCACGAACGAGCCATCATCGGTACACTTGCCCCAGGTGTAAGACACTTGCGCCTGAAAGTTATTCCTGAAGCGGCGGTTCACGGCAACCTGCATCGAGTTGTAGCGCGAAGTGGTGGTAGGAATGAAATCCGGGAAGGACCCCAGCTTGGTGTTAACGCGTCCGAAGGTAGCCACGGCCGTTTTCGCAGCACTAGTGAACCCGCCAAAAGCATTGCCGGTATTTACGGTGGAGCCGGTAGCCGGATTCAAGACTAAAGGATTCTGTTCCACCTGGGTGAGCAAGTGAACTCCACGCGAACCAACATAGCCCACGGTGAGAACAGTACCCTGCATCAGTTCGCGCTGGATACTAAGGTTGTATTGGATCACATAGGGCGTGGTGTGGTTATTCCAATCGAAACCCGGACTCGAAGTGACCAGCGGATTCCCGCCTGTGGGGATGTTGGGGAAGGTAGGCGCAGTGCTCCCGGGCACCGATAATCCGGATTGGAAGGTGGTCCATGGCGGTTGGTCCCAGTAAGCCAGAATGTAATTCGACGGCAGGATCAGGTCGTGATAGATTCCGATGCCGCCGCGGATCGAGGTTTTGTGGTCGGCAAAAGGATCCAAAGCAAATCCGATACGGGGATCGAAATTCTTGCCAGTAGCATTGGAAGAAAACGCGTTGGGGACATGCGTGAAATTCGTGGCTGTCGCAAAATTGGTGATCGCGTACAGTTGATCGTGCGTGTCGTAAGGGTTGGTGATGAACGAGTAACGCACACCCATATTCAGGGTTAGCTTCTGCGATACTTTCCAGTCGTCCTGGATATAGGGAGTGAATTCGATATCGCGCAAATCGCGATTGGCGTAGGCCGGACCGGCGCCGGGCAGCCCTGCCGGGATGGTCAGCGGCGTCCAAGACAGCACGGTCGGCGTACCGGCGAGGAATCCGCTTAGGCCGGCGAACGCCCAGGTTGAGCCGATTCGAAACGGCATGTAGGTGTTGGTCTGGAGCCGGGAAATGGACGCGCCAAACTTCAGCGTGTGGGCTCCGTGAGTCCAGGTAATGTCGTCGCCTTCGGTAAAGCGGTTTTGCACTTCATTGAACGGCAACTGGGTGGCGCCTCCCAGTCCGGCGAGCGTGCCGCTGAAGGTTACCTGGCCATCTTGTCTGCCAGCGCCGGGGAAGAATTGCTGTAGCGCCGGTGTGGAATTGGTAGTGACGCCATCGGTTGCCGTGCGCGTAAAGTGCACCCGCGCGACATTCACCATCGTGGGAGAAACGATGTGACGCCATTCGAGAGTCGTGAACTGAGCGAGCGAGGTGTTGCCTTCGGGCCACAACGGAACTCCGCCGCCACCGCCGCCGAAACCGCCGCCGCCGAAGGGGTCAGTGTACTCGACTTTATCGGTGATGGTGCGGACGAAAATCGAATTCTTATCGGAAATAATGTAATCCAGTCGTCCCAAACCGTAGTGTTCAGTGGCCGACTGGTTGGCGAGCTCGGTGGCAATTCCAGTGGAACTGGCCGGATTGGCAACGTCGGGGGCCGGGTACAATTTCAGGACGTTGATGATGGCTTGTTGCGTGGCGGGATTCGTCGCCGTGGGCGTGCAAAAGCCGCCAGTGAAAGCATTGGCCGCGGTGCAATTTGGAACGGGAATCGATCTCACTACGCCGAGAACCCGCCGAATGCCTTCGTAATTCCCGAAGAAGAAGAGCTTGTCTTTCTTGATAGCTCCGCCCACACTGCCGCCAAACTGGTTCTGGCGCAGTTCTGGCTTCAAAGGGTTGGTGCCGCGCTTGGCGAACGTGTCATACGCGTCCATTTTGTCGTTGCGCAAGAATTCGTAGAGCGAACCGTGAAGACTGTTCGTGCCCGATTTGCTGACCGAGTTAATGACGCTGCCGTTGCCGCCGAACTGGGCGCCATAGAGATTGGTGAGCGTCTGGAACTCGGCGATGGCCTCCACGCCCAGCGAGGAACCCGTGACCGAGCCCATGCCTTTGTTCCAAAAGTTTTGCAGGCTCTCGTCGTCGAGCAGCATGGCTTGGCCCTGCGGCCGGGATCCCGCCACGGAAAACTCAGCAGCTCTCCCTTGAAAGCCGGAGGCCTGGAAGGTGCTGACCTGGTTGACGCCGGGAGCCAGCAGAATGAGTTGCTCGAAGTTGCGCCCGTTCAGCGGCAATTCCCGCATCTGCCTCTGATCCGTCAATGTCGCGACCGCCGAGCTGGTGGTTTCCACCTGCGAAACCTGTCCCTCCACCGTGACTGTCTGGTTCTGCTGCCCAACCGGCATCGTGATGTCGACTACTACTTCGCTGCCGACGTTTAACGTAACCTGATCGTGCACGACAGTCGAAAAGCCCATCTTGGTTGCCTGTATACCGTAGGTCCCAATGCCGAGCTCCGGGATCCGGAACCTGCCTTGCGAATCGCTGGCTGTGGTCTGAACAGAGCCAGTTCCGGTATTTTTCGCTTGAACGTTCGCACCCGGAATGGCCGCGCCGGTGGAATCGGTCACGGTTCCTAAAACACTCGCCGTTCCGGTCTGTCCCCACAAATGCGTCACGCTCGCGGGATTCATCACCAGTACCGCACCGAGCATGCACAACCGTATTCCAACAACGCCGCGGACGGCGCACCCATCGCCAGTCGTTTGAGTTTTGGACACGAATCAGCCTCCC
>Ga0207707_10001440_pt1 | contig 22021 bp, 21 predicted proteins | sample KBSC83BmetaG_FD_184336 | JGI IMG/M metagenome (GOLD analysis project Ga0207707, IMG submission 184336) | Corn rhizosphere microbial communities from Kellogg Biological Station, Michigan, USA - KBS C8-3B metaG (SPAdes) (version 2) | ecosystem: Host-associated > Plants > Roots > Rhizosphere ...
CGACCTGCTGACCTCGGGTGCCAAGGCCGGCAACGTTGGCGGTGGCGGCGGCAGTTCCGGCAATTCCGAACGCGGTTTCCTGTCGGCGCGTGGCAGTGTGTCCTTCGACGATCGCACCAACACCCTGCTGGTCAACGACACGCCGGAAAAGGTGCAGGAAATCCGGCAGCTGGTGTCGGTGCTCGACCGTCCCGTCAAGCAGGTGCTGATCGAGTCGCGGCTGGTGATCGCAACCGACAACTTCACCCGTGAACTGGGTGCCAAGCTGGGTATCGGCGGCTTCCATCTCGGCGCGAACAGCAAGCACGCGCAGGTCTATGGCGGCGGCATCAATGGTGTCAACGGCACCGGCATCAGTGACTCGGAAACCAGCATCGCCAATTACTGGAACAGCTTCAGTGGCCAGTCGACCGGCGCCGGCGGCAACACCGTGCAGATTCCGACCGGCCTGAACGTCAATTTGCCGTCCAGCACCGTAGGTTCCAGCGGTTTCGCGATTGGCATCCTCGGCCGCGACTACCTGCTCAACCTCGAGTTGAGTGCCGCGCAACAGGAAGGCCGCAGCGAAACCATCTCGCAGCCCAAGGTAGTGACGGCCAACAACCAGGAAGCCACGATCCAGCAGGGTCAGCAGATCGGCTACCTGACCTTCCAGAACTCCGGTGCCGGTGGTGGCCAGGGCACGGCAACGGTGCAGTTCAAGAATGCCGTGCTGGAACTTGACGTCACCCCGACCATCACCTCCGACAACCGCGTCTTCATGAAGCTCAAGGTGATCAAGGACGCGATCAGTGCGCTGGTCCCGAACCCGGGCGGCGGTTTCGTGCCGCAGATCGATCACCGCGAGATCGACACTTCGGTACTTGTCCAGAATGGCCAGACCGTGGTGCTGGGCGGCGTATACGAGTTCACCAACGAGCATGACGTGACCAAGGTGCCGTTCCTTGGTGACATCCCGATCCTCGGCGCGTTGTTCCGCGACAAGAAGAACATCAACAACAAGGCCGAACTGTTGGTGTTCATCACGCCGCACATCCTGGGTCAGGAAACGACGGTGGAGTGATTCCGCAGACAGCACGCAGTACACGAACGGCGCGGGCGATCCGCGCCGTTTGCGTTTTTCCCTCTTCCTCCGGGAGAGGCGGCCGCAGGCCGAGCGCGTAGCGCCGGGGTGAGGATGCGACGCTTGCGCAATGCGCATCCGTGAATCGAGCGCCCACTCGGCGGCGCGTCGGCTCTGGCAAAACTTTTGCGGCGGGCTGTGGTCTACTGGACGAATGCAAGCCGATAGCTATCCCACGCCCGAGTCCGCAGCGCCGTCTTCGGCGCCAGACCGCGCAGACCCGTCTTCGTTACACGTCCGATTCCACGCCCTGCGGGATGCGCTGCAAACCGAAGTCATCGGTCAGCCGGCACTGGTCGAGAGGCTGCTGATCGCTTTGCTGGCGGATGGGCACCTGTTGGTGGAGGGCGCGCCGGGCCTCGCCAAGACCACCGCGATCAAGGCTTTGGCTTCGCGCATCGAAGCCGATTTCCATCGCGTGCAGTTCACGCCGGACCTGCTGCCGGCCGACCTTACCGGCACCGATGTGTTGCGTCCGGCCACGGGTGCTTTCGAGTTCGAGCCCGGACCGTTGTTCCACAACCTGGTGCTGGCCGACGAAATCAATCGCGCGCCCGCGAAGGTGCAATCTGCATTGCTGGAGGCGATGGCCGAGCGCCAGGTGACGATCGGCCGACGCTCATGGCCGCTGCCGCCATTGTTCCTGGTGATGGCGACGCAAAATCCCATCGAACAGGAAGGCACCTTTCCGCTGCCCGAGGCGCAACTCGATCGTTTCCTGCTGCACGTGCCGGTCGGATATCCGAAAGCCGATTCGGAACGCGCAATCATGCGCCTTGCGCATGCACGCGCGCGCGATGAACTGGGCGCGCATGCGCAGCCCGAACGCGTGCTGGGTCAGGCGGATCTGTTCGCGGCGCGTGGGCAGGTCCTCGACCTGCACATGGCGGAAGGCCTGGGCGAATACATCGTGCAACTGGTGCTCGCGACGCGCGACCCGCGGCCGTGGGCGCCAGGCTTGCGCGGCAAGATCGCGTGGGGCGCAAGCCCGCGCGCGAGCATTGCGCTGGAACGTTGCGCGCGCGCCGCCGCATGGCTTGCAGGCCGCGATTATGTAATGCCCGAAGACATCCAGACACTCGCCCCGGATGTCCTGCGTCATCGCGTGCTGCTGGGCTACGAAGCGGAGGCCGAAGGCTTGCGCGTCGATGATGTGGTAAAGACATTGATCGAGCGTGTCCCGTTACCGTGAAACCGGGACTTGGGCCTCGGGAGAGCATGAGGTTTTTGCCCCCTTCGGAACGAAGGGGGCCGCCGCGAAGCGGCGGGGGGATGAAACAAGCGCATCCCCCTCGATCCCCCTTCCTGTGGAAGGGGGAGGCAACCGCCGCGTTTCGACAGGCCTGATCGCGCCATGTCCACAGCTGCAACTTCCATCGATGGCATCACCCGCGTCGATCTTGCCGAGCTGATCGCGTTGCGCGCGCGTGCAGGCAAGCCGGCGGCGCACGCCGCAAATATCCGCACGCCGCTCGCGGGAGGCCATGTGTCCGCGCTGCGCGGCCGCGGCATGGATTACGCCGAGTCGCGCATTTACCAGGCGGGCGATGACTCGCGCAACATCGATTGGCGGCGTACCGCGCGAAGCGGCAAGTGGCACACCAAACTGTTCCAGGCCGAGCGCGAGCACAGCTTGTTGTTGCTGATCGATACGCACGCAACGATGCGGTTTGGCACGCGCGTGCGCTTCAAGTCGGTGGCCGCGGCGCGTGCCGCCGCGTGGCTGGCCTGGACGTGCGTGCGCGGTGGCGATCGGGTGGGGACGATGGTGTTCGGAAGCCAGCGTGCCGCCGTTGATCCGCAACCCGGCACGCGTGGCGCGCTGGCGGTGCTCGGGGCCCTCGCGCATTGGGATGAGCAAACGTTTTCGGCGCGCGAAGAGACGGCCGAACCGTTGTCAGCCGCCCTCGCACGCGCGCAGCGGATGGCGATGACCGGCAACCGGGTGTGGTTGCTGTCCGACGGCTGGTGCACCGACGCTTCCGCAGCGCACGCGTTGATGCGCCTCAAGCGTCACGCGAACGTGCGGGTTGCCATCGTGGTGGACGCACTGGAACATGCACTCGCGCCCGCGGGCGATTATGTCTTCGAGACGGCTGCTGGCCGCCACCGCGTTGGCCTGTCGGCCACCAGCACCCGTGCGGAACTGTGCAATCGTCTCGCCCATGGATGGCGTGCACTGGCAAAAGCTTGCGATGAAGCTTCGGTGCCATGGATGAGGCTTGCCGCCAGCGATGAGCCGGACGTGGGCCTGGCGCCGCTGTTGCGCAGGCGCGTTGTGGAACGTCACCGATGAACGGTCCGGCGCTGCGGGATATCCATCTGCCGCCGGCGTATTGGTGGCCGCCTGCGCTTGGCTGGTGGTTGCTCGCAGTCGTGGCGTTGCTTGCCGCGTTGGGCGTCGCATGGTCGTTGCGGAGCATGGCGCGCGGCCATCCGCTGCGCGCGGCGATGCGCGTAATCGATGCGCTCGAAGCCGCGCATGCGCGTGATGGAAACGCCGCGCATCTTGCGGACGCGGCGTCGCGGCTGATGCGGCGCGTGGCGCTTCGCGTCGCTCCGGACGTGGCCGCGCAAACCGGTGCAACCTGGCGCGCATTCGTGCAGTCACACGCGCCTGACGAAACGACAAGGCACGCATTGGACGCACTGGCCAGCGAGCGTTTTCGCGCGCAGCCGATGCTGGACGCGCCGGCTCTGTCGGCGGCATTGCGTACGTGGTGCCGGGATGCGCTGCGCGCACGCGTTGCACGCAATGTGGGTCGCGTTCCCCCTTCTGCAAAAACGGCGTCCGCATGACGTTTGCATGGCCATGGATGTTCCTGCTGCTGCCGCTGCCGTGGCTGGTCTGGAAGTTCCTGCCGCCCGCAGCGCCGGGCGCGGCGCTGCACTTGCCGCAGCCAGTCGTGCTCGCGCCTCACGCTGCAGCCGCCCACATCCGAAATTGGCGCGTATGGATGGCTGCGTTGGCATGGGTGCTGCTGGTCGGCGCCGCGGCGCGTCCGCAGCAACCGGCACCGCCGCAGGCGATCACGCACACCGGGCGCGCCCTGATGCTGGCGGTCGATTGCTCGGGCAGCATGGCGATCGAAGACATGCGTTTCGGTGACACGGTGGTCAGCCGTTTCGCCGCGGTGAAGGCCATCGCGCAGCGCTTCATCAAGCAGCGTTCCGGCGACGACGTCGGGCTGGTCCTGTTCGGAACCCAGGCTTACCTGATGACACCGATGACTTTCGACGTGGATGCGATCGCCAAACAGATGGACGGCGCCGCCGTCGGCCTTGCCGGTCGCGAAACCGCGATCGGCGACGCAATCGTGCTCGCGGTAAAACACTTGTCGGCGTTGCCTGCGCGTGCACGCGTGCTGGTGCTGCTGACCGATGGCGTCAACACCGCCGGCAACGTGGCGCCGCTGGACGCAGCGAAGTTGGCGAAAGCTGCGGGCGTGCGTATCTACACGATCGGCGTGGGTTCGAGCGCGCAAACCCTCAGCGCGTTCGGTTTCCAGTTCCCGGCACCGGACAACCAACTGGATGTCCAGGTGCTGACACAAATCGCGGACGCAACCGGTGGCCGTTTCTTCCGCGCGTCGGATGGCGGCCAGCTCGCGCAGGCTTATCACGCGATCGATACACTGGAACCCCTGGCGACCGGTCGATCACTGTTGCGCCCCGACCACGAGTGGTATCCGTGGCCGCTTGCGCTGGCATTGCTGCTGGGTTGCGCCCTGTTGCCGTGGGGCGGTTGGCGCACGCGCAAGGTGGTGCCCGCATGAGCGCGTTCGAACTCCCGTTGCACTTCCTGCGACCGTGGTGGTGGCTGGCGTTGGTGCCGTTGCCGTCGGCGTTGTGGATTTTGGCGCGAAACGGTAACGGCCGCGCGGCCTTGGCAAGGCTGGCGGATGCCGCGTTGCTGCCGCACTTGCTTAGCGATACCGGTGCGCGCGAGCGGTTTGCATTGGGACTCGTCGCATTGACGTGGTTTCTCGCCGTAACGGCATTGTCCGGGCCCGCTTGGCAGAAGATGCCGACGCCGCTGTATGTCAATGGTGCGGCACGCGTGGTGGTGCTGTCGCTTTCGGACGACATGCTGGCGCAGGACATGCAGCCCGATCGCATGACCCGCGCGCGTTTCGCGGTGCGCGATCTGCTGAATGACGCGGGCGACGCGCGCATGGCACTGGTTGCCTATGCTGGCGCGGCATTCACGGTGGCGCCGCTGACGGACGACAAGAACACGATCCTCAATCTGCTGCAGGCGCTCCAGCCCGACGTGATGCCCGTGCCCGGCAACAACGCGGCGGCGGGCATTCGCCAAGGCGTCGAGTTGCTCCAGCAGGCACACGCGAAGGGTGGAGACATCGTGTTGGTGGCCGACACCGCCGATGATGCCGCGGTCGCGCAAGCGAAAGTCTCGCGCACGAAAGGCATCCGCGTGGACGTGCTCGGTGTCGGGACGCGCGAAGGTGCCCCGGTGCCGCAGGCCAGCGGCGGCTTTGCGAGCGGAACGGGCGGTACGCTGATGGCGCGCCGTGACGATGGGGCATTGCGCGCCGTCGCGGATGCGGGCGGCGGGCGCTACGCCGTGCTGCAGGCGGACGGTGCGGGTGCGGCCGCGTTCGACACGCCGGTGGCGGAAGCGGGACACGCGAGCCGCGCCGAGCGTGCACAGTTGTGGCGCGACGGCGGTATCTGGCTGCTTCCCGTATTGCTGATCGTGGCGGCGCTGGCATTCCGGCGTGGCTGGTTGCTGGTGCTTGCATTGCTGGTGTTGCCGAGCGGCATGCCGGCTGCACAAGCGGCCACGTGGGATTCGTTTTGGGCCAACCGCGACCAGCGCGCGTTGCAGGCGCTGCAACACGGCGACACCGCGCAGGCGCGCAAACTTTCATCGACACCGGGCATGCGTGGTGCCGTTGATTACCGCGCAGGCGATTACGCCGGGGCCGCCAAGGCCTTCGCGCGAGGGGACGATGCGCGCTCGCATTACAACCTTGGCAACGCATTGGCCAGGCAGGGCGAATACGGAAAGGCCGTCACGGCCTACCAGCAAGCCTTGCAGCGTGACTCGAGAATGGCGGATGCGCGCGCCAACCTCGATGCGGTCAAGGATTGGATGAAGAAACATGAAAAGCCGTCGCCGCAATCCGGCCAGCAAGGCAACAGCGCGAAAAACGACCAGCACGAGAAGACGTCGTCATCTTCGGGCGCCGATTCATCCAGCTCTGACACGGGAAAACAATCCGGAAAATCCGGTGCACAGCAAGGTGCCGCTTCTTCCGCGCCGCAGGCATCGTCGGCAACCGGCGGGAACAACGCTACCGGCAAGCAAAGTGCGCAGCAGCAAGGAAACGCCGGTACGGCGCAGCAGGATCACGACAACGCATCGGCCAGTGAAGCCGCCAGGCAACAACAGCAAGCGCAACAGGCCGGGCAGGCGCTTTCGCGCGAGATGCAACAAGCGCGCGATGCAAAGCGTTCCGGAAAACAGGGAAACGCGAATTCATTCGTGCTCGGACAGGGCGAACCGAAACAGGATGGCCGTTTCGATGCGCAGCAACGCGCGATGTTGCACGCCGTGCCGGACGACCCCGGTGCGCTGCTGCGCCGGAAGTTCCGGCTGGAATGGGAACAGCGCAACGGACGACAGCAGGAGGACCCACAGCAATGATGCGTCGATGGTGGATCGTTCTGCTGGTGTTGCTGGCGCCGCTCGCGCAGGCCGCGAGCCCTTCGACGGGCTCAGGAGGGGCCGTGCACGCATTCCTGGATCGCAGTCACGTGAGTCTTGGCGATACGGTCACGCTCAACATCCAGTCGAGCGGCCCGCTCGGCACGCCCGACCTGACGCCGCTGGAACAGGATTTCCAGGTGCTCGGCACCTCGAACTCCAGCAGCGTTCAGATCGGCAACGGCAAAACTGTCCGTACCACGCAACTCGGTATCGCACTCAAACCGCTGCACGGCGGCACCATCGCGATTCCGGCGCTGGACGTGGGTGGAGCGAAGACACAACCGCTGATCTTGCAGGTCGGCGCGGCGCCGTCCGGAGGCAGTGGTCGGACCGGCGATCCGGTGTTCATGGAAACGAGCACGCTGTCGAGTTCGCCCTACGTCGGCGAGCAGACGGTTTACACGGTGCGTTTGTTCTATCTGCCGGGCGTCAGTGGATCGCTCGGTGATCCCAGCGCCGATGGTGCCAGCCTGATCAAGCTCGACCGCGACCATCGTTACACGGTCGATCGCAATGGCTACGCGTATCAGGTCCTCGAGTACAGCTGGGCGCTGATTCCGCAGCGTGCCGGCGCCATCACGGTGCAAGGCCCGACGTTTCAGGGGCAACGGCTGGCCGTGGGCAATCCCGGGGCGTGGTTCAACAACCCCAACGCCCTGCTCAACAATCCAAATGCGCTGTTGAATGGCCAGGTTCCCGGCATCGGCGCGCCGGTCAGCGCGTCGGCGCCGGTGACGCGCATCGATGCGCGCGCCGCGCCAGCAAGTGCCGGCAAGCCGTGGCTGCCTGCGCGCGCCGTGCAGTTGAAGCTGACGGGACTTCCGGCGAACGGCGAGGTGACTGCTGGCGTACCGTTGACCGTGAAGTTGAGCATCAGTGCGACGGGCCAGCCGGCCGATGCGCTGCCCGAACCCGAACTGCCGTCGATTGCGGGCGCGCGCGTGTACCCCGACCAGACGCGCGACAGTACCGACGACAGCGGCCAGTGGTTGCAGGGCACGCGCACGCGCAACTTCGCGATCGTGCCGCAGCGCGATGGCAAGCTGTCATTGCCTGCCATCACATTGAACTGGTGGGACGTGGCGCATGACCATGTGGAACAGGCGAACGTCCCTGCACATGCTTTGCAGGTGAGTGGCACCTTGGCGGGGGGATCGAATGCGGTTGTGCCCCCGCCTACCACGGGTTCGGCCGCTTCCAGCGTGGTTATGCCGGCATCGCCTGTCGCGCCGGCTGCCACGGCAATACCGCAGACGACCAGTATGCAGTGGTTCTGGCGCGTGATCGCGTTGGCAAGTCTTGCGCTATGGCTGCTGGTGATCGTTGCGGCGGCAACCTGGTGGCTGATGCGACGAAAATCGCTGCGCGTCGCGAATCACGCAACCCCTGTTGATACCGCTCGGGCTGCTGCAGCGGGAACGGACGGCACGTCGAAGCCTCCTCGCGCGTTGCATGCGGAAGCACTCGAAGCGGCACGCAGCGGCAATGCCGCGGCATGCGAGCACGCGCTGCTGATGTGGGCGCACGTTTCCCATCCCGACATAGCCAATATGGCTGCGTTGCGCGATGCATTGTCCGCCCTGGCGCAACGCGATGCGCTGGGCGCCTTGCAGCGAGCGCGTTGGCAGGGCGGTGACGCGGCTGCCGCATGTGCAATGGTGGCGGGTGCATTCGCCCACGGATTCCTGTGGCGCGCAGATGAAAAATCGCCGCACGCCAGACATGATGATTTGCCGCCGCTGTATCCCTCGTCCTAGCGGACGGAATGCGCGTTGGGCTTCGCGAGAAGCCGCTCAGCCCAACCTACTCCACGACACCGACGTGCAGGCGCTCGGCCGCGCGGCGCCATACGTCCGCCATGCCTTGGTCGAATGCGCACAAGACGATGCGGTGTGGCGTGCGCGTGCGGTGTTGTTCCTCGGCCAGCACGGCCAGCGCCACGCCCGCGGCGGCATCGCGCGGATAGCCGTACACGCCGCAACTGATCGCGGGAAACGCGATGCTGTCAATGGCGTGTTCGCGCGCCAACTCCAGCGTGTTGCGATGGCAGGCTGTCAGCAGGTTTGGCTCGTTACGTTCACCCCCGCGCCATGCCGGTCCGACGGTGTGGATCACGAATCGGGCGGGCAGCTCGAACCCCGGTGTGATCCGCGCTTCGCCGGTCGGGCACCGCACGCCGGCACTCACTTCCGGGATTGCGCGGCAGGTTTCCAGCAGACGCGGACCGGCCGCGCGATGGATGGCGCCATCGACCCCGCCCCCTCCGAGCAACGTCTCATTCGCCGCGTTGACAATGGCATCGACGCTCAGGGTGGTGATGTCGGCCTGGACAATTTCGATGGACACAGTAGCCGCAGCGGAGACAAACCCTCCCCTTCAAGGGGAGGGTTGGGTGGGGATGGGTTGAGGTCCGCTCAGTTCAGTGCGACTGCTGCTTCAGCAGATCGCGGATCTCGGTCAGCAACACCACGTCGGGCGGGGTCGGTGGCGGCGCGGCTTCCTTCTTCGGCATGGCTCTTTCCAGCAGCTTGATGACGATGAAGATCGCCAGCGCGACGATCAGGAAGGTGATGACGTCGTTGATGAAGGTGCCGTAGTTGATCGACACGATCTTCTTCGGGTCGGGCGAATCCTGGATGATCGCCTTCAATTTCGAGAAGTCGATGCCACCGGTGATCATGCCGATCGGCGGCATGATGATGTCGTTGACCAGCGACGTGACGATCTTGCCGAACGCCGCGCCGATGACCACCGCGACGGCCAGGTCGACCACATTGCCGCGCATGATGAACGCCTTGAAGTCTTTAGCGAAGCTCATTGCGTACTCCTTCTCTGGAAGTGGACCGGTGTCTCCCCAGCCGCGTCGCGGCCCACCCATTTAGTCACTACGGTGGGCTGCGCGCAAGCAGTGGCGCGTTCAGGCGATATGTCCTTCCAGCACGGCGACGCCTTGCAGTTCGGCGCGGAAGCGGTCGCCGCGCAGCAACGGTCCGACGCCTGCCGGGGTGCCGGTGAAAATCAGGTCGGCGGGCTTCAGCTCGAACAGTTTCGACAGCTCCGCGATGATCTCCGGCACCGGGAAAATCATGTCCGCGATGTCGGTGTCCTGGCGGGTTTCGCCGTTGACCGAGAGCGACAGGCGCGCGTGTTTCGGATGCCCGATCTCGTCAACGGCGCGCAGCGATGAAACCGGCGCGGAAGCATCGAAGCCTTTGGCGACATCCCAGGGCAAGCCCTTGGCTTTCATCGCGGCCTGCAGGTCGCGGCGGGTCAGGTCCAGGCCGACGCCGTAGCCGAACACACAATCCAGCGCATGGCCGGCATCGATGTCGCGGCCGCCCTTCGCCAGCGCGACCACCATCTCCACTTCGTGGTGCAGTTCGTGCGTGGCCGATGGATAAGGCACCTCGCCGCCTTCCGGGACGATCGCATCGGCAGGCTTCATGAAGAACACCGGGTTCGCACGAGTGACGGCCTGCGCGCCCATCTCCTTCGCGTGATCGGCGTAATTGCGGCCGATGCAGTAGATGCGGTGGATGGGAAAGCGTGCGCCACTGCCGGCAACCGGCAAACTCGGGACAGCGGGCGGATCGAAGACGAACGGCATCGGCGTGGCCTCGGGAGCTGGATTCGCGATTGTAGGCGGCGCCGCGGGTCGCCAGCCGGCCATGACAGCTGTCAGGCGCAACGATTGATGGCTGCCGCTGGCGGTCACGCGAGTCGCACGCCAAGCTGTGGCAGACTTGCGCGGACGCCGTTTGCGCGCATTGGGGACGACAGGTGAGCGACAACAAGCCCGACCACGATCTGCTGCACGAATTGCGCATCGATCGCGCCCAGCGCGATGACGACGAATCGCGTCCGCGCTGGCCGTGGTTCGTGGCTGCGGTGATCGTGGTGTTGATCATCGTCGGCGGCGGCGCTGCGTTCGCGCTGCGGGGGCACGCGGCGACCGTTGAAACCACCACCGCGGTGGCGGCAGCGTCGAGCAGCGATGCGGCCGTGCTGCAGGCGACCGGTTATGTGGTGGCGCGGCGGGAGGCCACGGTAGCTGCTCAAATTATCGGCACACTGACCCAGGTGCTGGTCGAGGAGGGTGAGTCCGTCAAGAAGGGCCAAGTGCTGGCGCGGATCGATGACACCCAATATATCGCCCAGTTGAGCTCAGCCAAGGCGCAGTACGCGGCTGCGCAGGCGGGTGTCGTCAAGGCGCGCGCGACGCTGCAGCAGGACCGCGACAACGCGGCGCGGATGAACAAGATGGTCACGGCAGGTTACGTTTCGAAGCAGGACGCCGAGCAGGCCAATACCCAGGTCGCGGTCGACCAGGCGGCGCAGGATGCGGTGGTCAAACAGGCCGCCGCCGCGGCAGCCAACATCACGTTGGCTGAGGTCAACGTCGGTTACACCGTCATCGGTGCACCGTTTGCCGGCGTCGTCACGGTCAAGGATGCCGAGGTCGGCCAGATCGTTTCGCCGTATACGGTAGGTGGCGGCGGTATTGCCACTATCGTGGACATGAATTCGCTGGAAGTCGACGTTGACGTCAACGAGACTTACATCAGCCGGGTGAAACCGGACATGCCGGTGCAAGCGGTGCTGGACGCGTACCCCGACTGGAAGATTCCCGCGCACGTGATCGCGATCATTCCGAGTGCGGACAAGAGCAAAGCCACGGTGAAGGTGCGCATCGCGCTGGATCAGAAAGACCCGCGCATCATTCCGCAGATGGGCGTGCGCGTGTCGTTCCTCGAAAAGAAGGACGCGAACCGCAAACCGTTGCCGGGTGTGCTGGTGCCGAAGTCGGCGATCGTGCAGCGCGACGGCAAGGACGTGGTGTTCGTGGTGAAAGACGGCCGCGCCGAGCGCACGGCGGTCACCACGGGTGCCGATTTCTCGGATTTGAAACAGGTAACGCAAGGCTTGAATGCGAGTGCGGAAGTGGTCACCACGCCGCCCGCGGATTTGAAAGATGGCGAGAAGGTGCAGGTGAAAACCGCAGGTGGGCAGTGAATGGCTTGTCATTCCGGGGCCGGCCGCGGGTCGGGGCCCGGAATCGGTTTTGGCAAGCCTCGAAACCGATTCCGGGTTCTGCGCTTTGCGCGGCCCCGGAATGACCAAGGCAACACAATTCTTCGCGAGGTAACGACAATGAACGCAGCAGTTTCGGAGATGCAAGACAGCAACCGGACCGCAGGTGACAAGCAGCCTCTGGTGCAGATCCGCGGCCTGTCCAAGACCTACACGCGCGGCAAGCAGAAACTCGAGGTGCTGCACCACATCGACCTTGACATCGCGCGCGGCGATTTCTTCGCGCTGATGGGGCCATCGGGCTCGGGCAAGACCACGCTGCTGAATTTGATCGGCGGCCTCGATTCCCCCACAGACGGCAGCCTTGCCGTGGACGGCAAGCGCATCGACAAGATGGGCGAGGGCCAGCTCGCACGTTGGCGCGCCGGCAACGTCGGTTTTGTGTTCCAGTTCTACAACCTGATGCCGGCGCTGACCGCGCAGAAGAATGTCGAACTGCCGTTGCTTCTCACCAAGTTGTCGGCCGCGCAACGCAAGAAGAACGCGGCGATCGCGTTGCAACTGGTGGGCCTGTCCGATCGCGCCTCGCACAAGCCGAACGAACTGTCGGGCGGCCAGCAGCAGCGTGTGGCGATTGCACGCGCGATCGTTTCCGACCCGACGCTGCTGGTTTGCGACGAGCCGACCGGTGACCTCGATCGCCAATCGGCCGAGGAAGTGCTGACCTTGCTGCAGCGCCTCAACCGCGAGCACGGCAAAACCGTCGTGATGGTCACGCACGATCCCAAGGCCGCCGAGTACGCCTCGCACACCTTGCACCTCGACAAGGGCACGCTCGTCGAGCAACAACACGCGGACTGAGCGGGAGCGACGCCATGAAATACTTCCAACTGGTCTGGAGCGCGTTGTTCCGGCGCAAGACGCGGACCATCTTCACGCTGATATCCATCATTGCGGCGTTTCTGCTGTTCGGTCTTCTGAATGCGGTGCGCGTGGCGTTCACCAGCGGCAGCGACAGCCTTGCGGGCAACGAGCGGCTGGTCGTCGCGTCGCGGTTTTCGATCATGACCGGATTGCCGGAAAGCCTGAAGGCGCGCATCGCGAACATTCCCGGCGTCGAAGGCGTGGGCCACGAGAACTGGTTCGGTGGTGTTTACCAGGATCCGAAAAACTTCGTCTTCAGTTTTGCGGTCGACGGAGAATACCTGGCCACGAACCCCGACATCCTGCTGACGCCCGGGCAACGCCAGAAATTTGCCCAGACCCAGGACGGTGCGCTGGTTGGCGAGGCACTCGCTGCGCGTTACCACTGGAAGGTCGGCCAGCAGATTCCGTTGCAGTCCACGATCTTTCCACGCAAGAACGGCGACAAGACCTGGCCATTCACCATCGTCGGCATCTACAAGGTTTCCAAGGATGCGCCAAATGGCGCCGACCAGATGTTCTTCCTGCACTGGAAGTACTTCGACGAGGCCAATATGTACAGCAGCCACGAGGTCGGCTGGTACGTGGTCAGGCTGAAGAGCCCGAAGGACGCCGACAAAGTGGCGCAAGCGATCGACGCGCTGTCGGCCAATTCCGACCATGAAACCAAAACCCAGACCGCCAACGCCTTCAACGCATCCTTCGCCAAGCAGATCGGCAACATCGGCCTGATCGTCGAGGCGATCATGGCGGCGGTGTTCTTCACCCTCATCCTGTTGACCGGCAACACCATGGCGCAGGCAGTGCGCGAGCGCATCCCGGAGCTGGCGGTGCTGAAGACGATCGGTTTCTCCAACCGCAGCTGCTCGCGCTGGTGCTGGCCGAAGCGATTCTGCTGCTGTTGATCGGCGGCGTGATCGGCATGGCGATTGCCAGCGTGCTGGCGCCGGCGCTCGCCAAGGGGAGTGGCGGGATGATCCAGTTACCGCCGCTCGGCGCGTCGAGCTGGATCGAGGGCGTGGTGTTGATGATCGTGATCGGCATCGTGGTCGGCGTGTTGCCCGCCTTGCGCGGCATGCGGTTGAAGATCGTCGATGCATTGGCTGGCCGTTGAGGAGCGTGACATGAAAAAGTTTCTGTTCGGTCTTGGCCTTGCGGCGATCGTGATCGTCTGGTTGGTCGTGTGGACGACGCTGCCGTGGTTCGTGGTGCTGGCATTGGCGATCCTGCTGGCGGTGTGGCTGCTGGCCGCGCGCACCGGCCGGCGTACGTTGTCGGTCATGCGGGTGGGTTTGAGCACCCTCACCGAACGGCTCGGTTCCACGGCGGTGATCGTGGTCGGCATCGCCGGCGTGGTCGGCGTACTGGTGGCGTTGTTGGCGATGGGCGACGGCTTGACCGCCACCCTGCAGCAGACCGGCAGCAACGACACCGCGATCGTGTTGCGCGGTGGCTCGGGCGCGGAAAGCAACTCCGTGTTGACGCGCGACGATATCGATGTGATCGAGCAGGCGCCCGGTATCGCGCGGGACGCGCAGGGCAAGCCGATCGCCTCGGCAGAACTGGTAGTGGTCGCCAACGTGCCGAAGAAGAGCGACCCCACGACCGATGCCAACGTCGCGATCCGCGGCGTCGGCGACGAGGCGTGGACGGTGTGGCCGAACGTGAAAATCACCAGGGGACGCAAGTTCGCGCCCGGCATGCGCGAGCTCGACGTGGGCGAGGGCGCGGAGCGCCAATTCGCCGGACTGGAAGTGGGCAAGACGCTGCGTCTCGCGGGTCAGGATTGGACCATCGTCGGCGTGTTCGCATCGGGCGACGCACACGGGTCGGAGCTGTGGGGCGATTCCAAGTCCGTGGCTTCCGCCTACCGCCGCGGTAGCAGCGCGGAGTCGGTGATGGCGCGGCTGACTTCCCCCAAGGCCTTCGACAAGTTCAAGGCCTCGCTGATGGGCGATCCGCGCCTGAAGGTGGATGTCAGCACCACGCGCGATTACTTCAACAAGCAGTCCGAAGGCCTGAGCAAGGTGATCCGGATCGTCGGCATCACCATCGGCGTGATCATGGCGATCGGCGCGATCTTCGGCGCGCTCAACACCATGTACGCGGCGGTCGCCACGCGTGCCCGCGAAATCGCGACGCTGCGCGCGATCGGATTTCGCGGCCTGCCCGTGGTGGTATCGATATTGCTGGAAACCATGCTGCTGGCGCTGCTCGGCGGCATCGTCGGCGCCGTGATCGTGTGGCTGGTCTTCAACGGTTACACCGCATCCACGGTGGGTGGCAACTTCAGCCAGGTCGTGTTCCAATTTCGCGTGACCCCGGAACTGCTGTGGACAGGCATCAAGTGGGCGCTGGCGATCGGCTTCATCGGCGGCCTGTTCCCCGCCGTGCGTGCTGCACGCCTGCCGGTGACGACGGCGTTGCGGGAGCTGTAAAGCTCGCGCAACCCAACGCCGTGCGGTCAGGAGATTTGCGGAGTCCAACTGGGGGCTCCGCTCCATTACTGACATCGTGGATTGGCTGATATCGATATCGGCCAACTCCCACCGGTGAAGGTTCAAACAGGCTCCTGCAAACCGGACGCTCGGCGACTCACTCCGGAATTTATCGGTTCCGGCCAGCAGCCGACCTTGCATCGCTCAATCAGCCTCCCGCATAACGGACGTCGATTGGAAGCCGGGCGGACTCTCGGGCAGCGCGAATGTCGCCTGCTCCCGGCCATCCAGCTCTCGCGCTGTGCATTGATCCTTATGTGGATGGCGCCTGCTCTGGCGGGTGTACGCTGCGATCGTTTGGCTTCGGTGCCCGACGGTCGAGGAGACGTGATATGGAAGAGCTCGAGATTCGAGCGGCCCTGGACCGTCACTGGGCTGCCTCCGACGCGAATGACCTTGAGGCGGAGCACGATATTTATCGGGAGGACGCCGTGCTCGAATATCCGCAATCGGGCGAGCGCATCCGTGGCCGGCGTCACATTCAGTCTTCTCGCGCCGCGCAGCCGAACCGGAAGCGCTTCATTGTGCGGCGCATAATCGGCGCGTGCCATCTATGGGTCACCGAATATATCCTGACCTATGACGAGCGGCCGTCTTATACCGTGAGCATCATGGAGTTCATCGACGGAAAGGTGGCCCACGAGACTCAATATTTCAGCAACCCATTTGAACCAGGGGCTTCACGCGCGCGATGGGTCGAGCAAATGCCCTGAAATCCAACCGCGGCAAGGACGGCCTTCGGCCGCTCACTCGCGCGGAGTTACCAATTGATACCGTCTCTCTCGCCCGCTATCTCATTGGCAAGGTACTGGTGCGTGAGTTGATCGAAGGCGTCGTAAGCGGTCGTATTGTTGAGACCGAAGCGTATGTTGTCGGAGACGCTGCAGGACATGCCTATCGGGGGATTACCCGGCGCAACCGCTCGCTGTTTCTGGATCCGGGGCACGCCTATATTTACCTCGCGTACGGCAGTTCATTCATGCTGAATGTCTCGAGCGAGGCGCCCGGGATTGGAGCCGGTGTCCTCATCAGGGCACTTGAGCCGCTCGAAGGCATCCCGATCATGGAGCTGAATCGTGGCGTCAAGCGCTTGCGCGACTTGGCACGGGGACCCGGAAGGCTCACCGCGGCTTTGCGGGTTGATCGTCGGCTCGACGGGCTGGATCTTTGCCTAGCAAATTCTCTATGGCTGGGATGCGACCGCTACAAATCCGGCGACATCGTTCAGAGCACGAGGATCGGCATCACGCGTGACGCGGACCGGTTGTTGCGATTTTCCCTTGCGGGTAGTCCGTTCGTCAGCGGTCCGAGAACACTCAATGTCCGTCGATAGCGCGAGATGTCTACTTTGCGGCGAAATCCCATGACCACCGCTGTCTTGGCCGATAACGGCTGCTGTCGCCGTCGGGTCCGCGTCGGAAGCTGTCTCTTGATTCGCACTTCTCACGTTGCTGCAAGCAGCGTCACAACATCCGCCACGGCACGAAGATCGCGGCGAGGATCGCAGCGAAGATCGTCCACTTGGTGGCGTAATAGAGCTTGCGGTTGCGCGTTTTCAGTTTCTTGCCGACGTGGCGCACCGCGTAAGCGTATTTGAATATCTTGTTGACGCCGCCGGTGCGGTCGCCTTCCTGGTTGGGCGAGACGCCGGCCGCGAGCAGGGTGCGCGCGACCGCGTGGTTGAGCGCGGTGGCCCAGCGATATTTCATCGGTCGCTCGAGATCGCAGAACAGGATGATGCGATCCTGGTCGGTTTCGTTCGCGGCCCAGTGGATGTAGGTTTCGTCGAACACCACGCCTTCGCCGTCGCGCCAGCTGTACGGCTTGCCGTCCACCTTGATCCAGCAACGATCGTCGTTGGGCGTGATCAATCCGAGGTGGTAACGCAAGGAACCCGCGAACGGATCGCGGTGTTTGCCGAGCTGGCTGCCCGGCGGCAACTGGGTGAACGCGGCGGCCTTGATGTTGGGCGAGCCTTTCAGGATTTTGACGGTGCGCGGGCACAGCTGCAGCGCCGACGGCTGCGGTGCATCGTCGTACCACTTCAGGTAAAACCGCTTCCAACCAGTGCGGAAGAACGAATGGAAACCGGCGTCGTTGTACTGGTCGGACGCCTTGATGTGGCTGGCTTTCGCGAGTGCGATGGCTTCGTCGCGAATGGTTTGCCAGTTGCTGCGCAGGTTTTCCAGCTCAGGGAAATCGGCGGCTGTGAGATACGGCGTCGCGGGCACGCGCGAGAACGCGTACATCAACACGTTGATCGGCGCCATGAACGTCGAGTGGTCGGTGATCTGGCGCCGGAACTTGTGCCGCTCCCTGCCGCGGAAGTGCACATACAGCGCGCACGCGATCAGAACGGCGAGAACGATCCACTTGATCATGAAGGCCACACGGGCAGGTCATCCAACGGCCGCGCATTTTACTCCGCGACGGCTGTACGCCGCTTGCCGCGTCCCGCGTGCGCCAGCGTGATGATCGCCACGCCGACCAGGATCACGACCATGCCGCCGATCTCGGCGCTGCCCACGTGCTCGCCCGCGATCAGTGCACCCAGCAGCACCGCCACCGGCGGATTCACGTAGGCGTAGCTTGCGGTCAGTGCCGGACGCGCGTGCTTGACCAGGAACAGGTACGCGGAAAACGCGATGATCGACCCGAACACCGCCAGGTAAGCGATCGCCAGGATCGATGCGGCCGGCGGATGCGCGGGCAGCCGCTCGCCGGTGAGCCATGCGGTCAGTGCCAGTGCAGGCGCGGCGCACAACATCTGCGCGGCCACGTTCATCGGGCCGTCCGGCATGTCCTGGCGGCGACTCCACATCGATCCGAACGCCCACGCCGCGGTGGCGACCAGCAGTGCGGCCGCCGCCCACGGCGCGGCGCGCATCGCGCCGCCGCTGTTCAGGACGATCACGCCCAGGAAGCCGACGACCAATCCGATGATCTCGTTGCGGCTCGGGCGCTCGCGGTAGGCGAACAGGACTACGGCTATGAATAACGGTTCGCTGGCAATGGCGACGGCGGCGATGCCGGAGGGCACGCTCTGTTCGGCGAAACACACCAGGCCGTTGCCGAACAGCAACAACAGCACGCCCGTGATCGCGGCGTTACGCCATTGTCGGCGCGTCGGCGGCTTCACGCCGCGCAAACGCAGCCACGCGTACATGGCGATGCCGGCCGCGAAGAAGCGGATCGCCGCGAGTGCGAACGGCGGAAATCCGGTCAGTCCGATGCGAATGCCGAGATACGTCGAGCCCCAGATCACGTACACCGCCAGCAACGCCAGCGGGATCAGCCAGCGGCGTTGCGGCGTGGCACCTGCAGCGGCAGACAACGCGATGTCATTCATGGCGGATCAGCCAATGCGCCGAACGTGGCGCAGCAAGGAACGAAAGACGCCCCCAGCGAGCGGAGGCGTGGGCCCATTCTAATTCGGGCGGTTTCGCGGCGGCGCGCAAGTCGTCATGAAACTTTCGGTACACAGCGTTGAATGGCACTCAACGCGCGCCCCGATCGCCGCCCGCCGGGATCGGCCGTATCGCGGAGTGTCCGCGAGCTGTCCGCGGACACTTTCCTTGACGGGTGCTGTCGCGTAAGTGGTTGAATGGAAAGTCGTTGATGCGGCATTCGAGTTGGCACCGGACTTGCTCAAAGAGGACTGTGGCCGCGTTGTGGCGGCCGGAGACCTTGCATGAGCATTCGCGACACCTCCGCGACAGATCGCATCATCGAGAAACGCATCAGCAAGAAAAAGCTGGGCATCTTTGCCGTCATCGGCGTGCTGGTGCTGGCTCTGCTGGTCTGGCTGGTGCCCGGCGCGTTGCGCCTGTTTTCCGCAGGTTCGTCGGTGAGCGCATCGCGGCTGCAGATCGCCAGCGTGGAACGCGGCTCGTTCGTGCGCGACATCGCCGCCGACGGGCGCGTGGTCGCGGCGGTCAGTCCCACGTTGTATGCCAACGCGGCGGGCGCGGTGGTGCTGCAGGTGCACGCCGGCGACAAGGTGACCAAGGGCCAGGTGCTGGCGATGATCGCAAGCCCCGAGCTGACCAACAAGCTGGCGCAGGAAGAAAACAACGAAGACGCGATGCAGGTCGCATACCAACAGGCGAAGGTCGACGCCAACCAGCAGCGTTCCAAACTGCAAGGTGCCTACGACAACGCCAACATCGACCAGCAGAGCGCCGCGCGCGACCTCAAGCGCTATCAGGAAGCCTACAAGAAAGGCGCCGTGTCGCAGCTCGACGTCGACCGCCATAACGACGCGCTCGAGAAGGCGCAGATCCAGTTGAGCCACGCCAAGGCCAACCTGGGCATGGACGATTCCAGCCTCACGCTGGAAATCAAGGCGAAGAAGCTCGCCTACGATCGCCAGAAGTTGCTGGTCGCGGATCTCAAACGCCAGGTGGACGACTTGAACGTGCGCTCGCCGGTGAACGGCCAGATCGGTCAATTGTTCATCGCGCAGACGGCGACGGTTCCGAAGGACGCCAAGCTGCTGACGGTGGTGGACCTGTCCGCGCTGGAAGTGCAGGTGAACGTGCCGGAAAGCTTCGCGCGTGATCTCGCGTCCGGCATGCCTGCCGTCATCAGCGGCAATGGCAAGGACTGGAAGGGCGCGGTCAGCGCGATTTCGCCGGAAGTCGTGAATGGCGAAGTGGTCGCGCGGGTGCGCTTCGAAGGCAAGAAGCCCGAGCAGTTGCGCCAGAACCAGCGGCTGTCCGTACGCATCGTGCTCGACAAACGCGACAACGTGCTGACCGTCGCGCGCGGTTCGTTCGTCGATGAATCCGGTGGCCGCTACGCCTATGTCGTGCGTGACGGCATTGCCTACAAGACGCCGGTGACACTCGGCCCGAGTTCGATCGACAAGGTCGAGATCCTGCAGGGCCTGAAGGAAGGCGACAAGATCGTGATTTCCGGTACCAGCAACTTCAACGGCGCGGCGACAGTCGCCATCAGCAATTGACAGATTTTCCTTCTCCCTCCGGGAGAGGGGAGCCAAGTCCACACCACCGAGGAAATTCAAATGCTCAAGATGACCCACCTGTCCAAGGTCTACCGCACCGAAGTGGTGGAAACCTACGCCCTGCGCGATTTCAACATCGACGTGAAGGAAGGCGAATTCGTCGCGGTGATGGGGCCGTCGGGCTCCGGCAAGACCACGTTCCTCACCATCGCGGGCCTGCTGGAAAGTTTCACGGGCGGTGAATACCTGCTGGACGGCGTCGACGTCAGCAATCTCGGCGACAACGCGCGTTCGAAGATCCGCAATGAAAAGATCGGTTTCGTGTTCCAGAGCTTCAACCTGATCCCCGATCTCAACGTGCACGACAACGTGGAAGTGCCGCTGCGTTACCGCGGCATGAAAACGGCCGAAAGGCAGAAGCGCATCCAGGACGCGCTGGAGCGCGTGGGTTTGGCCTCGCGCATGAAGCATTACCCGGCCGAACTCTCGGGCGGTCAGCAACAGCGCGTGGCCATCGCGCGTGCACTTGCGGGCTCGCCGCGCTTGCTGCTCGCCGACGAACCGACCGGAAACCTGGATACGCAGATGGCGCGCAGCGTGATGGAACTGCTTGAGGAGATCCATCGCGGCGGTGCGACCATCGTGATGGTCACCCACGACCCGGAACTCGCCACGCGCGCGCAACGCAGCGTGCACGTGATCGACGGCCAGGCCGTGGACATCGCCGAGGAGCCGCGCTTCCACGCGCGCGGCGATCGTGCCGAGGCACACGTCGGCACATGAAAAGCATCGAGGGGGCCGGGGCCCATCGAACTTCGAGGACTGCAACCATGATCCGCAAACTCATCGCCATCGTCGCCGCCATCGCGATCAACTGCGCGGTGCTCGCCTGGTTCCATGCGTGGAGTTCCGCCGCGGTCGCCAGCGCCGCGGCGGCGTCCACGCACATGCCAACGGTCGTCACGTTACCTGTCATCAACGTGCACCCGAGCGCCGAACAGCTGCGCCAGTTGCGGCAGGCGCCCCGGACTTCCGCGGCACAGGCCCGTCTCGGCGGCGGTGTCGCGTGCCTGGTGATGCCGTACTACTCGTTCGCCGTGCAGTGCAATGTCGCGGCGAACAGCTGACGTTCGGTGGTGGCGACGGGAAGCGGTTGATGTTTACCCCCTTCGCGAGCGAAGGGGGTCGGTGCGAAGCATCGGGGGATGTGATTTCACGGAATGAAAAGCCATCCCCCTCGATCCCCCTTCGCGGGCGAAGGGGGAGGGAAAACGCCCCCTTCCTTTGGAAGGGGGAGGAAAAGGACCTGGAGTGATTGAACGATGTTCGCCTATTACCTCGATCTCGCACTGCGCAGCCTGAAACGCAACAAGGCGCTCACCGGGCTGATGATCATCACCATCGGCTTCGGCGTGGCTGCGTCGATGACGACGTGGTCAGTGTTCCGCGCCGTATCGGGTGACCCGATCCCCTGGAAGTCGTCGAAGCTTTACGTGCCGCAGATCGACAACTGGGGTCCGGCCGGGCACGGTCCCAAGGACACCAGCAACGAGCCGCCGGACGCGATGGATTACACCGACGCGGTCGCGCTGATGCGCGATCACCGCGCGAGGTACCAATCCGCGATGTATCAGATCGGCGCGGCCGTGACCCCGCAGCGGGTGGGCCAGCATCCGATCACCGCGATCGGCGAAGCGGTCTACAGCGAGTTCTTCCCGATGCTCGACGTGTCGTTCAAGTACGGC
>Ga0207707_10001445_pt1 | contig 21971 bp, 20 predicted proteins | sample KBSC83BmetaG_FD_184336 | JGI IMG/M metagenome (GOLD analysis project Ga0207707, IMG submission 184336) | Corn rhizosphere microbial communities from Kellogg Biological Station, Michigan, USA - KBS C8-3B metaG (SPAdes) (version 2) | ecosystem: Host-associated > Plants > Roots > Rhizosphere ...
TCGGCTGATGGTGAACATCAACATGGTCTGGGTGATGGCCGGACTCGTGGCAGGCATTGCAGGCTCGGCCGGCCTCACGCGCCTGCTGACCGGAACGCTCTACGACGTGCGGCCGCTCGATCCGCTTGTGCTCGGCACAGTATCGTTACTATTGGCTGCCGTGGCGTTGCTCGCCAGCTATCTGCCGGCACGCAGCGCAGCGAAAATCGATCCCATCGTGGCGCTGCGGTGTGAATGAGCAGCGCTAGCCCCGTGCGGTGCCCGTGTGACGACCACCCTATCGGCTAACAATTTGGAGTCGCGTAGTGTTTATAAACATCCGAACCGTCCACCGGCGGGTACCACAGGATTCCAGTTTCGTGACCCGATGTATGATCGGTGGGGCATGCCACGAGTAGGCGTCATTCCGGCACTCTTACTGGTCGCGCGACCCGGATTTGCGCAACAGTCAACCGGGTCAACCTCGATTTCAATGCCGTAGAAACCGGCCAACGGCTGAGAGGCCGGCGCGTACTTTTCGTGACGATTGCTGTGGGCAAGAAGACAACAAGTAAAGGTTGTCTTAGAGAATGCGAGCGGATAACAAGGAGGTTGTTACGTGAGATTCGTGCGCTGTCTTGTTGTGTGCGCCGTCATCGCCGGCACTTGCCTGGCCCAACTTCCGGAATTCTATAAGCGAGTTAACCGCGTGACCTGGCTGGTGAAGGCCCTGGACCACCCGCTGCAGGGCTGGGTCCAGTTCGGTCTTTCCGATATCCGTGAGCGCGGCGACTGCACTTTCGAAGGGCAATACCGCGGCAAGGCCGTATCCATTGAAGCGCGGGGCGCTACGGGCAGCCTCGGCGATCTGACCGTGGACATGCTGCAACCAGGAGAGGGTGATAACGCTTTCACGGAATTCCTGGCGAGTCAGGGTGATGGAATTTTCTCCATCGTCCACGAGGTGGCGACCATCGAAGACATGACGAAAGAAATTGAGCGGATGCGCGGGCTCGGCGTACGTGTGCTTCAGCAGATGACCATAAAAAGCGATCCTGGCCCAATCACCTTGACTTACTTCGATACGGAGCCCCAGGGCAAGTATGTCTTGGGCCTGATTTACTGGCCGGGTGGCGCGCCCGCGGCCGGGCCGCCGGCAAAAATATCGCACGTCGGTCTCGTAGTCCGCGAAGTCGAAGGGCCCGCGGCATATTGGCAGAAGCTCGGCTTTCCGGCCATGCCCAAGTCGCACGCCAGTCCTCGCGAAGACTCCCGCTACCACGGCAAGCCTCTTTGGTTGGACTTCGATGTTAGCTGGCAGAGGCACACTCAGTTCAAGTACGAATGGATCATTCCGCCGGTCGATCCTCCCAACCTGTACGCGGACTACCTCAGGGCTCACGGCGAGGGCATCCAGCACCTGGGCTTGCCGGTCGATGACCTGGAGAAATCCATCTCCGAATATCAGAAACTGGGCTACTCGGTTGGACAGTACGGCGCATGGGGCGAAACAGGCAAGAAGGGCTCCGGCCGCTACGCGTACATGGATACGGACTCGATCGGCGGCGTTGTCGCTGAAATCATACGGCCTATCGACTGAGACCGCGCGAACTCGCGCTGCTATCGCTTATTCGTCATCGTCCTCAGCTCCAGAATCGAAAAGACCTGGGACACCAAACTGATAACCTCGGGGAAAATCCAGATAGTCGTTTACGGCGTACTTGTAGTCGAGTTCATTTTCTGCGCTCAGTATTTTCTGCTTGGCCGCTTCGCGCTTCTCATTAGCGGCCTTAAGCTGTGCGGTGGAATCCGCCGCCGCGGCAATGATCTTTGCTAATGCTCCATGGAGAAGAAAGTCGAGCGCAACAGCAAGTGCCACGCCTGTAGAGCCTTCGATGAAAAACTCGCGAGATAGGCCTTCGGCGAAACCGGCCGCTGCAACGAGGGCAACCGATACCCCAATTGCACCTACTGTGCCGGTAACTCTAGAGTGTTCAAGCAAAACAAGTATCCAAGGTATGAAAAGGAATGTGGCAATCCCCCTGCCGCCTTGCCCGCCAACAATTGAGCATACGAGTGCTCCGGCAATGTGTAGGCCAGTTTTCCTAAAGCCAATATGGCTGCGATGAGGGCGAATACAATGCCTCCTCTTAACGTCACCAAAGAAATCAGGCGCAGCCTCGCGGCCAGGCGTTCGCGCATCGCTTCATCTTGTTTAGCTTTGGCTGCAGCCGTATCCGCGAAGATTTCAGAATCGGGTCGGTCGTCTGACATAGTAATCCTCTTCCATCCGGTAAATACTTGTCTGCCATGGTCTCATGGTACCGGGTCCAGCAGCATCGTCCTGACCTTTTGCGGTTTCCCTCGTGACGGCCGCGCAGCATGCAGTGTATCCGGCCGTATCAAGTTGGTCGATTTACAACTCAGCAGCGCTCATGCCCGAGACGAGCACGCGACGGGATAACCCGTGTTTGAGAGCTTTTGCCGAAAATCAATCAGTACCTTGACATTCTACCTACAACGAATATCATACTAGATACGAATGCCGGACAAGAAAACTGATCTCATCCAAGGTACGCTTGATCTGCTAATTCTAAAAATCGTCGCGCACAGTCCGATTCATGGATACGGAATCGCTCAGCGGATTCTTTTGACTTCAAAAGATATTTTGCAGGTGCAGCAAGGATCGTTGTATCCGGCCCTGCACCGGTTGCAGCGCAAAGGGCTTCTGAAGTCGCAGTGGAAGGAGTCGAGCAATGGGCCGATGGCGAAATATTACTCCCTGACGGCCGCGGGCCGGAAGAGCTTACAGGCAGAAATGGCCCAGTGGCATCGCTATGCCGGCGCCGTTGCGCTGGTGCTCGAATCTTAGCGAGGAGGGCCGATGCGTTTCCCCTGGAAGAAAGCGGAGACCGACCTGGAGCGTGAGGTTGCCCATCACCTGCACGAACTCACGGCGGAGTATGAACGCCAAGGGCACTCACATGGAGAGGCGTTGCGGATGGCGAAACGTGAATTCGGTGGCAGCGAACAGGTGAAGGAGCAGTGCCGGGATGAGCGGCGGTGGGCATGGCTGACCGGTTTGCGGCAGGATGTTGTCTTCGGCGCGCGCATGATGCGCAGGACGCCGGTGATCACGTTAGCCGCGGTGCTTTCACTCGCGCTGGGCATTGGCGCCAACACAGCGATTGTCTCTCTGATGGATGTGGTGCTCTGGCGCGATTTGCCGGTTCCAAACCCAAGACAACTCGCTCTGGTCGAATGGCAGGGTCATGGATTTCCTCGAGAGCTTTTGGACGGCGCATCGGGCAGCTTTGGGGACAGTGGCGCCGACTGCTTTTCCTATCCGAGTTTTCGGGCGTTGCGCCAGGGTGTTTCCGGACGGGCCTGGCTGGCTGCTTTTTCCTATCCAGATACGGTAAGCATCAGCTTTGCCGGACACCCGACTGTGGGGCAGGAGCGTCCCGTAAGCGGCAACTTTTTTTCAACGTTGCAGGTCCACGCGCGGTTGGGCCGGCTGTTTTCAGATAGCGACGACAGCGACGCGGCGCCCGCAACAGTGGTTCTGTCGCATCACTTCTGGGTGAATGTCTTGGGCTCGGATCCGGGCGTAATGGGCAAGACCATGAGCGTGAACAACAAGCCGCGGGTGATTGTGGGCATACTGGACAAAAGCTTTTACGGTCTGTTTCCGGGAGACGCCACCGACCTATATACGCCGTTGCTTCACGGCCCCCGGCAGGAGACACCCGAAGGCAAGACCGCGTTGAACAATAACCGATTCTGGGGCGTGCAGTTGATAGCGCGGCGCGCGCCAAGGGTGAGCGATGCTCAATTGCTACCGGTAATGGCGACAATATTCCCCACGACTTGGTCGGCGCAACCGAAGAACGCTGCGAACGCACCGCACCTTCGTCTGGAGGAGGGCGCACGGGGGTTGGGTTTCCTGCGTGACGAATTTCGCGATCCGCTTTTGTGCTGGGTGCACTGGTTGGTCTGCTGCTGGTGATCGCATGCACGAATATTGTGAATCTCTTGCTTGCGCGCGCGATTGCGAGACAGAGAGAGGTGGCGATGCGGGTGGCGTTGGGTTGCAGCCAGGCGCGTCTGATGCGCCAATTTCTGACAGAGAGCGCGCTGCTGGCGATGCTGGGCGGTGTGGCGAGCGTCGTCGTGGGTTATTTGACGGCGAACCTGCTCGGCCAATTTCTGACGGAGCGCGATAACCGGTCGATCGCGGTGACGCTGGATTTTCGAATCCTAGCGATGGCGCGCGCGATTACCATGGTGGCTCTGCTCGTCTTCGGTGTCTTCCCAGCCTGGCGGGGGTCGAGGATGGCCGGTGGAAACTGGGTTCGGTCAGGCGCGGGGAATGTCGGCTTTGCGTCAACGCGCAAGTGGGCCGCCGGGCGGCTGCTGGTGATCGCGCAAATGGCGATGTCGGTTGTGCTGGTGATGACGGCCGTCATTTTCACGCGAAATCTGTTGGCGATCCAGTCGGCCGATCCGGGATTTGACAGGCGCAATCTGGTTCTGTTCGGAATCCGGCCGGGCACGTCAGGTTATGAGAAGTCTCGATTGGCGCAATTCTATTTCAACCTGGAACAGCAGTTGGCGGCCACGCCAGGCGTGTCGGCAGTAGGTATGGCGTCCATGCGGCCCATGAACATCGGCGGCTGGTGGGAAGACCTGCGGCTGGCGGGCCAGACTGCAGTCGTCAACGCCTCGATCAATGGCATAACGCCCGGGTATTTGCCGCTCTTCACTTCGCGCATGGTGGCTGGGCGGAATATCACTCGAGCCGATATTAACGGTGGAGCGAAAGTAGCGGTGATCAGTGAGGACCTGGCGCGAAAACTGGGAGGACAGAACAGACTAGGACGGATGGTGGAGTTCACTGATGGCCGACGCCGCGAGAAAGCGCCGCAGTTTGAGATTGTGGGCATCGCGCCGGTGATCGCTCCCACTTCGATGAAGGAGCGGCCGTATGCGGTTTGGCGGCCGATTGAAAAGGAGGTTGCGGAACTTACGGTGGTGGTGCGGACGCTGAAGCCGCCGCAGACGGCGCTGCCGGCAATCCGCCAGGCAATGAGCGAGATCGATCGCAACCTGCCGCTAGTGGACGTGGTGACGATGGAAGAGCAGATTGCGAAGGGTCTGCAGCGCGAGCGGATGTTCGCGATATTGTGCACCGGATTCGGAATCCTGGCCCTATTGCTTTCGGTGGTTGGACTTTACGGTGTCATCGCGTATGGCACATCGCGGCGACGGGGCGAGATCGGTGTCCGTCTGGCGCTCGGCGCGATGCCGCGGGACGTGGTTTCGATGGTGCTGCGCGAAGGGCTTGGACTGGCGGCACTGGGAATGGTAATCGGCATACCGGTCGTATGGCTGGGCGCAAAATACGTGGAGAAAGAGTTAAGTGGAATGAAGCCGCTCGAACCTTTATCGGTAGCGCTGGCGTTGGGGATTTTGCTTGCGGCGGCATTGGTGGCGGTGGGTATCCCAGCGCTTCGGGCCGCCTCACTAAGACCTGCGGAGACGCTGCGGCAGGAATAAGCTTGCGATTGCCCTGCGATGTGGTCTCAGTTGAAGGCTTGACGTCGATTCAGTAACCGGTTTTGTAGACGCATTGTCCGCAAGTCGGACCGAGGAAGGGCGGATGGCGTTCCCCAGGAATCACAGGTCCTCGAACCCATTTCGGGACCACGATCATCGGACCGCACATGGTGCCTAGCTCCAGCCCTGCTCACCTGCGACTCTCCGCTCCAAACTGAATATCATGCAGGTCCGTTGATATACAGGTCTAGTCATCTAACGACGGGCCTTGACATGCGCCGCAAAAACATCCATACTCCCATCGTCAAACGATGGGAGCAAAAGACAGGACCCCCCGACACGCTCGGCCTGCTCATCCTGCCTAAGGACCCATGCTCAGACTCTTGAATCGCCTCGTTTACTGGTTACGCCACCGCCGGCTGGGAGCTGACCTGACCGAAGAACTCGAGTTCCATCGCAACATGAAGCAGCGCGAGTTCGAAGACGCCGGTTTGTCCGCTGTAGAAGCCTCTAAGGCCAGCCGCCGCGCTCTAGGTAACGTCATGCTCGCGCGAGAAGACGCGCGCGCTGTGTGGATCTGGCCTTGGCTGGAAAGCTTCTGGCAGGATTTGACTTACGGCGCTCGCAACTTCCGGCGGCAACCGGGTTTTACGGCCGTCGCCTTACTCGTCCTCTCCAGCGCAATCGGACTGAATACCAGCTTGTTCACGGTCTTCAACGCTATCGCGTTCCGTCCCTGGCCCGTGAAGGACCCGTCGGGTGTAGTGAATGTCCACAGCGTTTGGCACGCTCCGCAGGGCGCTGGAACCGGTGGATTCTCGCTTGCCGAATATCGGTATCTTGCCGAAAATACGCGGTCTTTCGTAGGTCTGATTGCCATGCGTGAGATCGGTGGTATCAAGGTCGAAAATGGTGAAAAGCCAGCTACGGGCGACTACGTCAGCAACAACTACTTCCGCCTGCTGGGCGTCGAGATGGAGCGTGGACGTGGTTTTTTGCCAGAAGAGGGCCGCCTCGATACGCCCCAGCCGGTCGCCGTATTCAGCTACCGGGCATGGCGAAATCGCTTCGGCGGCGATCCAGCCATCGTCGGCAAGCAAATCCGGCTCGATGGCATACTATTCACGATTGTGGGCATCGCTTCGCGAGACTTCAGCGGCACTTCGGCCAACCGTAATGACGTCTGGATTCCCATGCCAGCCAGGGCGCTGGTGCGCCCTAACGATCCCGACGTGACGAAGTTCCTGCGAAGCGCCGACTATTGCTGCTCATCCATCGCAGGCCGCTTGGCCCCAGGGATTGCGCGTGACCAGGCTCGCTCAGAACTGGAGGTCCTGCACAAGCAGTTTGGCTCCCAATACAAGCTCGACAGCAGTGGAATCCTGCTGAGTGGTACCGCATTACTCGCCGATCCGGGAACCAAGCCGGGGGTCGTTGCGTCGATTGCGCTCATGTTCCTGGCCGTTACGCTGGTGCTGCTATTGGCTTGCGCCAATGTCGGCAACTTATTGCTCGCCCGCGCGGCTGCGCGGAGGCGGGAAATTGCTATCCGGCTCGCAATTGGAGCGGGGCGGCGGCGCTTAGTCCGTCAGTTGTTAACTGAAGGCCTCCTGCTTGCTTGTGCGGCAGGCGCTATAGGCATTCTCGTCGCCTACAACTTGCCGTCCTATATTCTCAATTCCGCTCTCCATGCCGATGTTTCGTTTCGCCTTCAGCCGGATGCTACGGTGTTCCTTTACACGTTTGTCCTCGCGGTGCTCGCTTGTATTGCGTTCGGCCTTGCTCCTGCGCTACACGGCACGAGAGGAAATATCACGGGCACGCTCAAGGACCAAGCCGGCCTGCCAGCGGTAAAACTGTCACTTCGAAGCCTCTTACTCTGCGTCCAGGTAACTGTCAGCGTCATCTTACTTGTAAGCGGCGGACTCCTGGTGCGCGGAGTTCAGCGCGCGCGCCAGCAGGATCCCCGGTTCTCTGTCAGTGACATTGCCGTCATGTCGTTCGAACTTCCCGCCGACGCCTACAGCGCGGCGCGCCTCGAGATCTTATTTTCGGGACTCGTCCGCGACCTGGAGAGCGTACCTGAATTGCAGCCCTGCGGCTTGACTGCACTCGCGCCACTAAGCCGAGGCAGGGATTTCACCAGCTTCCGATTGCCGACAGAAAACGAAAACCAGGAGAGGCTGATACTCCACCTCGGGGTATCAGCCGGCTATTTTGATGTGCTCCGCATACCGATTGTTGTGGGGCGCAACTTCAAGCCGGCCGATAGAGCCAGTGGTTCAATCATCATCAACCAGACGATGGCGAAGCGTTACTGGCCGGGAGAAAACCCTGTCGGGAAGAAAGTCATATCGAGAACCACGCGCGAGATCGTGGGAGTTGCCAGAGATGCTTACACGTGGGGACTCGATCAGGTGGAGCCGGCGTTCTATGAGCCTTTTGCCGGCTCCTCGTCGCCGATGCTGCTGTTTAGCAAATCCCGTGTGGGCTCGACACAAGCAATGGCGGCGATCGCCGGCCACCTCGACCCGCGGATCAGGCTGCAAGTCATGCCCCTCTCTGACAACCTGGAGCGCTGGCTTGCGCCTGCCCGCGTTATGGCAACTCTCGCGGGAGTCCTTGGAGCTCTCGCGCTGACCCTGGCCAGCGTTGGCATGTTCGGTGTATTCTCCTACGTAGTGCAGCAGCGCATTCCGGAGATTGGCATCCGCATGGCGTTAGGCGCCCAACCGAAGCAGGTGATCCGCCTGGTCCTCGGCAAAAGTTCCCGCGCGGTGCTCGCCGGCCTTGCGATCGGGTTGGTGTGCTCGATGGCCGCGTCCCGGCTGATGGAGCGCGATCTATACGGGATCAGCCCCTTTGATCCGACCGTATGCGGCTCAGTTGCTCTCGTCCTCGCGTTGGCTGCTACCGCGGCGAGCTACATCCCGGCTCGTCGCGCAACGCGGGTCGACCCCACTAGCGCGCTTCGACACGACTAGTTAAGGCGCCACGCTCTCAGATTCAGGCGGGACCATAAGATTCACACTGTCCGCAAAGTTTCGAGCAGCCTCACTAAGGCCTGCGGAGACGCTGCGCCAGGAATAAGCAGCAGTCAGGCTACCAGGGCAGTACTCCGATAAGCTTCAAGCCTATGTCTTCATCGAGTCTCGTTGCGCTTTATCGGTGGGTGGCTGCATTGAAACGAACGCCGCGACCCTTGGACGGTTTGACAAATTGGTTGCAGTGCCGTGTGGCAGCCTGATCGACCACAAGATGACATCGCCCACCTTGCCTTCGATTTGTGTCGTCTTCCAGCGATTCAACCCCGGATTGAAGAAATCAAAATCGTCCCGGTACGCGTACCGTTCAAGCCAAGCGTCCAGCTTTCGATAAACCTCAGGCAGGCACTGGAAACCACCGCCATCGCGGTCAACGTCGGTCAACAAGACGACGGCCTGCAATGAACCGGGCCCCGGCACCCGCGGGTCGGTGTCCCAGTGAATACTTCCATGGCTGATGGCCGGCCAGTCCGGATGCACTGGGGGGCGAAAAATACACCGGTTGATATCCACCATGAGGCGCGGATTTCCAAAGAACTCCGTGAAGACCTGGTAGAGATTCGGGTACTGCCGGATGTCCCATAGCGACTGGGCATGGTGCAACGGGACAATGCCGTCGAGCTGCGGTGCGCCGCCGTACCATGTCGCGCTATCAGCAAGGTCGGCGCCAACGAACGCCGCAATCTCATGAACGGCATTGCCCGTGACGCTTGCAGGAACCACGTTTCGTATCACCATGTAGCCATCAGCATGGAATTGCTGCCGGTTATGGTCCTTGATCCATTGGCGGACTGGTAGGTCCGGCCTTTGTAGCGAGGACTCTGGACTGCCTAACATCACAGGGAAAAGTTTACTACCTAATCCGGAGAGCTCCCACCTGACACCGTAGCATTCAAGAATGGGTCACTCTGCGTATGCCGCAACCAATCTGAGGCCGTGATCACGATCCCCCTCTAGCGAACTTGCCCGGTCGGAATAGACCAGAGAACACCACTGTCTTCAAGAAAACGGATCTAAATATGCAAAAAAATCAGGCGCGGGGTGGTGGTCGTTGATGAGAAGAGGGATTGTACTGAGCATTACTTGGCGCTACCGCGTGTGCTCCCGTGAGCTTTTCGGCCGATGTAACTGTCTGACATGCGGATTGTGCCAAGCAGAATGCGCGGCGTCCCGCGCAATTGTCTGCAATACCGCTCGAACAGTTCTTTCGCGATAGCCACCATACGTGACGAAGTAATTCTTCAGGTGTAGAGCGATTTCTGACACAGACGGGGTATGCGCCGCTCGGAGATTATTAGGCCAGGATCATCTTTGATTATGAAATTGTCATTAACAATAACCGCGGCATTACCGGCTATTTCATTCCAAGTATCAATCGTAAGCATCGGCACAGATGCGTACAAAAAAACCAGCAACGTGATTTTAAGAGGAACGATATGAACCATCTGCTGATTAAGCTACGCTTCACGCAGGCAGTCTTTGGGTCTCTCCTGACGGCGCATTTGCTTACTGCCGCGCTGGCGAGCCCTCAAAACATTCCCGCGTCATCTCAGCCGGGTGAAAGCGCGTTAACCGGTGTAGTTGTTTCCTTGGCGCGCAATACATTGGTTGTGAGAGATGCAAACGGCCAGTATGATTTGTTCGTGTTTGACCCCTATACCATTCGGCCGCGCACTCTCACGGTCGGTTCCAGGGTGAGGGTGACCTCTACGCCAGGAGAAGAGGCCGGGGTTCGGGTCGCACGCGAGATCACAATCCTCGAGGCATCTGCGGACGCGCCGCAACGCGTGGGTGCAGCGTCGACGCAGCCAATTCCGCCGGAGGTGCGACGAATTGAAAACGAAATTGAAAGGCAAGCGCGCCGCTACCACGCGGGCGTTCGGGCCGGTGTGGCACTCGACCCCGAACTCATTCTGATAGGCGTTCATGCGCAGGTGGGCCCCTTCTTCAACCGCGACGTATACTTTCGTCCGAACATCGAATTTGCGTTTGGTGAAGTTACCGCGCTTTTCGCGTTAAACCCGGAAGCCATTTATAGGTTGCCGGTCTCGTCCCGGCAAGGCCGTTGGTCCGCATACGTTGGCGTAGGACCAGGTTTTTCCTTCTTACATCAGAATTTTGAGCGAACTACCGGCCGGGGGACCAGGATAGACTTCGGCGACTTCCATAGCGACGTCGGTCTCAATATCCTGGGCGGCCTGCGGTACCGCAGTGGGATGTTTCTGGAACTCAAAACGAGCGTCTATTCAAGACCAGCGCCGACCCTACGTTTCATCGTAGGCTACAATTTTTGATTAGTGGGTGGAAAACGGCGGCTAAGTGGCGGGATATTTAGTTCACTGATGCCGCAACCGTATTGGACACGAGCCGCAGCAAGCTGTGCCCGCACCGATCAGCACGACCGAGCGCACCGCGCATACCTTGACATTCTAGATATCGCGGCTTAATATATATCTCGAATGTCTAGGCAAGAGAAGGCACCCGCGGCAGAGGCGGAACTGCTGCAAGGTACGCTCGACATGTTGATCTTGAAGGTCGTTGCACTAGCACCCATTCATGGTTATGGCATCGTGCAGCGCATCCTACTGATTTCGAAGGACGCTCTTCAAGTCCGGCAGGGCTCGCTATATCCGGCGCTATATCGACTTGAGAACCGCGGATGGCTAAGGGCAGAGTGGAAAGTCACAGAGGGTGGGCGCGAAGCGAAGTTCTACAGATTGACTAAGGACGGTCGGCGCCAACTCGAGGCAGAAACGGACAGTTGGGAACGCCTGTGCGCGGCGATCTCGCTGATCCTCAAGACGGCGGAATAGGGCTTGTCATGATATGGGACACCTGGTTGCGCAGATACCGTTGGGAGCGACGGCTGGACAAAGAGCTTCGATTTCACCTGGAACAACAGATTCGCGACAACATCAAGGCCGGTCTCAACGCCGAGGAAGCGCGCGCCAAAGCCTATCGCGATTTCGGCGCTATCGAACTGGCCAAGGAGGAGTGCTGGGACGAACGGCCCCTTCGATGGTTGGACGACCTGATCTGGGACTCGCGCTTCGCTGCACGCATATTCGTTAGGAATCCCGGCTTCGCATTCACTATTGTGTTGATGCTGACCCTTGGCGTGGGTGCCAACACGGCGGCCTTTAGCATCGTATATGCCGTTTTGCTGCGGCCGCTGCCGCTGCCATCGGGTGATAGGGTCACATCAAATCGGCTCTGAGCGGTGAGACTGAAGCGCACGCATCACCCGCACAGTTCCTCGCATGGCTGTCCGGCAACACGAGCTTCGATCTTCTCGCGGCCGTTGCAGGTTCGCGTGCCCAGATTTCTGGTAGCCGGGAACCGGAGGAAGTTCGGCTTCTTCAAGTCTCACCCTCGTTCCAGGAATTGGCGGGGATTCATCCACGAATGGGTCATGCCTTCCAAGAAGACGACTTTCGGAGCGGGTCCAGGCGGGTCTGCCTGATCTCGTCGCGTCTGTGGCAACGCCGATTCTCGGAAGATCCGAACGTCGTGAGACGGACGTTGTATGTGGATTCAGAACCGCTGGATATCATCGGCGTTTTGCCTCGGGATCTCGCCTTTTCAGACGCTGAAACCGACATTTGGGCCATATTGCGATTCACTCCTGATCATCAGACACGGCGATATCTCGATGTGTACGGCAGGCTGCGATTGGGCGTCTCCGTTCGAGACGCGCAGGCATGGCTCGATCAAGCTACGGCCAGGGCGGAGAGCGAGTTGCCCGATTGGCTTCGAAGCAAGGGTGTGACGGTAGTGCCCATCCGGGACCAGGTGTTCGCCGATGAAAGAACGCTCCTGCTCGTCCTGAGCGGCATTGCGCTTTGCGTGTTGTCGATCTGCTGCGCGAATATCGGCAGCCTGCTCATGGCGAGACATCTGAATCGCGAGCGGGAGATCGCACTGCGTGCTTCAATCGGCGCCACACGCGCCCGCCTTTTCCGGCAGCTCTTGACGGAGGCCCTCGGCCTTTGCCTGGCGGGAGCAGGAATGGGATTCGCCGTAGGCCGGACACTGCTGTCCATCAGCTATGACTTTCTGAGTAATTCGCGGTTCAAGGCTCTGATCACGACTGGGGACCATATCCTGGACGTGCGCGTCGCCGCCTTCACTCTCGTGCTCGCGCTGCTCACAACCATTCTGTTCGGACTGGTCCCCTCGTTGCAGTTCGCTCAAGCGGACCTCAACGAGACGCTGAAGTCATCGCCGAGGTCGCAATGGCGTGGCCGGACAGGCTCTTGGATGAATCGATATCTGATCGCCGTTGAATTGGCGGTAGCCTTCATTCTGTTAACGGGGGCCGGATTGCTGGTGCGCAGTTTCGTAGGTTTAGTTTCGGCGGATCGCGGATACAACGTGACCCACCTGTTGACGGCAAGACTCCCAACTCCCACTAGCGCTACTGTCACACTCAAGGGGCGTAAGCAGCTATTTCGCAGGCTTATCGACGAGTTGGAGACGACCCCCGACGTCATAGCGGTTGGCGTTGTCACCGGTCTGCCCTTAGGTGGCTTGAACGCCACTATGACTCTGCAACGACCGGGCCAACCTCTCGATCCCGAAAACCTGCCATGGGCCGGTATTAATTGCGTGAGCGACGCCTACTTTAGGGCCATGGGAATTCGCATCGTCAAGGGGCGTGCGTTTGATTCAGGGGATAACGAAACAGGAATGCGCGTAGCAATTATCAATGAGACTTTAGCACGCCAATTCTGGCCGGGCCGGGAGTCTGTTGGCCAGGAACTCATGCGCGGCGTGAGCGTCGTTGGCATTGTTCGGGATATCCGGCAGGAGGCGCTGGACGCCCGGCAAGGTCCGGCTTTCTACCTGCCCTTCGAGCAGCGGCAGGGGATGGCTGCCGCGCCCAATTTCCTGGTAGTTCGCACCAAAGGAGATCCAAGGGCTCTTATTCCGGCTCTGAAGCAGACAGTCCGTTCGGCGGATCTTTTACAACCGGTGCTGGACATTCGGACGATGGAGGATGTCCTGAGCCGTTCCGTCACGCAAAGACGTCTTCTCGCGTCCCTGCTGGCCGGCTTTGCAGCGCTCGCGGTTCTGCTTCTGTAGTGGGTGTATACGGGTGTGCTGTCGCATCTGGTGAGCCATCGACGCAAAGAGATCGGAATTCGAATCTGCCTGGGTGCTCGGCACGCCGAGATCCTAATTCTGCTGGCCAAGCAGTTGTCGTTACCGGTGGGCGGCGGCTTGTTAGTGGGATTTGCGGTCTCGTTGATCGTCACGCGTGTGTTGTCTCAATGGCTGTTTGCAATTCAAACGAACGATCCCGCAACGGTCGTCACCGCGGCTGTCATCACGGCTGCGGTGGCGCTGCTCGGCGGCGTGGTGCCGGCCAGCCAGGCAATGTGCGTGGATCCTCTGACGGCCATCCGGATGGATTAGGACACGGAGTCAAACCAATGAGAGTCTTCGTTTTAATCGCCGTGTTGGTTTGCATCAGTCATGCTGGACGCGCAGAAGCCAAGACGGATTTTTCTGGGCGCTGGATACTGAATAAGTCAAAGAGCAAAGAAGCGAATCCATCCATGTTTAAGCGGCGCACGATGGATGTGTCGCAGAAGGGCATCGACTTGGACGTCGCCATTCGAGATGAGGAGCCGTATGGGAACGAATTTCGAGCCTATCTGAATTTCAAAATTGATGGAACACCAACCGTGAGCATCCTGGGAGCGCCGCAGCGGGCGGTTTTACGGTGGGACGGCGCCAAGCTAATCATCCGGTGGAATCTGGACAGCTCTCCTCCAGGAACCTCGTCGAGACATCTGCCCGGGCAGCAGGGTGCCACGCCACGCCCCCCTTCACATGGACTTGGACGCGCGCAGCGGATGGGAAGGCGCTGATAATCAGATTCATGTATACGAGCAAAGAGGCGACATCACCGAACGATTGGTCTACGATCAGGCGCATTGATGCAGGCTCGTGGAGACGGAGAATCTGTGTCTACTGGCACTTATCCTGCCACGTAAAGGCAGCCGCAGTAGCGGGATATTTAGTTCACTGATGCGGCAACCGTATTGGACACGAGCCGCAGCAAGCGGCCGGCGTCTACGGAATAAGCCCGGTTGGTCAGAATGACGCACAGGAGTTTGGTCTGAGGATCCGCCCACGCCATCGTGCCGGTGGCTCCGGCGTGCCCGAACGTCCTTCCCGAGACCAGATCCCCGAATGCATTCCAGGCGTGCGAGCGCCCTAAAGCCCACCCGAGTCCCCATGGAGCTCTAAGCTCAGCGTTTTGGTCCGATGTCATCGATGAAACGGTCGCGGGGCTGAACACCCGCTTGCCTGCATAGACGCCGTCGTCGAGAAATGTCTGCAGCAGGACGGCGAGATCCGTGGTGCTGCTGTGCATGCCGCCCCAGGGATGGCCCATGTCCCTCCAGTAGAGGCTGTTCGCGCCGAAACGCTCCTCATCGGCTGGATCGGCGCCCGGCGTGGTAGCACAACTTACCAGGTCACTGATGCGCCTTCCGCCGAGGCCGAGCGAACTGTCTTTCATCCCAAGCGGGTCGAAGATTTCCTTCTTCTCGAAATCCCGCAGCTTCATGCCCGAGACCCGCTCCACGATCTCGGCAGCTAACAAGATTCCCATGCTCTGATAGCGAAACTCGCTCTGTGGAGAAAACAGCAGTGGCGTGACATATGTGTGGCGGACAAATTCACTCAGGGGCGCATGGGCGCGGCGCAGTTCGATGTTTTCAGGAAGCATGTCCGGCAATCCGGAGGCGTGCCGGAGCAGGTCGCGAACCTGGACTTTATCGCGTTCTCCGCCGGTGAAGCCGGGCAGATATTTGTTGACCGGATCCCCCAGGGAGACAAGGCCGCGCTCAACGAGCAGCATCAAAGAGCAGGCCGTCACCGGCTTGGTAATCGAGGCCAGTAAAAACACCGAATCAGGACTCACGGGCGGCGCGCCTGACGCCGGGGAGAGCCGGCCGAAGCCTCTGTGCAGGACGACACGGCCATGCCTCGCGACAAGGAGGGCCGCGGCCCCCACACGCCCCGACTCGACCTCCGTTTGGATCAGGCCTGCGGCCCTTTCAAGCTGGGACTGCGACACGCCGGCGGCTGCAGGCGAGTCTGGTTTTAACTGGGCGAAAAGCGAGCCGGCGAGTACTCCTGCGCCGAAAAAGCTAATAAGTACGTGTGCCATTTACTTTGGTTTCGATTCTGTAGACAGAGCTCTTCGCGGTTACGTATAGATTACGGAAGCCGTCGCCCCAGGCGCAGTTGCCCGGATCTTCCGGCATGGGGATTTCACCGAGCCGCTGTCCGTGCGGATCGAAGACTGCCATCGAATGCTGATCGGCGGCCCATACGTTCCCCATTTCGTCGGTCTTCAGACCGCTCGCACGGGCCGCCGCAAACACCCGTCCGCCGCGAAGCGCACCGTCACCCACGATCTCGAATACCCAGATCTTGCGTCCCTCTGTATCGGCGGCGTACAACTTCTGCTGATTGGGCGCGAGGGCCACGCCCCCGGGCAATTCGCAATCGCGCGCCGCGACCCGCACCTCTCCATTCCGCGTGATCTGGTGGATCGCGGAACTTCCGCGCGTCGAGGCGATGCTGGAGAAGTAGATGCTGCCATCAATCGCGTAGACAACATCATTGGGGGCGTAGTGCCCGTCCGCCAGAACCGTGATCCTGCCATCCTTCTCTGTGCGCGTGACACGTTCACGCTCGCAGGCTATCAGGCGGCCTTGATGATCGAATGTGAGCCCGCTCGAGCCAGTTCTGTTCTCGAGGAATACGCTGACCTTACCTTGCTCCCACTTCATGATCCTGCTCGCCGCCCTATCGCTGAAAAGAAGATATCCCCGGCGGCTGAATACGGGGCCCTGAGCAAGTCCAAACCCACCGGCGATTTTTTCCGGAACCGCTTGTGGAGCCATCAGACGATCGAGTTCGCCAGGCATCAGGATCCCAATCCGTGCGCGTAAAACGACTGCGCGGGTGCGGTATACGAAACGCGCACCGCCGGCGTCTCGAGCCGTTCATGCCCCCGGTGTGCCGACTCCATCAGAAATGACAGCGCGCCGGTAGTGAGCAGCGTGCGCTCCACAGGATAAGCGCTTTTGCCGGTTTCGAACATCTGCGCGATACCGTGCGCCAGCATGCTGAAGTTGTTCGAATTTTCAGGCGGTACATAGCACAACGTGCTGTCGATAGAGGGCCGCCCTTTTACGCGAAAGGCGGCGAGGTATTCGTTCACCAGACCACCGAGTGCGACAACGGCGGCCCGGAATCCGTCGTTGTATTCGAGCAGGCAGGCAACCGGTTGTTTCACATCCTCGGGACGCCCGGGACCGAGTCTCTCGGCGCGCGATAAGGCGGCGTGCATAAGTTCCCGCGACCACCTTCCTTGTTCGGCAGCGCGCCATACCTCGTCGCCCTGGATGTGCTGCACCCTCCGCACTCCACTTTCTCCGCCTTTCCGGCGTTCCACAAAGCACTGCAAGACCTCGAGATCATGAAATATCCCGCCGTCCGTTACCCACCCGTTTCCAACCATGAGTGCGTCCTCGAATTCCGCACCCAGCGGGTAGTCCAGCTCGGGACGCCGAAAGGTTACGGAAACCGAGGAACCGGCCATCAATGGAAAATGCAGCTCGCGCGACCAGTCATACATCTGCTTCGCCTCATCCCAGCTCCATGACAGATGTTTGTCGCAGTACACCGGAACCGCCCGCCCGGCGCGCCGGAATGTGTCGACGACCTGCTGGAAAAACTTGAATCGAGGATAGAGCTGTTGCTGCTTATCGTTAAACGGATAGTCACCGTGCTCTGCCACCAGCAGGACGCCATCCACCGCCAGCTTCCCCGTGCCGCGTGTCAGTGCATCGCTAATGGATCCGACGACCGGATAGTTGTACGCTGCCGCCAGCCGGTAGCCGATGTCGGCGGGATGTACCTGGTCCAAGTAGAGCGACACGATGTCGCAGGGCGATGCGTAATACTTCTCGTTGACCCAGTAGCCCTCGAGGAAGCGGGTGATGATGTCGTCGGCGTGCGACCGCACATGATAGGTCGTGGTGAGAGCGGCGATCTTCTTCCGTGGGCCGGCGAACGGCACGGCAGCTACGGCCGGCAATTGCAAAAACTCGCGCCGCCTCATTTTCCAGCCATTTCTCTTGCCACGGCCTCATTGGCGCGCATGACGCGTAGCAAGTTTTCCCCCATTATCTTGCGGATGTCAGCATCGGAATAGCCCATATCGATAAGCCCCTTAACGAGAGCTGGGTACTTGCAAACGTCCTCCATGCCGTCCGGCACCATACCGGAGACGCCGTCGAAATCCGACCCAAGGCCGACGTAGTCTGCGCCGATGGTCTTCGCCGCGTGGTCAATGTGCCGCAACACGGCGCTGATGTCCACCACCGGCAGTTGCGCCTTGTATTGCTGCTGGATGGCGCGCTTCATCTCCCAGCGGCGCGGATTGCTGCGATTCAGCGCGAGCATGTCCGCGATTTCACGATCGCGGGCGCTGTGCAGTCGCGTGAACGCCGCGGCAGCTTTCTCGTCGAGGTACGCCGTATTGAAATTGATGAAAATCACGCCGCGGTTGTGCGCCAGCGCGCGGAGCATGTCGTCACTCATATTGCGCGGGATATTGCATAGAGCTCGCAGCGACGAGTGTGACGCGATCACCGGCGCTCGCGAGGTCTCGATAGCATCATAAAAAGTCTTGTCGGAAACGTGCGAAATGTCGACCATCATGCCTAGCCGGTTCATTTCCTTTACGATCTCGCGCCCGAAAGGCGAAAGGCCGTTGTGGACGGCCTGATCGGTCCCTGAATCGGCCCAGTTATTGGTTTTGAAATGTGTCAGGGTCATGTAGCGGATGCCCAACCGGTAATAATCCCGCAGGACCGGCAGGCTGTCGGAGATCAGCTGCCCACCTTCGAGGCCCAGCAGCGCGGCGACCTTTCCGGCCCGGCGTATGCGGACGATATCGTCCGCCGTCGACGCCATTTCGAGGTCTTTCGGGTTGCGCCGTACCTCCTCATGTAAGGCATCAATCCATTCGAGCGTCCGCGTCACCCATAGTGGCTGCGGGAAATCCTGCGGCGGGACGTAGACACCGAAGAAGACTGCTCCGACTCGCCCGCGCCGGAGTCGTGGGATATCGGTTTCGTAGTAGTGGTGCTCTTCGACGAGTTGGTAACCTTCATCGACAATGTAGCCGGGAGTATCGATATGGGTGTCGATGATGAGCAGGTTGGCGAGCAGGTTCTGCAGGCGGTCGTTGGGACTAGGCTGCGCAAGTAGTAAGGTCCCCAGGAGGAACTGCATCAGAAACGGCGGGATACGCATCGAGAAGTCATGTTATCAGGGTCGAGGGTGGTCCAATCTGGCCAAGCACGAGAAAAGATTTTAGACCGGACTGGCATTAACCACCGGGACTGCGACACAATCTACGTATGTCTTTCATCTCCAGGCGATCTTTACTGGGCGCGTCGGCCGCCGGCTCGGTGCTCACTTTTTCCGGCCTTGACCTCGGCGCCGCCCCTTCGGGCGACGACGGCGGCTTTAAGCTCGGCGTAGCTTCCTATTCACTGCGAAAGTTTCCGCGCGCCGAAGCGATCAAGATCATCCAACGCCTGGGCCTGAAATACGTGAACATCAAGTCCTACCACCTGCCGCTGGATTCGACTCCCGATCAGATCCGCGAAGCCCGCAAGGAGTTTGAGGATGCGGGTCTCCACATCGTGGGGGGCGGCAACATCGACTTCCATAAGGACGACGAGGCCGACATCCGTCACAAGTTCGAATATGCCAGGCTCGCCGGCATGCCGCTGATAGTGTGCGCTCCTACCAAGATCACGCTGCCGAAGCTCCAGAAGTTTGTCGAAGAGTACAACATCAAGATTGCCGTGCACAACCACGGCCCAAAGGACACCTTCCCGGCCCCGCAGGACGCTCTGAAGATTCTTCAAGACATGGATCCGCGCTGTGGCGTTTGCGTGGACGTGGGCCACACTGCCGAAGCGGGTGTAAAGCCTCTCGACGCCATGCGAGCGTCAGGTTCGCGAATGCTCGACATGCACATCAAGGACATGCGCGTATTTGGCGACGTGAACTCGCTCTGCGACGTCGGCGATGGCGTGCTGCCGATTGCGGAGATTTTCCGCGAGTTGCACAAGATGGGATACACGGCTTCCGTCAATCTCGAATACGAAATCAACGAGAACGATCCGTTTGTCGGCATGGCGCGCTCATACGCCTATATGCACGGTGTGCTCGCAGGATTGAAGGGGTAGACCATTTCGAGATCTTCTTCGGCGGCGCCCTTGATTCCGCCTTCCCCGACCCCGCCGCGTTCCGCATCCAGCCGTCGCTGGACGATCATCGCACTGCTGAACGCCGGGATGATCATCGCTTATTTGTCGCGTTCCAATCTCCCCGTGGCCCTCGCGCTGCCGGATTTCATCAAAGCCTTTCACCTGTCGGATGTGGATCGCGGTACTCTCAACTCAGCATTTTTTTGGGCTTATGCCGCGCTGCAAATCCCGGCGGGTTGGTTCGTGGACCGTTATGGCGTGAAGTGGCCTTATGCCATAAGTTTCTTGTTCTGGTGTTTGGCATCCGCCGGGACGGCATTTGCGCAATCCATATCGCAGCTAACCATGCTGCGGGTGATCCTTGGCGTCGGAGAATCCGTCGTTGCGCCCGCCAGCTACAAATGGATCCGGTTCAACTTCGCGGAAGAGGAACGCGGCTTGGCCGTGGGACTTTACATGGCAGGCACGAAGATCGGGCCAGCCATCGGTCCTCCTCTGACGGCCTGGTTAATCGTTCACTACGACTGGCGCGTAATGTTCCTGATTCTCGGGCTCGGCGGCCTCTTCTGGCTGGTCCCGTGGGTCGCGCTCGTCGCGAACGATGCCCAACCGTCTGCAAAGGATGGACCCAAGGGCACCGCCCCGTCCCCGATTCGATTTGCCCGATTGATGGCCAGCCCGGTGGTTTGGGGTACTGTGATCGCCACGTTCTGCTACATGTATTTTGTCTACTTCTGTATGACCTGGATGCCCGCGTACTTCGTGGAGCAGCGCCACCAGTCGCTAGCAAAAATGGGATTGTACACATTCTTCAGTTTTGCCGGCATGGCGGTCATGGCCGCGCTTGGCGGGTGGGCCGCAGACGGCATGATCCGGCGCGGCGGCAACCCGGTCACCGTGCGGAAATGGTTTACGATCGCGGGTTTTCTGATCGCTTGTACCGAACTCATCGGCGCGCGATCCTCTTCTTTGACGATGGCCGTCACTTTCGCGGTCGTGTCGCTCTCGGGATTGGGACTCGCTACGGCCAATTACTGGGCGATTACCCAGACCTTGTTCCCTGCGGCTAGCATCGGACGTATGGCGGGTGTCCAGAACTGCGCGGCAAGCGTGGCCGGTATTGTTGCGCCTATCGTCACGGGTTGGCTCAAGCAGCAGACCGGCAGCTATGAAGCGCCCATGAAAGCCATCTGGGTCGTACTGGTAGTCGGCATCCTTTCTTACTTGACGATGGTCCGAGAGAAGTATGCCCCGGACCTGGCGTAGATATCGCTGAGCTTGCTGAAAAAGTCCAGAGACCGCTTGCTCACGCGCGCGGCTCTGGCCGGGCATGCCCGGCCACTACAAAGCAATTCGTTCATAGTGGTCGGTTTGCGCCATGAAATTAGCAAAATAACTTGGCCCGGCGTCAATACAGCATCGAAAGGCCACGACTTAGCGACATCATCAGAGACAGCGCCCTTCATCTTTTCAGGCGAGCGGCCTGGCATCCATCAGGGTCACGGTGGTACCCTCGCAGCGCACGACAGATTTCTCGTCCCGCCAACCCGATAGCGACAATATCCAGCCGTCCCGCGTGAGACTTCGATAGCGTATGTTGTCTATGAATCCGTCAATCTGTTCGAGTTCCGGCCGGAGCATTTTCGCATTGCCGAGGTAATTGTCCCATCGGCTGGACTTCCAGTCGGACTATGAGCTCGCGTACTTTCGCTCATGCTCAAGTAGCCATCGTTTACGTTCTAAACCACCACCATAGCCAGTGAGCGATCCGTCAGATCCAATCACTCGATGACATGGCACAACAATCCCAATAGGATTCGAACCATTCGCGAGACCCACCGCTCTCACAGCTGCAGGGCGAGCGATCCGCTCGGCTAGTCTTCCGTAGGAGACGGGCATGCCGCAGGGAATTTTTCGCAGCTCATGCCAGACGCTACGCTGGAACGGTGTGCCGCCCGTTTGTACCGTTATGGCATCTATCGCCGCGACGTCGCCCGCAAAATAGCGAGTGATCACGTCTCGCAAGCCATGAGGGTTGTAAGCCGGCTCGAGTTTGAAACCATTCGTTCCA
>Ga0207707_10001446_pt1 | contig 21963 bp, 20 predicted proteins | sample KBSC83BmetaG_FD_184336 | JGI IMG/M metagenome (GOLD analysis project Ga0207707, IMG submission 184336) | Corn rhizosphere microbial communities from Kellogg Biological Station, Michigan, USA - KBS C8-3B metaG (SPAdes) (version 2) | ecosystem: Host-associated > Plants > Roots > Rhizosphere ...
CGCCAACTGACCCCGGCCGAATCCGAACTCAACGCGGGACCGCCGATCTCGCTGGCGCCCACGGCCGTGATCGTCGCGCGGACGCAGGCCGGCGCATTCGGCGGTCAGGCCGGCAAGGGCAAGATCGAAGAGTTGCTGACCGGCGCGGGCAAGGCGGCACGCGCGGGCAATCTGATTGGCCCGGACAAGAACAGCGCGCTGGCGCTGGTATTGCAGGCCGCCAAACAGTCGCCGGGCGATCCGCACGTGAAGGCTGCGGTGTCGCTGCTGCATGCGCGCCTGATCGCCAACGTGCAGCAGTCGCTCGCGACCGGTGACGCGGACGCGGCAAGCAACAACCTGGATGCGCTGAAACAGTTGCCGGGCTCGCAGGATGACCTGCCCGCGCTGGCCGCGCGCATCGACGCCGCGGCCAAGGTGCAGCCGTTGCTGGAACAGGCCAGCGAGCTGGGGCAGAAGGGCAGGCTGGAGGGGCCGGGCGGCGACACTGCGCTGGCGGTGTATCGCAAGGTGCTTGGGCTCGATCCCGAAAACGTGGTCGCGCGCCAGGGCCTGCAGCGCGTGCAGCAGGCATCGCTGGATCGCGCGCTGAGCGCCGCCGCGCAGAACGATGATGCCAAGGCGGATGCGGCGCTGGCGGATGCCGCGGCGATCCTGCCGTCGTCGCCCGGACTCGCGGACACGCGTGCACGCGTCGCGGCGATGCGCGGTGGACGCGCCGACAACCTGATGTCGCAGGCGCAGTCGGCGTTCGACGCCGGCAATCTCGACCTCGCCCAGCGCATCGCCGAGCAGGCGGCGGCGCTGGGCGCAACCACCGACGCGTTCCTGGCCAAGGTGCAGAACGCGCGCGAATACGCGAACTACCATCCGGGCCAGGTGTTCGCCGATCACTTTCTGGACATCGTGGGGCAGGCGCCGGCGATGGTGGTAATCCCCCGCGGCAACTTCGTGATGGGTTCGCCGCAGCGCGGTCGCGTGCAGGCGAGTGCCGAACAGCCGCAGCACGAAGTCACCCTCGCCAAGGGTTTTGCGCTGGCGCGCGCCGAAGTCACGGTCGGGGAGTTCCGCGCGTTCGTGCGCTCGTCCGGTTACGTGCCGGATTCCAACCGGCTGGGCGGTGCTTCGGTGTATGACGAAACCAACGGCCGCATGCAGATGCGTTCGGGCGTGGATTGGCAGGACGATTACGCCGGACAGCGCGCGAAATCCAACGACCCGGTGGTGAACGTGTCGTGGAACGATGCGCACGCCTACGCGGAATGGTTGTCCAGGCGGACCGGCCAGCACTACCGCCTGGCAACCGAAGCCGAGTACGAATATGCCGAGCGTGCGGGTACCACCACGGCATACTGGTGGGGTGATGACGCGCCTGCGCGCGATGTCGAAAATCTCACCGGCGGCGGCGATCGCTCGCCCGCGCATCGAAGCTGGGCCAACGCTTTCAAGAACTACAACGACAACTATTGGGGGCCGGCGCCGGTGATGAGTTTCCAGGCCAATCCGTTCGGACTGTACGACATCGACGGCAACGTGTCGGAGTGGGTCGAGGATTGCTGGCACGAAAACTACGTGCGCGCGCCGACCGACGGCAGCGCGTGGGTGAATCCGGGTTGCGACGAGCGCGTGATCCGTGGGGGTTCCTGGGGCAGCGCGCCCGACCAGGATCGTTCGGCGTTCCGCATGGGTGCCGCGGCCGATTCGCGCAGCGGAAGGGTGGGGTTCCGGGTCGCGCGCGATTTGTGACGCAGGTCGGGTCGCGCATGCGCGATTTCGCCCGCGTTCATCCGCCTCTCACATGGCGTTAAACCGCGTCGCATTAGCCTGTTCGCAGGCAAGCAAGAGGAGTTCGCCATGCGCAAATTCCTGAGAATACTGATCGGTGTCGCAGTCCTCGCGCTCGCGGGTTGCGCCTATCCCGGCTACACCTACGTGCGCGGCGGTTACGCCGGCGGCTATTACACCGGCGATGCGTATTACTACGACGAGGGCTACGCGCCCGCGTACTACTACGGTGGCTATGGTTGCTGTGGCTGGTACGGGCCTTCCGTCAACATCGGGGTCGGCTACTACGGCGGCGGTTACTACCACCGCGGTTACCGTGGCCACGACCGGAGCGGCCATTCCCGACAGGGCGGGCGGCATGACGATGGTTCGCACGATAGACATCACCACTGAAGGCTGCCGTAGATCGGACTGACCGCCGCCTTCACCGGACAGCCGTTGGTCCGATCACCGGTTTACGCGCACCTCACCAGCGCGGCACGCAGCGAGGGCAAATAACCCACGCCGAACAGATTGACGTGGTTCAACAGGTGGTAAAGGTTGTATAGCGGCGCGCGCTCGCGCCAGTCGCGGCGTAACGGCGCGTGTTCGGCGTAAGCATCGAAGAATGCGCTCGGCGGCGAGCCGAACAGCGTCAGCATCGCAAGCTCGGCTTCCACCCAGCTGTAGTGCACCGCGCCGGCGTCGATCAGTGCGGGACCGCCTTCCGCACAGACATGCAGGTTGCCCGACCACAGGTCGCCGTGCAGCAGCACCGGTGGCATGTCGGGTACGCGCTCACGCAAATTCGAGCACAGCGATTCGATGGCAAGCACGTCGCGCGTGTTGATCAGTCCGCCGTCGCGCGCACGGCGCACCTGCGGCAACAGGCGCCGCTCGGCGAAGAACCGCCAGCCGTCAACATCGAGCGTGTTGTCCTGCGGCGAGTCGCCACAGAAGCCCGGGTGGTCGAATCCAAAATGCGTGCCGATGATGGAATGCTGTCGCGCGAGTCCGGCGCCCGCCTGCTGCCAATAGTCGGGTGCACACTGGCCGTCTCCAAGATCCTCCAGCAAGATCTGGTCGTCTCCTACCTCGAACACTTCGGGTACACGCAGCGCATTGGCATCGCGCAGCGCCGCGAGTCCGCGCGCTTCGGCACGAAAGAAATCGGCGGGGGAGCCATGCCGCGACTTCACGATCGCGCGGCGGCCATCGGTCAGCGTGACGTGTTGCAATCCGTCGAAGGGAGGACGACTCAAGGCGAGTACGCTCACGTGGAAGAGACGTGAGGGTTTCGAGCGCAAGTCATTGGTGCCGAAGGAGGGACTCGAACCCTCACGCTTTTAAGGGCGGCGGATTTTGAGTCCGCTGCGTCTACCGATTCCGCCACTTCGGCCAAGCCGGCAAGTATGCGGGAATCGCGGCGGTGAGGCTAGTGGGCCGCCACCGCGCCGCCGTCCAGTTGCAGGGTGCGTTCGTGGCGCAGGTACCACTCGCCGTGTTCGGGTTCGAACACGCTGCAGTGGGTCATTTCGTCCTGGTAGACGTGCACGCTGACGGCGAGATCGGTGCCGCTGGCGTTGCAGATGGTGTGGTGTTCGTGCGGCGGGATCAGGCTGCCGGCCGAGCCCGCGCCGGCCTGGATGACGCCGGCCGGGACGAAACGGTAGCGGGTGTCATCGTGTTCGCGCAGTTCGTATTGCACGACTTCCAGCGCGCCCTGCCACACCGCTTCGACGCACCACATGCCGGCATGGTCGTGGATCGGCGTGCCCTGGCCGGGGCTCCAGGTCATTGCGACCACGCAGTAGCGGTGTTCGGGGCTGCGGTAAAGCTCGCGCCGCGCATAGTGCTCGGCGCAGCCTTCGAATACGCAGTCGGGCAGGCGCACGTCGCCCGCATGGATCGCATCGCACAGTGCAGAGCGCAGCGCGCGCATGGTGCTGACGGTGTCGCCCGCGCCGACGGCTGCGTCGAAAGCGCGGACCAGTTTGTCGCGACCCTGGAAGTTCATGCCCATGGCACAAGCATATAACGGCGGCGCTCCGGATGCCCGGCAAATGCCGCGGAGCGGAATCAGAGTGACGCCATGAAAGCGCCGATCGCGGCGCCGAAGCGGCCGGTATCGACCAGAAACGCGTCGTGACCTTGCGGGGAATCGAGGCCGACGAAGGTGGTGTCGGTGCCGGTGGCGCGCAGGTCTTCCGCCAATTGCTGCTGCTGTTCCAGCGGGAACAGGATGTCGGTTTCGACGCCGATCACCAACGCACGCTCCAGTTTCATTTTCGCCAGCGCGTTGCGCACCGCGGTGGTGGGGTCGGACGTGCCACCGTATTCGGCGAGGTCGAACCAGTCTGATGCGCGCGACAGGTACAGGTAGCAATTCGGATCGAACGAGCGCGTGAAACGCCGTGCGTGCGCGTTGAGGTAGGACTCGATCTGGAACTCCGCGCCGAACGGTTCTTCCTCGCGTTGGTCGGCTTCCAGGCGGATGCGTCCGAAACGTCCGCGCCATTCCAGTGCCGAGCGGTAGGTGATGACGCCCAGCTTGCGCGCGATGTTCATGCCGGTTTCGGGGTAATGATCGTCGTCGTAATGGCCATCATTCCACTTCGGGTCGAGCCGGATCGCCTCGCGCTGCAGCGAACGGATTGCGATTGCGAACGGTTGCGCGCGCGGTGCGGTGCACACGCTCACGTGCGCGCGCGCGCAGCCCGGATGGTGCGCGAGGCCGCCGAGCGCGGCCATGCCGCCCATCGAGCAACCGACCAATGCCGCAAGTCGCTCGATGCCGAGCCCGCGCACAAGCGCGTAACCCGCGTTGCCTGCATCTTCGAGTGACAGCTCGGGAAAATCGATGCGGTAGGTATCGCCCGTCTCAGGATTGATCGAAGCGGGTCCGCTCGAGCCCTTGCAGCTGCCCAGCGTGTTCGCGCAGATCACGAACCAGCGATTCGTGTCGATCGCCTTGGCGGGTCCGATGATGTCTTCCCACCAGCCGGGCGAATCGTCGATGGCATTGCTGGCCGCGTGCGCGCTGGGCGACAGCCCGGTCATGATCAGCACCGCATTGTCGCGCGCCGCGTTCAACGTGCCCCAGGTTTCGTACGCGAGCCGCGCGCCGCGCAGCGCGCCGCCGCGCTTCATCGGAAACGGCGAGGGCAGGTCGAAGTATTGGCGGGCGTCGGCCATGGGAGCTTTTCGGCGGGCGGAATCGGCAAGGGTAACGAGTGCACGCGATGCGGCCAAGTGATGCGTCGGCCCCCGAGCGGCTTCTTCCCCCTTCGCTTGCGAAGGGCGGAGCGCAGCGAACGCGCGCGCAGCGCGAGAGGGGGATGGCTTTTGCTGTACGCGACGCGGCATCCCCCCGCCGCTGCGCGGCGACCCCCTTCGTTCCGAAGGGGGTCAATCGACCTTGTCGATGGTCAGCGCAACCGGCGTGCGCGAATCGGTGGCGACTTCGACGGGCGCGGATTCCAGATCGCCCGTGTGCGGCATCGCATTGCCGGACTTGCTGATCCGCGCGGCAACGTTGACTTCGGAAAATTTCGACAAGGTCATCGCGGGCGTCATGGCCATCGCATCGGTCAGCGTGATTTTGGCCGGCAAGTCGGACGCCTTGAGGCGCGCGACCGCCAGCGGCATCGGCGGGCCATCCACCGCGCGCGCGAACACGAACAGCGTGTCCGCCGGCTGCACCCTTGCGGCGAGTTTCGGGTCGAGCTTGACGGTGACGTTGAGCGCAACCGTGTTCGGTGCGACGGCGACGGATGACGCGGGCGCGGGATCGGCTGCCACGAGGGCAGCGTCCGGCGTGCTACCGCGCGTGTGCGCCTCGGCTGCGGCCAGTTCCTGCTGAACCGCTGTGGCGACCTTCGATCCCGGTTGCAGCAAAGGCAGCAGGGTTTTCCACTGTTTCGTCGCGTTGGCGTAATCCTTGCGCTGGAAGTCACTGATGCCGAGCAGCCACAAAGCGCGCTGATGGGTCGGTTCGATCTGCAACGCGCGCTGCAGCTTCGCGCGCGAAGCGTCATCGATTTGGTGCGATGGACTGGTTTCCGCCGTTGCTTCCACCCACGCCACCATTGCGTCCGGATCGTCGGGCTTCAGTTTCAACAGGTGGTTCAAAGCGTCCAGTGCCTGTTGCGGCTGATTCAACGCCGAATACGCCTGCGCGAGCAAGGCCCAACCTTGGGCATCGTCCGGCTTGCGCTGCAGGCTTTCCTGCAACTGTTGGGTCGCTTCGACCAGCGTTGCCTGGTTTTCGACCGGCGCCGGTTGCAGGGATCGCGGCGTGCCGACCATGAGGTAGGCACCCAGCACCAGCGGCGGCGTCACCAGCGCAAGCGCGAGTGCCAACACGAATGGCATGCGTGGCCGACCTTCGCGGCGCGCGCTTCGCAGCAGCGGCACCAGCACGCAGGCGAGGGCGGCCACCACCATGATGGCGGCGATGACGAGAAAGCGGGTGGTCACCAATCGTCTCCGGAATCTTCAGCGATGCTGTCGGCCGGACGCGCGCGCCGGCGCAGCAGCACGACCACCACGACGCCGCCGGCGAGCAGGATCACGGGCGTGCCGAACCACAGCGCGATCGTCGATGGCGCCAGCGGGGGGTCGTACAGGATGAACGTGGAATAGCGCGCGACCAGCCAATCCTTGATTTCCTTGTCGCTCTTGCCCTGCTGCATCATGTCGAAAATCTGCCGTCGCAACTGCTTGGCGAAATCGGCGTTTGAGGACAGCAGGCTCTCATCCTGGCAAACCATGCAGCGCAGTTCGCTGGTCAAGTGCTGGAAGCGATCGCGCTGGGCGTTGTTCCGGAACGGCAGCGGGTCGATTGCGAACGCGCTCGCGCTGAGCGCCAGCGCGAATGCAATGGCCACAACGGCTATCACGTGCCGGATGTGCCGAAGCCGGCTTTTTCCCTCTCCCGTCGCGACGAGTGAGAATTCAGTTTTGCTCCCCCCTCCCTTCGGGAGAGCGGTTGGGGGTGAGGGTACGAAATCGACGCAACATCCCGCTACGTGCGTACCCTCACCCGCCCCTTCGGGGCACCCTCTCCCGAGGGGAGAGGGACAAAGCATGGCGAGCAGGCGTTTCACGTCCCCGCTCCATCGAGCGCGCGGATTTTCGGTTCCAAATCCTTCGCGATCACCTCGGGCGTCAACGGTCCGATGTGCTTGTAGCGGATGACACCCTTCGCATCGATCAGGTAGGTCTCCGGCGCGCCGTACACGCCGAAGTTGATCGCGGTGTCGCCGGACTGGTCGGTGATCACTTCATGATACGGATCGCCGTGGCGCTGCAGCCACGCGCGCGCGTCCTGCGGCGCATCCTTGTAGTCGTAGCCGATCAGCGGGATGCCGAATTTGTCGCGATACGCCATCAGCGTTGGATGCTCGTCGCCGCAGGCGAAACACCAGCTCGCGAACACGTTCAGCAGGTACGGTTTGCCCAGCAGATCGGCCTTGGTGACGAATTGCGTCGGCTGTTCCAGGCGCGGCAAACGGAATGTGGGCGCGGGTTTGTCGATCAGCGGGCTGGGCACGAAGCGCGCGTCGTGGGTCTGGTTCCACACGAGGCCCACCACGAAAAACGCCACCAGCGCCGCGAACACGATCAGCGGCACGAAACGGCCGAAGGGTTTGCGCGCCGCCTCGTTCACGCTTCGCCTTCCGCCAGCTTGCGGGGCGATTCGGGCACGGGTTTCACGCGCACGGTCTCGGGTTCGACCGCGCGTTTCAGGCGGAAGCGCTTGTCGAGGACCACCACGAAACCGCCCAGCATCATGAATACACCGCCGCCCCAGATCCAGCGCACGAACGGTTTGTCGTACACGCGCAACGACCACGCGCCGTCGCCGATCGCGTCACCCAGTGACACGTACAAATCGCGGAACACGCCGGCCTCGATCGCGGCTTCGGTCTGCACCTGTCCGCCGGAATACGTGCGCTTCTGCGGATGCAGCGTGACGATCTGCTTGCCGTTGCGGGTGATCACCACCGTGCCCTGCTGCGCGCGGTAATTCGGACCCTGCGTTTCGGTGACGCCGTTGAAATGGAAATCGTAGGCGCCGACGTCCACGCTCGCGCCCGGTCTCATGCTGACGTCCTGCTCGACGCTCATCGAGCGGGTCAGGATCGCGCCCGCGATGAACACGCCGATGCCGAAGTGCGCCAGCATCATGCCGAGCATTTCGAACGGGTAGCGTTTGCCGCGCGGCGCCTCGCGCCAGCGCTTGATCGCGAACAGCGCAACGCCCGCCATCACCCACGTCGCGGCGGTGACGCCCAATAATTGATACCAGCCGTGCGCGCCGACGATGAAAGCGATGATGCCGGCCACGACTGCCAATGCGACGATGCGGATCAGCGCGTTGCGCCATACCTTCAGGTCGGCCTTGCCCCAGCGCGACAGTGGTCCGAACGGCAGCGCCAGCACCAGCGGCGTCATCAGCAGCAGGAACAACGGGCCGAAGTAGGGCGGCCCGACCGAAATGCGGCCGATGTTCAGCGCCTCGCCGACCAGCGGGTACAGCGTGCCCAGCAGCACCATCGCGCAGGCGACCGTGAGCATCAGGTTCCCGATCACCATCAGCGTTTCGCGCGAGGCCAGCGCGAACGACTTGCCGCCGGTCACTTTCGGCGCGCGCAATGCGTACAGAAGCAGCGAGCCGCCCACCACCACGGCGAGATAGACGAGGATGAACAGGCCGCGCGCGGGCGCGAACGCGAACGCGTGCACGCTGGTGAGCAAACCGGAACGCACCAGGAACGTGCCCAGCAGCGAGAACGCGAAACCGAAGATCGACAACAGCAACGTCCACGCGCGCAGGCCGTCGCGCTTGTCGGTGATCGCCTGTGCGTGGATCAGCGCGGCGCCGATCAGCCACGGCATGAACGACGCGTTCTCGACCGGATCCCAGAACCACCAGCCGCCCCAGCCGAGTTCGTAATACGCCCATGCACTGCCCGCGACGATGCCGAGCGTGAGGAAACCCCACGCGATGTTTGTCCACGGCCGCGCCCAACGCACCCATGTCGATTTCAATTCACCGCCCAGCAGCGAGGCGATGGCAAACGCGAACGCGACACTGAAACCGACATAGCCCATGTACAGCGTCGGCGGATGGAACACAAGGCCCGGGTCCTGCAGCACCGGGTTCAGATCGGCGCCGTTGGGCGGCACCGGGAACAGTCGCAGAAATGGATTCGACGTCGTGATCATGTACAGCAGGAAACCGAACGCGACGAAACCGAGCACGCCGATCACGCGCGAGAAGAACGCTTCCGGCAGCTTGCCGCCGAGCACCACCAGTGCCACGGTCCACAGATTGAGGATCAGCATCCACAGCAGCAGCGAGCCTTCGTGCGCGCCCCACACCGCCGATAGCTTGTAGAACCACGGCAGCGAGAGGTTGGAGTTCTGCGCGACGTAAGCGACGGAAAAGTCATTGATCCAGAACGACCACATCAAAATGCCGAACGCCAGCGCGACGAACACGAACTGGCCAATCGCGAGGCTGCGCGCGGTCGCCATCAACGGTCTGCTGCCGTGCCACGCACCGATGATCGGCAGCACGCATTGCAGCCCCGAGAGCAGCAGCGCGAGGATCAGCGCAACCTGGCCGAGTTCGGGATTCACTGCGAACCCCCGTGCCCGGCATTCGGCGGAATGCGGTGTTCTTCCTTGGCCTTGGCGATCGCCTGCGCGACCTGCGGCGGCATGTAGGTGGCGTCATGCTTGGCCAGCACCTGTTTCGCGATGAACTTGCCGTCTTTCATCGAACCGGTGGTGATGGTGCTTTGGCCCACGCGGAACAGGTCGGGCAGGATGCCGGTGTAAGTCACCGGGATGCTCTGGAAACGGTCGGTGATCACGAAGTCGGTGGTCAAGGTGCCGGGCACGCGGTGCACGCTGCCTTCCTTGACGATACCGCCAAGGCGAAACGGATGGCCCTCGGGTGCCTTGTCCGCGTCGACTTCCGTTGGCGAATACAGGTAAGTCATGTTCTTTTGCAGGGCGAACACCGACAAGCCCGCCGCGACCGCGACCGCGCCGAGGATCAGCAGCGTGATGATCAAGCGCCGCTTGCGAACCGGGTTCATGTCGACGCCTCCGCGCGTGCCGCGCGCGTGTTGCGGGTGCGCTCGCGCGCGAGCCGCCCGCGCAGCTCACGCGTGAAGCGGCGCCGGCGCAGCGCGGGTGCGAACCAGTCCCACACCAGCACGATGAAGAACACCGCGAACGCGGGCCAGACGTACATGGCGTAACCGCCCATTGCAAACCAGTGAGCCATGTCAGGTAGGTGCTCCCGTCGTCCGCTCGGGTTGTCCGTCGACCAATGCGCGCACCCACTGCTTGCCGCTTTCCAGCGACAGCAGCCCGGTACGCGTGCGGCCCAGCAGGCTCGCGAAGAAATACAGGTGCGTCGCCAGAGCCATCACCAGCAGCGGCCACAGCATCGACGGCGCGATCGAGGAACGCGCCGGATCGAGAAAATCGACCGTCGTCCCCTGGTGCAACGTGTTCCACCACTGCACTGAGTAATGCACGATCGGCAGGTTGACGATGCCGACCAGCGCCAACAGCGAGGCCGCGCGCGCGCCGCGGCGGCGATCCTCGAAGGCGTTGTAGAGTCCGATCACGCCGAGGTACAGGAACAGCAGCACCAGTTCGGACGTGAGTCGCGCGTCCCACGTCCACCATGTGCCCCACATCGGCTTGCCCCACAGTGATCCGGTCACCAGTGTGATGAACGTGAACGCCGCGCCGGTCGGCGCGCACTCCATCGCGATCACTTCGGCCAGCTTCACGCGCCACACCAGCGCGATCAGGCCGGCCACCGCCATCGTGGCGTAGATGAAAAGGCTCATCCATGCGCTCGGCACGTGGATGAAGATGATCCGATAGGCGTCGCCCTGCTGGTAGTCCGGGGGTGCCAGGACCAGCCCGCCGTACAGCCCGATCGCGCCTGCGATCAACGCGGCGGCCATCAGCCATGGCCGCCAGGCGCCGGCAAACCGATAGAAGTTCGGCGGCGAGCCGAGCCAGTGCATCCAGTGGGGAAGGTACGAACGGGACATCTTACGACTCGACTGCAATCCGCAAGGCTGCCGCACATGCGAGCGGTGCCAGCACGATCGCCAGGACCAGGGCTGCCGCCAGCCACATCAACGGGGCGATGTACGGCATGCCGGACTGCGCCGCGGCAACCGCGCCGGCGGCGAAGATCACCACCGGGACGGCCAGTGGCAACAGCATCAAGGCCATCAGGATACCAGAGCGGCGCGCCCCCGCCGCCAACGCCGAGAGCACCGAACCCAGCAACGCCAGCAGCGGCGTGGCCAGCAATAGCGCGACGATCAGCACCGGCAAGACCTTCACGGGCAGGTTCAACAAGACCCCCAGCAAGGGCATCACGACAATCAAGGGTAGGACGGTGGTCAGCCAGTGCGCGATGACACGGATCAAGGCCAGCAGCGCCAGCGGTTGCGGCGCGAGCAACCACTGTTCCAGCGTGCCGTCTTCGAGGTCGGCGCGGAACATCGATTCGAGCGCGGGCAGCATCGCCAGCACCACGATCACCAGCAGCACGCCGCCTGCGATGCGTGCCAACAATTCCGGGTCCGGACCCAACGCGAACGGGAACAGCGCGGCCACGATCACCGCGTAAAGCAGGGGCAGGAACAACTCGCCGCGACGCCGCCACGCGAGCACGAAGTCGCGGCGCAGTAATGCGATGCAGGCGCCGGCCATGCCCGCCTTCGCGGCCGGCATGCTGCGGCCGATTCGACCCTCGTTCATCGATTGTGCGGTGCTGGCCACGCGTCATGTACCCAGGCGGATGTGGCGCGCGCGCGGATCCGCGAAACGCACCGCGCCGTGGCTGGTCACCAGCGTGGCACCGCCGCGCGCGCAGTGTTCCGCAATCAGCGCGTTGACGAGGTCGATGCCGTGCCGGTCCAGGTTCGCGTAGGGTTCGTCCAGCAACCAGATGTCGCCCGGGATGAGCAACAGCCGCGCAAGCCCGACGCGCTTTTTCTGGCCGGCGGAAAGCGTGCGCAGCGGTTCGTCGATCCAGGCTGCGATGCCCACGCGCTCCATCGCTGCGATGGCAGTCATGCCGGGGCGCGTGCCGTACAGACCGGCGAGGAAACCAAGGTTCTCGTGCGCGCTCAATGACTCGTTCATGCCGGTGCGATGGCCCAGCCACAGCACGTGGCCGTTGCGGCTGTCGCGCGACGCGGGTTTGCCGTCGAAACGGATTTCGCCTTCGGCACTCGGAAGCATGCCGGCGAGCACGCGCAGAAGAGTCGTCTTGCCCGAACCGTTGTCGCCCTCGACCAACACGGTTTCGCCGGGCCCGAGGCTGAAATCCAGCGGGCCGAACACGGGCTCGTCATTACGCGAAAACGCGAGCCGGTGCGCCGACAACAGCGGCGCGGCAGGGGCGGGAGGCGTGGTCATGGCGTGCAACCACGCATTGTCACAGCGTGGCCGCGGGCTGTCCACGGCGGGGCCCTTCAGACCAGCTCGTGCAATTCAGCCGGCTCCGCGCCGGTACCGCGCACCACGCCAAGCTGTCCGAAGCGTCGCGCCATCGCATCCAGTTGCGTGTAGGTCATGCCGGGAACGAACAGGCTGGGCTCGCGCCAATTGCTGGGACCGACCCCGATGCCACCAAAATGACGGTGGCGATCGCCTTTCAATTCGTCGCGCAACCGGCGCTGGCGGATCTTGTTGGTGGCGAGCGGCAGGCGCACGCCGGCCGGATTCCAGGCCGTGATGTAACCCCATGGATCGTCGGCATGACGCAGCAAGGCCAGGAGTTGCGACGGCAACGGCCGTCCGCACCAGATGCTGACGTAGCCGCCGTGCGGCAGGCGTACACGATAATCCGTTTCGATCCAGGCGCGTCGTATCGACTCGGGCAGGGCCATGCGGTCAGGCGCCTTCCGGAAGGGGTGGCAAGACTTGCCGCAGGTGCAATGCGGCCGCGGCGAGATCGATGTCGTCGAGCTTGTCGTGGCCTTCGAGGATCGATTCCATCACTGCTGTTTGTTCGCGATCGCGCGCGACACAGGTGGCATACGGGATGCTCGTGAAACTGACCATGCGGTAGCGTGACATGAAATGCCCGGCGGCGCGTTCGGTCAAGGCCGCGGCGAGTTCGCGCTTCAACAGGTAGTGCGGGTCGGCCACGCCGTCGCGCATTTCGATGTAGTTGGCCAGCGACATCGCCGCGATCGCGTTGGCATTGGGCTTGCGGCGACTTTCGAATTCCGCGAACACGGCAGCGGCGTCATTTGAATCCGCGGCCAGCAATGCCGCCAGCTCTGCGGCATCCTCGAATCCGGCGTTCATGCCTTGGCCATGGAACGGCACGATCGCGTGGGCGGCGTCGCCCAGCAACACGGCGCGGCCGCCAAGGCGCCAGCGGTCCAGATACAGCGTAGCGAGTTGGCCGACCGGGTGCGCGTTCCAGTCTGCGTCGAACGTGGGCATCAGCGCCAGCGCGTCGGGGAATTGTTCTTCGAAAAAACGCCGTGCGGCGGCGGTGTCGGGCAGTGTTGCGAAGCTCGGGTATGCGCCTTCGCCCGGCAGAAACAGCGTGACCGTGAAGTTGCCTTCGGTGTTCGGCAGCGCGATGCACATGTAATGGCCGCGCGGCCAGATGTGCAGCGCATGGGGTTCGATCGCAAACAGATCACCCCCTCCCCCGTTCACGGGGGAGGTTTGGGGTGGGGGAAGTTCTTGCGAAATCGTTGCAGGCTTGTCCCCCCTCCGCCCTTCGGGCACCACGGAATTTTTGGCCAGGGACGGCGGCCGTACCCGCAAGCGGGGGGAGGGATTCAACGCCGGGATTTCGAGTTCCTTGTACCCGTGTCCCAGCGGCTCCACGCGTTCGCCGAGGTCGTTGGCTTTCGCCATCGCCGCGCGCAGTTGGGAGCCGGCGCCGTCGCAACCCAGCAGCAGGCCGCAAGGGTGCGTGCGCGAGGCGCCGTCGTGGCTCGTGAGGGTGATCGTTGCGTTGGCGAAATCCGCATCCGTCAGCGCCGCATCGAAATGCAACATCGCGCCGGCGTGTTCGGCGGCATCCAGCAGCAGGATGTTCAAGTTGCCGCGCGATACGGAGCGGATCACTTCGGAATCGTCGAGGCCGTAACGCTGCAGGTTGGGCTCGCCATCCAGCGGATGCACCATGCGGCCGCGCATCATCACCGCCTGCGCCAGCACCGCGTCGGCGAGGCCCGCCTTGCGCAGCGCGTTCAAGCCGCGCTCGGCGAGCGCGAGGTTGATGGAGCGGCCGCCGAGGAAACCATGGACGCGCGGATCGGGACGACGTTCGAAGACTTCGACGTCGAAGCCGCGTTGCGCCAGCAGCGTCGCCAGCAGCGAACCGACCAGGCCGGCGCCGATGATCGTGGTGCGTGGACGGACGTTCGTGCTCATGCGTGTTGCCCGCGCCACGCCTGCGCCGTTGCGACGTAGCGCAGGCAGTCCGCGTAGGTGTTGTACAGCGGCGCCGGAGCGATGCGCATCACGTCGGGTTCGCGCCAGTCGCCCAGCACGCCGTGCGCGACCATGTAGTCGAACAGCGATTGGCCGGCGTCGCGTCCCGCGCGCACGCGCAAGGAAAGTTGCGCACCGCGCCGCGAGGGGTTGGAGGGCGTCAGGACTTCCAGCACGTCACCGAGTTGCGTTTCGATCAGCCAGGCGAGATAAGAGGTCAGGCGGAGCGACTTGCTGCGCAGCTTTTGCATGCCCGCGCGCTGGAACAATTCCAGCGACACACGCAGCGGTGCGAGCGCCAGGATCGGCGGATTGGACAACTGCCAGCCCTCGGCGCCGGGGGCCGGATCGAACTCGGGACGCATCTGGAAGCGCGTGGCCTCGTCACGGCCCCACCAGCCCTCGAAGCGCGGCAGCTTCGCGTGCGCGTGGCGCGCGTGCACAAAGGCACCGGCGACCGCGCCAGGGCCGGAGTTGAGGTATTTGTACGAACACCACGCGGCGAAGTCGCAACCGGAATCGTGCAGCGACAAGTCGATGTTGCCGGCCGCGTGCGCGCAATCGAATCCCGCGACGCAACCCTGCGCGTGCGCCAGTTTCGTGATCGCAGCCAGGTCGAAGACCTGCCCGGTGAGGTATTGCACGCCCGGCAGCAGCACCAACGCGATGCGCTTTCCGTGTTCCGCCAGCGCACGTTCGATCGCGGTCATCGACAGCGTGCCGCCCGGCTCGTCGCCATCGAGCTCGATCAAGGCCTCGGCCGGATCGTAGCCGTGGAAACGGATCTGCGAGGCCGCGAGATCGCGGTCGGAAGGGAACGCGCTGCGTTCGATCAGGATCGCGTGACGTTCCGGCGTCGGCCGATAGAAACTCGCCATCAACAGATGCAGGTTCGCGGTCAGCGAATTCATCGCGACCACTTCAATGGGTTCTGCGCCGACGACTTCAGCGAGCCCGTCGCGCACTTCCCGGTGGTACGGCAGCCACGGATGCCGCGCGTGCAGGTGGCCTTCCACACCCAGCTTCGCCCAGTCGTCCAGTTCGTCGATCAGTGCTTGCCGGACGCCTCGCGGTTGCAGGCCCAGCGAATTGCCGACCAGATAGGTTTGTTCGTCGTCACCGTGCGGCGGGATCAGGAACTCGCCGCGCATCGTGCGCAGCGGATCGGCGTCGTCCTGTGCGCGCGCCCAGTCGGCGTCCGCGCGAAAATCCGAAGGATACGGCATGGCGGGAGTGTGAGCCTTTGGCTTATTTTTCCACCGCGGCAACGATCGACTTGCATCCCGAATCGAACGTTGCGCGCCAGTCCGCGGGCGCATTCTCCGGGCGAATGCAACGCACCTGGATCGCGATGTTGGAACGGAACGCGTACACCTCCGTGTAGCCATTCTTCTCGTGGTTTTCGGTGGCGGTGTAGCGCAGGCTGGAACTGCCGTCCAGCGCGCTGGCGGCGACATAGCCGGGCAGCTTGCGCGCACGCGCGGTGCCGTCGTTGAGGAATTTCTGGAAGCCCTGCACGCCATCGACCTGCTCGGTCGTCACCGTGATGCGGGCCAGCGCGTTGGCGTCGGCGGGATCCTTCACCTGCAGCGCCACGAATTGGCGCGGGCCATCCAGTTTCTCCATCAGCATGGGCCACGCATCCGGCGCAGAGAATTTCACCGTGTCGTTCGCCAGCGAATAATCCGCCGCGAAAGCGGCAGGTGCGAGCGCGAGTGCGCCAAGCGTCATCAGGACAAACCGGGCCTTGCTGGTCATGCAGCCTCCGCGGGGTTGGTAAAGCGTTGTTTGGGCAATCCCAGCCATTCCAGAGCAGCGCCGTGGAACAGGCGCTCGCGCTGGCGCGGCTGCAATTTGAGCGCATCGATGCCGCTGCCGGGCTGTTGTTCGCCCAGCGGAAAGGGGTAATCCGTACCCAACATCACGCGATCCTCGCCGACCACGTCGAGAAGATAACGCAGGGCTTGCGGATCGTGCACGCAGGTATCGAAAAACATCTGCCGGAAGTATTCGCGCGGCTCGCGCGAATTGTCCACGGCGACAAGGTCGGGGCGCATGCGAAAGCCGTGCTCGATGCGGCCGATGGTGAACGGGAACGAGCCGCCGCCGTGCGCGAACGCGATGCGCAAACCCGGCAGGCGTTCCAGCACGCCGCCGAAGATCAGGCAGCACGCGGCGCGCGATTGTTCCGCCGGCATGCCGACCAGCCACGGCAACCAGTATTTCGGCATGGTTTCCTTGCCCATCATGTCCCACGGATGGACCAGGATCGCGGCGCCAAGGTCGGCCGCGGCTTCGAAGAACGGAAACAACTCCGGCGCATCGAGGTTCCAGTCGTTGATGTGCGAGCCGATCTGCACGCCCTGCAGGCCAAGCTGTTCGACGCAGTGTTCCATTTCCTCGACCGCGAGGCGCGGCGATTGCAGTGGCACGGTGCCGAGGCCGGCGTAGTTGCGCGGATGATCGCGGCAGATTTCCGCAGTGTGCTGGTTCAAGTGACGGTGCAGTTCGCGCGCCTGGTTCGGCTTCGCCCAGTACGAGAACAGCACCGGCACGGTGGAAATAACCTGCACGTCCACGCCAAGGCGGCGGCATTCCTCCGCGCGGAATTCGGCGTCGAAAGCGTTCTGCCAGACCTCGCGGAAGAACTTGCGATCCTTGTAGATGCGATGGCGCCCGCCCGCGTTGACCATCACCGGAAAACGCGCGTCGCCGTATTTTTCGGCGAGATCCGGCCATTCCGGCGGCAGGATGTGCGAGTGGATGTCGATCTTCAGCATGCCGCAAGTATAGGCGACGCCGGGATCGCGGCCGGACCGGGTTGGCGCGCCGGTGGAGGCATTTCGTGACGAAATTCCTCATTGGCCTCAAATTGCGGCATCATTGGCGGAGGGTGCGGACGGGGGTGGCGTGAGCGGATTCTGGCGGGGCCTAAAACAACGCAAGCTCGTGCAGTGGGCGATCGCCTACGTGGCGTTCGCGTTCGCGCTGTTGCAGGGCGTGGACATCGTGGCGCAGCGTTTCGACTGGCCCGCGTCGGTCGAACGCTACCTGATCCTGGCGCTGGCGATCGGGTTTTTCGTGGTGCTGGTGTTTGCGTGGTACCACGGCGAGCGCGGCGCGCAGCACGTCGGCAGCATGGAAATCATGATCCTGGCGCTGCTGCTGGCGATTGGCGGCGGGTTTATCTGGCGCTTCGGCGCGGTGGCGAAAGCGCCGCACGTTGTGACGGCCACCGCTGTCGCGCCGCCGCCGCAGGCCGCGAAACCGCCCGGGCTGCTCGTGGCGGCGACGAAGATCCCCGAAAAATCCGTTGCGGTGCTGCCGTTCGCGAACGAGAGCGGCAAATCGGACGAGCAATTCTTTTCCGACGGATTATCCGAGGACCTGATCACCGCGCTGTCACAATTCGCGGGCTTGAAAGTGATCAGCCGCAATTCCGCGTTCCAGTTCCGCGACAGCAAGGATTCGAGCACCAAGATCGGCAAACTGCTCGGTGTCGCGCACTTGCTGGAAGGCAGCGTACAGCGCGGGGGCGACGAGGTACGCATCACCGCCACGCTGGTCAACGCCGGTGACGGCAGCATCGTGTGGTCGCAGCGTTACGACAAACCGTACAAGGACCTGTTCAAGCTGCAGGACGCCATCACGCAATCGGTCGCCGATGCGTTGAAAGCCAAGTTGCTGACCGCCCCCGGCGCGGTGGTGCAGAGCGACCGCCCGCCCAGCGGCAACCTCGCGGCCTACACGACGTATCTGCGCGGCGTGACCGAATACGCGCGCGTGAATGAACCCGGCGTACGCCAGGCGATCGATGCCTTTCAGAGCGCGGTTGCGATCGATCCGCATTACGCGGCGGCCTGGGCCGCATTGTCGCGGGCATCGGCACGTCTGGGCGCAGCTTATCTTGGCGGTGCGGCGCAACAGCAGGCCTACGCGCAGGCGCGGCGCGCGAGCGACGAGGCGTTGCAACTCGCGCCGGACCTGGCGGCTGCGCACAGCGCCCGGGGCTATTACTTGGCCTACATCGGGTCGGACTGGAATGGGGCGCAGTCCGAAATCCGGCGCGCGTTGCAATTGGCGCCCCATGACGGCGATGCGAAGTACCTCTACGGTTCGGTGCTGGCCACGCTCGGCCAATGCGGACGCGCGGTCGACCTTGTGCAGCAGGCGCTGGTGACCGATCCGCGCAACGGCAATTGGTATTACGCATTGTCGCAATACCTCGCCTGCGACGGCCGCATGGCGGATGCGGAGCAGGCGGTCCAGACTTCGATCGCATTGCAACCGCAGGGCTCGTCATTCCATGAATGGTTGGCGACGCTCGCGATTGTGCGCGGCGACGCCAAGGCCGCGCTGGCTGCCGCGCAACAGGAGCCGCCGGGTCCCTGGCATGACATCGCGATGGCGCTGGCCCTGCAGATCGGTCCAGACCGCGCAGCCGCCGATGCTGCACTGAAGCATTTGATCGCCCAATACGCTGATGTGGGCCCTTACCAGATCGCCGAGGTCTACGCGGTGCGCAAGGATCCCGACAACCTGTTCAAGTGGCTGGAGCATGCTGCGGCAGCCCATGACCCCGGCGTCGGCTATCTGCTCTACGACCCGCTGATCCTGCGCTACCGGCACGACCCGCGCTTCGCCGCGTTCTGCAAGAAGGTCGGCCTGCCCACCACCACCGACGCCGTGGCGATGAAGTAGGCTCTGTCGCCATTCCGGGGCATCGCCGGCTCCATCGGCGATGAACCCGGAATCCATTTTCCTTGTGCATGAAAAGCTGGATTCCGGGTTCGCCCGCAGACAACGCGGGCGGCCCCGGAATGACGATGAGGTTCAGCCTTCGCGTGATCCCAACACGTGCAGCAGGCTGTCGATCGCGTCGACGATGCGGTCGCTCACATCGCGCAAACTGATATCGAACGCGTCACCGGGTTCCGGGAGCGATGCCGCGAGCGCGCGTTGCCGGGCGCGCAAGTGGAACTCGCCTCGAGGCGTGCGCGACTCGCGCAGTGCCACGGCGGCCTCGCGCATGGCCGCGTCGCAGGTGTTCGCGAAATCGACGAGCGGCGGACTGGGTTCGGGCTGGGCGTCGCTGCGCGTGGCTTCAAGCATCATGACCGCACGCACCACGCGGTTGGCCTGCGCCACCAAGGCTTCGGCGCGCGGCAGGTTGGCGCGGCTGGCCGGCTCGGCGCGCAGGCGGTCCAGCGATGCCTGGGCGTTGCTGCGCGCTGCGCGCGCTTCGATGCGGGTCGCGTGGCGCGCCTGCCCATCACCGTGGAGCACCGCGCCCAGATAGTCGGCGTAGGCGCCCAGCAATCCCGCCAGGGTTGCGCGCTCGCGGCCGCGTTCCCACGTCGGCCATGCGAAGTAGGCCAGCAATGCCAGCGCGCTGCCGAGCATCGTGTCGATGGCGCGCGCATGCACCGAGGCCGCTGCCGGTATGCCATAGAACGACAGCAGGATCACCACGGTGCCGGTCAGGCATACGACCGCGATGCCGTAGTGCACCGTCGCCAGCTCCCGGAATCCGAAACACAACACCGCCATCAACGACAGGGCGATCCAGAAATTCCCGACACCACCGACGTGCAGCACGGCGGTCGTCAGCAACAGGCCGCCGAGCGTGCCGGCGACGCGCAACAGGCCGTAGCGCCAGGTGGCGCCGAAGTCCGGCTTCAGCACGATCGCCACGGTCATGGGCATCCAGTAGCCGCGCGACAACGGCAGCGCATGCGACAGCGCCAGCGCAATGGCGACGCAGACGCCACAGCGCACCGCATGCCGGCAGGCAGGCGAGGACAAACGCAGGTTTGCACGCAGGGTCGCAAGTGGGTTGCCCGCTCGCATCATCCGCGGCAGTCGGAATTCCGCCCGCTGCGCGCGGATTTCACCGCGACTGCCCGCGGTGTCGGTGTTGCGAACGGCGGCGCGCAACTGTCCGCCCAGCGCGGCGAGGCGCGGCATCGCGATTTGCACTTCCGTCGATGCCGGCGCAGATTCGATCGGCGTTGCCGCTTTCGCGTAAGCGGCCAGCGTCGCTTCGGACTGCGGGGGCGCTGCCTGTTCGAGCGCGGCGACGATCGTCGCCAGCACGCCGGCTGCGGCGGCGCGCGCATCGGCCAGGATGTCGCGCACACCGGGCTCCTCGCAATGCGATTGCTGCTGCGCGAGCGCGAACAGCTCGAGGCGGACGCGCTCGGCCAGTTCGGCCAGCACGCGAAACGCCTCGACCGCGCGCCCGCGTGCGCGGCCTTCGCCGAACAACAGGATCTGGAGATCGTTGAGCGAGGGCGGCAGCGCGATCGCGCCACCGTGCGCGACATCGGCGCGTGCGAAATTGGCGAGTCCGCGGAATGCCTGCGCCAGCGCCAGCCGCTCCGGACGGTAGCGCTGCAACGGCCATGCCGCGATCGCGAACACGGTCTGCAACACGCCACCCCCGAAGATCAGCGTGGCGGTGGGCCACGCTTCCCGCGCGACATGTGGTTCGGCACCCATGATCACCAGCAGGATCAGGCTGGTCAGGCCCACGCGTGTCATGTGCGCATCGATCGCGACCAGCAACCCCGCGCCGAATCCCCACAGTGCTGCGGCGAGCAACAGCGCCAGCGGCCATTGTCCGAGCACCGATCCCGCGAACGCCGCGACGCCGGCGGCGAGTGCCGTCAGCAGCATCCGGCGCAGGCGCAATCGATACGGCCCCGGCTGGTCGGCGAACATGGTGTTGAGCGCGCCGGCGGAAACGCCGAGCCCCGCGAGCAGATGGCCGGTGAGTGTGCCGACCGCCAGCGGCAGCACGATCGCCGCCGTGTTGCGCAAGGCCACGATCGCCGGCACGTCGCGCTCGCCGGTGTGCAGCAGTGAATGCAGCAACGGATGTTCGCGCAGGCTCGGGAGAGGGGTCATGCGCGGGGAAGGTCCATGGCGGCTACCGCGCGACGATATAGGCCATTCGTTGCAAGTTCGCGAGAGCGGACATCGGATTCAGGCGAATCAAATGGGTGTCGGCAGAGCGCGCGGATTCGCGTTCGAGTGCCGCGATCGCGCGACATGTCCGGGTGGGCATCGGCGTAGTGTAGAGGCGATCACACAACGCGGCCCCCGTACCGCCCATTGCGTCTTGCAATGGAAGGGTTGCGCCGTTTAGGGTTGCCGGGCGGGTTGCGCCGCGCGCATCAGGGGGAGGATGCATGATCAGGGTCGTGTTGGTCGATGACCATGAGTTGGTACGCTCGGGGTTCTGCCTGATTCTTTCAGGGCAGTCCGACTTGGAAGTGGTGGGCGAAGCCAGCAACGCGGAAGATGGGTTGCGCCTGCTGCGCGCTGTCAAACCCGATGTCGCGTTGGTGGACGTGCACATGCCGGGCATGAGCGGACTCGAGCTGACCGAGCGCGCGCAACGAGCGGGTCTGCGTACCCACATCGTCATCCTGACGGTGGTGCAGGATGCGCAATTCCCGCGCCGGTTGTTGCAATCGGGCGCGCTCGGTTACCTCACCAAAGGGTGTGCGGCCGAGGAATTGCTGCAGGCGGTCCGCGCCGTCGCCGGCGGGCGCCGTTATCTCGATGCGGCCATCGCGCGCGAGATGGCGCTGTCCACGGTGGACGGAGAAGCGTCGCCGCTGGAATCGCTGTCATCGCGCGAACTGGAAGTGGCATTGATGCTGGCGCGCG
>Ga0207707_10001449_pt1 | contig 21937 bp, 25 predicted proteins | sample KBSC83BmetaG_FD_184336 | JGI IMG/M metagenome (GOLD analysis project Ga0207707, IMG submission 184336) | Corn rhizosphere microbial communities from Kellogg Biological Station, Michigan, USA - KBS C8-3B metaG (SPAdes) (version 2) | ecosystem: Host-associated > Plants > Roots > Rhizosphere ...
CGCCATGGGGAAGCCCATCACGCCAAGCCCGATGAATGCCAGTTTCATGCCGCCTCCGTCGTTGCGCGTTATCTCTTGGTTTTACAATTTTATACGCGCAACGACATGGGCGGAACCGCGCAAAATATCGACGGTGACGATGCTGTGCGGCTTCGCTTTGGCGAAGAGATCGAGAATCTCCTTGCCGGATTCGACCGGCTTGCCATCCAGCTTGACGATGAGATCGCCGCCGCGCACGCCCGCAGCCTCGGCCGCGCTGCCGGGAATGACGGCAAGAATTACGGCGCCATGCATCGAGCCGTGAGTCATCGCCCCCGTCGATTGCGGCAGCATTTCGAGGCCGATGTTGCGATCGGTGGCCAATCCCGCCGGCGGCTGCGGCGGAGGTGCAACAGTGTTTGTCTTTGCTCCAGGGGCGTTGGGATCGGCGGGCATATCGAGAGCGCCGTTCTGCGTCGCCGGTGCCCGCAACCGCTCTGGCGGCCTCGCCGCTGCCGGCCCAATCACCTGCTCCAGAGCCGCGTATTGCGCCGCGATCATCTGCGGAAGGATTTCGACGATCAGGTACTCCTTCAGCACGGAGGACATTTTGATCCGATATCCGCTTTGCATATGTGAGCGCAACGCGGCATCGGGCAAGTCGACATCGAAGACCTCCTCGCGCGTGCAGTCCTTGCACACGCGGCTGCGCGTCCGCGCCACGGTCGTGAGTCGCAGGCTCTGTGCCGTGTCATCGGCGGCGTAGCGATAGCCGATCTGGTTGAGCGTGTCGTACACGACATCGACGCCGAGCTGATGGCGATAGGAGTGCGTCTGTTTGTCGACGACAGTGAAAAGATTGTAGAAGACGTAATAGCCCAGGCTGAAATCGATTCGCCGTGCGGGCCCTCTGATCTCAATGGTCTTGCTGAATTCGTCGGTCTTGACGACTGGCGGCGTGTTCTCCAACCGGGGCGGCGGAAGGCACGACGCAAGCGAACAGGCAAGCAAAGCGGCAATCGTCGCACCCCGGATTCCGCACCGCATGATCCCATCCAAAGATTCTCGACGCCAAAGATCGACCTTGAATGCTAATTCAAGTCCGGACTCAGAACAAGAACGTTTCAAGAACTTTGGCGGAAATTCGGCCTAATCGATTAAATGAGGGTGGTCGATTTGATTATTGAATTTCAAGAAAAGACCCCCGAAACCGGCCGAGATCGGCATCGCTCAGCAGCACCTCGACATGGGCATGATGCTCGTCATCGCGCCGCTCCAGCACCTCGCCATGGCGATAAAGCCAGGCGATCGCCGCGCCATCGCTCAACGGCACTTCGAGCCGCACGCGGCGGCGATCGCGCTCGAGCCGGCGATCGAGCAAGGCGACCAGCGCCTCGCAGCCCTCGCCCGTCGCCGCCGAGAGCGGAACCGTGTCGCGGTTGCGCCGGGCCTGGTTGTGAAGCGCCGTGCGCTGCTCCGTCGCCAGCAAATCGATCTTGTTGAGCGCTTCGATCAGCCCATTCTCCACGGTCTCGCCGAGGCCGAGCTCCGTCAGCACGGCATGGACATCGTCGCGCTGCGCTTCGCTCTCGGGATGGTGGATGTCGCGTACATGAACGATGAGATCGGCGGCGGTCACCTCTTCGAGCGTCGCGCGGAAAGCCGCAACCAGCGGCGTCGGCAGATCGGACACGAAGCCGACCGTGTCGGAGAGGATCGCGGTGCGTCCGGAGGGCAGCGGCAGTCGCCGCATCGTCGGATCGAGCGTTGCGAACAGCATGTCCGCGGCAACCACCTCGGCGCGGGTCAGCCGGTTGAACAAAGTCGATTTGCCGGCATTGGTATAGCCGACCAGCGCCACCACCGGATAGGGCACGCGCTTGCGCGCCTCGCGATGGAGCGCGCGCGTACGTTTCACGCCCTCGAGCTCGCGCTTCAGATGCGCGATGCGGTCGGTGATGAGGCGGCGGTCCATTTCGAGCTGGCTTTCGCCGGGACCGCCGAGAAAGCCGAAGCCGCCGCGCTGCCGCTCGAGATGGGTCCAGGACCGCACCAGCCGCGAGCGCTGATAGGTCAGCGCCGCAAGCTCGACCTGCAGGCTTCCCTCATGGGTGCGGGCGCGCGCGCCGAAAATCTCGAGGATGAGGCCGGTGCGGTCAATGACCTTGCATGTCCAGTCGCGCTCGAGATTGCGCTGCTGCACCGGCGTCAGGGCGGCGTCGATGACGACGACTGCAACCTCCCGAGCCTTGATCGTTTCGGCGAAATGCGCGACGGCGCCGCTGCCGAGCAACGTCGAAGGACGCCACTGGGCGACGCGCGCGATCTCGGCCTCGACGACATCGAGCGCGATGGCGCGGGCGAGCCCGACCGCCTCTTGGAGCCGCATCTCGGGCGATCGGCCGGCGTTGCCTTTGCGTGCAGCCGCGGTCTTGAGACACGGATGGATGACGAGGCAGCGTCCGACCGACGCTTCGCGGCCGCCAGCCGCAGCGTCCATGCCGTCAGACTTCTTCAGTCGCCTGTCCGGGCTCGAAGAGCTGAATCGGAGCCGCCGGCATCACCGTGGAGATCGCGTGCTTGTAGACGAGTTGCGAATGGGCGTCGCGGCGCAGCAGGACGCAGAAATTGTCGAACCAGGTAATGATACCCTGGAGCTTGACGCCGTTGACGAGGAAGACGGTGACGGGGGTCTTGTTCTTGCGAACATTGTTCAGAAAAACGTCCTGAACGTTTTGAGTTTTTTCGGACGACATGGGGGTTCCCCTTCTTGAGTTTATTGCGGCCGGTCGGATGAAAAGGCGCCTCCCGACCGGGAGCGCGAGGCGGATTTAAGCCTCAGACCACTGGATAGCAAAATTGGGTGCCCAAGGGAAATCACAAGGCTTTCATGTCGATATTTCGGCGACTCGCCGGCCGAAATCGGGGCCTTCGGCGCTGCGCCCCTCGCCTTCGGCCGCGATTGCCCGAAAGCCGGCAGCAAGCGCCGCGGCGGTTTGCTTTTTCGGCCGCTGCCGAGGCACAATCGCGCCATGTCGCGGTGGGGTCGGTTCTCGGGGTGGCGCGCGGGTTTGGCGCTTGGCTTTGCGCTGGGCCTCGCCGGCTGCTCGCGCATGTCGCAGCTGGGGTTCGATGCGCAAAGCAGCTTCGGCAGCGTGAGCCTCGCCGACCGCTGTGCCGATTTCATGCATCGAGCATTCCCCGACAGCCCGATCGAGGTCAGCGACAGCCATGTTGCGACGGCGATGAACGGGGCGACGGTCACGGTCGACGCGACCCGGACGACGGTGCCGGCGGGCAGCGCCTATGCGCGGGATGTCGCGGTCGAATGCCGGTTCGAGAACGGCGTGCTCACCGGGTTCCGCTGGACGAAGGGTCCGCTGCGGCCGTGAGCGCTCGCGCCAGCTCGGCGATCGAGGCAAAGCGCAGCCCCGGCGGGAACTGCGCGAACCCCTGATCCGCCGCGTCGGCCTCGCCGAGCAGCACGCCGACGCAGCCGGCGCGCGCGGCGCATTCCATGTCGAGCGCGGTATCGCCCACATACCAGACATCGGCGCCGGCAAAGCCCGAGCCCTCGAGCACCGCGGCCATGGCAATCGGGTCGGGCTTGTCGGCGCTCGCATCGCCCGCGCCGACGAGCCGCGCGAAATAGGAGCCCCAGCCGAGATGCTCGACCTCGCGCCGCAGGATGCGTCCCGTTTTGTTGCTCAAGACGCCGGAATAAAACCCCGCGGCATTGACGCCTTCGAGCAGCTCGCGCGCGCCGGCGACCGGCGCCATCTTCGCGAGGTGGATGGCGGTGAAGTGATCGAGATAGAGCTTGCGCGCATCCTCCCAGCGCTCGCCGAAGAGCTTCGGAAAGGCTTCGCGCAAAGAGTGGCGAACGCGCGCCTTGGTCTCGTCGAGCGTCCAGGGCACGTGATCCATCGCCGTGAAGGTGAGGGCGAGCGCCTCGTGGATGATCGCCCAGCTATCGACCAGCGTGTTGTCCCAGTCGAAGACGAGAGCGCGCGGCGCAGCCATCAGCGATCCTGGCCGCCGGCGGCGGCGTAGTCGGCGTAAAGCGCGGCAAGCTTCTTGGCGAGCGGTCCCGGCTTGCCCGAGCCGATCACCGCGTCATCGATGCGCACCACGGGCAGCACGAAATTCGTGCTGCTGGTCAGCAGCGCCTCGCGCGCCGCCTTGGCCTCGGCAACGCCGAAGCGGCGCTCGACGAGCCGCAAGCCGCTATCGGCGATAACGCGGATGAGGCCCAAGCGCGTCACGCCGTTGAGGATTGCGTGATCGGCGGCATGGGTCAGCACCTCGCCGGCTTCGGTGACGATCCAGGCGTTGGAGGAGGTGCCTTCGGTGACATTGCCGTCGCGGTCGACCTGCCATGCCTCGTAAGCGCCCGCCCGCCGCGCCTGCTCCTTGCCGAGGACGTTCGGCAGCAGCGAGACGGATTTGATGTCGGGCCGCGCCCAGCGGATATCGGGAATGGTGATAACCTTGATGCCGGCGGCGAGCGCCTGGGGATCGGCGAGTTTTTGGCGGCGCGCGGTGACGACGAGGCTCGGCCTGACGCCCTGGGGAAAGGCGAAGTTGCGCGGCGCCGCGCCGCGCGTGATCTGGAGATAGACGAAGCCCTCCTCGACGCCGTTGCGGCGCGCGACCTCGGCGAGCACGGTCTTCAGCGCGGCATCGCTCATCGGTGCGGCGATCTCGATCTCGCCGAGCGAGCGATGGAGCCGCCGCAAATGAAGCTCTTCATCGACGAACCGGCCGGCGCGAATGGCGACGACCTCGTAGCACCCATCGGCGAATTGATAGCCGCGATCCTCGATATGGACCGCGGCGGCGCGGTGCGGGAGATAGCGGCCGTTGACATAGGCGACGCGCGACATCTGTCGGATCTTGGCCGAAGGCTCAGTCGACTTCGGAAGCGTCGGCGTGAGCGGTCTCGCCGGCGGCGCGCTCGCCATTGCCCCGCTCGCCATTGCCGCGCTCGCCGCTGAAGACGCCGAGGGATTTGAGCTTGCGGTGAAGGGCCGAGCGCTCCATGCCGACGAAGGCGGCGGTGCGCGAGATGTTGCCGCCGAACCGCGTGATCTGGGCCAGGAGATATTCGCGCTCGAACATCTCGCGCGCGTCGCGCAGGGGCAGCGTCATCAGCTCGCCGCCCTTGTCCCAACGCACGACCGCGGGCGCGATCGAGCCGATTTCCGCCGGCAGCATGTCGGCGCGGATCGGCTCGCTCGCCGGTCCCGGCGCCATGATCAGCGTCCAGTCGATGGCGTTCTTCAATTGCCGGATATTGCCGGGCCACTCATAGGCCTGCAGCGCGGTGATCGCATCCTGGCCGAATTCGCGCGGCGGCACGCGCGCCGTCTCGGCCGCGCGCGTCATGAAATGCCGCACCAGCAACGGAATGTCCTCGATGCGCTGGCGCAGGCTCGGCACCGGCAAGGGCACGACCGCCAGCCGGTAATAGAGATCCTCGCGGAAGCGGCCGGCGGCGATCTCGAGCGCGAGGTCGCGATTGGTCGAGGCGATGACGCGCACATCGACCTTGACGCGCGTGCCGCCGACCCGCTCGAAAGTCTGGTCCTGCAAGGCGCGCACGATTTTGCCTTGGGTTTCGAGCGGCATGTCGGCGACTTCGTCGAGATAGAGCGTGCCGCCATGGGCCTGCTCGAAGGTGCCGACCTTGCGCGGCGCGTCGGGCCCGTCGATGCCGGCATCGGTGCCGAAGAGCTCGTGTTCGAAACGCTCCGGCCGCATGGTCGCGCAGCTCAAGACGACGAGCGGTCCCTTCGCGCGGCGCGACTGCGCGTGCAGCATGCGGCCGACGATCTCTTTGCCCGTGCCCGGCGCGCCGGTGATGAGCACGCGGCTGTTGGTCGGCGCGATGCGCTCTATCTGCTGGCGGAGCTGGCCCGCAGCATGCGAATTGCCGATGAGGTCTTCCGCGGCGCCCGCGCGCAGCCGCAGCTCCTCGTTCTCGCGCTTGAGGCGCGAGGCTTCGATCGCGCGCTCGACCACCAGCAGCAGGCGGTCGGATTTGAAGGGTTTCTCGATGAAGTCGTAAGCGCCGATCTTGATCGCCGCGACGGCGGTCTCGATGTTGCCGTGGCCGCTGATCATCACCACGGGAAGCTGCGGCAGCTCGCGTTTGACGATCTTCAGGATCTCGAGCCCGTCGAGCTCGCTGCCCTGCAGCCAGATATCGAGGACCACGAGCGCCGGCTGGCGCGAGCGGATCGCCGCCAGCGCTTCCGCGCTGTTGCCGGCCTGCCGCGTCTCGTACCCTTCATCGGCGAGAATGCCGCACATCAGCGTGCGGATATCCGCCTCGTCGTCGACGACGATGATGTCCTGCGCCATGAGCTAGGCTTCCACCTTCTCGGTCGGCTTTGCTCCGGCGGCCTTCGCATCGATCCGGTGAAACACCAGCTTCACGCGCGCCCCGCCCTCCTCGCGGTCTTCCAGCACCAGCTCGCCATGATGATCTTCCATGATCTTCTTGACGATGGCCAAGCCGAGGCCAGTCCCTTTGACATGGGTCGTGACATAGGGCTCGGTCAGCCGCTCGCGCCCTTCCTGCGGCAGCCCCCGCCCATTGTCTTCAACGGCCAGCACGATATTACCATCCTGCTCGGCGAGCTTCACCATAATCATTCCGGGTGATGCGTCGCCCTCGCGCGCGTGAATCGACTCGGCTGCGTTCTTCATGAGATTGACCAGCGCCTGCGCCACCTGGCGCGAATCGCAGGACAGCCGCACCGCCTCGCGCGGCAGATCCGTATCGACCCGGATATCCGAGGTCGCGGCGCGCTGGAGGAACGCGGTTTGGCGCACGATTTCGCCCAAATCCTCGTCCTTCAAGATCGGCGCTGGCATGCGCGCAAAGGACGAGAACTCGTCGACCATGCGCCCGATATCGCCGACATGGCGGATGATCGTGTCGGTGCAGGCGGTGAAGGTTTCGGGGTCCTCGCGGATGTCGCGCAGATATTTCCGCTTGAGGCGCTCGGCCGAAAGCTGGATCGGCGTCAGCGGATTCTTGATCTCGTGCGCGATGCGGCGCGCGACATCGGCCCAAGCCGCCTTGCGCTGCGCCGCCTGCAGCTCGGTGATGTCGTCGAAGGTGACGACATAGCCCTTGGCCTCGCCCTCGAGGCGCTCGGCGACGATGCGTACCAAGAGGGTGCGCGCGCGGCCGGCGCGCACGAGCTGCACCTGCGATTCCGAAAGCCGGTCGGGCCGGCGCTCGGCTTCGGCGACGAGCCCTGCCATCTCGGGCACGACTTCAGCCAGCTCCTTGCCGATTGACTGGTCGAGGTCGCTCCCCAAGAGCAGCGAAGCCGAGCGGTTGGGCAGGTTGACGCGGCCCTGCTGGTCGAGGCCGATGACGCCGGCGGAAACGCCCGACAGCACCGTCTCGGTGAAGCGGCGGCGCTGATCGAGCTGACGGTTGGCCTCGATCAGCTCGCTCTGCTGCGATTGCAGCTGGTGGGTCATGCGGTTGAAGGCGCGCGACAGCGAGCCGAACTCCTCGTCGCCGTCGCCCGCCGGCACCCGCGCCGAGAGATCGCCGCCACGCACGCGCTCGGCCGCCGCCACCAGCGAGCTGATCGGCCGGGCGAGGCGCGTGGCGAAAGAGAGGCCGACCCAAACGGCACCCGTCAGCAGCAGCAGCCCGACCGCGAAGAACACCACCGAGAAGGCGATCTGATAATCCGAGCGCTGGCCTTCGAGGCGCTCGTATTGATCGACCGCGCTCTTGGTCTGGTTCATGTGGTTGACGACTTCGGGATCGATGAAGCGCCCGGCATAGAGGAACACATCGCCGAACCGGTCGAGCCGCACCAGCGCGCGCACGCGGTCGTCATTGTCGTTGGTCATCACCGCGACATCGCCCGCGCGCGCCGCCGCCATCGCCCAATCCGGTACGGGCTGGAGCTCGAGCGCGAAGCTGAAGCCGGTGCGCGCCAAAAGATGGCCCTGGCCGTCGAAGACGATCGCCTCGTTGAGCGAGCGCAGCGCCGCCTGGGCGCGCACCACATCCTGGAAGCGCTGCGGGTTGAGGCTCAGAAGATTGGCGTCGCGATTGAGGTCGTTCGCCATGCCGACGACATCGGCGCGGATGGTCTGCTGATGCTCGTGCAGATAGGCCTCGGCCACGGCGAGCGATCCGGTGACGGCGGTGCGCACGCGCTCGCTGAACCAGGCCTGAACGCCGAAGGCGAAGAGCAGATATGAGAAGATCGCGACGATGATCGTCGGAATGACCGCGACGAGGCTGAACAGCACGACCAGGCGAGTATGAAGTCGCGAGCCGGCAAGGCCGCGGCGGCGCTCCGCCCAAAGCTGCACGAGGCGCCAGGCGACGACCGCGATCAGCGGCAGCAGCAGGACGAGGTTCAGCAGCAGGAAGAGCTGGTCGAGATGCGGCGATGCCGCGCCCGGCCAGAGACCGCGCAGCATGGCGACCGTGGCGACCCCCGAGAGGATCGCGAAAACCCCCAGGGTGATCGCAAGCTTGCGGGCGAGCCCGACGCGCCCCGCCCACAACACGAGCCCCCGCGATCCGTTCATGGGCTTATTTTAGGCCGCGGGCGATATCGATGTCCAATTCGCGCACTTTCTTGCGCAGCGTGTTGCGGTTCAAGCCCAGGAGCTGGGCGGCGCGAAGCTGATTGCCGCGAGTCGCGTTGAGGGTCAGCTGGATGAGCGGCCGCTCGATCTCGCGCAGCACCCGGTCATAAAGGCCCGACGGCGGCAGCCCGCCCTTATGCGCTGCGAAATAGTCACGCAAATGACGCTCGGCGGCGGTGCTGAGATTTTCCTCACCATTGGGCTCGGCGGCGGTAAGGACGGGCGAAGCCTCGGCAAGCTCGCCTTCGACCGCATCGACGCCGATGACCTCTTGCGAATAGAGCGCCGCCAAGCGCCGCACCAGGTTTTCGAGCTCGCGCACATTGCCCGGCCAGCGATAGGCTTTGAGGCGGTCCATCGCCGCCGCATCGAGGGATTTGGCGGGAAGACCCTCGCTGCTCGCCTGCGCGAGGAAGTGGCGGGCGAGCGCGGGAATGTCCTCGGTGCGCTCGCGCAAAGGCGGCAGGCGGATCGGCACGACGTTGAGGCGGTAGAACAGATCTTCGCGGAAGAGTCCCTGGCGAATGAGCTGGCGCAGGTCGCGATGGGTCGCGGCGATGATCCGCACATCGGCGCGGATCGGCGTTCGGCCGCCGACCGTCGTGTATTCGCCCTGCTGCAACACGCGCAGAAGGCGCGTTTGCGCCTCCAAGGGCATGTCGCCGATCTCGTCGAGAAAGAGCGTGCCGCCCTGGGCCTGCTCGAAGCGTCCGACGCCGCGCGCCAGCGCGCCGGTGAAGGAGCCCTTCTCGTGGCCGAAAAGCTCGCTTTCGATCAGCTCGCGCGGAATCGCCGCCATGTTGATCGCAACGAACGCTCCGGCGCGCCGCTTGCCATAATCGTGCAGCGCGCGCGCTACCAGCTCCTTGCCCGTGCCGCTCTCGCCGGTGATCATGACCGTGAGATCGGTGCCCATCAACCGCGCCAGCACGCGGTAGATTTCCTGCATCGCCGGCGAGCGCCCGATCAGCGGCAGCTGCTCCTCGGCGTCGCTCGCCGCCGCCGCCGGCGCGCCGCCGCCATGCGGCACGGTGAGCGCGCGCTCGACGACGTTGACGAGCTCGCGCAGATCGAAGGGCTTGGGCAGGTATTCGAAGGCGCCCCGCTCGGTCGCCTTCACCGCGGTCAGCAGCGTGTTCTGCGCGCTCATGACGATGATCCGCAGCTCCGGCCGCAGCTTCTTGATGCGCGGCACGAGATCGAGCCCGTTTTCGTCGGGCATGACGACATCGGTGATGACGAGATCGCCCTCCCCGTCCGACACCCAGCGCCACAGCGTCGCGGCATTGCTGGTGGTGCGGACATCATGGCCGAGCCGAGCGAGCGCCTGGCTCAGCACCGTGCGGATCGCGCGGTCGTCATCGGCGACGAGAATGGTGGCGGGGTTGCTCATGGATGCACCACCCGCGTCTCGTCCTCGCCCCCTGCCGCCATCGGCAAAAGCACGCGGAATACGGTGCGGCGCGGCTGGCTCTCGAACTCGATGACGCCGCCATGATCGCCCACCACCTTGGCGACGAGCGCGAGGCCGAGACCGCTGCCATTGTGCTTGGTCGAAACGAAGGGATCGAAGAGATGCGGGCGCAAATCCTCGGGAATGCCGTCGCCATTGTCGGTGACGGAGACGACGAGCGGCAAATGCACGCGGCTGTCGCTCCCCGCGACGGCAAGGCGCACGCCGTGCTGAAAGGCGGTCGAGAGGATGATCTCGCCGCCTTGCGCGGGGGCCGCTTCGGCGGCGTTCTTGACGAGATTCAGGAAAACTTGGATCAGCAGATCGCGATTGCCGTGCACCGGCGGCAGCGAGGGATCGTAATCCTCGATGAAGCGGATGTGGCGCGCGAAACCCGACTGCGCGGCTCGGCGCACGCGCTCGAGCACCTCGTGGATGTTGACGGGGGCGCGCTCCAGAGGCCGCCGGTCGGAGAACACGTCCATGCGATCGACAAGCGCGCAAATACGGTCGGTCTCGTCGCAGATGAGCCGCGTCAGCTCGCGATCGCCCGGGCCGGCATTCTCTTCGAGGAGCTGCGCCGCGCCGCGGATGCCGGAGAGCGGATTCTTCACCTCATGCGCCAGCATCGCCGCCATCGCCGTCACCGAGCGCGCCGCGTTGCGGTGCGTCAGTTGCCGGTCGATCTTGTCGGCGATCGAGCGGCCCTGCAGCACGAGCACCACATGATCATGCTCCTCGCCCAAAGGCGCGGCCTGAACCGTCATAAGGCGCGGACCGGTGCGCGGCATGTCGACGCCGACGCCGTATTCGGAGACGCTCGCTCCGGTGCGGCGCACCGATTCGATCAATGCGAAGACGGGACTGTCCGCCGGCAAGAACTGGGCGAGCGGCAGTCCGAGGAGGGTCGAAGCGCCGGCATCGAAGAATTCCTCGGCCGCGGCATTGGCGTAGCGCAAGCAGCCGCCCTCGACGACGAGAACCGGATCGGGCAGCGCCGCCAGCACCGCCCGCGCCTCGACCGCGATGGCGGGCGGAAGCCGGCGGATGGCCGTGCCGCGCGCCGCCATGCTCAGGCGGCCTCGGCGATCAGCGGCGTGTAGAAATCGCGGATCATCGCCTTGACGATCGCCGGGTCTTCGGTGCGATTGACCGTCGCGCGGAATTCCGCCGAGCCCGGCAGCCCCTTCGAATACCAGCCGATATGCTTGCGCGCGATGCGGCTGCCGACCGCCGCGCCATAGTGGAGGAGCATGTCCTCGTAATGGCCGAGCAGGGTGTCGCGCTGACAGTCGAGCGGCGGGTCCGGCAGGCGCTCGCCGGTCTTGAGGAAATGGATCACCTGGCGGACGAACCAGGGCCGGCCATAGGCGCCGCGCCCGATCATCAGCCCGTCGGCGCCCGATTGCGCCAAGGCTTCGCGCGCCTCGGCGAGATCGGTGATGTCGCCATTGGCGATCACCGGAAGGTGCACCGCATCCTTCACCTCGCGGATGAAGGCCCAATCGGCGCAGCCCTCATAGAATTGGCAGCGCGTGCGGCCATGAACCGAGATCATGCGGATGCCGCTCTCCTCGGCGATGCGTGCGAGCTTTGGCGCGTTGCGGCTTTTGTCGTCCCAGCCGGTGCGCATCTTCAGCGTCACCGGCAGATCGACGGCTTTCACCACGGCTTCGAGGATGCGCGCGGCAAGACCCTCCTCGCGCATCAGCGCCGAGCCCGCCTGGCCGTTCACCACCTTCTTCACCGGGCAACCGAAATTGATATCGATGATGGCGGCGCCGCGATCGGCATTGAGCCGCGCCGCCTCGGCCATGACATGCGGCTCGCAACCGGCCAGCTGCACGGCCATGGGCTGCTCTTCCGGGCAGTTCTTGGCCATGGTCATCGATTGCCGCGTCTCTCGGATCATCGCTTCGCTGGCGATCATCTCGGAGACGACGAGGCCGGCGCCGTGGCGTTTGACGAGGCGGCGAAACGGCAGATCGGTGACGCCGGACATCGGTGCCAGGATGACGGGATCGTCGAGCCGAACTGAATCGAGAACGATGCTCATTTTATGTGCAGCAACCTAATTGCTCACTATTTGAGCATAGAATACCGCAGCGCACAATGAACGCAACCGAATTTTCGGGACGAGCCGGTTCGGCCGCTACGCGAGCGGGGCGCCGCCGAGGATCACATCGGTGACGAATTTGACCCCGGGATAGGCCAGCGTCAGCAGGAGATAGGCGATCAAGGCCCAGCGCGCCGCGCGGCGGCCGCGCAGCCCGGAGATGCGCCGCGCGAGCAGCAGCACGGCGATGACGCCGAACGCCGCCACCGAGAACAGCGTCTTGTTGTCGAGGGCAAGCCCGCCCGCCCCCGAGAGGTATTGCGTTCCGATGCCGCTGAGAACGCCCAGCGCCAGCACCGCTTCGGCGGCGTAGAGCAGGCCGATCTCGAGGCTTTCGCTGTCGGCAACCGCGGGCAGCAGCCGCGTCAGCCGCGTCGGGTGCTTCGCTTTGAGCGCACGCTCTTGCAGGAACACCGCCGCACCCGCAACCGCGGCAAGCGTCAGCAAGCCATAGGTCGCGACGGCAAAACCGATATGCGCATCGAGCCAACCGGCGGGCAGGTTTTCCGGGATCGGCGCCGCCGGCGCGCGCTGCCAGATGGTCGCCAACATGCCGAGCAAAAAGAGATAGGGAAGAAGCAGCGCCGCGAGACGCCACGCGTGCCGCGTCGCGGCGGCGAGGAAGACGAACAGCACCATCGTTGCCGCAATGGTGATCCACAGCGAGGTGGCAAAGCCGGTGCGCCACGCGCCGCCGAGCTGCGATGCCGCCCAGGCGAGCGGGCCGATCGCGGCAAGGGTCAGCGCGACGAAGAAAACGCCGTCGCGCGCATCCTCGCGCCGCCAGCGCACCAGCGCGGCCGGCAGCAAGCTCGCCAATGCCGCGAGGTTGAGAACAAGGCTGGTCGAGATCGCCGTCTCCACGCGACGGGCATAAGTCACGCATCGCTTGTTGGCAAGGAGATCATGCTCTAGCTTTGCGCCCCATGGCTTCCTGCATCGCCCTGGTCGTGGCGGCCGGCCGCGGCACGCGGCTTGGCGGCGCACGGCCGAAGCAATATTTGCCGCTCGCCGGCCGTCCTCTGCTTCGCCACTCGCTCGAAACGCTCGCGCGGCATCCGCGCATCGCCAAGACGCGCATCGTGTTCCATCCCGAAGATCGCGCGCTTTACGACGAAGCCGTCGCGGGGCTCGATCTGCTGCCGCCGGTTCCGGGCGGCGCCGCGCGGCAGGATTCGGTCCGGCTTGGTCTCGAGAGCCTCGAAACCCTCGCGCCGGAGCAGGTGCTGATCCATGACGCGGCGCGCCCGTTCCTCGACGCCGCGCTCATCGACCGGGTGCTCGATGCGCTCGGCGACGCGCCGGGCGCCATCCCAGCGCTGCCGGTGAGCGACACGCTGAAACGCGGCAGCGCCGGCGCGATCGCCGCGACCATCGACCGCACGGGACTTTATCGCGCGCAAACCCCGCAAGGCTTTCGCTTCGACGCCATCGTCAAGGCACATCGCGCGGCAGCCGGCCAAGAACTGTCCGACGACGCGGCGGTCGCCGAGCATGCGGGGTTACCCGTGCGCCTCGTCGCCGGCAGCGAGGACAATCTCAAGGTGACGCAGCCCGAGGATTTCGCCCATGCCGAGCGGCTCATCGCCGCGCAAGCAGGCGAGTTCCGCACCGGCCAGGGTTTCGATGTCCATGCCTTCGGGCCCGGCGATCACCTCTGGCTGTGCGGGCTGAAGCTCGCGCATAGCCAAGGCCTCGTCGGCCATTCCGACGCCGATGTCGGGCTGCATGCCTTGACCGATGCGATTTTGGGCGCGCTCGGCGCCGGCGACATCGGCATGCATTTCCCGCCGGGCGATGCACGCTGGCGCGACGCGCCCTCGCATCTCTTTCTCCGTCATGCCGCCGATCTCGTGCGTCAAGCGCGCGGCAGCATCGTCCATGTCGATGTGACGGTCATCTGCGAGGCACCGCGCGTCGGCCCGCAGCGCGCGGCGATGATCGCACGCATTGCGGAGATTCTCGGCATTGCACCGACCCGCGTTAGCGTCAAGGCGACCACCACCGAAGGGCTCGGCTTCACCGGCCGCCGCGAAGGCATGGCGGCCCAGGCGGTCGCGACCTTGCGTCTGCCGGCCTAGCGCCGGCCGCGATGCGTCCCGCGGCGATCCTCGTCACCTGGTTCGGCATCGGCTGGCTGCCCCGGGCGCCCGGGAGCTGGGGCTCGCTCGCCGCCCTGCCCTTCGCCTGGGCGATTGAGCAGATCGGCGGGCCGGGGCTCCTCGCCTTTGCCGCGCTCGCGCTTTTCGCGCTCGGAAGCTGGGGCAGCGATATCGCCCTGCGCGCGACGCAGACGCGGGATCCCGGCTGGATCGTCATCGACGAGGTGGTGGGGCAATGGCTGACGCTGCTCGCGGCGCCGGCCAGCCTTCTCGGCTATGCGGCGGGGTTCCTGCTCTTTCGCCTGTTCGATATCTGGAAACCCTGGCCGGTCTCCTTGGCCGACCGCAAGCTCGCAGGCGGCTTCGGCGTGATGGCGGACGATGTGCTCGCGGCGATCTATGCTGCGCTCGTGCTGCTCGCCGGGAGGTATCTCATTGAGCGATGAAACCATCAGCCGCCTCGCGCAGCAGGTTCTCGAGCGCTGCCGCGCCGGGAAGCTGATGCTGGCAACCGCCGAATCCTGCACCGGCGGCATGATCGCCGCCGCCCTGACCGACATCGCCGGCTCCTCCGATGTGGTGGAGCGCGGCTTCGTGACCTATTCGAATGAAGCCAAGACGGAGATGCTGGGCGTCCCCGCCGACCTCATTGAGCGCGTCGGCGCGGTCAGCGAAGAGGTGGCGCAGGCGATGGCGGCAGGCGCGCTGGCGCACGCCCCGGTCGATCTCGCGATCGCCGTCACCGGCATCGCTGGACCTGGCGGCGGCAGCGCCGAGAAGCCGGTCGGCCTCGTCCATTTCGGCCTCGCACGCCGCGGCCATCCGGTCGAGGCGGAGCATCATGTCTTCCCGGGCGATCGCGCTGCGGTGCGCCACGCGACGGTGAAGCGCGCCCTCGAAATGCTGCTCGGGGCGGCGCAGCGCTAGGCCTTCCCTCGGTTAAGCCGGGATCGGCACGCGATGGAGCTTCATCGCGATCGCGACGGCGCTGTAATAGCCGAAAAGCGCCAGCACCTCGGCGAGGCCGTTGCGCCCGAGCGCCTTGGTCGCGCGCTCGAACATCGCATCCTCGCCCGCACCCGGCTTTTCCGCCGCCTTGGCGAGCTCGTGGATCGCGCGCTCGCGCGGCTCGCGGAAATCGGGATCCTTACCGTCAGCAATGGCGCGGAGCGCGGCCTCCGGCACGCCGAGCTCCTTGAGCCGGCGCGCATGCACGGTCTCGACATAGGCGCCGTGCCAATGATGCGCGGTCAGAGTGATGCAGAGCTCGACCTCGCGCTCGCTCAAGGAGCAGGCCTTGTTGAGAAACGTGCCGAGGGTTTCGAGCGCGCGCATCAAGGGCGGGCTGTAGAGCCAGATCTTGTAGGGCGTCAGCAGCCGGCCGCGGCCGCCGATCACGGCTTCGATGCCGGCCTTCTGCTCGGGCGAAAGCTCGCCCGGCGGAATCTCGAGAATGCGGGCGGGGCCGGTATCGCTCATGGGCTCTGTCTCCTTGGAGGTCGCATGGGCGCATCTTCGCACCAAGCGCCGCGCTTGGCAAAGCGGCCGGTTGGTTGCGATGTTAAAGACCGGGCGCAGCGGTGGCGCTCCGACTCCACGGCGCCGGTGAATTTTCCCGGTTGTGCGTAGGCGCATCCCTCGCCTAAATTGGGGTGATGCAGTTCGGTCTCTTCGGTGGTGCACGGTCCAAGGGCGAGGGTCCGATCGGCGACAGCCAGGGCTATCTCGACTATATCGCCTATGTGCGCGAGGCCGAGGATCTGGGCTTTCGCAGCGTCTTCCTGGTCGAGCATCATTTCACCGGCGTCGGCCAGGTCTCGGCCTCGCTCGGGCTTCTCTCCTATCTCGCTGCCTGCACGCAGCGCATCCGGCTCGGCACGGCGGTCGTCGTGCTGCCCTGGCACAATCCGGTGCTGGTGGCGGAAGCGGCGGCGACGGTCGACCTCCTCTCCAATGGACGGCTCGAATTCGGCGTCGGCAAAGGCTATCGCGATCAGGAGTTCAACGGCTTCTGCGTGCCGATGGCCGAGGCGACCGAGCGGTTCGACGAGGCGATGGAGGTCATCCGCAAGGCCTGGACGAGCCCGGGACGGTTCTCGCATCACGGCAAGCGCTGGCACTATGACGACGTGGTGGTCGAGCCGACGCCGACCCAGCGGCCGCACCCGCCCTTCTGGCTCGGCGCCGGCAGCGAGGACTCGATCCGCCGCGCCGCGCGCGAGGGTTATAATTTGCTGCTCGATCAGATCGCGCCGATCGATCTGACGGTCGAGCGCGTCGGGATGTTCCGCGACGAGTGCTTGAAGGCCGGACGCGCTTATGATCCGACCATGGTCGGCACGACAAGAGGCTTGCAGCTCGTGCATTCGAAGGCCGAACGCGAGCAGGCGCTCGCGGTGCGCATGAGCATGCTGAAGAACATCGGCACGCTGGCGCGCGGCAAAGGCGCCGAGCGCTACGCCAAGTTGAAGGATTATTCCGGGCCGCCGATCGAGTTCGACGATGCGCCGCTCTTGGGCACGCCCGACGAGATCATCGCGCGGCTGAAGCAGCTCGAGGCCGGCGGCGTCGAGCACATTCTTCTCGTCGATCCCTCGGGCTCGATCGAGACTTTGCGCGCCTTCGCCAAGGAAGTGATGCCCGCCTTCGCCCGGAGCCGAGCATCCGTCGCCTGACCGCGCTGCGTATCGCACTGATCCTCGCCTGCGGCGCGCTGAGCGGTTGTGCCGCGCAGCAGCATGCTTCCGCCTGCCCGGTTCCGGGCCAGACGCCTTTCGCGATCATCAAAGTGTTTTTCGGCCGACAGGTTCCGGGACGCGGCCCGGTGACCGAGGCCGAATGGTCCGACTTCGCGGCCAAAGTCATCGCGCAGCAATTTCCCGATGGCTTTACCGTCATCGATGGCGACGGCCAATGGCTCGATCAGGCCTCGAATCGCATCGTCCACGAGCCCAGCAAGATTCTGATTGCCGCCGCCGATCCCGAATCCGATCTCAAGAGCCGCATCGGCGCGGTCGTCGAGGCTTATCGCACCCGCTTCCACCAGCGCTCGGTCGGCGTCGTCACCAGCACGGACTGCGCCGCGTTCTGATCAGCGGACCGGATGAAGCCGGTCGAGAAATTGCTCGGCGCAGCGCCGCCAGCTGAAGCTCAGGGCATGCTCGCGGCAACGCTCGCGCGAGACATCGAGCGCCGCCCGCGCGGCCTTGCCGAGATCATCATCGAGCGCCCCCGCGCCGCTCCCTGCGAGCAGATCGATCGGCCCGGGCACCGGATAGGCCGCGACCGGAACGCCCGAGGCCAGCGCCTCAAGCATGACGAGGCCGAAGGTATCGGTGCGGCTTGGAAAAACGAACACATCGGCGGAGGCATAGAGCTGCGCGAGCACGCCATTGTCGCGCCCGCCGAGGAAATGCACATCGGGGAAGCGCCGGCGCAGCGCGGCGAGCGCCGGTCCTTCCCCGACCACCACTTTGCTGCCGGGCAGATCGAGGCCGAGGAAGGCGGGAAGATTTTTTTCGCGGGCGACCCGGCCGACCGAGAGAAAGATCGGCCGCTTCATCCCTTGCATATCCGCGCGCAGGTTCGGGTCGAAATGCGCGGTATCGACGCCGCGGCTCCACGGCACGAGATTGCCAAAGCCGCGCGCGGCGAGCTCGGCGCGCACGCTGTCGGTCGCCACCATCACGCCGCGCGAGGGCGCGTGAAAGCGGCGCAGCAGCCCATAGGTCAAGCCGCGCGGCACGAGGTGACGCATGGCGAGATATTCGGGAAATCGCGTGTGATAGGCGGTGGTGAACTGCGCACCCTCGCGCAAGCACCAGCGCCGCGTCGCGAGTCCGATCGGCCCTTCGGTGACGATATGGATGGCGTCGGGCGCGAGCTCTTCGATGAGCCGCCCGACCGTTCGCAGCGGATTGATCGCCAGGCGAATCTCCGGATAGAAGGGACACGCCACGGTGCGAAAGCGCTCGGGCGTCACGGCGACGACGCGATGCCCGAGCGTCTCCAGTTCGCGAATCACGGCCAGCATGGTGCGCACCACGCCATTGACCTGAGGCGGCCAGGCGTCGCTCGCCAGCAGGATTTTCATGGCTCTTCCTCCGCGAGCGCGAGCGCTTCGGGGCTCGGCCGGCGCAGCGGATCGAAACCCCGGAGCTTCATCCAGTGGAGAATCTCGAGCCGGCCGTCGAAATGCTCGACCAGCGCCGAGCAGCTCTCGACCCAATCGCCGTCGTTGCAATAGAGCACGCCCTCCATCTCGCGGATTTCGGGCTGGTGAATATGGCCGCAGACAATCCCGTCGACGCGATGTGCCCGCGCCTCGGCGGCGATCGCATTGGCGTAATCGCTCACGAATTGAACCGCGTTCTTGACCCGCGATTTGAGATAAGCCGAGAGCGACCAATAGGGATATCCCAAATGGCGGCGCGCGAGGTTGAAGACGTTGTTGATCCGGAGCGTCAGCTCGTAGGCCCAATCCCCCAAGAGCGCGAGCCAGCGGGCGTAGCGCACCACGCCGTCGAACGCATCGCCATGGGTGACGAGCAGCGTCCTGCCGTCGGCGGTCACATGGATCGCCTCGGCGAGGAGGAGCACGCCGCCGAAATGGTGATCCGTGTAGTCACGAAGCCACTCGTCGTGATTGCCGGGGATGTAAACGACCTTCGTTCCCTTGCGCGCCTTGCGCAGAATCTTCTGGATGACGTCGTTGTGACTTTGCGTCCAGTACCAGGATTTGCGCAGCCGCCAGCCGTCGACGATGTCGCCGACGAGGTAAAGGTATTCGGAGTCGGTGGAGCGAAGGAAATCGAGCAGGAAATCGGCTTTGCATGCGCGGGTTCCCAGATGGACGTCGGATATCCAGATGGCGCGATAGCGCTGCGTCGTGTCGCTCGCGCTCATGCCGCGATCGGGCCGCGCCAGTAGCGCCACAGCTGGACCGGCGGAAACTGGGTCCAGATGCGCTCGATCTCGGCGCCTTCGAGACACAGCGCCGCGCGGTCGAGCGGCGAGACCAGCGCGTTGGTCAATTGCAGCAGCGCCCCACCCTCGCCCAGGAGATCGAGACAAGGCATCACCACCTCGCGCTGGCCGGCGATCGGAAACCATTTGATCGGGAGCGAGGAGACCACGGCGGCAAGCCGGGTCACGCCATGGAGCGCCAGCAGCCGCGAGAGATCGCGCGCATCGCCCTCGACGATGCGAATGGCGGGAAAGCTCCGGCGCAGCACCGCCGCCAAGGCCGGCTCGCGCTCGACCACGACGAGGCGCTCGGGCGGGCAGCCGGCCTCGAGCAAGGTGCGGGTGACGATGCCGGTTCCGCCGCCGAGTTCCAGCACGGCGCCCGGCCGGTGGAGCGGAAGATCGCGCGCCATGGCGCGTGCGACGGCAAGGCTGCTCGGCAGCATGGCGCCGATGCCGAGCGGATGGCGCAGCCAATGGCGAAAGAACAGCGCGCCCGCTCCGAATTGCCCGTCAGGCATCGCGGCCCCATCGGCGCGCCGGCTCCGCCGCCACCACCACATCGACCAGCCGGTCCGTGCGCCGGGTCTTCTGCATCTCCTGGAGCGCGGCGCGAAAGATTTCCGCCGTGTGCGTATCGGGAACGGCGACCACCAGCGCTCGTCCCTGCGTCGCCGTTCGGACTGTCGCCGGACCGAGCCGGTTCACCGCGAGCATGGTCAGAGCCACGGGATCGATGGCCGGCTGCCCGGCGCGGTTACGCCGTTGTCGCGTGCGGCGTGGCCGCGCTGTGCCGATGAGATGCTTCCAGCCCTGCCTCATGGCGGCTTGGAAGCGCTGATGTCGCTCGGCGAGTTGCTGCATTCTGTCCTCGGCTTTGTTCCTCATGCCGAGGCTTGCCTAGCAGCGGTCGATGACCGTTCCGCTCCGCTTTCGCGTCACGCGCGTGACAGGGACCGAAGGGCGATGCGCTGCTTCGCAGGCTGTCGTTTGATACTAAATCAGAATATTAGTTTTGATATATAAATCATTGATTTTAAAAATTTTAAAATTGGACGCATTTCGCATTTCTCTAGATTGATGTTTTAGAAATCGATCGCTAAAGGTGTTTTTTAAATTTTTAGATGAGGATTAAAGCTCCTCAAAATCATTCGTACGGCGCAAAATATAACTAAATACCAGTATCTTCTCGCGCGTAATTCATCTTTTGATAACGCATATTGCGGCTAGTAAGAATAGAACATAGCCGGAAATTTTGCTACTTATGGAGGGTTGGATAAGGGATGATGCGGATATGGCAACCATCCTGGTAATCGATGACGACGCGGCCGTGCGCCGAGTCCTGGTGCGATGCCTGGCCGGCGAAGGACACGAGCTCGTCGAAGCGGAGAATGGAAACTCCGGTCTCGCGCGGTTTCGCGAGCACAAGCCTGCGCTCGTCATCACCGACATCGTCATGCCGCAAACCGAAGGCATCGAGACCATCCGCGAAATCCGGCGCGCCGCGCCGCAGGTGAAGATCCTGGCAATCTCGGGCTCCTCGCCCCCGAACAGCGCTCACTACCTCGACATGGCCGCAAAGCTCGGCGCCGACGTGACCTTGCTGAAGCCGATCCGCCCGGCGGAGCTGCGCGAGGTCGTCGCCGAGCTGATCGGCGCATCCCAACCTTGACGCGAGTCCTGATCCTCGACGACAAGCCGGCGATCGGTCATGTGGTCTGCCGCTTGGCAAAGAGCGCGGACTTTGCCGCCACGGCCATGACCGACGCCGCTGCGTTCCAGCGCAGTAGCGCGCTGCCCTGCCCGATCTCGTACTGCTCGACCTCGATCTCGGCGGCACAGATGGCGCCGCGCAGCTGCGATTTCTTGCTGCCGAGCGCTATCCGCACCCGGTGGCGCTTATGAGGGGTCATGATGCACGCGTTTTGGGCGGGGCCGAGCGGCTGGGGCGCGGACTCGACCTCAGGATTCTCGGCTCGATCGCAAAGCCCTTCCGCGCGGAGGACATGCTCGCGCAGTTCGCGCGCCTGGTGCCGTCGCGCCAACGCGTCCTCGGCGAGGCGTGACCGGTGCAGCAAGCGCGCGTTCCTAATGCGCCATCCCCGGCATGGACGACATGTCCGAATGCGAGCCCATATTCGGCATCGCTCCGTCCTGCGGTGGATGGAGCGCGCCGATTTTCTCGACATCGGCGGTCACCTGACGTTCGCCCGCATGCTCGAAAACGAGGGTGAGCGGTACGCGCTCGCCTTCCTTGAGCGGCTGCTTCAGCCCCGTCAGCATGAGGTGATAACCGTCGGGCTGGAGCACCACGGTCTTGCCGGGCGCGATCATCAGCGCCGAGACCGGACGCATCTCCATTACGCCATTCGCCGATTTCGTCTCGTGCAGCTCGGCTTTCGCCGCCACCGGCGTGCTCGCGCTCACGAGCTTGTCCGGCGCCGTTCCGGCATTGGTGACCGAGAGATAGATCACCCCGGTCTTCGCGCCGCCGGGCGTGGCACGCGCCCAGACCTGCTCGACACGAATGCCGCCCTCCTCCGCATGCGCCGCAAGGCACGGCAAAAGCAGGGCTGCGGCGAGAACGGCGGCGGTGGTAAATTTGCGGCACATGCTGGGTCTCCTTGGGCGATGGGAATAAATGGCAGTCGAGACGCAACCTCATGCGCCGCCGGGCTGGCG
>Ga0207707_10001450_pt1 | contig 21935 bp, 19 predicted proteins | sample KBSC83BmetaG_FD_184336 | JGI IMG/M metagenome (GOLD analysis project Ga0207707, IMG submission 184336) | Corn rhizosphere microbial communities from Kellogg Biological Station, Michigan, USA - KBS C8-3B metaG (SPAdes) (version 2) | ecosystem: Host-associated > Plants > Roots > Rhizosphere ...
CGTGAATTGGCCGCGCCAACCAATCGCAAGTTTTCGCCCGCGGGCGTGCGCAGCAGTTGCAGGAACGCGCCGCCCACCTTGCCGGTGCCCAGCAACACCACCGCGGTGTCGCGCTGCGATGCGGCGCATGAACATTCCGTTTCCGCCAACACCGCATTCATGCCGGCACCGCCACACGCTTTCGGGTCGCCGCATCCGCGCGCGCCAACGCGGCGCGCAGGTGACGCGACAAATCGGAAATGTCTTCGATGCCGACCGACAGCCGCAGCAGCGTGTCGGAAATCCCCGCCGCGCGGCGCGCCTCCGGCGCCATCGCCGCATGCGTCATCGTGGCCGGATGCGCGATGAGGCTTTCCACGCCACCCAGCGATTCGGCCAGCGTGATGCATTGCAAGCCGTCGAGGAACGCGCGCACCGCGGCCTCGCCGCCTGCCAGCTCGAAACTCAGCATCGCGCCGAAACCGGACTGCTGCCGCTGCGCCAGTGCGTGCTGCGGATGCGAAACCAGCCCCGGATAGAACACCTGTGTGACCGCCGAATGTTCGTTCAACAAGTCAGCCAATGCGGCGGCATTTTCCTGATGCGCACGCAAACGCGCCGACAATGTGCGCAGGCCGCGCAGCGTCAGCCAACTGTCGAACGGCGCGCCGGTGAGGCCCAGGCAATTGCCCCACCACTTCAATTTTTCCGCGACTTCGGGTTCGCGCGCGATCACCGCGCCACCGACTACATCGCTGTGGCCATTGATGTACTTGGTGGTGGAGTGCACCACCACGTCCGCGCCCAGCGTCAGCGGCCGTTGCAGTGCCGGCGACAGGAAGGTGTTGTCCACCACGCACAGCGCGCCTGCCGCATGCGCGGCGTGCGCGACGTGACGGATGTCGGTGATGCGCAACAATGGATTCGAAGGCGTCTCCACCCACACCAGCGCAGGATTCTCCGCAAGGCCGGCGGCCAGCGCGGCGGGATCGGTGAGGTCGGCAAAGCGCACGCTGAAGCGGCCCTTCTTCGCCCAAGCGTCCAGCAGACGCCAGGTGCCGCCGTAGCAATCGTGCGCGGCGAGCACCGTGCCGCCGGCCGGCACCAGTTCCAGCGCCAGCGCGACCGCGGCCATGCCGCTGGCCGTGACCACCGTGCCCGCGCCATGTTCGAGGTCGCTGAGCGCCTCGGCCAGCAGGTCGCGGGTCGGATTGCCGCTGCGCGAATAGTCGTACTCGCGCTTTTCGTTGAAGCCCGCGAAGCTGAAATTGGTGGAAAGGTGCAGCGGCGGCACGACAGCGCCGTGCTGCGTATCGGTTTCGATGCCGGCGCGTACCGCGCGCGTGCAGGATGCAAGGTTCGTCATATCGCACTCCACGTATCCAGGGCCTCGCGCAGCAACGGCGCCAGGCGTTCGTGTTCTTTCAGGAAGCCGTCGTGGCCATACGGTGTTTCGATGACCTCGAGGCTCGCCGGCGCGCCAAGGTGTTGCTGCAACGCGCACAAATCCGCCAGCGGCACCAGCCGGTCGCTGGCGAATCCGATCAATGAGGTCGGCACGCGCACGGCCTTGGGGTCGATGTCGTGCAGGTCGATCGATTCAGACAGCGCGAGGTAACGGCGCGCATCGAAGCGCGCGACGAAACGCCGGCCGTGGTGCTCGAGCCAACCTTCGACGGGTAGCTGGAAGCGTCCGTCGCGGTATTCCGCGCCACCGGCGAAACGCCGGCCGATTTCCTCGCCGCTGCGGTACGTGGTCAACGCCAGTTGGCGCGCCAGCGACAAGGCGTCTTCCACGCAACCGTTGCCGAGGCCAAGTTTGACGATGCCGCGCTGCACCGCACGTTGCGCCGTTGCATACGGATGCGGCCGGTGTGCACCGGCCAGCGCGATGAGTTTGCCCACGCGGTCGGCGTGCCGGGCGGCGAACGCCAGGCCGACCATGGCGCCGTACGAAGCACCCACGAAAAACTCGGCGCGCGCGATGCCCAACGTGTCCAGCAACGCTGCCAGCGCATCGGCCTGGTCCTCGCTCGATACCGAAGGCGATTCCAGTTCATCGGCATCCAGCCAGTCGATCGCCAGCACGCGCACATGGTCGAAATCGATCGCACGGCCGCGGCCAACCAGCGTCTCCCACCATCCGGGCGTGGCGTGCTCCGCGGTCGCGCACACGTCACGATCGGCAGAAATGCCGCCCTGCACGATCACGGTGGGCGCGCCCGGGGCGCCCGCCCAGAGATAACGCACTTCGACTTCGACAGCGCCTTCGCCGTAACGCGGGGTGACGCGCCCGCGGCGCGTGCCGCGCTGGCAGGCGAACGGGAAGTCCGCGCGAGGAATGCGCGGCGCCCGCTGCACGAAAGGTTCGGTGGCTTCGGGTGCGACGGCAAGACTCATGGCGGTTCTCCTTGCAAAGCCCGGGCATCGAGTCGTGCGGAGAACCGGAAACGGCCGTGCAATCCCGCGCGTGGCGGGATTTCGCGACTCATCTCTCGGGCGGCGCATTGCGCCTCCGCAGGAGTTGGCACCGTGCGGAACCTTGCGGTTCCGCGGGTTGCCCCGGCTTCCAAGGGCCTGTCCCTCAGCCGGTCTCGATGAGCAATGGGCGCAATCTAGCAACGGCAACAGCACATGTCAACAGCCGTATAGACGTCTATACATCCATACGTTGAATCGCCATTTGTGGTTATTGGCGTTTGGACATTTCTCCACACACCACGGCCATCGACCGCAACCGGTCGCGCTTCCGGGAACTTGACAAATTAATTGAGTGCATATACACCTATTAGCCATGTCATCCGATCCCGGCTTGTTTGAAACCACCCGCTGCCTGTGCCTCGCGATACGGCGCGCGTCGCGCGCGATCACCCGCGAGTTCGACCAGGCCTTGCGCCCGCATGGCCTGCGCGCCACCCAGTTCACGTTGCTGTCCGCGCTGCATCTCGGGGGCCCACGATCCATCGGGGATCTCGCCGGGATGCTGTCCGCCGATCGCACCACGCTGACCCGTAACCTGGCCGTCGCCGAACAACACGGCTGGGTAACGTTGCGGGCCGATCGCAACGATGCGCGTTCGCGCATCGCGGCCATCACGACAAAGGGCTCGCGGACGCTGGAAACCGCCCTGCCGACATGGCGTAAAGCTCAACAGCGGCTCACCGAAACGATCGGCGAACAGACCGCGGCGAGCCTGCGCAAGCTCGCCGGCGGCCCGTGCGCGATGCCGCTTCCCGAAAACCCATCCGCAAACCGCAGGGAGAAGATGCGATGAAACTCTATTGGTTCGACACGGTGAATCCGCGCAAAGCCTGTGCGGTCGCGAAGTACCTGCAGTCTCCGGTCGAGTTCGTGCACGTCGATCTCGGTCGCGGCGCGCACAGACGGCCCGAATACCTGGCGCTAAACCCCAATGGCAAAGTACCGACGCTGGTCGACGGCACCCGCGCGTTGTGGGAGGCCAACGCAATCATGTGCCACCTGGCGGCGCGCGCGGACTCCGACCTGTGGCCGCAGGATGATCGCCAGATCGAGGTGATCCGCTGGTTGAGCTGGGATCTTGCGCATTTCTATCGCAGCGGCTCCAGCTTGTATTTCGAATACATCATCAAGCCGCGCTTCGGCCTCGGCGATGTCGATCCGTGCGAGGTGAAACGGGCCAGCAAGGAATGGCGGCGTTTTGCAGCGGTTCTGGACGGGCATCTGCACGACCGCCGCTGGCTGGTGGGCGACGGCATCACCGTTGCTGATTTCGCGGTCGCCTCGGTGCTGCCCTACGCCGAACGCGCATCCATTCCGCTGGACGAATTCCCCAACGTGCGGCGCTGGCACGACCGGCTCAACGAACTGGACGCTTGGCGCGAACCCTATCCCGCGTTGTCCGAAGCGGCCTGAACGCGTCGCCACGGCGTTTGTCGATTTCGCGCAAACCCATTCGTCGTCAGGACGAACATCTCGCAGCAATCACCGAGGAACCCACCATGCAACTCGTCAGCTATCTGTTTTTCGACAAACAGGCCGCGGAAGCCTTCGATTTTTACGCCAAATGCCTCGGCGGCAAAGTCTCGATGAAAGTGACCTTCGGCGAAATGCCCGGCAGTGAACGGATGCCGGCGGAAATGCGCAACCTGATCGCCCACGTGCACCTCGACGTCGGCGATGCCCAGTTGATGGCGTCCGACTGGTGCCCGCCGAATGGCGAGCCGTATCCCGGCATCCATGGGAACCGGGTTTCTCTTCATGTCGACCAACCAGAAGAAGCCGAGCGCCTGTTCGCCGCACTGAGCGCCGGCGGCAAGGTGGACATGCCGATCGCCGAGACTTCCTGGGCGCTGCGTTTCGGGATGTTCACCGACCGCTTCGGCGCGAACTGGATGGTCAATTGCAACCGGCCTCAATAAAACGCGAGGTGTGCCTACATGAAAGCCCTCCCGCTCGTCGTTTCGCAAAGTGAATGGCAGGCCGCGCAGGCGCGGATGCTGGCGAAGGAAAAACAGGCCATTCACGCGCGCGACGCACTGGCCGCCGAACGCCGCCGCCAGCCAATGATGCGCATAGACAAGGATTACGTATTCGAAGGCCCACATGGCCACACGCATCTGCACGACCTGTTCGAAGGCCGCCGACAGTTGCTGGTCTATCACTTCATGCTCGCACCCGGCGTGCATGGCTGGCCGGACGCGGGCTGCCCCGGCTGCTCGATGTTCGTGGACAACCTTGGCCATCCATCCCACCTGCACGCGCGCGACACGTCGCTCGTGCTGGTGTCGCGCGCGCCGCTTGCGAACATCGAACGCTACCGCAAGCGGATGGGTTGGGAACGCCTGTGGTATTCGTCGGACGGCAGCGACTTCAACAAGGACATGGGCGTCACCAGCGACCAGGGCGAGTCTCCGGGCTTGAGCGTCTTGCTGCGCGACGGCGAGGACGTGTTCCGCACGTACTTCGCCACCGCACGCGGACTCGAAGCCGTCGGCACCGTGTGGTCGCTGCTGGACCTGACGCCGTACGGCCGCCAGGAAACCTGGGAAGACTCGCCGGAAGGCTGGCCGCAGAGCGAACCGTACCAATGGTGGCGCCGGCATGACGAATACGGCACGGAGCATTCCGGCCACTGACCCTGTGCGCGTCGCCCCGCGAAACCTGTCGATTCGCAGTCGTGCCGTTCACCGCACCTTCGAGACACGACAACCAGTCAGCCGTGAAACCTTTCGCGTTCTCCCTGGGACCTACGTCGGCAAACGGCAAGAGAGCGAAAGCCATGATGCGGCAAACAGGAACGGCTGAAAGTCAAATAAAGGCGCTCATCGAAGCATGGGCGGATGCAGTCCAACGGCACGACCTACCCGCGATCCTTGCCCATCACGAGAAAGGCATCGTGATGTTCGACGTTCCGCCGCCGTTGCAGTCGAAAGGAATGGATGAATACAAGAAAACGTGGGATTTGTTCTTCAAATACCACAAGCCGTCGCAGGCATTCGACATCGAGGAGCTTGCAATTACCGCCGGTGAAGATGTCGCCTTCGCTGTCGCCATCATGCGGTGCGGCTCCGCCACATTCAACGGCCCTCCGGAGCGAGGCGGGTTTTTGTTCAGGCTGACGATCGGTCTGCGGAAGATCGATGGCGCGTGGCGTATCACACACGAGCATCACTCCATCCCGGCTGATGACTAAAGTCCACTGGCGAACCAGGAACAGTGTCATGGCAAACCAAACTCTCACCAAGTCGGCCGAAACCGAAATCCGATTGATTGTCGACTCCTGGGCGCAGGCCATGAGAGCCAAAGACGCTGCGGAGTGATCGCACATCAAACGCGGGACTTCGTTCAGTTCGATCTCGCACCGCCACTGCAAACCGTTGGCGCTCATCCCGAGGGATTGCAGGGCTGGTTTGCCACGTGACGCGGCCAGATCGGCTACGAGATCACTGACTTGCACGTCATCGCTGGCGATGACATCGCATTTTGCCATGCGCTGATCCACCTGACCGGAAGCCGCACCGGCGGTTCGGAGTCCGATGTTTGGTTTCGCAACACCTTGTGCCTGCGCAAGGCCGGCGACGTGTGGGAAATCGCCCACGGCCACGAGTCCGTGCCGATGCACATGGACGGAAGTTTCAGGGCTGCCATCGACCTTAAACCCTAGGTACTGTCTTCGGGCGTGTGCATGGTTCGTGTTCCGACGGTAAACACCACAGACCTGTTCGCGACGAAGGCGCCTGCAAAAATCTGAGATCGCACAGAAATGCAATCGTCGACTGCGGCCTGTCGTCCGAGCCATGGATACGGGTACGAGCGGCACGTTTTGAAACTTGTCGATTTGCAGCCGCGCCGTTCGTCGCATTCACGAAACAGAACAAGCCATCGACGATGAACCCCTTCCGCCAATCACGGGGAACCCTCATGCGCCTCTCGATCCTCGCGTTATTGCTGGCCAGCGGTGCCGCTGCGGCTGCACCGATCCATTTCACCATCGACCCCGACCACACCCACCCGAGTTTCGCCGCCGACCACGCGGGCCTTTCGACCTGGCGCGGCAAGTTCGACCACTCGACCGGGGCCATCACGCTGGATCGGGCGAAGCACACCGGCACGGTGCACATCGTGACGAGAATCGACAGCATCAATTTCGGCAAGCCGGCGTTGACGGAGATGGTGCTGCGCGATGTGATCCCGGCGCCGCTGTGCAAGACCCGATGTGCGTTCTTCGACGCCGCGAAATTTCCGACCGCGGTCTATGACGGCACGCTTGCGGATTTCGTCGATGACGCACCCACGCGCGTGGTCGGGAAATTGACCCTGCACGGCGTCACGCGACCGGTCGACCTCAAGATCGAGCATTTCAAATGCATCCCCGATTTCGTGGCGAAACCGCGCGAGCGGTGCGGTGCGGAGGCCTCCGCCACGTTCGATCGCGCCGATTTCGGCATCGATGCCGGGCAATCGTTCGCCATGGACATGAAAGTGTCGATGCAGATCCAGGTCGAGGCGGTGCAGGACAAGTGATTCGCGTCGTCCCGTGCGATCGTTCCGGTTCGACGCTACCCTGAGACCTTTTCAGCGCACCGGGGAACACCGCATGTCCACGCACCGCACGTTGCTGGCCGGCTTGCTGATCCTGGCACTCGGCTGTTCGCCGTTGCTTGCCGCGGAAACCACCGCACAGGCCATGCCGGAATACATGGGCATGCTGACCCACGCGATCTCGGTGGAGACCGTACAGGGCAAGGACCAGGTGCCGGCACTGGCGCGCTACTTTGCGAACAAGCTGGAAGCCGCCGGCTTTGCAAAGTCCGACATCGAGACCATTCCCGTCGGCAACACGGAAGCGCTGGTCGTGCGCTACCGCGGCAAGGGCAAGGGCAAGCCCTTCATCGTCCACGGGCACATGGACGTGGTCCCCGCCAACGCCGAAGGTTGGAGCGATCACGAACCCTTCAAGATGGTCAAGGACGGTCCGTACTATTACGGGCGCGGCGTCGCGGACATGAAGGATCAGACCGTGGCGCTGGTCGAAACCTTCATGCGCCTGAAGCGCGAAGGCTTCGTACCGCAGCGCGGCATCATCCTGGCCTTGACCGGCGACGAGGAAACCGACGAATTCACCGCCGAAGAGGTTGCCAAACGCTACCACGATGCCGAGTTCGCACTCGATGCCGATGGTTGGTCGGGCGAGTACGACGCGAACCTGAAACCGGTGCTGTTCGGCGTGGTCGCCGCCGAAAAAGGTTATGCGGATTTCCTCATCACCGCGACCTCGCCCGGCGGGCATTCCAGCGAACCGAACCCTGACAACGCGATCTACAAGCTGTCCGTGGCGATGCAAAAGATCGCCGCGTACAAATTCCCGGTGAAGTACAACGGCATCACGCTGGCATCGTTCAAGGCGAGCAGCGCGCGCATGCAGGGGCCGCTTGCGGACGCGCTGCATCGCTTCGCCGAACATCCGGGAGACGCCAAGGCCGCGGCCGTGATTTCAGCCGACCCCGCTTACGTTGGCCAAATCCGCACCACCTGCGTCGCGACCGAGTTCGCCTCCGGCCACGCGCGCAACGCGTTGCCCGAGAAGGCCACCGCGAACGTCAACTGCCGCATCTTTCCCGGCGGCACCGTCACCGCGGTGCAGCAACAACTGCAGCGTGCCGTCGCCGATCCCTCCATCAAGGTCAGCGTGCAGGATCCGGCACCCGTGCTGGGGCCGATCTCGTATCCCGTCCTGCCGCAGGTGATGACGGCGGTAACGCAGGCGGTCCGGCAACGATTCCCGGGGCTCGAAGTGATTCCCGTGATGATCCCGGCGTCCTCCGACAGCCGTCACTTCCGCAACCACGGCGTGCCGACCTACGGCGTGAGTCCCGCGTTCGCCAAGCCGGGCGACGTGCACGCGCACGGTTACAACGAACGGATCCTCGCCACCGAGCTGCCGGCTTCACTGGATTTCTGGTACGAACTGCTGCCCGCGCTGGCCAGGGCGAAGTGACGTCCGGCACACGATGGCTGGACGCGTGCACGGGTAATCTTGGCGAATCCTTATCCGCCGGGAGCCTGCAATGCCATTCGCGCGCCTGCTGATCGCCGCCTGCCTCGTGCTCATTACCGCGTGGATGCCGCCCGCGCACAGTGAAACCACCACCCAGCGGGCGATGCCGGAAACCATGGCCATGCTGCGCTATGCCATCGCCACACAAACCGTCGAAGGCAAGGACCAGGTTCCCGCTTTCGCGCAGTACCTCGCCGGCAAACTGGAATCGGCCGGCTTTGCCAAATCCGACATCGAGATCATTCCGGTCGAACACACCGCCGCGCTGGTGGTGCACTACCGCGGCAGCGACAAGAACCTGAAGCCGATCCTGCTGTCGGCGCACATGGACGTGGTCGCCGCGAACCCTGCGGACTGGCAACGCGATCCGTTCAAGCTGATCGAGGAAAACGGCTATCTGTACGGCCGCGGCGTGGCCGACATGAAAACCAACGTCATCGCGATCATCGAAACCATGATGCGCTTCAAGCGCGAACACTACGTGCCGAAGCGCAGCATGATCCTGGTGTTTTCGGGTGACGAGGAAACCGACATGGCCTCGACCCGTGAACTCGCGAAGCGTTACCACGATGCCGAATTCCTGCTCAACGCCGACGCGGGCGGCGGCACCTTGAGCGCGCAAGGCAAGCCGGTGGTGTACGAAATCCAGGCCGCCGAAAAAACCTATGCCGATTTCAAGTTGACCGTGACCTCGGCCGGCGGCCATTCCAGCGAGCCCGATGTGCCGAAGAACGCGATCTATCGACTGGCCAGGGCGCTCGATCGGGTGGCCGCGTACCAATTCCCGGTGCAGCACAGCGAGATCACGCTTGCTTCGTTGAAGGCGACGGGCGAGCACAACACCGGCCCAATCGCGCAGGCGATGCGCGCGTTCGCCGCCAATCCGAATGACGCCAAGGCCGCCGCGGTGCTCTCGGCCGATCCGGCCTACGTCGGCCAGATCCGAACCACCTGCGTCGCCACCATGCTGGATGGCGGGCACGCGTTGAACGCGCTGCCGCAGCGCGCGGACGCCAACGTCAATTGCCGCATCTTCCCCGGCACGCACATCGCGTCGATACAGGCCACGCTCACGAAGGCGATTGACGATCCGAGCGTCAAGATCACGGTGCGTCCACCGCCGCCGGTGGAAAGCCCGGCGTCGCCGTTGCGCAAGGATGTGGTGGACGCCGTCAGCGCAGTGGTGCACCAGCGCTACCCCGGCCTCGACATCGTCCCCGGCATGTCGGCGGGTGCGTCGGACAGCATGTATTTCCGCAATGCCGGCGTGCCGAGCTACGGCGTCGACCCGACCTTTTCCAAGCCCAACGACACGTTTGCACATGGCCTGAATGAAAAGCTGCTGGCCTCGAACGTGCCATGGGCGCTGGATTTCTGGCAAGCACTCCTGACCAAGCTCAGCCAGTGACGCGTCTTGGGTGGCTTGGCGGACGCCGCTAGAATGGCGGGTTTGCGTTGCGCGCAAACCAGCTTTCCATGTCCAACCAGTCGACCGAAACCCGTCGCCGCCGCACCTTCGCGATCATTTCGCACCCGGACGCCGGCAAGACCACGCTGACCGAAAAGCTGCTGCTGTTCGGGGGCGCGATCCAGATGGCGGGCGCGGTGAAGTCACGCAAGTCCTCGCGCCACGCGACGTCGGACTGGATGGCGATGGAAAAAGAACGCGGCATTTCGGTGACGTCGTCGGTGATGCAGTTCCCCTACGAGGGCCGCATCGTCAACCTGCTCGACACGCCCGGCCACGCGGACTTTTCCGAGGACACCTACCGCGTGCTGACCGCGGTCGATTCCGCGCTGATGGTGATCGACTGCGCCAAGGGCGTCGAGGAACGCACCATCAAATTGATGGAGGTTTGCCGGCTGCGCACCACGCCGATCATGACCTTCATCAATAAGCTCGATCGCGAGGGCCGCTCGCCGATCGAATTGCTGGATGAAGTGGAATCGGTGCTGAAGATCCAGTGCGCGCCGGTGACCTGGCCGATCGGCATGGGCAAGCGCCTCAAGGGCGTGTATCACCTGCTCGACGACGAAGTGCACCTGTACGAATCGGGGCGCAACTTCACCCGTCAGGATTCGACGATCCTGAAAGGCCTCGACGATCCGGAGCTGGAACAACGCATCGGCGCGGACGCGCTGGCCGAACTGCGCGAGGAGCTGGAACTGGTGCAGGGCGCCTCGCATCCGTTCGACCTCGAAAAATACCTTGCCGGCCAACAGACACCGGTGTTCTTTGGTTCGGGCATCAACAATTTCGGCGTGCAGCCGCTGCTGGATTTCTTCGTCGAGCATGCGCCGTCGCCGCAACCCCGCACCGCGGCGATGCGTGAAGTGTCACCCGAAGAAGAAAAACTCTCCGGCTTCGTGTTCAAGATCCAGGCCAACATGGACCCGGCCCACCGCGACCGCGTGGCGTTCCTGCGCGTGTGCTCGGGCCGCTACGCGTCCGGCATGAAGGCGCTGCAGGTGCGCACCGGCAAGGAAGTGAAGCTTGCCAACGCGCTGACGTTCATGGCGTCCGAACGCGAGATCGCGGAAGAAGCGTATCCCGGCGACGTGATCGGCCTGCACAACCATGGCACCATTTCGATCGGCGACAGCTTCAGCGAAGGCGAGAAACTTGTCTTTACCGGCATCCCGAATTTCGCGCCGGAACTGTTCCGCCGCGCGCACCTGCGCGATCCGCTGAAGATGAAGGCGCTGCGCGCCGGCCTCGCGCAACTTTCCGAGGAAGGCGCGACGCAATTCTTCCGCCCGCTGATGTCGAACGACCTGATCCTGGGCGCGGTCGGCGTATTGCAGTTCGACGTCGCCGCGTACCGGTTGAAGGACGAGTACAACGTCGACTGCGCATTCGAAAGCGTGGGCGTCGTCACCGCGCGCTGGGTGCATTGCGGCGACGCGAAAAAACTTGCCGACTTCCGCGAACGCAACGCCCTGCACCTTGCCATCGATGGCGCCCAACAACTGGTGTACCTCGCGCCCACGCGGGTGAACTTGCAACTCGCGCAGGAACGCTGGCCCGGCGTCACGTTCACGGACACGCGCGAACACGCCAGCGCGGCGGCCTGACCGCGGCCCGACAGCAACGCTTATGCGATGTGCAGCGAGCGTTGCGTGTCCGCGCCGCCGTGCACGATCTTTGCGCGCAATTCCTCGGGATCGAAATCATCCACGTTGATGAACTCCGCGGTCACGCGGCGCAGGCGTTCCAGCAGCGCGCGTTCGGTTTCGCTGATCGCGCCTTCCCTTTGCGCTTCCGCGAGCTGCTCGAAGTAATCGTGCGATTGGATCGTGCCGGCCTTTACCGCCTTCAGGAACTTGCGCTCGACAGGTTCGGCTGCGACCACGTCGGGCAGCAACGCGTGCATCCGCCCGACCGGATTGTTCGGCGTCTGCGTCAGGTAAATGCCTTTCACCAGCGCATCGCGCGCGCTGTTCGGCGCGGTCAGGATCGCGGCGACACGACGACCCAGCCGATCGGACGGCGGCACTTCGCGGCGTCCGAACGGGAACACCAGCGTGTGCACCAACCAGGCCACCGGGCGCACCGGGAAGTTGCGGATCACGCCGTCCAGCGCCATCTGCATCCGCCACACCGAATCGTGGAAGGCCCAGGCCAGCATCGGCCGCTCGGCTTCGGGGCGGCCCTCGTCTTCGTAGCGCTTCAACATCGCCGAGCAAATGTATAGATACGACAGCACATCGCCGAGCCGCGCGGAAATCTTCTCCTTGAATTTCAGCTTGCCGCCCAGCACGCCCATCGCGGTGTCCGCCAGCAGCGCCAACGCGGCGGAATAACGGTTCAACTTGCGGTAGTAACGCCCTGTGTACGCGTCGCCCGGTGCCTTGCCGAACTTCGCGAAGGTAATGCCGAGCACGAACGCACGCGCCGCGTTGGAAATGCCGAAACCGATGTGGCCAAACAGAGCCGCATCGAATTCGCGCAACGCCTTCGCGCGATCGGGTTCGTGCGTGGCGTGCATTTCCTTCAGCACCCACGGATGGCAGCGGATCGCGCCCTGCCCGAAGATCATCAGGCTGCGGGTCATGATGTTGGCGCCTTCCACCGTGATCGGAATCGGCGCGCCCTGCCACATGCGGCCGAGGTAATTCGACGGTCCCAACTGGATGGCCTTGCCGCCGTGCACGTCCATGGCGTCCTGGATGACGATGCGGCCGAGATCGGTGGCGTGGCACTTCGCGATGGCCGAAGCCACCGCCGGCTTCTCGCCGCGGTCGACCGCCGCAGCAGACGCGCGTGACAGTGCCGTGACCGCATACGCATAGCCGCCGATCCGCGCCAGTGCTTCCTCGACGCCTTCGAAGCGCGCGATCGCCAGACCGAACTGCTTCCTGATGCGCGCGTACGCGCCAGTCGCAGCAACCGCCGTCCGCACGAAACCCGTCGCGTTGGACGGCAGCGAAATGCCGCGCCCGACCGACAGGCATTCGACCAGCATCCGCCAGCCATGGCCGGCCATGTGCGGGCCGCCGATCAGCGTGTCGATCGGCACGAACACGTCCTTGCCGCGCAATGGACCATTCTGGAACGGGATGTTGAGCGGGAAATGGCGGCGGCCGATTTCGAGCCCCTGCGTTTCGTGCGGAATCAACGCCAGCGTGATGCCGAGGTCTTCCTTGTCGCCCAGCAGATGCTCCGGGTCGTACATCCGGAACGCCAACCCGACCAACGTCGCGACCGGCGCCAGCGTGATGTAGCGCTTGTCGAAGGTGAGCTTGATGCCCAACGTTTCCTTGCCATCGACGCTTTGTTTGCAGACGATGCCGTAGTCCGGAATCGACGTCGCATCCGAACCCGCGTACGGACCGGTCAACGCGAAACACGGCACCTCGCGGCCATCGGCGAGACGCGGCAGGTAGTGGTTCTTCTGCTCCTCGCTGCCATAACGCAGCAACAGTTCCGCCGGACCGAGCGAGTTCGGCACCGCGACCAGTGACGACAGCGTCGCCGACATGCTGGAAAGTTTCTGCAGCACCGCCGAGTGCGCGAGCGCCGAGAATTGCCTGCCGCCGTACTGCTTCGGGATGATCATCGCGAAGAAACCTTCGCGCTTGATGAACTCCCAGGTCTCCGGCGGCAGGTCGGCGATCTCGTGCGTGATGTGCCAGTCGTCGATCATCGCGCACAGCTTTTCGCACGGCCCGTCCAGGAACGCCTGTTCCTCGGCCGAGAGCTGCGGCTTCGGCTCGGTCAACAACTTCGACCAGTCGGGTTTGCCGGCAAACAGTTCGCCCTCGAAGCCGACGGTACCGGCGTCCAGCGCGACCTGTTCGGTTTCGGAAATCTTGGGCAGCACGCGCTTGAACAGGTTCAGCAGCGGCGCCGCGAACAACGCCCGCCGCAACGGCGTCAGGTTCAAAGGCAGCGCGACGAGCACCAGGAACAGGCCGAGCAATACCCACATCGGCGTCAGCGCATGCAGGCCGAACCCGACCACGAAGATCGTCACGATCGTCGCCAGCGTCCACAGCCACAGGCGGCTGCGGAAATACGCGCAGGTGATGCCGATGATCGCGGTGCAAATCAGGATGATGATGATGTTCATGGCAAACCTCGCTGGATCGCCGCGCGCGAACGCGGCGCAGGAACGACGCCAGAGTCGAGTGTATTCAAGAATGGTTCGATCGCGGCCGTGAACGCGGCGTTGTCGTCACCCGCGAGGGTGTGCGTCGCGTGCGGGATTTCGACGTGGCGCGCGTGCGGCACGGCTTCGAGGAATTCCGCGACGGTATCCTCGGACACGATGTCGCTGCGGCCGCCCGAGACCAGCAGCACCGGCACGTCGATGTTGCGCGCCGCGTTCAACAGGCGTTGCTGGTGGCGCTCGCCCTCGCGCGCCACCGTATCCAGCAATGCCGGATCCCAATGCCAGCGCAGGCGCCCGTCCGCGCCGCGATGCAGCAACTGCGCGAGCTCGTAACGGTCCTTGCGCCGCCGTCGCTGCGGCAAATACGCAGCCACCGCGTCGGCCGCTTCGTCCAGCGACACAAAACCCTGCGGATGCGCGCGCATGAAACCCAGCATGCGTTCGACGCCGCCGCTTTCCCAGCGCGGCGTGATGTCCACCAGCACCAGTGCGCGAAACGGATCGGGCTTACTTTCGCCAGCGGCGACCAAGCCGAGCAAGCCACCCATCGACGCGCCGACCAGCACCGGCGGCGCTTCCAATGAACGCGCCACGATCAGCAAATCGTCGACGAACTGCTCCAGGGCGTAACGTCCATCCGCAGGGCGACCGCTGTCGCCGTGGCCGCGCGCATCGAAGGTGGCCGTGCGCCAACCGTGCAGAGCCAGCTCTTCCGCGGCCCGCGCCCAGGCATACCGGCTCTGGCCGAAGCCATGCGCGAACAACACCGCAGGCGCGTTGACCGGTCCGCGCGTTTCGACCGCGAGCGGCAAGTCGTCGCGGGCGGCTATCGTCGTGAGGTGCGCCCCGGCTGGCGGTTCGATTGTTTCCATACGCATCAGTATGGATTTGTGCCGAAGCCCTGTCAATACGCTACAGTATGGTCATGTCCACGCAATCCGCCGCCACGACCGGATCTCCTCAGCCCCTGCGACGCGGCCGTGCGCACGCCCGGCTTTCCGCCGCCGATTGGGAACGCGGCGCACTGGAAATGATCGCCCAGGAAGGCGTCGACGCGCTGGCCGTTGAAGCGCTGGCGCGGCGCCTCGGCGTCACCAAGGGCAGCTTCTACTGGCATTTCAGGAACCGCGAAGCTCTGCTGCAGGCGGCGCTGAACCGCTGGGAAGCGGGCGACGACGGCGAGTTGCAGCAGCACATCAGTGCCACCGGGGACCCTCCGCGTCAACGGCTGGGCGCACTTTTCCGCTGGGTTTCCGGCGAGGCCCAGGCGCACCGTATTTATGCTGCGCTGCTGCAAGCGCTGGATCACCCGCTGGTGCAGCCCACCATGACGCGGGTCTCGCAGCGGCGGATGGATTTCCTGGAAACCGCCTTTCGCGAAGGCGGTCTCGATTCGGGCGCCGCCCGCCACCGTGCACGACTGACCTACGCGGCCTACGTGGGTTTCCTGCAATTGAACCTGACGCTGGAACTGCCGCACCTGTCGCACGAGCAGTATGAAGCGTATGTGGAGCATGTGATCGCAACGCTCGTGCCATAGCCGCAGTTGGTCGGAGCGGGCTGTTGTGAAAAGTCAGGCCATGGAAGGCCGTTCTGGTGTCACGCGAGCGAAGCGCGTTCCAACCCGACTTATCGCCTCACGAGGCAGCGATCAGGGACGATCGCATAAATATGCTGCACCTGCACAATCGCCCATCCGCGGCGCGCCTTGCAAAGCCCGCAGGCGCAGACTAACGTCAGTTCCCCGCCCTCTTTCCAAGGCGCCGCCGCATTCCACGACATCAGGCCGACTCGACACGCCCGGTTTGTCGCGGCGAAGGTCAAACAAAAAAATCATCATCCCTTCGCGCCCTATCGACGGTTCCGCGTGCCTGATGCAGATAACTACAAAGATTTCACTCTGGAGTATCACAACCGATGCCAAGCAAACTCGATTCTCTGAACCGATGGGTTGACGACGTCGCAAAAAAGACGAAGCCCGATCACGTCCATTGGTGCGACGGTTCCGACGCCGAATACAAGCAGCTCGTGGACGAGATGCTGAAGACGGGCGAACTGATCGAACTGAATCAGGCAACCCATCCGCGCTGCTACCTGCACCGCTCCGATCCGAAGGATGTCGCGCGCGTCGAAAAGCTCACCGTCATCTGTACCAAAAACAAGGACGACGCCGGCCCCAACAACAACTGGATGGATCCGGCCGAGGCGCACGCGAAGATCGACGCGCTGTTCGAAGGCTGCATGCAGAGCCGCACGCTGTACGTGATCCCGTATTGCATGGGCCCGCTCGGTTCGCCGCTGTCTCGCTGCGGCGTCGAGATCACCGACTCGCCGTACGTCGTGGCCAACATGCGGATCATGACCCGCATGGGCACCGCCGCGCTGGAACGCATCGAACGCGAAGGAAGCTTCATCAAGGCGCTGCATTCGATCGGCGAACTCGACCCCGAGCGCCGCTGGATCATGCACTTTCCGGAAGAACTCAGCATCAAGTCGTTCGGTTCCGGGTATGGCGGCAACGCGCTGCTCGGCAAGAAGTGCCACGCGCTGCGCATCGGTTCGTACCAGGCGCGCAGCGAGGGCTGGCTGGCCGAACACATGCTGATCGTCGGCATCGAGAATCCGAAGCACGAAATCCGCTACGTCGCCGCGGCGTTTCCGTCGGCCTGCGGCAAGACCAACCTCGCGATGCTGATTCCGCCGGAAGGCTATCGCCAGGAAGGCTGGAAAGTGTGGACGGTCGGCGACGACATCTGCTGGATGCGCCCGGGCAAGGATGGACGCCTGTACGCGATCAATCCCGAGGCCGGTTACTTCGGCGTCGCGCCCGGCACATCGAAGAAAACCAACCCCAATGCGCTGGCGATGCTGCAGCACGACACCATCTTCACCAACGTCGCGGTCACCGCCGACAACCAGCCGTGGTGGGAAGGCCTGGACGATCGCAAACCCGCGAAGGATTGGCAAGGCCGTGATTACGATCCCGAGAACGGCCCCGCCGCGCACCCGAATTCACGCTTCACCGTGCGCGCGAACCAATGCCCGAGCTGGTCGCCCGAAGCCGAGAACCCGCAGGGCGTACCGATCGACGTGATCATGTTCGGCGGTCGCCGCGCCGCACGCGTACCGCTGGTGTTCGAAGCGCGTGATTGGACCCACGGCGTGCTGGTCGGCGCCTCGATGGCATCGGAAACCACCGCCGCGGCCACCGACGTCGGCGTCGCCATCCGCCGCGATCCGATGGCGATGAAACCGTTCTGCGGTTACAACTACGGTGATTACTTCGCGCACTGGTTGTCGTTCGATCAGTCATCTGCGAAGCTGCCGAAGGTCTTCCACGTCAACTGGTTCCGCAAGGGCAAGGACGGCAAATTCCTGTGGCCCGGCTTCGGCGACAACATGCGCGTGCTCGAGTGGATGCTGAAACGCGTCGCCGGTGAAGCCAACGCCGTCGAAACGCCGATCGGCAACCTGCCGCGCGAGGAAGACCTGAACCTCGAAGGCCTGAACCTCATCGACGGCGCGCTCGACGAACTGTTTCGCGTGGACAACGGCGAATGGCGCGAGGAAGAAGCCGCGATCAGCGAATACCTCGCAAGCTACGGTTCTCACCTGCCCGACGCGTTGAAGGCCGAGCAGCAGCGCGTCGCCGACGCACTGGATGCCGCTGCGGAACCCGTAGCCGCGCCGGTACGCAAGACCGCGGCGAACTGACAAAGATGTTCACCCCCTTCCATCAGGAAGGGCGGAGCGAAGCGAACGCGCGCGCAGCGCGTGCGCCCAAGGCGCGGGGGGATGGCATCGAAACAGAAAGCCGCTGGGTCCCGGCCTTCGCCGGGACGACGATCATTGATGATTCGCTGCAGGCGCATCAGCCTGCGCTGCCGGCGCCGCACGCTTGAACGCATCGAGCTTGGCGCAGGCCGCGTCGATTGCGGCGATCGTCGGATACGGCGACAGCGAAACCTCGAAGCGGCGCGCGTTGTAGACCTGCGGAATCAGGCAGCAGTCCGCGAGCGTGGGCGTGTCGCCTTCGCAGAACTTGCCCTCGTGCCCGCCGGATGCCAGCACGGCTTCGACCGCGTCGAAGCCCACCTTGATCCAGTGCTTCGACCACGCGGTCTTCTGTTCGTCGCTCGCGCCGAGTTCGCGTTGCAGGTACTGCAAGACGCGCAAATTGCCGAGCGGGTGGATGTCGCAGGCCACCATCTGCGCCAGTCCGCGCACCCGCGCGCACGCCAAGGCCGCGCGCGGCAGCAGGCGCGGGGTGTCGGGATAGGCCTCTTCCAGGTATTCGATGATGGCCATCGATTCGCGCAGCACATGATTGCCATCCACCAGCGCCGGTATCAGTTGCTGCGGGTTCAACCTGCGATAGTCGTCGTGGTGCTGCTCGCCACCGTCGCGCAGCAGATGCACCGGTGCGATCGCGTAATCCATGCCTTTCAGGTTCAGCGCGATGCGCACCCGGTACGCGGCACTGGACCGCCAATAGCTGTAAAGAGTTCGGGCATTCGGCATGACGGTTCCAGCAGCATTCGAAAACATGGAGCGTAATGGAATTGCGCACGCGCGGTGCAACCCGGACAATGCCGAATCCATCGCCCGATCGTTCCGGAGTGCACGCCATGGCTTTCGTCCGCATGACCGACCTCGACCTCACCGGGAAGCGCGTGCTGATCCGCGAAGATCTCAACGTGCCGATCCAGGACGGGCGCATCACTTCCACGCAACGCCTCGATGCCGCGCTGCCGACGATCCGCGCCGCACGCGATGCCGGTGCCTCGGTACTTGTGATGTCGCATCTGGGCCGCCCCCGGGAAGGCGTGTTCGACGAAACGCAATCGCTGGCTCCGGTAGTGGATTGGTTGTCGGAACGACTCGACGCGCCGGTACGTCTGGAACGGGATTACCTCGACGGCGTGGAAGCCAGGACCGGCGAAGTCGTGGTGCTGGAAAACTGCCGCATGAACGTGGGCGAGAAATCCGACGACGAAACGCTGGCAAAAAAATACGCCGCGCTGTGCGATGTGTTCGTGATGGATGCGTTCGGCACCGCGCACCGTGCGCAGGCCTCCACCCACGGCGTCGCGAAATTCGCCAAGATCGTGTGCGCGGGACCGCTGCTGGCGGCGGAACTGGACGCGCTGGGCAAGGCGCTGCGCGGTCCGGCGCGGCCGCTGCTGGCGATCGTCGCGGGTTCCAAGGTCTCGACCAAGCTCGATCTGCTGCAGAATCTTGTCCATGGGGTCGATCAGTTGATCGTGGGCGGCGGCATCGCCAATACCTTCATCGCCGCCGCGGGTTACAACATCGGCAAGTCGCTGGCGGAGCCCGACTTGATGGATGCGGCACGCAACGTGATCGCGACCGCTTCGGCGCGCGGTTCCGACGTGCCGATCCCGACCGACGTGGTGGTCGCTCCGAAGTTCGCGGCCGACGCACCGGCGACGGTGAAGACCGTCGACCAGGTCGGTGCGGACGAAATGATCCTCGACATCGGCCCGGAAACCGCCAAACGCTACGCGGCGATGATCGCCAAGGCCGGCACGGTGGTCTGGAATGGTCCGGTCGGCGTGTTCGAATTCGATGCGTTCGGACACGGCACCGAGACGCTGGCGCACGCGATCGCGGAGTCGAACGCGTTCTCGATCGCGGGCGGCGGCGACACGCTTGCGGCGGTGGACAAGTACGGCATCGCCGACAAGATTTCCTACATCTCCACCGGCGGCGGCGCGTTCCTCGAATTCCTCGAAGGAAAGACACTGCCCGCGGTCGCGGTGCTGGAACGCCGCGGCCGGGACGCCTGATAACCTGCTTGCAGGAGGTTCTGGCATGAGCGTTTCGAAAGTTTCCAAACGTCTGGCTTTGTGCCTCGCGTCATTGGCGCTGCTTCTCGTCACTCCCCTTGCGGCGGCGGCAACCGCACCGCAAGTCGTGCATCTCGAGGTCGACACCACCGCGCACGGCACGCCGTTTCCGCACTTCTGGGAACAGATGTTCGGCTCCGGCCGCGCGGTGCTCTCGCTGCGCGACGACTATCGCGGTGACCTCGACGCCGTGCATCGCGCCACCGGATTCGAATACGTGCGCTTCCACGGCATCTTCGATGACGACGTCGGACTGGTGCAGCGTGACAAGGATGGCAAGGTCATCTACAACTTTTCCTACGTCGACCAGATTTACGACGGCCTGCTCGCGCGCGGGGTCAAGCCGTTCATCGAGCTGGGCTTCATGCCGGAAGCGCTGAGTTCCGATCCTTCCAGGCACCACAGCTTCTGGTATCACCCCAACGTGATGCCGCCGAAAAGCTATGCGGAGTGGGACGCGATGATCCGCGGGTTCGCACAGCACCTGATAGCGCGTTACGGGATCGACGAGGTGGCGAGCTGGTATTTCGAAGTCTGGAACGAACCCAACCTCGACTTCTGGGGCGGCGACCCGAAGCAGTCGACGTATTTCACCCTGTACGACCACACTGCCCACGATCTCAAGTCGGTGAGTCCGCGGCTGCGCGTGGGCGGACCGGCCACCGCGCAGGCGGCATGGGTGACGGCGTTCCTGGACCACACGCACAAGGACCACGTGCCGGTCGACTTCGTCTCCAGCCACGTCTATGGCGACGACACTGCGCAAAACGTGCTCCACACCAACGAGTCCATCCCGCGCGCCGACATGGTGTGCCGCGCGGTGGCCAAGGTGCACAAGGAGATTCTTGCGTCGCCGTATCCGAAACTGCCGTTCATCCTCAGCGAGTACAACGCCAGCTACACGAACCTGCCGAACGTCACGGACAGCGTGTTCATGGGACCCTGGCTCGCCAACACCATTCGCGAGTGCGCCGGCAACGTCACGATGATGAGTTACTGGACGTTCTCGGATGTCTTCGAGGAACAGGGCGTGCCGCACACCCCGTTTTACGGCGGATTCGGCCTGATCGCCGAGCGCCGCATCGACAAGCCCGCGTTCAATGCGTTCGCGATGCTGCATCGACTGGGCGACGTGCGGCTACCGCTCGATTCCGATACCGCGCTTGCCACGCACCGAGCCGACGGTACGCTGGTGCTCGCGTTGTGGAACTACGCGCCCCCTGTTGGCGACGGTGTCCAGTACACGCCGGGCGCGCCCCACGGCGTGACGAAACACTTCGAAATCGACGTGGCGCATCTCGCCACCCATGCCACGGCCAGCGTGTGGCGGCTCGATGCCACCCATGGCAACGTGCTCGCGACCTTCGACCGGATGGGACGCCCGGCCTTTCCAACCCGCGCGCAGATCGCGCAATTGCGTGCCGCCGGCCGGGAACCGCCGCCGCAGACACTGCCCGTGAACGACGGACGGCTTTCGCTCGACGTGCCGCCACAAGGCCTGGTGGTCGTGACGCTCGGCGCGCACGCGTCGGGAAGCTGACCCTCGCCGGAGTTCCACCGGCGCAGGCCGTACAGGGACGGCATGCCGACGCCTGTTTTGCGGTCTCCAATGAAAAGGTTTACATTCCGCCGCGTCGAGCTCATGGGGCTCGGCAAACAAACGCGACGCGCCGTCACGATCGACGTCGTCGCAGGGAGGCAAAGTTTCAATGGCGACCGCACCACGCGCATTGAACGGCAGCCCCGATGTCATGCGGGGCAAGCGGGCGCGCGCCGAACCTGCTGCCGCACGCTTGCGTTACCCGCCAAGGCGCACCCGCGGTCTTGCCATCCATCGCAGCCCGGCCACGGGAATCCTGCTGCCCAATGGTGATTTCTTTCCGGAACTGATCCGCGGCATCGGTCTCGCGGTGCGCACGCATCTTCTGCGGT
>Ga0207707_10001455_pt1 | contig 21874 bp, 21 predicted proteins | sample KBSC83BmetaG_FD_184336 | JGI IMG/M metagenome (GOLD analysis project Ga0207707, IMG submission 184336) | Corn rhizosphere microbial communities from Kellogg Biological Station, Michigan, USA - KBS C8-3B metaG (SPAdes) (version 2) | ecosystem: Host-associated > Plants > Roots > Rhizosphere ...
GGAAGTCGTCGGATTGCTCGGTCCCAACGGCGCCGGCAAAACGACCACGTTTCACATGATGGTGGGTCTGGTGCAGCCCGATGATGGGCGCGTTCTTATGAACGACGAAGATCTGACCGGCGCGCCGATTTATCAAAGAGCGCGAGCCGGCATCAGCTATTTGCCCCAGGAGTCGTCGATCTTTCGCCAACTTTCGGTGGAAGATAATTTGCGCGCCATACTCCAGACGCTCGATCTGAGCGGCACGGAGCAGGATGAGCGCGGCGCATCGTTGATGAAGATGCTCGGCGTCGATCATCTCGCTACCCACAAGGCGCTCACGCTCTCGGGCGGCGAGCGGCGCCGGGTCGAGATCGCCCGCGCGCTCGTGCTCTCGCCGTTTTTCCTTCTGCTCGACGAGCCGTTCACCGGCATCGACCCGATTGCAGTGGCGGAAATTCAGAAAATCGTCCGCCGTCTGATCAGCAGCGGCATCGGCATTCTGATTACCGACCACAACGTGCGCGAGACGTTGGGAATCTGTGATCGGGCTTATATAGTGAACGAAGGATCGATTCTGGAAGAGGGCACGCCGGAAACCATTGCCGCCAGCCCCGAAGCCCGCAAATTTTATCTGGGAGAAGGTTTCAAGTTTTAGCTATGGCTCTCGAGATTCGACAGGTTCAAAAACTCACCCAGCAGCTGGTCATGACGCCGCAGCTTCAGCAGGCGATCAAGCTGCTGCAATTGTCGCGGGTCGAGCTGGAAGAGATGGTGACCAAGGAGCTGCAGGAAAACCCCGCGCTTGAAGAAGGGCCCAACGAAGAGACCGAGGCGGGCAGTGAGCAGCCACGGCAGGAAGCGCCGGTCGTAGCCGCGGAAGATCCGGCCGAGATGGTGCTCAATCGCGAGCTTTCCGCGGTTGATAAGATCGGCACCCTCGATTGGCAGGAATACCTCGACACGCATTCCAACTCGATCCACGGCTCGCTCACCGCCGAAGCGACTTCGGAGGACGGCGATTCGCCGCCGTCCTGGGAAAACAGCCTGACCAAAAAGACCACCCTGGAAGATCATTTGATCTGGCAGCTCCGGCTCTCGAAGATCAGCGAGCGCGAATCGACCATCGGCCAGTACGTGATTCAGAATCTGGACGAGAATGGCTATCTGGTCTTGAGCCGCGAAGAAATCTGCCACGCCATGGAAAGCACGCCGGAAGAAGTCGAAGCGGTGCTCCGGCGCGTTCACTTTTTCGATCCGGTCGGGGTGGCGGCGCAGGACCTGCGCGAATGCCTTTTGATCCAGCTGGAAAACCTCAAACTGAACGACAGCCTGGCGGCCAAGATCATTGCCAACTATCTGAGCTTCCTCGAATCGAAACGCTACGAAAAACTGGCCAAGGACCTCGGCGTGACCATCGATGAGATCGCCGAAGCCGCCCATCTGATCGCGACCCTCGAGCCCAAACCCTCGCGCGGTTTCGAGCAGGATGAAGTAAGAACCGTGCTGCCGGATGTGTTCGTCGAGAAAGTCGGCGACGAGTACGTAATTTTTCTCAACGACGACGGCGTGCCGCGCCTGCGGGTCAATTCGCTCTATCGGCGCCTGGCGGGGCAGGAGGGCGCGGCCGAGGAACAGGCGCGTCAATATCTCCAGGAAAAAGTGCGTGCGGCGCACTGGCTGATCAAAAGCATCCAGCAGCGCCAGCAGACGCTCTTCCGGGTCACTCAGAGCATTTTCAAGTTTCAACGAGAATTTCTCGACCACGGCGTGAGCAGTCTCAAGCCGATGGTGCTGCGCGACGTCGCCGAAGACATCAGCATGCACGAGTCCACCGTGAGCCGCGCGACGGCGAATAAATACGTGCACACGCCGCAAGGACTCTACGAGCTCAAATTCTTTTTCCAGAGCGGGCTGCGCGGCGGCAACGGCGAGGACGTCGCCAGCGAGAGCGTCAAGGAAAAAATTCGCGGCATCATCGCCACGGAAGATCTGCGCAAGCCCTACAGCGACCAGCATATCGCCGCGGTGCTGTCCTCCGACTCGATCGAAATCGCCCGGCGCACGGTGGCCAAATACCGCGAAGCGATGGGCATCCTGCCATCCTCCAAACGCCGGCAGCCGTTCCTGCGCAAATAATTTTTTTCAGGGAGATCCCGCAGCGCAATGAGCGAGATCAAAGTTGCGGTCACCTTTCGCCACACCCAGCCCACCGAGGCATTAAAGCAATACGCCGAACAAAAAGTGCGGCGCATGGCCAAATATTTCTCTCATCCGCTCGATGCGCACGTGATTCTGGCGGTGGACGCCAAAGAATGCCAAGTGGCCGAGGTCGAGTTGCACGCGCACGGCGCGATGATCGTCGGCAAGGAGCAGCACCAGGATCTCTACGCCGCGATCGATCTGGCGATCGACAAGATCGAACGCCAGATCAAAAAGCAGAAGACGAAAAGCAAGGTCCTGCGAAAAGGCTAAACGAGTGAAGATCACCGATTTTCTCAACGTAGACACCATTATTCCCGCTCTGAACAGCCAGGAAAAAAACGCCGCCCTGGAAGAGATGGCGGAATGGCTGGCGGCGCATCATCCGCCGCTCAAGATAAAATCCGTGTTGGATGTGCTGCTCGAACGGGAAAAGATCAGCACCACGGCGATCGGCGAGGGCGTGGCGATTCCCCACGGCAAACTGCCCGGCGTCGAGCGCGTTCTCGGGGTCTTCGCGCGCAGTCCCGAAGGCGTGGACTTCTCTTCACTCGACGGCGCGCCGACCTATCTTTTCTTTGTCCTGATCGCGCCGGAAAACGCGGCGGCCGATCATCTGAAGGCTTTGGCGCGGATCTCGCGCCTGCTCAAGGACGAAGCCTTCCGCCGCCGCCTCATGGCCGGACAATCGAGCCAGGAGCTTTACGCGATCATTTCCGAAGAGGACGAGAAGTTTTGACTTGCCATGGCCGACCGCCTCGACATCATCATCGTCACCGGCCTCTCGGGCTCGGGCAAAAGCTTCGCCATCCGCGCGCTCGAAGACTGCGGTTTTTTTTGCGTCGATAACCTGCCCGCGCCGCTGATCCCAAAATTCATCGACCTTTGCCGCGGCTATCAGGAGGAGGTCCTGCGCATCGCGCTGGGGGTCGACCTGCGCGGCGGCCAGTTCCTGCGCGCGCTGCCGCAGGTATTGGAGGAGATGCGTGGCGGCGGACACTACGTGCAGGTGCTTTTCTTCGACGCGTCCGATGACGTGCTGCTGCGCCGTTTCAGCGAAACCCGCCGACCGCACCCGCTCGCCGGCGAAGACTCGATCCAGGAGGGCATCTCGCGCGAGCGCAAGGCGCTGGAGCCGATCCGCGCGCTCGCCGACAAGGTGATGGACACCAGTGATTTCAACGTGCACCAGCTCAAGCGCGAGATGCAGCAGCAGTTCTGCGAAGCGCCCCAGGCGCGGCGCATGGCGCTTTTCTTCAGCTCCTTCGGCTATAAATACGGCATTCCCCACGACACCGATATGATTCTCGACGTGCGCTTTCTGCCCAATCCGTATTTCGTCAACGAGTTGCGCGACAAGACCGGCTTCGATTCCGAAGTGAGGGACTACGTGCTCGGCGATCCCGAAACCCGGGCTTTTCTCGATCGGCTTTATGCGCTGTTGGAATTTACTCTGCCGCTCTATGAGCGCGAAGGAAAGAGCAGCCTCACGCTCGCGCTGGGGTGCACCGGCGGCCGGCACCGCTCGGTGGTCCTGGTCGAAGAGTTGAAGCAGCGCTTCGGCGACTTGCGCATCCACGTGAAACACCGCGACATCGACAAGTAAGCGATGAGCCGGATCGTCAAGAAAATCGAAATACGCAACAAGCTCGGCCTGCACGCGCGCGCGGCGGCATTGCTCGTGCAAACCGTAAACAAGTTCTCCTCTCAGGTAAATTTTTCCAAGGACGGCCAGATCACCGACGGGCGCAGCATCATGGGCGTACTCACCCTGGCCGCTACTCAAGGAAGCAGAATTCAAGTCGAAGCCAACGGCGAGGACGCGGAGCGCGCGGTCAAGGCGATCGAGAAGCTCATCGAGAATCGCTTCAACGAAAACGAGTAAGGTTGAATCGCCGCACCGTATTCGTTATACAAGATGGGTTAAAATCCGCAGTTCCCTGCATCGACGGAGGTCTCATGGCAGGCAAAGATTTTCTATTCACGTCTGAATCGGTGTCCGAAGGACATCCTGACAAGCTCTGCGATCAGGTTTCCGATGCGATTCTGGACGCCCATCTGGCCGCAGATCCGAACAGCCGCGTGGCCTGTGAGAGCTTGGCCAAGACCGGCATGGTCGTGGTCGCCGGCGAGATCACCAGCATCGCGAAAGTCAGCTACGTCGACGTCGTGCGCGAAGTGGTGCGCGAAATTGGTTACACCGATTCCGCCATGGGCTTCGACGGCAATACCTGCGCGATTTTGACGGCCGTCGAGCAACAGTCGCCGGACATTTCCCAGGGCGTTACGGAAGGCGAAGGTTTGCACAAGGAGCAGGGCGCCGGTGATCAGGGCATGATGTTCGGCTATGCCTGTGACGAGACTCCCGAGCTGATGCCGTTCCCGATTCAGATGGCGCACAGCCTGGTGCACTATCTCGCCAAAGTGCGCAAAGGCGGTGAAGCATATTTTCTGCGCCCCGACAGCAAATCCCAGGTGACAGTAGAATACCGCGACGGCAAGCCGGTCAAAGTAAAAAACGTGGTGGTTTCCACCCAGCACAGCCCCGAGGTCGAATACAATAAGCTCAGGGAGACGATCATCGACGGCGTGATCAAAGCCGTCATTCCCGCCGAATATCTCGACAAAGATACGGTGTTCCACGTCAACCCGACCGGCCGCTTCGTCGTCGGCGGGCCGCAGGGCGATTGCGGACTTACGGGTCGGAAAATCATCGTCGACACCTACGGCGGCATGGGCCGCCACGGCGGCGGCGCGTTTTCCGGCAAGGACCCGTCCAAGGTCGATCGCAGCGCCGCCTACATGGCGCGCTACGTCGCGAAAAATATCGTCGCCGCCGACCTGGCGCAGCGCTGCGAAGTGCAGCTCGCCTACGTGATCGGCGTGGCGCAGCCGGTTTCCGTGCTCGTCGATACTTTCGGCACGTGCGTTGTGCCAGAGGCGAAAATCGCTAAGATCGTCCAGGACAATTTCGATTTGAGCCCCAAAGGGATTATTCAAACTCTCGACCTCAAGCGACCCATCTACCGCTCGACCGCGGCCTATGGTCACTTCGGCCGGACGCCGGAAGACGGCCTGTTCACGTGGGAGAAAACCGATCGAGCGGCGGACCTGAAGAAAGCCGCGGGTCGCGTCTAAAATTTATCTTACAAGCGGAGGAAGCGGTTAACGATGGCGGGAAAGAAAAACGACGTCAAAGATATGCGTCTGGCAGACGGCGGGCGCAAACGAATTCTCTGGGCCGGCCAGGACATGCCGGTGCTGCGCCGAGTGAAGGAGCGTTTTCAGAAAGAAAAACCGCTTCGCGGCATGCGCTTTTCCGCCTGCCTGCACGTCACCGCCGAAACCGCCAATCTGGTTCAAGCGCTCAAGGCCGGCGGGGCGGACGTATTGCTCTGCGCGTCCAATCCATTGTCGACTCAAGATGACGTCGCGGCTTCGCTAGTCAAGCACGACCAGTTGCCGGTCTTTGCGATCAAAGGCGAAGACAACAAGAGCTACTACAGACATCTTCGAGCAGCGCTCGATCACAAGCCGGTGATCACCATGGACGACGGCGCCGACTTGGTTTCGCTGCTGCACACGGACTATTCCCATCTTGCTGCGAATCTGATTGCGAGCATGGAGGAGACGACGACGGGCGTCATTCGCTTGCGCGCGCTGGAGAGAGACGGCGCGCTCAAGATTCCCGTGATCGCGGTCAACGATGCAGCGACCAAGCATTTATTCGACAACCGTTACGGCACCGGGCAATCGACGATCGACGGCGTGATCCGCGCCACCGACATGCTGATCGCCGGCAAGAGAGTCGTGGTCGCCGGCTACGGTTGGTGCGGCAAAGGCGTCGCCTCTCGTGCGCGCGGCATGGGCGCCAAGGTGATCGTCACCGAAGTCGATCCGGTGCGCGCGCTGGAAGCGGCCATGGACGGCTTCGAAGTGATGACCATGAAAGAAGCGGCGCGGATCGGCGATCTTTTCATCACGCTGACCGGCGATATGCACGTCATTGCCGAAGATCATCTCAAGGCGATGAAAGACGGCGCGGTGATCTGCAACTCGGGCCACTTCGATATCGAGATCGATTTGAAAGCGCTCAAAAAACTTTCGAGCAAAGTGGAAAAGAACGTGCGCAATTCTGTTGATGCCTACGTGTTTCCGGGCGGCAAGAAAATTTTTCTGCTCGGCGAAGGGCGCCTAGTGAATCTGGCCGCCGCCGAAGGCCACCCCGCGTCGGTGATGGACATGAGCTTTGCCACCCAGGCGCTCGCTTCCGAGTGGGCGGTAAAAAATGAGAGCCAGCTCACGGCGAAGGTTTACGACGTGCCGAGCGATGTGGAAAACTGGGTCGCGAAACTCAAGCTGGGCTCGATGGGCATTCGCATCGACAGCTTGAGCAAGGAACAGCAGCACTATCTCTCCTCCTGGTCGCACGGCACGTAGAGCGGAGAGATATTTACTTCCGAGCCAAGGTTTCGCGGGTTTGCGCCCGCGAAGCCTTTTTTGTTTTTTGCGCGCCTTGACGATGCGCTTTGCGCGGGAATAATAATGATACGGTTCGATCCTCGTCCCAAGGAGGCCCCATGTCTCAATCCGCCGTGCAAAAATTCATCGCTTCGACCCGCGCGCTTTTTGCCGCCGAAGCCGATCCGGCCAAACGCTGGGAACGGATGCCGCCGCTGCTGCAGGAGCTGCTGGCCGATCCATCGATGAAGGAACAGTCGAAAAACTGGCCGGATTGTTCTCAGGGCAGCGAACGGGCGGAGAACCTGCTGTTTTACGAAGATCCGGATTACCAGTTCGTCATCAACGGCCTGATCAAAGCGCCCCATACCCGCACGCAGATCCACGACCACGCGCACAACTGGACGCTTTACGGCGTGCTCGACGGTACCGAGTCCATCGAGCGCTACGAGCGGGTCGACGACCGATCGAAGCCCGACTATGCAGAGATTCGTAAGACCGTCAACGTGAAAGTCGGCGCCGGCAAAATCGACCTCGTGCCGCCCTACGAAATCCACGCCGAGGAGAGCGGCGACGAGCGCACGGTGGCGATTATCGTGCGCGCGGAAAAAGCCGGCGGTTTTCTTCAAGGCCGCTACGATCCCGCGACCAACAAATATTGGCAGGGGTACGGCCCGAAGCAGCTTGCCTACGAGCTGAAATAAAAACCTCGCCGAACCCTTTGGGCATCTACTTGTGAGCTGAACACTGGAAAAAAGATCCCCCTTCATCCCTCTTTGCCAAAGGGAAGAGGGGATTTGTGCGGTTGCTTTTAAATTCAGGCGGAGACTTTTGTGGTAACCTCAGATGAAAAAGCTAAGCCGCGCATCGCGGTTTTTTCCGGGCCGACGGCGACAATCCAAAACAGCGAGCCGCTGGTGACCAGCAACAAGGCGCGGGAAAAGTACGGGCTGCCGCGGCGCGCAAACGCGGACGGCGCGCCGATGCGCTTCGACGTGCTGCGCGCGCAGCGCCTGGCGGCGCCGGTCACGGTTTACGTCGAACAGTTCAGCGCGCATCCGCTCGAACGCGACTGCGCCGCGCTTTACGCGCCACCCGACGGCTATCTCGATGGGGCCGGCGTCTTTCACAAGGAACGCGCCAGCGCGACCGACAAGCCGGTGTACGAGATCACGCTTCGTCCAGAGGACGGACTTTATCCTCTGCCGTACATGGCGCGTCGATCCAACGGCGAGCCGTGGGAAATGGACGGCACGGAGAAGAATGCGCCGTCAGAATTGGTGCGTGTGCCGTTTTTTCCCGACGGCTCGAGGCTGTTCGAAGAGATCGATCGGCTGGGAATTTCCGACGAAGGCGTCGGCTGCATGTTAAGCGCGAAAGCGGAATTCGACTTCTACCGCGCGCTGCCGTCGGGTGGATACACCACCGGCCGGCGTGCCGAAGGGCGCACCGATGTCGGCGAGGGAGGAATCGCGCCCGAAACCCGCGGCGTCGATTTCTTCCCGTACCGTCCCGGCTATTTGCGTAAAGAGCCGCCCCTGGCCGCCCTAGCGCGGGTGACCAATGTCGTCCAGCGCGCGCTCGCGAGCGGCAAGTATCTCGGCGCGATCTGGCTGGAAGGCAGCCCGTTCGTCGAAGAGACCATTTACTGGTTGAATTTGCTGATCGATACCACTGCGCCGCTCTGCGGCAATTCCTCCCAGCGGGCACACGGCGCGCTCGCCAACGATGGCGACCGCAACATCGTCGACTCCGTGAGCTACATCACTTCGCGCATTTGGGCCGACGAAGCCGGCCGCGATTCCGTTGGCGCGGTGGCGATTCTCGACGAGCAGATCTTCACCTCGCGCGACGTGCAAAAAGCCGACGCGCGCCCGGGCGGCTACGTCGCCACCGGTGGTCACGGCGGCATCATCGGCCGCATCGGTCATCCCGGCCTGCCGCAATTTTCTTTCAAGCCGGTGAAACACCACACTTACAATTCGCTGGTCAATCTCGGCCGATTACCCAGCGAGGTTCAAGGCTCGAGGATTCAAAATGCAAAAATCGGCATGATTGCCGTTCGGGTTAAAGACAGCGAAGGCAACCTGTTGCCGGGCGCGATTCCCAAAGTCACGATCGTCAAACATGCGCGCTACTTGCCGGAGGATACCTCGGGAGATGCAAGCAGCGAAGTCGACATTCTGGCGCGGATTGAAAAGAATTTGCGCGAAGCGCCGCTGGCGGGATTCATCGCCGAAGGTTCGGCGCCTTTCGGCGCCATGAGCAACGCGGTCGACGCGGCGCTGAAGCGCGCCACGTTCAGCGGCTTGCCGGTGGTGAAAGTCGGTCGTGGCAACGCCGGCGGTTTTGTCGATCCGAAACGGGATCCGCTGGCGATCGGCGGCAATAACCTTACGGCGACCAAAGCGCGCTTGTTGTTGATGGCATGTTTGATGAAGCTCGGCTGCCTGCCGCCGGCCGCAGATCCGGCCCAACCGACGGCCGCGGAGACCGAAGCGACTAAAGCAAAGCTGAAAGAGTTTCAGGAAATTTTCGATACGCACTGATCCGCGCATTCTACGGCTCATCGGAGGATATGATGTCAGGAAATCACGGGCATTCGCACAAACCGTTCGAAGGACACATGCACGACTTCGAGGCGCATATTCGCGCCGTCGAGGAGGATCTGGAATACTACCGCGCCAAGCGCTTCGAGCCGCGCATGTTTTATTTATTGCGGCGCAACGTGGTGACGTTCCCCGATTTGCTCAAGGCCTGCGTTGCCCTCAAGCGCAAGAGTCAGTTTTTCAAACCGAGAAAGCCCGAAGGCAAAAACATCGAAGCGCGGGTGCGCTATCTCGAAGAGTGGCTCGACGAATACGTCAAAGGCATCGCGCTGGTCTCAGCTCGCGCCGTCGAAGCGATGGACATGGTGACCGAAGATAATCGCAAGGAGCGCGGCGACTACGACGATTTCTTCAAGATCAAAAAGAAAGAACACCACGGCACGCTTGACGAACGCATGGTGAATTTGGAACAGGATCTGAAAGACTATCAGGAATTGCTCGAGGTGTTTGTTCAGGCGCTGATCAAACGCGGCTGGTCCACTCGCGAACAGCTGGAACAGCGCTGGAAGCAGCTCCACGAACAGCGGCCGTGGGCCGGCGGCGTGATCGTCGCCAAAGCGTGGACCGATCCTGAATTCAAACAGGCGCTGCTCACGACCGGCAGGGAATCGCTCCGAGAAATGGGCGTGCACCAGGGCAAAGTCGGCAAATTGGTCGTGGTCGAGAACACCGACAAAGTTCACAACGTCATCGTTTGCACGCTGTGCTCCTGTTATCCCTACGACATCCTCGGCGACACGCCGTGGTGGTACAAGCACGAGAGCTACCGGAGCAATATCGTCCAGAACCCGCGCGCTTGCATCAAGGACATGTTTGGCTTGGACATCCCCGCCGGCAAGGAAGTTCAAGTTTACGACAGCACCTCGGATATTCGCTACTTTGTTTTGCCGCAACGCCCTGCCGGCACAGAAGGGATGTCAGAAGAAGAATTAGCGAAGCTGGTTACTGTCGATAGCTTGATCGGCGCCAGCTATGCGCTGGAGCCGGATCAGTTGAAAGAAATCGAGAAAAACGGATTCACCGCAGAAGCGCCGCGCGTCCGGCCGGACTGAGCGAATTGTATGGAATCAATCAGCAGCAAGTACAAAGTCGGCGACGCCGTCACGGTCGCCGTCGAAAATCCCTCAGGCAATCCACGCACGCCGAAATACATCAGAGGGAAGCGCGGCGTTATCGGATCAGTGCATGGAATTCTGGAAAACATCCGAGATCACCGCGGCATCCATAAACCGCTTTACACGGTCAAGTTCGATCTGAGTGAAGTCTCGACCTGCCACGATCAAGACTCGATCTGGGTGGATGTGCATGAAGAGTGGCTGAGTGCGGTGCGACAGGATAGCTAAAAACAGTGCTCACAGATAACAAACGGTACTCTTGACGGGAAATAATGAGCCAACTTTAGGGCTACGACCTTTGGCTACAATAGCGCAACAAATTCATCCACAGTCATTCCGGCACCTTTAATCAGGCTGCGCAGAGTTCCGCGATCGAGCTCGCGATGATCAGGAATTGAGAGGTGGCGACCATCCGCTCGGTAATAGATCATGTGACTGCCTTTTTGGCGGTGAAACAGAAAACCGACTTTTTGAAAAACTTTGGCGGCTTCTCGACCCGAGACAACGGGAAGAGGCGGCATCAGGCCGCGACTTCTACCACGCTAACTTCGGCGGGCGGGATTGGGCTGTTCATTTGCCGGCGAACTTCAAGAATGCCTTCGATGGCTTCCTTAATGTTTTTCAAAGCTTCGTCCCGAGTTTTGCCTTGAGAGACACAACCGGGCAGAGACGGACATTCAGCCACTATGAAGCCGTCTTCACCGGGCACCAGCGTAACAACGTATTGGGTCATAGCTACTCCTGTCATCTACCCGTAAGCTTATACCAACCCTGCTATCTTGGCAATTTACACTGAGCGCTGAAATCAGCATAAAACCAATAGCGTTAAACGAAGATTTTAAAACTTTCAAGCCCAAACCCGCATCGCGGTCTGGATGATCGTATCGAGCTTTCTCCACATCTCATCTTCGCTGAGCACTTTGGAGTCAATGCCGCCGAAACCGCACTGGGGGCTGAGAGCGAGTTGAGCGACGGGCAGAAATTTGCTCGCCTGGTCGATGCGTCGTCGCAAATTTTCTACTGTCTCCATGTCGGAATTTTTCGTCGAGACCAAACCTAAGACAACGGTCTTATCTTTCGGCACCAGTCGCAGCGGCTCGAATCCACCGGCGCGCTCGCTGTCGTATTCGAGCAGCAGGCGCTGGTGCTTGAGTGAGTTGAAAAGTTTTTCGGCGATGGCGTTGTAGGACCCTTCGCGATGCCACTGCGGCACGAGCTTGCCGGTTTTCGGATCGATCGTCCGGGCGTTGCCGCGGCAGATGTGAATTCCAAAAGTCACGCCGGGAAAGCCTTCGATCAAAGCGTTGTCGGCTTCGATAGAGCGTTGAAAGTTGCGCTCGGGGTCTTCGCCGCGAGAACGCATTCTGTCCAACGAAACCTTGTCGACGTACGCGGTATAGCCCGGCGCGTCGATCTGGATATACTTGCAGCCGGCATTCACCAAATCGGCGATGATCTCGCGTTCGATCTGGACGGTATGTTCGACGAAATCGTCGAGGCCTTTGTAAACACTGAGCGACGCTTCCCATTTGAAGCGCTGCGCGATGCGGTCGGGACCGAGGACGGTGACTTTCGTAGGAACCTTGGCGACGCTTTGAGTGTAGCGGAATTCTTCCAGCGGCAAATTGCGCGTGAGCTTTAAGCGCTGGGCGGCGCCGCGCCGGGTGATGATCGCCGGACCGGCTTCGTCGAAATTTTGCTCGGCGCGCTCGAGTGGGGTTTCGTTGAGATCTCGCTTCTCATAATAGAGAGAAATATTTTTCGGCACGTCGAAACCGATGACGCACTCGGAGAAGCTCTCCTGAAAGCTGTGGCGGCGAAATTCGCCGTCGGTGACGACCGGCAGGCCGTGGTTTTCCTGCCGCTGAATGACGTCGCAAATCGCTTCATCCTGAGCGCGCGCGAGCTCTTCCCGAGTGGCTTGGCCGCGGTCGTAGCGCGCGAAGATCTCTCTCAATTTCGCCGGGCGTACCAAGCTGCCGATATGATCGATGCGAATCCGGCCGAGATCGGGCGCTGAAGTCGAAGCCATGATTTCCTCCGTTACATAAACTCGACGAAAATGGAGTTGGCGACCATCAAGCCCTTTTTTGTCAGTCTGAGATGGCCTCGCTTTACTGCGAGAAGATCGCCCTCGATCCAGTCTTTGATGCGCGGATAGATTTCCCAAGGGAATTTGCCGAACCGTTTATAAAAGGCCTTCGTCTCTACGCCTTCGGTCAATCGCAAGCCGAGAAACAAGCATTCACCTGTAGCTTTGTCGCGCCCGATCTCCTCGCACTCCACCAGCGCATCGGTGGTTTGATTGACCTGGGCCATGTATCGAGCAGGATTTTTTTCATTGCTCCAACGTTTGCCGGTCACGCCGTCGGCGTTTCTCCAATAGCTATGCGCGCCGGCGCCGAGGCCGAGGTAATCGCCGCCGCGCCAGTAGTTCACGTTGTGTCGCGAAGGGTAATCAGGCTGGGCGTAATTCGATATTTCGTAGCGCAGCAAACCTGCGCATTCGAGCTTTCGCTCGATCAGCTCGGCCATGGCGATCTCTTCGTCTTCACCGAGGGATTTCATTCTGCCGGCGCGAAACTCGTGATGAAACGGTGTGCCTTCTTCGAAGGTTAAGTTATACGCCGAGAGATGGGGCGGCCGAATTTCCAACGCAAGCTCGAGGTCCGCTTCGAGATCGGCAAATGTCTGCCCCGGATTGGCATAGATCAAATCCAGGCTGAAATTCGCGAAACCCGCCAGCTTCACGGTTTCCAGCGCGCGTTTCGCTTCGTCGGCGGAATGGATGCGTCCTAAAAATTCGAGTAGTTTCGGTTGAAACGACTGCACGCCGACGCTGATTCGGTTAATACCCGCGTCGCGATAGCCGAAAAATTTCTCGCTGTCCACGGTGCCCGGATTGGCTTCCAGCGTGATCTCGCAGTCAGCGTCGACGGGAAACGTCGCCGTCACCCAAGCCAGGAGCTTGCCGATACTCTCCGGCTTAAAGGTCGAAGGAGTGCCGCCGCCGAAAAAAATGCTTTGCGCCGTGCGCCCGCGCCACTCGTCGGAATTCCCGTAATGTTCCAGCTCCCGCAACAGCGCGTCCGTGTAGCTTTGCTCCGGGATGGCGGCGACCACATGCGAGTTGAAGTCGCAGTAAGGGCACTTGCTGACGCAGTAGGGAATATGAATGTAGAGGGAGAATGCGTCCTTCGCCATAAACGATCGGATTCATCCTATGCGAGGCCAATAGCCGCCGCAAGTAAGCCTTCACGATCACCCCAGACGCTGCGAGTGGCGGGGCAAATTCAGCGTTCAGCGCGCGTTTCTTATCAAAGAAACGGCTAAGGTTTGCGCTCCGTCAGCAGCTCGGCTTCGCTGTACGCTTCCTGGGCAAGATTTTTGAGGCCAGTTTTCTCGTAGACTTCGCCTAGGAGGAAATACAAGGTGGGTTCCTGGGGATCGCTCTTCGCGGCTTCCAGCAAGGTTTCGCGCGCGTCGTAATAAAGTTCTTTGGAGATCAAAAAACTCCCTTTCAGGATGGCGAGCGTGGTCTTGGAAACGCCATCGGAGGCATCGATTTCAGTGAGGCGGGTTTTTATCGCGCGCAATTCTTCGGCACCGAGAAGCGAGAAAGCAGCTTTTTCCGCCGTAACGCCCCGGCGCTCCGCGCTCCAGGAATAGGAGACGCCGGACTGCAGTGCCGGCGCCGAAGCTGGATAAACGATTTGCGTGTCGGCGACGTTTTCGGCGCTCCAGATCACGCTCCCGGCGCCAGAAACTTTGACCGCGCTGGGCTGACCTTCCATGCCGACCCATTGGAAGCGCGGCGTCGCCGTCAATAATTTGGTCTCGCGCGGCGCGAGCAAGGTCGGGCCGCGGGTCTTGCCGCGTACGGCCAGGGCGACGAAATTGGACGCGGATTTTTTTCCGACCAGGGTGCCTGCGGCCTCTTTGAGACGGCCGGCGGTCTTGGCCGCCGGCTTGATTTCAAACGGAGAATTTTTTTCGTCGACGGTCACGGCGCGGCTGCCGTCGGTGAAGACGACGGTCGCGGTCGCGCCGTTGGAAACCTGAACTTTGGAGCCCGCGTAAAGCGATTGCAGCACGGCCGCGCGCTCGGCGGTCTTGCCGGGGTGCGCGACCTGAATATCGCCCTTGTTGAACTTGATCTCGGTAATCACCGCGACCACGTCTTCCGACTGAGCGGCGCGCAGCCCCGGCGCGGTCGCGCTCATCCAGGCGATCATCCAGATACCGAGCATCGTTTTCCTGATCATGCCGACACCTCTGTGCTGTCGCCAATTTTTTCCGGGCGGAGAACCGCGAACACATGCACCGGCTTGGCGCGTCCTTTGACCGGCACCGCGCCGCAGTCGCGCAAGACAAACCGGCCGTCGAGCTTTTCGACCGTTTCTTTTGTAGCCAGAACTTCCGTTCCGAGCTCCTTGTTCAATCCTTCGACGCGCGAGCCGGTATTGACTGTGTCGCCGGTGATGTCAAATTTCTTCCGGTCACCGGTGCCGACGATGCCGGCGACGACTTCGCCGGTATGAATTCCGATCCCGATGCGCAGCGGCGCGATGCCCTTTTTCTCCCATTGAGCATTGATGGCGTCAAGTCCGGCCAATACCTCGATGGCCGTCTGCACGGCCGCGGGCGCGTGCTGCGGATTGTCGGCGGGCGCGCCGAAAACCGCCAGCACCGCATCGCCGATGAAGTCCAGAATCAGACCGCCGTGGCGGGCGATGATCTTGCCCATCATGGCGAAGAGTTCACTCATACGCTCGACCACCGCGTCCGGCGGCAGGCCTTCGCAAAGGGTCGTGAAGTTGCGCACGTCGCTAAAAAAAACCGTCACCTCGCGAGTGCTACCCGCCAATTCTTCGTTTTGCTCGACGATTTGCCGGGCGACTTCCCAGCCGACGTGCTGGCCGAGGGATTTGCGCACGTGGCGGGCTTCGAGATGCTGTGCCGCCAAGGCGCCGCAGCCAATAGCCAAAAACGGCGTGACGAAGTCGATCCACAAACCCACATACGAAAAAGCAGCGTAACTCAGGGGGAGCAGCAAAAACGGAATGGCGGCAAGGGAGAAAACCGCGACCCATCTCGGGCTCAGCAGGGTGACGAGGAGACTCGTCGCGAAGCTGAATGTGAGCAGGATGAAAAACGCCAAGACGCGTTGCGCTGGCGCGATCTGTGAACGGGTCAAGAGCGTGTGGATGATATTGGCGTGAATCTCCAAGCCGCTCATCAGTCCGTAGGGCGTCGGCAGAAAATCGCGGCTGTCCTGAAAAGTGGCGCCGATCAGGACGATCTTGCCGCGCAGTGGATTGTCCGCGGCCAAAGGCATGCCGGTTTTGGCGAGCATCGCGAGCGGCTCGCTCGGCAATGCGACGAAACTTCCCTGGCCGCCGGCGAAATTGATTTTCCAACTCTCGTCGAGCGTGAAACGAAGCGGGGTTCGATTCTGCAATAATTTCCCCTCTAGGCGATTCCACTCCGCCAGATGCAACTGGATTTCTCTGCCTCGATGGAGCGCGGCGTCGAGAGTCTTCAGGTCGTAGCCGGCTTCGCCGGCGAGCACGGCAAGGCCGAAGGCGGGCAAGGTCCTGCCGTCGCCGGCGCGCACAACCAGGGGAATTTTACGCACGAATCCGTCCGCATCCCCCGATGCATTGGCGAATCCCGCGACTCTGTCGAGCGCGGCAACATAAAAGGGCGAGCGGCGATACAACCCGCCCGCCTCATCTTCCCTTTCCGGCCGAATTACATAGGTCAGAACAATCCGGCTCCGCCCAGCCGCTTCCACATTCTGCATGACTCGCAAGAGGCGCTCGTCTTCGGCCGGGTTGGTCGGAACTTTGAGCTCGATGTCCACGCCGATGACTCGGGCGCCGGCTCGGGCTGCGACTTCGATCAGGCCCGCAAGATAGGATCGCGGCAGTGGCTGGCGCTCGCCCAAATTTTCAAAGGCTTGATCGTCGATCTTGACCAGAACGATTTCCGGCGAACGCTGCCGGCCGCGCAAGGCGATCAAGAAGTCGAGGGCTTTGGCTTCGAACCTGTCCAGATTGCCGAGATAGGAAACGATCGTGAGCAAAACAGTGACGGCCCATCCCAACAGCAGGGACTTGTAAAACCGTCTTTTCCTCTGGCGCAGAGTTGCGAGAATGTTCATTCTAAGCTCGGTTGATTTGCGCCAAGGTAATCAAAACTTGTTCGGAAGGAAAGAGATCGGAAGAGCGCCGGTCCCGGCGTTATCGGATAACTTGCCGCAGGTTTGGCTGCCGATGGGCGCCTTCGAAGCGATATAAACCGGAGTTGTCCCATGAAACGGGTGCTTGTCCCGCTGCTTTTGATCCTTGTCGTATTGAATGTCCGCGCCGGTTTTGCGGCGAGCGCGGCCGAAGCAGTTTCACCTGAAGAATTGCGAAAAATTCTCGACGCCCCGCCGCCCGACCCCAAAGAAAATTCGAAGGCGGCGCTCGCCAAAATTTATCTCGAGCGCGGCCGGGCGGCTGCGAGCCTCGGCGAATTTGATCGGGAATTGAAAGAGATACTGGCCGGCATCCAAGTGGTGGGCGAAAAGGATCCGGCCGCCTATGAGCTTCACGATCGCCATGCGCAACTCAACCTGGACCGCGGCAATCTGGTGCAGGCGCGAGCGGCCCGGGAAGCCGCCGTGCGGGTGGCCGGCACGGCGGTGCGGCGATTTTTTCAGTTCAATCTTTTGAGCTCGATTTCGGCGGCTCTGCGCGACCGCCAGAGCGCCAAGGAATATCTGACCCGAGCCGAGGGCGTGTTTTCCGCGGCGCGGCGCGGCAATCTGGAATGGAGCCGCTTGGGCGATTTCTGGCAGGCCGCACTGAGCGAGAGCCGCGGCAATTTCAGTCTCGCCTTCGGTTACATCGCTGAGGCCGAGGGCCATTATCGCTTGTGCGTGACGGCGGTTCGCACGTACCTCGCCAAGAATGCGAATCCCGCCGAAGGCAGCTACTATTACTTGCCGCAATGTCTCAGCCGGTTTGTCGAGCAGGCGGCGCGTCTGGGCCACCTGCGCGAAGCCGGCGCCTACGTGAACGATGTGCCGGAGGCGGCAAAGAAATACGCGCAAATCCGCCAGCGAGTGTTGTTCGAAACCCGCATGACTCGCGCTATCGCGCGGGTTTATCTGGAGCAGGGCCTGATCAAAGAGGCGGAGGATTTGCTCCAGCAAACCATCGCGCAGTTGCAAAAGGTCGACACCGGCGACGCGGCTGTGCAGGTGAGCAGCTCCAGAGGGCTTTTGGCTTTAGATCAAATGGCCCAGGGAAATTGGCTCAAGGCGGATGAGATCTTTCGCGCCCGGCGCGACAGCCTGCGTGGCAACGCCGAGCAGGAGCGGGAAATCGGCAGCATCACGAGCGAATGGGGCTATGTGCTTCTTCGGCTCGGACGAGTGGACGAAGCCGTGAAAATGCTGGAAGCGAGTCTCAAGTTCCGCGAGCAGCGTTATGACGAGCAATCGTTGTATCTCTGGGAGAGCCGAGCTTTCCATGCGCTCGGCGTCGGCGCCTCGGGGCAAGTGGAGAGCGCCGTGGCGACGCTCTCCCGGGCAATCCCAAAAATAATCGAGCTTGGCAGGAGCGAGGGCAAATCCGGCGAAGCCGGCTACTTGACCGCCGCCGCCTTCCACTGGCTCGTCGACGGTTACGTCGCGCTTTTAGCGGAACTGCACACAGAGGGAAAGCGCGTGGAGGGGGTCGAGCCGGTCGCCGAAGCTTTCCGCATGGCGGACATGGCGCGCGGCAGCCGCGTGCAAAAAGCGCTCTCGGCGGCGATCATTCGCGCCAGCGTCAACGACCCGCAACTGGCGGCGGTTATTCGCCGCGCTCAGGACTTGGATTATCAGGTCAAAGCGACTTCCGAGGCGCTCACTGCGCTGCAAAGCTTCAAATCCGAAAAACCCGATCCCAACCGGGAAAAAGCGATCGAGAAAGCGCGCGCGGAGCTCGAGCGCCTGCGCGAGGAAAACGAAAAAGCGCAAGCCGAGTTGAAGCGAAAGTTGCCGGACTATTCCGAGCTGCTCGACCCCAAGCCGTTGACGATCGCCGAAACCCAGAAACTGCTGAAACCGCAGGAAGCGCTCATCGCGATTTATTCCACGCAAAAACAGACGCTGGTATGGGCGGTGCCGGCCGCGGGACAAGCGGCATTTCATATCACCGATCTGCCGAGCGCCAAAGTCGCCGAAGCGGTCGCGAAACTGCGCAAAGCGCTCGACCCCAGCGAAATCGATATCGGGCAGGTGCCGAGTTTCGATTTCAATACTTCGCACGAGATTTACCAGAAATTGTTGGCGCCCGTGGAAGCGGGATGGAAAAGCGCCAAGGAGCTGATCATCGTACCGCAGGGCGCGCTGGCCGAGTTGCCGTTATCGGTGCTGGTGACTGCACCGTACAAGCCGGTGAAATCCGCAGTCCCATTCGCCGATCATGCGGCCGCGCCCTGGCTGATAAAGAACGCGGCGATTTCTTATTTGCCGTCGCTGGCGGCGCTGGCGAGTCTTCGGCGGGGTGACACGCAGCGCGCCGACAAGAATTTCATCGGCTTTGGCGATCCGGTGTTTGGCTCGACGGCGAAGCCCGCGACAGCGCTAGCGTCGCGCGGATTGCTGCGGCGCAACGCCAAATCACCGTCGGCTCCGAGCAACCCGTCGAGCAGCCTCGAGCTTTTGGAGGCGCTGCCGGACACTGCCGAAGAGGTGCGCGACATCGCGAAAATTCTCCGCGCGGACGAAAGCCGCGATCTTTTTCTTGGACGGCGCGCTAGCGAGCAAACCGTAAAATCGACGGACCTTACGCAGTATCGCGTGGTGATGTTTGCGACCCATGGATTGGTTGCGAAGGAATTGCCGGATTTGACTCAGCCGGCGTTGGCGCTCAGTAACCCCACAGTGACCGGCGAGAAGGAAGACGGGTTCCTCACACTCGCGGAAATTCTCGGCCTCAAAATGCGCGCCGACTGGGTGGTGCTTTCCGCGTGCAACACGGCGTCCCCGGATGGACAGGCTTCCGAGGCGGTTTCAGGTTTGGGCCGGGCGTTTTTCTTCGCCGGAGCCAAAGCCTTGCTGGTCTCGCACTGGCCGGTGGAAACCGTTTCGGCGAAACTTCTGACCACCGAGTTGTTCAAACGGCAGACTGCCGACGCCAAATCAAGCCGCGCTGAAGCCTTGCGCCAGGCCTCACTCACGGTCATGCAACAGACCGCCAAGCCGGCGCGCGGTCCGTCGTTCAGCTATGCGCATCCGATGTTCTGGGCGCCGTTCGTGGTCGTTGGCGACGGCGGCTGATTTTGCCACGGCCTTTTTGAAATGGCACGGGGCGATTGTTATAGTCGGCTAGAGCGGAAGGAAAATTCATGTCGGTTCACGAGCACAAAGAACGAGGGAAAAAGAGCATTCGCTGTTATGTCGTCACCGTCAGCGACACGCGGGACGAGGCGACGGATACCAGCGGGCAGACGATCAAAAAATTCCTTGCCGATGACGCGCACGAGACGACCGGTTATAAGATCGTCAAAGACGAGCCCGCCGAGATCGAAAAACTACTGGAGCAGGCGCTCGGTCGGAGCGACGTGGACGCGGTGATCGTCAACGGCGGCACCGGCATCGCGCCGCGCGACGGCACCTACGAAGTGGTGCACCACTTCCTCGAGAAAAAGCTCGACGGCTTCGGTGAGATTTTCCGCTACTTGTCTTACCAAGACATCGGCTCGGCGGCGATCATGAGCCGAGCGGCGGCGGGCACGGCGCGCGGCAAAATCCTGATTTCCGTGCCGGGGTCGAGCGGCGCAGTCAAGCTCGCCATGGAGAAACTGATACTGCCGGAAATCCGCCACATGGTTTCCCAGCTCCAGGGGAAATGAAAATCAAGGTAAAATTTTTTGCGATTCTGCGCGAGCGGGCGGGGGCTTCGGAGATTCTCAAGGAAATCCCGGACGGTAGCACCGTCGGCGACCTCTGGCGCGAGCTTCAGAAGGACTACGCCAAGCTCAATGTGCCGGGCATTCGCTTGCTCTACGCGGTCAATCAAAATTACGTCGGCGGCGATCATCGGTTGTCCGATCGGGATGAAGTCGTTTTCATTCCGCCGGTCAGCGGAGGTTAGCAGCGGTGTTTCGGGTCACTCATCAGACCATCGATTTGAGCGAGCTGGTTCGCTACGTCACCGATGCCGAGGCTGGCGCGATCGTTCCGTTCATCGGCACCACGCGCAATCACAACGAAGGCCGCAGGGTAATTGCGCTGGACTATGAAGCCTACCCGGAGATGGCCGAAAAAGAACTCGCGCGGATCGGCGCGGAAGCCCAACAAAAGTGGCCGATCTGCAAGATGGCTATCGTGCACCGCCTGGGACCGGTACAGATCGGCGAGGCAAGCGTGATCATCGTGGTTTCTTCCGCGCACCGCGACGCGGCCTTCGCCGCGAGCCGCTTTGCCATCGAAGAGATCAAAAAGACCGTGCCGATCTGGAAAAAAGAAGTTTTCGAAGGCGGCGAGGTCTGGATCGGCAGTCAGAGCGGAGAAGAATTTAAGGGAAAGTAAAAAGGTAAAATTAAAAATTAAAAAATAGGATCGGCATCACAGTGTTTAATCCTTTGTCCAGGATTTTTCCTCTGACCCGCGCGCGCAGCCAGACGATTCCCGCCAGGATTCCGAGAACGACCAGACCGGAAAAGACACTCTCCGCGCGGTCGATGCCGCGTGCCATGGTTTGATAGGTCTCGCCCAAGCCCCAGCCGAGATAGCCGAGAAAGAGACAGCGCGGCAGGGCGCTATAAAAAGTCCAAAGAGTAAACTGTCCGAGCGGCAGGCGCAGCAAGCCCGCGGCCGCCGAGATCACCGAGAGCGCAAAGATCGGCAGGGCGCGCAGCAAAAAGATCGAGGCGTTGACTCGGCCGCCTGAAATCGCCGCTCCAGCGCTTCCACGCCGCGCCAACTGAAGCCGAGGAATTTTTCCCAGCGATCGACCATCGGTTTGCCGCCGCATAGCCGATGTATGCGCCCAAGGTGGAAGCGACCGCGCCGGGCAGGACGATCTGCAAAGCGATCGGCATCAGCGCCTGCAGGAAACTTAGATCGGGATCGATCAGCAGGAAGCCCGCCCATGATGATCAGCGGCGAGGGAATCGGCACGATGACTGATTCGATGATCACGCCCGCAAATACGCTCCACGGTCCGTAGGCCCGAATCGTAGCCTGAATCCAGTTCAATATTTCCGTCACGGGAAAACTCCACGAGATTTATTTTAGCCGCGCTGTCGGCGCATCAGATAACTCTCAGAACGGTCAAGAGATACAGCGCCGCAAGAACGAAATACGCCGCGCAGGCGACCATCAGAAAAATCAGATTGATCCGCCCCGGGGCGCGCCAGCTTCGGCAGATGGCGCGGCAGGTAGACGTGATTGAGCACGATCAGCGCCACCGAATAGATCACTGTGCCGACAAAACCGATCACCGCGGAAACCAGAATCAACGT
>Ga0207707_10001457_pt1 | contig 21870 bp, 19 predicted proteins | sample KBSC83BmetaG_FD_184336 | JGI IMG/M metagenome (GOLD analysis project Ga0207707, IMG submission 184336) | Corn rhizosphere microbial communities from Kellogg Biological Station, Michigan, USA - KBS C8-3B metaG (SPAdes) (version 2) | ecosystem: Host-associated > Plants > Roots > Rhizosphere ...
ACGGCACCGACTCGTGCAGGTCGTGCAGCACCTGCGCGTGCCAGTCGACGTAGGTGTTCAGCACGTTCTTCGTGAGGTCCAGCGTCACGCCCATCGCATCGCGATTGTTGTCGTGCGCGACGTAGTGACCCCAATAGATCAGGTGCGGATAGTTCTCGCCCAGATGCGCACGATGCCATTTGTACAGATCGACCATCCGGTCGCGGCCGTCCACTTCGACCACCGGCGTGATCAGGGTGATCATGTGCGAACGGATGTACTTGATATACGGCGCGTCGTCGACGGCCAGCCGGTAGCCCAATTCCATCAACGCCGTCGGCGCGCCGGTTTCGGTCGAATGGATGGTGCCGGTGATGTAGTAGACGGGCACCGTCTGCTTGACGATCGTCGCGGCTTTCGCATCGTCCATGTCGAGCTTGCGCGGATCGGCCAGTTGCGCGAGACGCGCCTTGTTGGCGTCCAGATCCTTCATCAGCGATTCGTCGGCGATCGCGACCGCGATCATCTCGCGGCCTTCCTCGGTCTTGCCGATCGTGAACACGCGCACCCGCGGCGAGGCCTTGGCCAGCATCCGGAAGTAGCGGTACACGTCTTCCGCGTACGGAAGCATGTTGGGCGCGCCGGCGACGTCGCCCAGCACGGCCTCGGGCGTCGGCACCGTTTGCGACGCAGGCAGGTAATCGGTCAGCGGCGTATTGAAATCGGCCTGCGTGGTGTATTTCGCGATTTTTGCGGTATAGGCCTGGTCGACCGGCTGGTCCGGATCGCGCGCATAGGGATTATTCGAGGCGGCAACCGCCGTGCCGCACACCGCCAATGCCAGCCACGCAAAACCTGCCCATGTGTGACGCATGATCCCGCTCCCACCTCGTTTCGGTCCCGCCAAGCGTAGCCAAATTCAACGCGCGACGGGGGTGTCGAAAGGCATGGTGGGAAGCCTGCGTTGTGATCGTCTCAATCGCAGACGAGCCATTGCACGCTGAAGTGCCGGGCCGGGTCGGTCCAGACGCCGGCAACCCGCAAACCTGCGCGGGCAGCGAACCGGGCGAAGCCCCCCGGCGTGTACTTGCAACTCAATTCGACCAGCATTGCCTCGCCTGCGCCGAAATGGAACGTGCGGCCATCGATGTGCACCTCCTGTTCGCGCCGGCTGACGATGTGGGTCTCGATGCGCTCCGCCAGCGGGTGCCAGCGCGCGCGATGGCGAAAAGCCGCCAGATCGAAATCCGCACCGAGCTCATGGTTCATCCTCACCAGCAGGTTCAGGGTGAATTCCGCCGTGACGCCCGCCGCGTCGTTGTACGCGGCCTCGAGCGCCGCGGTGTCCTTGACCAGGTCGATCCCGACCAGCACACCGCCAGCCAGTGCGCCACCGCCCTGTCCGGCTTCATTGCGCATCTGCCGCAACAATCGCAGCGCATCATCCGGCCCGAAATTGCCGAGCGTCGAGCCGGGGAAATACACCACGGTCTGGCGCGGTGCGCGCGCCGCGCGCGGCAACCTGATTGGCTGCGTGAAGTCCGTGCATACCGGCAGCATTTCGATGCCCGGGAACTCGCGCTCCAGTCCGGCCACGCTTTCGGCCAAGGCACTGCGCGAGATTTCCACCGGCACGTAGGCCACGGGTGCTTCGAGGCTTTTCAGCAGCAAGCGCGTTTTCAGGCCGCTGCCGCTGCCGTATTCGACCAACCGGACGTTCGGACCCAGCGCCGCGGCGATCGCGCCCACCTGCCCGCGCATGATCGCAAGTTCGGTGCGGGTCGGATAATACTCGGGTTGTTCGCAGATCCGCTCGAACAGTTCCGAACCGCGCGCGTCGTAGAAATATTTCGATGGCAGCCGCTTCGGAGATTTCGAAAGTCCCGCCAGTGCGTCGGCCAGCAGACCTTCGCCGGGTTGGCGATCATCGAGACGGTACGCGGGTACTGCCTGCGGAGTCGATTTCATGCATCCCTCGCAAGTCGCAGCCCGCTGAACTGCCAGCGCGCCGCCGGATAGAAGAAGTTGCGATAGCTCGCACGCACGTGCCCGGCCGGTGTCGCGCACGAGCCGCCGCGCAACACCCACTGTCCACACATGAACTTGCCGTTGTATTCGCCGAGCGCGCCGATCGCTGGCCGGTAGCCCGGATAGCCGATGTAGGGGCTCGACGTCCATTCCCATACGTCGCCGAACATTTGCAACGGCCGGTCTGGACCCTCTTGGGCGCGTGCCGGAAGCGGATGCAACGCGCCGGAATCGGCGAAATTGCCTTGCACCGGGAGATCCTGCGCCATGACTTCCCACTCGGCTTCGGTCGGCAGGCGCGCGCCAGCCCAGCGCGCGAAGGCATCGGCTTCGAAAAAACTGACATGGCAAACCGGCGCCGCGGGTTCGATGGCGTGCCGACCGACCAGCGCGAACGTCGTTTCCAACGCGTCGTCCCAGTACAGCGGATGCGACCAGCCTTCGCGGCGGACCGTGTCCCAGCCTTCCGACAACCACAGCGCAGGATTGCGATAAGCGCGGTCGCCAATGAATTCCATAAACTCGGCGTTGGTCACGCAGCGGTTGGCGATCGCATGCGGGTGCAGCAACTCGCGATGCCGCGGCAATTCGTTGTCATAGGCGAAGGTTTCATCCGTATGGCCGATTTCGGCGATGCCGTGGCGTCCTTCCATAAAGCGCAACGGCACGGGTTCCGCTTTTGTTGTGGGCGGCGCTTCACGAAACACCGGTTGCAACGGGTTCAACGAGAACAGGTGCTGGATATCGGTCAACAGCAATTCCTGATGCTGCTGCTCGTGGTTCAATCCCAGCGTGACGCGCGCTGCCACCTCGGGATCGTCACCGCGTCGGCGTAACAGCTCGACCATCGCGTCGTCGACATGCATGCGATACGCGACGACTTCGTCCAGCGTCGGCCGGGTCAGCAAACCCCGCTGCGGGCGCGCGTGCATCGGCCCGACGGTCTGATAATAGGAATTGAAGAGATAGTTCCAGCCGTCGCGAAAACGCCGATAAGCCGGATCGAAAAGCGCGAGCAGGAATTGTTCGAAGAACCAGGTCGTGTGCGCGAGGTGCCACTTCGCGGGACTGGCGTCTGGCATGGATTGCGCGACGGTGTCTTCCGGAGCCAGCGTGGCGCACATGGCCAACGTGGCATCGCGAACCCGCCGATAGTCGGAGCCGGCGTCCCCGGCGCGGCGATAGCCGGTCGGCTTGGGCTGTGCGGACATGCGGGGATCACCTCGATACGGCGCGGTGTCAGCTACCCTACACGCGGAAAGCTTAATTGAAACAGTCCATGCGTTCAGCGAACGTGACGAGGTGCACTGGCTGGACCGACCCGGGGCCGAAAGATGACGCAAACCGACGACCGTGACATCGCACCGCAGCCTCTGGAAAGCGCATCCGCGCTGCCTGCGCATTTCTATGCGGGCGCAGGGAGCGCCGAGCGCGACCGCCGCGCGATCTTCGCGCACGGCTGGCAATTGCTCGCGCGTGCCGACCAGCTTGCCAATCCCGGCGACCACGTCGTCTCAAACATCGCGGGCGTGCCGCTTCTGCTGGTCCGCGGCGACGATGGCGCGCTCCGGGCACTGCACAATGTCTGTCGCCATCGCGCCGGCCCGCTGGCAACCTGCGATGGCCGCGGCGCCAAACGCCTGCGTTGCCACTATCACGGCTGGAGCTACGCGCTGGATGGCCGCCTGCTCAGCGCGACCGAAATGGACGGCGTGCGCAATTTTGACACCGCCTCGATCCGCCTGCCCAAAGCGCACGTGGCCGAATGGCGCGGACTGGTGTTCGCGGCACTCGATCCCGTCGTGCCGTTCGTGGAAGCCATGGGCGAGGTCGACGCGCGGCTGGGCGACCGGCCGCTCGACACTTACGTCTTCCATCGCCATTACGACTACGACATTGCCTGCGACTGGAAGGCCTACATCGACAATTACCTCGAGGGCTACCACGTGCCGCACATCCATCCGGAATTGAACCGGATGCTGGATTACCGCGACTACGTGGTCGAAAACGCGCGCTGGCATTCACTGCAGCACGGTCCGCTCGCAAGCGACGCAGCCTTGTACGGCGACGGCGAGGCGCTGTACTGGTTCGTGTGGCCCAACACACTGCTCAACGTGCTGCCCGACCGGATGCAAACCAACCGGGTGATTCCGTTGGCGCCGGGGCGTTGCCGGGTCACGTTCGATTATTTCTATCCGCCGGGTATCGCCGATCTCGATTCACGCCACGCCAGCGACCATGCTTTCAGCAACCTCGTGCAGCGCCAGGACATCGACATGTGCGAGATCGTGCAACGCGGCCTCGAATCCGGTTCATATCATGCAGGGCGCCTGAACCCCAAACGCGAAAACGGCGTGCATCACTTCCACGAGCTGCTGCGCGAGGCCTACCGCGCCGCGCGTTGAACGCGGCGCGGTGCGTACTCACAGCACCGGCGAACGGTCATGCAACATTTCGCGGCGGACGATCGCGATCGGTGCGAAGCCGTGCTGCATGAAATCGTCATGGAATTTCTCGAGATTGAAGTTTGCGCCTTGCTTCTTCTCGACGTCGGCGCGCAGCTTCAGGATCTCGAGCTTGCCAAGCGTGTAGTACAAATACGTCGGGTCGGACGTACCGCGCTTGGTTTCCACCTCGCCCACCGCCGGTGATTGGTAACCTTCCTTGACGAAGAATGCCTTGGCCTGGTCCAGCGTCATCTGGTCGGTGTGCAACTTGATGCCGACGATGAAGCGCGCGTTGCGCAGCAACGCATCCTGCAACTGGCCGAGCTTCAGCAGCAATCGCTGGCGGCGATCCTTCGGAAACTCGTATTGCGCCAGACCTTCGTCCAGCATCATCTGCTCGCAGTAATGCGCCCAGCCTTCCGCGTTGGTGGCGGAACCGAGCAACTTGCGCACGCGGTCGTTCACCTTGTGCATCCACAGGAACTGGATGTAATGGCCTGGATACGCTTCGTGCGTCGCGATGCTGGTTATGACGGGATAGCTGAATTGCGCCATGAATTGGTCGATGCGCTGTTTCGGCCAATCCTTCTCCGGCAGCGTGACGTTGAAGTAGGCGGTGGTCGCCTTCGTTTCGTAAGGTCCGGGCGTATCCATCGACGCGAACGTGGTCGCGCGCATGAACGGCGGCGTTTCCTCCACGGTCGGACGCACCGTGGACGGGATGGTAATGATGTGGCGACTGTTGATGAAACCGATCAGCGTGCCGAAGGTCGAGCGAAAGGTATCGAGCAGCTTGTCCGGTCGCGGATGATCGGCGGCGAGCTCGGCCAGCACCTCTCGCGGTGTCTTGTCCGGATCGAGTTCCTTCGCGACCTTGGCGAACTCCGCCTGGTTGGCCTTCATGTTGGCTTCGTCGAGCGCGACCAGCTTGTCCAGCGGAAGATCGACCATCTCGTCGTATTTCAGTTTTTCACCGAACACCTTCGCGCCGATCCGGAAATCGCCATGCGACTTCGGCAGCACGTCGTGTTTCAGCCACACCTGGTAATCACCCAGCGCCTTGATCACGGCACCGTTGGATGCCGCGAATTCCTTCTTCAGCGCGGCGTCACCGACGTCGGTGAAAGCCGAGGGCACGTCATGCCGGAAGAATTCGATCAAGCCCGGCAACTGCTCCAGCGCGATTTCGGTATAGATCCTGGGCGGATTCTGGAGGTTGGTGCGCGCAGCCAGCAATGCCGCCGGCATTTGCTTCTCGCGCGAAATCAGATCGCGCAAACGCGTTTCCGGCGGCGCAAACTTGCGCTCCATCAGCGTGAACGCGCTGGAGGTGATGCCGCTGGAATAGAAGTCCGGGTTCTTTTCCCACGGCCGGATCGCCTGCAAGGTCAGCAGCGAACTGCGGATGTTGTTCAACACCAATTCGCGATCATCGCTGACAAACACGCTCAGCGACGCGGGATCGACGGCGGCAACACGTTCCTCCCAGCCATTCAGCGCCTTCACTTCCGAAGCGATGCCCGCGCGGGAGTAATCCTCGAGCTTGCCGTCGTACTTGTGGACGCCGTAACTGGTTGCCGCCGAAGGATTGGTCGGCAGATAAAACCTATCGAAGTATTGATCAGCCAGCTTCGCGAACGCGTGATCCGCGGCAGCCATATCCGCGGGTACCGCCGCACCAGCCAGCAAGGGCACGAACAACAACGCCCACGCCGCCGCGACTTGCAACCGCTTGCTCAATCCGTGCGCCATGACACCATCTCCCCCGCCGATCACGACGTTTGATAGCCGGGCCGTGCCCGAAGTCCGTCAGGCTAGCAAGTCCCGCACTGCGTTCCCCGTGCCAAAGGTTGGCCGCGCCGATCCGCATGGAAAACGAAAAGGCCCGGTTGCGAACAACCGGGCCTTTCGGGTGCATCGGGAAACGCGAAGATCAGTGACCGTGGCGCGAGTAGTAATGCCCTTGGCCGCCGCCATGGCTACCGTAGCTCCGACCGCCGTGGTATCCGTGCGAACCACCGCGATAGCCGCCGTGGCCGTAATACCCGCGCGAGCCGCCGTGGTAGCCATGTCCGCCTCGTCCGGTGTAGACGACGCCGACATTCACGCTGCCGTAGCTCGGGTAAGCCGGGTAGTTGTAATAGCCACCGTCGTTATACGAATACGCCGGATAACTCGGGTAGCTCTGGTAATAGCCCTGCGGCGGATAGCTCTGCGCCGGGTAGTAATAGCCGCTGTCGTAGTAGCGGTCGTGATGCTCGCTGGCGCTGGCGATGACGCCGCCAATCACCGCGCCTACAATCAGCGCGCCCAGCACTCTGCCGGAATCGTCGCGATGGCCGCGATAGTCGCGCGCCATCGCTGCGGGCGTGGCCAGCACGGCGGCCGCCACCAAGGCGCAGGCAAGCATCAGCTTGTTGCGGATCAAACCGGATTTGCGTTTCATGGCGAACTCCCCTTTCAAGGTGGCGCCAGTATCACATTGCATCGGTAAATCTAAACTGAAGAGTTTTGTTATAGAAACGCTAAGCGTTCAGACACTTGGAAGCGCCAACGCTCGCGTCAGGCACCTTTCGCTGCCGCGCCGCGATCCTTGCGCTTGCGGGATTCCAGCAGGGCTTTCAGGTTCGCAACGGCTTGCTCGTGGCTGATGGCCTTGGGCTTGGGTGCGCGCGGCTTCGGCGGCTTGCGCGTCGGCGCATGCGCGGCCGGCGCCGGCTGACGCGGCAGCTCCACAGTGCCGCCCAGCATCCAGTCGTCATTGAAGCGCGAGCGCGGAATGTAGGAAGGCGGACGGCGCTTGGCGGCGCTGGCGCGTGCAGCGGCCACGGCGCGGGCAGCGGTCTTGACCGAAACGGGCCGCGACGCGGGTTTCGGGGTCGAGGCCGGCTTGTTCGCGGCGCGTGCCGGCTTGGCAGCGGGCTTGTTCGGCGCAGGCGCGGCCTTCAGGACCTTCGTCGGCTTCTTCGCCGGCTTGCTCGCGGATTTCTTCACAGCTTTGGCGGATTTCGATGTCCTGCTGGCCGCCGCCCTGGATTTTGCGGGCGCCTTGCGCGCCGCGGGCTTGGCGGCTTTGCCGGAGGGTTTGCGATTCCGTGATGTTGCCATTGCTGCGTTCCTCTATGTTGTTGCGTTGCAGACTCGGCCTTGCGGGCCAAGCCTTGGCGAGCCGAGCCAGTCGGTAGATTCCTTGGGCGGGCGGCTGTGAACTACAAGCTGCGCCCGTCAACCTGGCGGATGGTCAAGCCGCCGGGTTCGACCCCTTCAAGGCAACGGACGTTCACCGCCGCCACCGGATGCCCTTCATGTTCGCCATCGGCGAATGGCGCCACCCCGCAGACCGGGCAGAAGTGGTGCGCAATCTTGTGCTTGTTGAAACGGTAAGTGCTCATGTCCGCTTCCGGCGTGGACAGCCTCAGCGCATCACGCGGCACGAACCACATCAGGTAACCTTTGGGCCGGCAATGCGAGCAATTGCACTCCATCGCCGTGCCGATTTCGCCATCCACTTCGAAGGCGATCCGGCCGCAATGGCACCCGCCACGCCACGTCGTCATACGCTTGGTCCGAGCGTCAGGCCTGCAACATTATCGCATGAACCGGACTTTCCCGCACGTGTATCCTGTTGATCCCTCTCCTGATGACCGTTGTTGGCAGGCCCTTCATGCAAAGTTTCGACGACGATCAGGGACGCCACTGGCAGGCCGCGCTGCTGGAGGCATCCTTCGGCAACGTGATGCTGATCTTCAGCCGCATCGGCGGCGAGGGCGTGCTGCAGAAAATGCTCGATACCAGCAATTATCGCGAGGCCGAACAATGGCTTGCCGGTTCGGACGGTGCCGAACTACGCGTGCTGCTGTCCGAAGCGGAACCCTGGGGATGAGCCCTCGGCGGGATGCTGGCCCAGCGCGCCGCTTGCCGCGCGATCCTTCGTTGCCCGGGCGCCCCTGAAACCTGCCGGAATCCGCGCTCGCTGGAACGGCCGCGCGCAATGGACTCCCATGAAACAAAAACGCCGGGCGGAATCACCCGCCCGGCGTCATACAGCTCGGCGTTGATTACAGCGCCTGGACTTGTTCGGCCTGCAGGCCTTTCTGGCCCTTGGTCACCACGAAGCTGACCTTCTGGCCTTCCTGCAGCGACTTGAAACCGCTGCCTTCGATCGCGCGAAAATGCACGAACACGTCCTCACCACCTTCCTGGCTGATAAAGCCGAAGCCCTTGGCGTCATTGAACCATTTCACGGTTCCGGTCTTACGATCCGACATGGAATACTCCTTGCAACAATGGAAATGCCGTCGCCACGGTGGCGACAGCTCGAACTGATTTGCAGGGAAGCAAGCGGAACGGAACGATGTGCCGGATCGCGAGATCGAGCGCATCGGGCCACAATTTACCGTGACCCGGCAAACACAGTGCGCGCATTATACACGCAATATATGCAATTTCGCGGAATGGCGAGCGATATTTCCGCCCGGGTTCAATGGGCGCGCAGCGACAGCGCCAGTCCGGCCAGCGAACTCAGGAAAACCAGGCCCAGCAGGATGCGGTAGCCCGGCAGCCAACCGCGCATCGGGCCGCGTGTCCCCAGCAGGAACGCTGCGATGCCGGCCGCGAACAGAGCTGTGCCCGCCATAACCATCGTGAAGGATCCGAGGACCGTGCCCGCGATCACCCCGGCGTTGCCTAGGTTGAAAAACACCCATTCGCCAGCGATCCAGCCGCGTGAGGGCAAGCGCTCCGACAACCACGCCTGACCGGCGCCGAACACGATCTGCGCCACGCCGACGATCAGCACCAGATAGGCCGACGTCCAGACCGGGTGCTCGGCCGGGTGATGCGCGACGGCTGCGGCAACGAGGCCACCCGCGATGATCGCGGCGACACCGAGCGCCACGAACGGCCTCGCCGCCCGCCAGCGCGCAGCCGCGTCGGCAGTCAGCACCGCAGCGCGGCCGTCTCGCGGATGCCGTCGACGACGGCCGGATCGAGCCCGACGTTGTTGCGTTCCAGCACTTGCTCGGCGCGGTAGCTGGATCGCACCAGCGGTCCCGCGACGACTTCCAGGAAGCCCATGCCGAGCGCCAGCTCGCGGTACTGCTGGAACTGCTCGGGCGTGACGAAGCGGGCGACCGGCAAATGGTTCTGGGTCGGCCGCATGTACTGGCCCATCGTCACCACATCCACGTCGGCGGCACGGATATCGACCAGCGCACGCCCGATCTCGTCGCCGGTTTCGCCAAGGCCCAGCATCATGCTGGTCTTGGTGACCGTCTGCGGCGCGTAACCCTTCGCGAACTTCAGGATGTCCAGCGTCTGCCGGTAACCGGCACGCGCGTCGCGCACCGGATGGGTCAGGCGTTCCACCGTTTCGACATTCTGGGCGTAGGTTGCCAGGCCGGCGTCCAGCACGGTCGCCACGTGCTGGTGGCGGCCGGCAAAGTCGGGCGTCAGAGCCTCCACCGCCGTCTCCGGCATGCGGCCGTGGATTGCACGGATGCATGCCGCGTAATGCGCCGCACCGCCATCGGGCAGGTCGTCACGGTCGACCGAAGTCAGCACCACGTACTTCAAATTCATCAGCGCGACCGCGTCGGCGACGCTGGCGGGTTCCAGCGGATCCAGCCAGCCGTGCGGATTGCCGGTGGATACCGAGCAGAACTTGCACGCGCGCGTGCACACCGAGCCCATCAGCATCAGCGTGGCGGTGCCGCGGCCCCAGCATTCGGCGATGTTCGGGCATTTGGATTCGGCGCACACCGTCGACAGCTTGTGCGTGCGCACGATGTCGCGGATTTCCTCGTACTTCGCACCCGCGGGAAGCTTCACCCGCAGCCACGGCGGCTTGCGCGCGGCGTCGGGCACGCGGCTCAGCGCACTCGGGCGGATACCGTCCTTGACTGCACGCGTGCCCTGCGGGCTGGTGAACTTGCTGCCCGGCGCCGGGCGTGCATTGCCGATCGTTTCGCTCATGGAAATTCCGGATCAGGGGATTCGCGGCGCGCGCGCCGCAACTGTCCATTGTAGCGTTCGAGGCCGGATCCGTCCCCGGGAAACACCGCGTACGTCCAATGTTCGCGACCGTTCGAACGAGCCTACGCGTCGTTTACATGCCAAAGGACGGATGCAGCAGTTGCTGCACGAAGACCACGGTGACGCGCGGTTCCATGATCACCGTGAACAGCACGCCATACGCCGCGCCCCACGAGTGCGCGCTGTGGTTGACGTAGCCGCCGCCGCGGTGATCCATGTAGATCGAGTACCCGAGGAACGCCACCGCATACAGGATCGCCGGCACCGGAATCACGAACACGATGATCATCGACCACGGCGACAACAGGATGAAGGAAAACAGCACCGCCGACACCGCGCCGGAAGCACCGAGGCTGTAGTAGTTGGCATTGTTCCGGTTCTTGATGTACGTCGGCAGGATCGATACCAGCAGGCCGCCGAGGTAGAACCAGAGCAATCCGAAGGACCCCATGTAGCGCGCGAAAAACCCTTCCAGCGCGCGTCCGAAGAAAAACAGCGTGATCATGTTGAACAACAGGTGCTGGAAGTCCGCGTGCACCAGCCCGTAGCTCAGCAGTCGCCAGTATTCGTGTTTCTTCTGGACCGCGGGCGGCCACAGCAACAACCGCTGCATCAACTTTTGATCCTTGAACGCCATCCACGAAACGAGGCAAGTAACGGCGAGGATCGCGATGGTCAGCAGCATGTCGTTCGTTTCCTTCCAAGGGTGAAGTTGTTTCACAAATGAATCCCTGCAACGCAGGTGTAACTTTCGTCACATTTGGTGCTAGGCTGAGCGGACGGACCGGGGGGGCCATCGACCACATCGGAGGGCGGCACCATGCACGCATTGTCGAATACCGGCTCACCCAACAAGGCGCTGATATTAACCGCAGCCCTGCTGGCCATCATGGGAACGGCCACCGCCATGGCCTCGGAGTCCATCGTCGGCCCACCGATCGCCATCGGTGAAACGGGCGCCGCCGTTGCCGACCCGCTGGTGCCCGTGCCCGCGGAAACACCCTGCGTGGTCACGCTCTACACGTCGGATTCGCCCACCGGCACGTTCGACGATTACGCCGCCCATCCCTTCAACTATGCGCCGCCAGCCGGCTGCAGCGGACCGTGGAACAAAGTGGTGTTCAAGGCCAACTTCAATGTCACCACCGGCCGCCAGTTCGACCGTACCGCGAGCGTGTGGATCGGCGGCGTGAACATGTATTTCGGCACGACCCAGGAACCCTCGGCCTCGCGCAGCCCGAGCTGGCACGTGGAGCGCGACGTCACCGATCTGTCTTCGCTGCTGACGAGCGCGCATCCCGGCAATGCCGTGGTCTACAACATTTACGACAGCACCTACAACGGTTCGATCACCGGCAGCGCAGAGCTCGACTTCTACCCCGCAACGCCGGAATTTCCGGCACCGCGGGTGCCCGACCAGGTGCTGTCGCTCGGCAGCGATCCGGCCGGCAATACGGTTTCCATTTACACCGATCAGACGCCGATGTCGCAGACCTTCACGCTGCCGACCAACACCGAACGCGCCTACCTCGACGTCACCGCCGAACCGCAGTCCGGCGACGAATTCTGGTACAGCTGCGGGCCCGATTCGATCATTTTCGCCACTGGCTGCGGCGGCACCGGTTTCCGCGAAGCCGAAATCGCCATCGACGGCAAGCCGGCCGGATTCGTGCCGATCTCGAGCTGGATATACACCGGCGGCATCGATCCCTATCTGTGGCGACCGATCCCCGGAGTGCAGACACTCGAGTTCGAACCATACCGCGTCGACATCACGCCGTTCGCGGCGCTGCTGGACAACGGCCAACCGCACACGATTTCGGTCAGCGTGGTGACCGGTGATCCGACCTTCCAGAACAACAGCCAGCGCTTCGACACCGCCGCGACCCTGCTGCTGTATCAGGATCCCGGCAGCACGCAGATCACCGGCGGCCTGATCGGTGCAGTGGGCGACAGCGGCGTACACCCGGACAGCACGCTTTCCAGCAACGGCGACGTGTACGACATGAACGTCACCTCGAGCCACAGGTTCAACGCGCGCGGCTATGTCAATTCCTCGCACGGGAAGGTGACCACCGTCGTGGCCGAAAGCTCGAGTTTCGGCAACCACGACGTGACCACCAACGGCGACACGCTGTACGAGCAGAACATCGCGCTGCAGACCAGCGCAACGTCGACCAGCACGACCATCGCCCCGTCCGGTACCCGCACTGCCACCCGCAACTGGTCGTTCCCGCTGCAGCTCGACTACAAGTTCGCGGTCAACCCGGATGGTTCCTCCTATCAAACCACCACCGTCGCCCAGGACTACTCGCTGCAGGACGGCGAAGCCGGTCCGGGCGGCCACTACGCCTCCAGCCGCAAGCAGACGGACAACGCGGCCGACACCCTCAACTTCGACGCGACCGGCGCCTTCACCGGACCGACGGGACAGCAGGCGTCGCAGGGCTACACGTTCACCGACTCGCGCGGCGCGTGCTACAGCCGCACGGTGAGCGCCGTCGCGGGCGCGGTCACGCAGGTGACGGACGGCGTCGCGTGCCAGGCGCAAGGCGGTTCGCGCGTGCACTGATGCACGCTTGAACGCGTGGCGGTCGCCGCACGCGCGGTGACCGTCGCGCCGCCCAAGGTAGTATGCTGGGGAGCGTACCGCTTTTCTTGATTCCGGCTACCTGATGGCGCCCGCAAACTGCGAGGGCGCCCCACCCCACCGCGCGAGGATCGTCCATGTCACCGTTCCGCCGAGTCCATTTCATTGCCACCGCTTTCGTGATCGGCGCCGCTGGTGCCTGCATGGCCCCCACCGCGATCGCCAGCTCGCCGGTCAACGTGACCTTCCAGCCCGACACCCATTGGGTGCAGGAAGTGGACACGCTCGACCGCTACGACTACTACAACGATTATTCGGTTGCCATCGAGCCCGGCAAGATCCTGCAGATCAACCTGATCACGCGCGACCCGAACATCTTTTTCAAGATCAAGGACGAAACCAGCGACAAGCAACTGGTCGACACCTACCAGAGCGGTGCGACGACCTGGTCGGCGCCCGCCGGGGCGGCAGCAGCGACGTATACGATCCATGTCTACGTCCAGCCCGAAGCGTTGCAGCGCAACGAAAAACCGAAGTACGCATTGCAGATCGGCCAATACGGCCAATCGGACATGCAAGTCGAAGCCACCCCGGTGACCTTCGCAGCCAACAATCCGTGGGCGCAGGAAGTGGGCACGCTGGACGCGCAAGGTTCGGCGCGTGATTACACGGTCGCGATGACGGCGGGCCAGACGCTCGCGGTGAACCTGATCACCCAGAACGCAAACGTGCACTTCAAGGTTGAAGCAAACGGCCAGAAGCTGGTCGACAGCACGGATACCCACGCCACCACATGGTCCGCCCCGGTCACTGCAGCGGGCACTTACACCGTCAACGTGTACGCCGATCCGTCCGCACTGCCGCCCGGCACCAAGGCGGGTTATGCGTTGCAGATCGGGCATTACGCGCAGAACGAGACACAGGCCGCGCCTGCGGGAACGGCGGCGGCGCCGGCTTCGACAGGGGCTCCGGCAGCTCCGGCAACTCCAGCCGCTCCGGCAACTCCGGCGACAGCGGGCACGAGCGGCAACTGACGCACCGCACAACGCATCGCATCACACTCCGGCGCGCGACCGTGCCTTTCAGCACAGTCGCGTGCGTCTGGGCATCGCTAAGCTCCCCGGCTTTCCATGGGGAACCCGCCGATGCACAAGCCTTTCCTCGCGACGGCATTCGCCGCCGCCATCGTGATCGCGTGCGGCTTGGCGCCGATGGCCCACGCCGAAAAGTCGGCAGCAAAAGCCGACAGCACATCCGATTTCCAGCTCCCGCCCCTGCCGGCCGCCGCGCACGCCAAACAATCCATCGTCGTCGACGGCCACACGTTGAACTACGAAGTGACGGTCGGCTGGCTGCCGGTGCGCGACGACAAGGGCAAGACCACCGCACAGGTCGTGTACACCGCCTACACGGTGCCCGGCAGGAATCGGCCGGTGACGTTCGCGTTCAATGGCGGTCCGGGTGCGGCCTCGGTGTTCCTCAACATGGGTGCCATCGGACCCAGGATCGTCAAGTTCGGAGTGGATGGCGACACGCCGTCCGAGCCGGCGACGCTGCACGACAACCCGAGCACTTGGCTGCCCTTCACCGATCTGGTCTTCATCGACCCGGTCGGCACCGGCTACAGCCGTTCGCTGGTTGACGACAAGCAATCGACCAAGGATTTCTATTCCACCGACGCCGACATCGCGTACCTTTCGCGGATTGTCTACGACTGGCTGGTGAAGAACGGCCGGATGGAATCGCCGAAGTACATCACCGGCGAAAGCTACGGCGGCTTCCGCGGTCCGCGCATCACCTACTACCTGCAGACGCGACTCGGGGTCGCGATGAACGGCATGGTTCTGCTGTCGCCGTATCTCGACCCGCTGGCGTGGAGCGACGAGTTCACCTCGCCGATGGCATGGATGACCACCCTGCCCTCGATCGCCGCCGCGCACCTGGAACGCGAAGGCAAGCTCACCGCTGCGGCCATGGCGCCGATCATTGCGTACACGCGCGGCGAATACGCCGAGGCGCTGATGAAGGGACGCAGCGATCCTGCCGCCTACGATGCGATGATCAGGAAGGTCACCGAGCTCACCGGCCTCGATCCGACCTTCGTGAAGAACTCCGGCGGACGCCTTGAAACGCAGGCCTATCTGCGCGAGGTCTATCGCTCGGAAGGCAAGCTCGGCAGCCGCTACGACTCCAACTTCACCGCGTGGGATCCGTTCCCGTACGCCCCGCACCAACGCAGCGGCGATCCGATCCTGAACGGCATCATCGCGCCGACCACCACCGCAATGGTGCATTTCGTGACCCAAACCGTCGGCTGGAAATACGACGGCCGCTACAACACGCTGAGCTATGACGTCGGCCGCCTGTGGCACGACGACGATGACGCGAACGATGGTTCGGTGAAACAACTGCGCGAAGCCGTTGCGACCGACCCCAACCTGCGCGTGCTGATCGCGCACGGCTGGGATGACCTGTCATGCCCGTTCATGGTGTCCGTGTTGGCGGTGGACCAGATGCCGGCGATGGGCGATCCCACGCGCGTGCAGGTGAAGGAATATCCCGGCGGCCACATGTTCTACGCGCGCCCTGCGAGTGACGCGCTGTTCGTGAAGGACGTGCGGGCACTCTTCGACAAGAGCTGAGTGTCGGCCATGAACCGGATACGATGCATCCACGTGTCATTCCCGCGTATCGCGCTCGCCGCGATGCTGCTGGGCGCGATGTCGATCGGCGGTGCATGGGCGGCGGATGCCCCACCCGCGCACTATCGCGTGATCGGCTACGCGACGGGATGGGATCCGGTGCAGGACAAGGATCTGCACAAGATCGACACGCTGATCTTCGCCTTCGCGAAAGTGGACTCAGGTCGCGTCGTGTTGACCGAAAAGGCCGCGCGCAGGCTGAAGCCGGTCGTTGCCCTCAAGGCGCGCAATCCGAAGTTGAAAGTGGACATCTCCGTCGGCGGCTGGGCGGCCGGCGGATTTTCGGAAGCGGCGAGCACGGCCGCCGGCCGCAAGGCGTTCGCCGACAGCGCCGCGCAGATGCTCGTCGCCCGGGAGGCCGACGGCCTTAACATCGACTGGGAATATCCGGGCCACAACGAATCCGGCATCGCGTCCAGTCCGAACGACCGAGGCAACTTCACGTTGCTGCTGAAGGCGGTGCGCGCAAGCCTCGATGCCATCGGCGCCGAACACCACCGCCATTACACGTTGAGCATCGCGGTCGCCGACGGAGCGTTCGTCAGCGGCGTCGATCTTGCGGCGGTGGATCGCTACGTCGACTGGTTCAACATGATGACGTACGACTTCTGCAACTCGATGACGCCGGACACCTGCAACCATACCGGTCTGCATGCCGCGAAACTCGCACCCGCCGATGCGCGCACGACCGGACGAGCGGTGCGGCAGTTCCTGGCAGCCGGCGTGCCCGCCGGCAAGCTTGTAATCGGCGCGGCGTTCTACGCGCGTGTATTCGGTGGCGTCGATCCGGCGCATGACGGTTTGTACCAGCCATACAAGAAGTTCGTCGGTGAAATCCCCTGGCCGAAACTGAAGTCGGATTTCATCGGCAAGCAGGGCTATGTGCGCCATTGGGATGCGCAAGCCGACGCGCCGTGGCTGTGGAACGCCGGCACGCACACGTTCATCACCTATGACGATCCCGAATCGATCGCCGCCAAGGCGGCCTTCGTGAAAGCCCACCACCTTGGCGGCATCATGTACTGGGAGCAGACCCTCGATCCCGATGACGAACTGCTGGATGCGATTTTGCGCGGGCTGAAATAGCTCCGCTTCCACATTTCGTGCCGCACCCGCGAGCGGAAGGGTCAACTCAGCGTTTGGCGATCCGGCGAGTCCGCGGATCAACGTCGCGCTGGATGATCTGATACAAGGCGTCGGTGAAGCGCACCGCGTCGCGCACGGCCAGATGCGACCACTCCGGCAGCCAGAAACGCTCCAGCTCTGGATGGTCCTGGAAATGCACGCCCGGCGCGCCGGTCTTCGCCAGCAGCACGTCCCAGGTCTTCGCGCGCGGAAACAGTTCGTCCTCGAACGCCAGATAGCCGCCCGCGCTGGGCGTGCGCACGAAGATCACCTGCACGTTGCGCCGGCGCAATTTCGCGACGGCGATCGAGGCGCGCCTGATCTGCTCGTCCGTGGTCTTTTGCAAGGCTTGCGCCGGCATGTCGCGCAGGAGCGTGAAGTGCTGTGCCCAGATGCTCTGGGCCAGCGCGGCGTAGGCCGGGTCTTTTTCAAGCTTGTCCCAGATGTGGCTGGCGCGATCCTCGTCCACCACCACCATCAGCTTGCGGACCGGTTTGGCGGCGCGCATGCCGGGGCGCGCCGGCCACCAGTCCTGCCGCTCGAGCACTGTGGGCAACGCGTAATCTGGATCGTCGAAGGCCAGGAACGGCTCGACGAAATGCATCGACAGCCATTGGCCCACGCGTTGCGAAGGCGACTGCTTGCGGGTGTACTTCAACACGCCGCCGCGGAAGGCAAAACCGCTGAAGAACAGGTCCGGCGCCACCCCGACCAGCAGGCGGCCATTCCTGAAATTCGGATCATCGGCCAGATCCTCCAGCGCGAACATCGGCGAGGTGCCTTCCATCGCGAGCTGGATCGGACGCTTGCCGGAGAGCTTCTGCCACACCGGCAGTTGCAGGTCGAACAGCATTCGCGACGAACCGATCAGCACGATCGCGCCACTGCCTTCGCCGTGGTCGATGCGGCGGCGCTGGGTGGCCCAAAGCGCATCGGTATTGGCGATGCTGGGCTCGACGCCGAACGCGCGCCAATGCCATTCCCACGCGCCCAACATCAGCAACGTCATGATCAGCGCGGCCAGCATGATAGCGCCCCACCGACGATCGGGAACGTCGCGCTCCGGCACCGGTTGCGCGATGCCGGGGCGGTCGGCAGCCGTCAGCCGCAGGTCGGGCCGCAGCGCGATGCGCGCCTCGGCGCTCGCCGAGCGCTCGACGACCAGATCAGAATTGGCTGGTTCAAAACTGGAAGTAGATAAAGGCATTGCCGTTGCCTTGTGTCGCAATGATCGCGAACGCCATGATTGCCCAAGTACACGACAGCACCGCCGCCGGCGCGCGCGCCAGCACCGATTCGAGCGTGCGGTTGCGCATCAGCCAGTGCGTGGCCACCAGTCCGGTGATGATCGCGGCAACCACCACCAGCGATTCGGTGGTGAGCAGCGGCACCGTCTTCGCATTGCCGCCGAACATGCCGCACAACACCGTCCATGCGCGCGAGAAGCTTTTGGCGCGGAAGAACACCCAGGTGATATTCACCAGCGCGTAGGTGATCAGCCCGAACGCCAGCAACGCCCAGACGTTCGGCCGGAATCCTGCGAAGCGCTTGCGCAACCAGCGTTCGACGGAAAGGTAGATGCCGTGCAATCCGCCCCAGACGACGAAGGTCCAGCTCGCGCCATGCCACAAGCCGCCGAGCAACATCGTGCCCATCAGCGCCGCGTAGGTTCGACGCCGACCATGGCGGTTGCCACCCAGGGGGATGTAAAGGTAGTCGCGCAGCCACGACGACAGCGTGATGTGCCAGCGCCGCCAGAAATCAGAGAACCCGATCGCCGCATACGGAAAGCGGAAGTTGTCCGGCATCGCGAAGCCCAGGCACATCGCCACGCCGATCGCGATCGTGGAATAACCCGCGAAGTCGCAGAAGATCTGCCCGCTGAACGCCAGCGTGCCCATCCATGCATCCAGCGCTCCGGGAATCTTGTCCGTGTCGTACACCACTTCCGCCGCGTGCGCGAGAAAGCCGTCGGCAAGCACGACCTTGTTGAACATGCCGATGGTCATCAGCGCCAGGCCGAAGAACAGTTGCTGGCGGTTCGCCCGGCGCGGCTGCTCGAACTGCGGCACCAGTTCGGTCGGCCGCATGATCGGCCCGGCCACGAGATGCGGAAAGAACGTCACGAACAACGCGTAGTCGAGGAAATTGCGCGCCGGCAACGCGCGGCGCAGATACACATCCAATGTGTAAGACATGGTCGCGAACGTGTAGAACGAAATGCCCACCGGCAACACGATGTCCGGCGCAGGCGCGTGGTACGTCACGCCGACCGAAGCCAGCAGCGCGGTGAAGTTCGCCAGCAGGAAACCGCCGTACTTGAAGTAACCGAGCATGCCGAGATTGGCGATTACCGACAGCAACATCCAGGCGCGCCGTGCCACTGGCCGCTGCGCCTTGACCAACCCTTGCGCGGCGTACCAGTCCACCACCGTCGAGATCCACAGCAGGACCACGAACGGCGGATTCCACGCGGAATAAAAAATGTAACTCGCGACCAGCAGGTTGCCCTTTCTGATCTTCCACGCGAGCGGCAGCGAGTGGACCGCCAGCACGATCGCGAAGAACGCGATGAACGTCAGCGAGTTGAAGACCACGACCGGGCTCCCGCCTCTGGCGAGCCATTCGCCCGGGGCGGCGGGAGTATGTCAGAACCGGGGCGGCGCGCCAGTGCCGGGCCAACCGGGCCCTCCGCGCTTCGGAACCTGCGTGCGCGCAACCCTGTCGCGCGCACGCAAAGCCATCAAGCGATCACTTCGCCGGCTTGCGGCACCGATGGATGAACTGGCCGGTATGGCCGCGAATCGACGGGTCGGACACCTTGATGTTCAGTGGATTCTTGGGGTTCATCAGCGCATAGCTGGAACCGTCGGGGAAGCAGGTGTTGCGGCCACGTGAACCCGCTACCGTGGCACGATGCTCGGTGTCCAGCGTCCTCCGTGCGACGAAGGCGTCATCCGCGGCCACCCATGCGTCGCCATGGCGCGACGCGCGTATCCGGGGCGCGCGCTGGCGGCCAGCGTGCTCGGGTCCAGCATTGCCTTCATCGACGGTTCGGTGGTCAACGTCGCCCTGCCCACGCTGCAGCGCGAGATGGCCGCCGGACTGGCCGCGATGCAATGGGTGGTCAATGCCTACCTCTTGATGCTCGGCGCGCTGGTGCTGGTGGGCGGCGTACTCGGCGACCGCCTCGGCCAGCGCACGGTATTCACGTGGGGCATCGCGCTGTTTACGCTGGCTTCGATCGCCTGCGGTCTGGCGCCGGACGCCGGTGTACTGATCGCGGCGCGGGCGATGCAAGGCATCGGCGCAGCGCTGCTGGTGCCGAGCAGCCTGGCCATCATCGCCGCCGTGTACCCGGAAGCGGAGCGCGGCAAGGCGATCGGCATCTGGGCCGCGGCGGGTGCGATCACCGCCGCGATCGGCCCGGTGCTGGGTGGCTGGCTGGTCGATGCCGTGTCGTGGCGCGCCATCTTTTTCATCAATGTACCGCTGGCGATCGCCGCATTGTGGCTGGCGCACAGTGCCGTGCCGAACCAGCGCAACGGGGACGCCGAAGGCCTCGATTGGCCGGGTGCGGTGCTGGCCATCGTCGGTCTGGCCCTGCTGACCTGGGCGCTGATCGCATGGCCCGACCGCGCTTCGGACGCCATCATGATCGACGTCGCGCTGGTGCTCGGCGTCCTCGCGCTGGCCGCCTTCGTGATGGTCGAGGCGCGCAGTCGCGCACCGATGGTGCCACTCGGGCTGTTCCGTTCCCGCGACTTTTTCGGCGCCAACCTGGTGACGTTGCTGCTGTACTTTGCATTGGGCGGTGCGCTGTTCTTCCTGCCGTTCAACCTGATTCGCGCACACGGTTATTCGGCGACGGCGGCCGGCGCCAGCCTGTTGCCGTTTTCGATCCTGATGGGCGCCCTGTCTCCGAGTGCGGGCGCGTTGGCGACGCGCTTCGGGGCGCGCCTGGTATTGACCGTGGGTCCGGCGCTGGCTGCGCTCGGCTTGGCGCTATTGGCCGCCGGCGCTGCCACTGCGGATTACTGGCGCGGCACTTTTCCGGCCATCACCGTGCTCGGCTTGGGCATGACCATCGCCGTGGCGCCGCTGACCTCGACCGTGATGGGTGCCGTGCCCACCGCCCAGGCCGGCGTCGCGTCGGGGATCAACAACGCTGTCGCGCGCATGGCAAGTCTGTTGGCTGTAGCGGTGCTGGGTTTGCTGTTCCGCGCCCCGCCCGAAGCGTCGACGCCGGCCGGAACGATCGCCGGCTTCCGCGCCGTCGCCGCAGGCGCCGCACTCTGCGCGCTCGCCGCGGCAGTATGTGCGCTCGCGATCATCCGTCCGCCGCCGCACGCAAAACCGGACACGCTGCGAGGGAACCAACGACCGGAGCAGGAACTGTAAGCGCGCACGGAAACGCCCGGCCGGCCGCAACGGGCGCGGGCGACGCCGCACCCGCGCCGTCGTGCACGTCGCGCTTATTGCGCCGGCTTGCGGAACTTGTAGATGAACTGACTGGTATGGCCGCGGATCGACTTGTCGAACACCTTGATGTTCAGCGGATCCTTCGGGTTGACCAGCGCGTCGCTGGAACCGTCGAACACGAAGCCGGCCGATTCGACTTCCTGCTTCACCACTTCCGGATCGATCCGGTGGAGTGTGTTGGTATCGCTGATGCCGGAACCCGCGGGCGCGATGTGGTCGATCACGATGAACACGCCACCGGGTTTCAGCGCATCGAACACCTGCTTGTCGAATTTCTTCATGTCCACCGGCCCCATGAACGGGTCGTGGTAGTCGTGGTAATTCTGCGAGGTAAACACGATGTCCACCTTCTGCGGCACGCTCAGCATCGCCGCCGGTTGCTTCAGCAGGCTGACATTGGTGTAAGTGGATTTCGCCAGCCCCTGCCATTTGGTGAAACTCTTGGCCGAGTACTTCGCCATTTCATCCGGCCACACGGTATAGA
>Ga0207707_10001460_pt1 | contig 21839 bp, 17 predicted proteins | sample KBSC83BmetaG_FD_184336 | JGI IMG/M metagenome (GOLD analysis project Ga0207707, IMG submission 184336) | Corn rhizosphere microbial communities from Kellogg Biological Station, Michigan, USA - KBS C8-3B metaG (SPAdes) (version 2) | ecosystem: Host-associated > Plants > Roots > Rhizosphere ...
CCGGCGCGCGATCCTCGGCCTCGGCTATCTACCGCAAGAGACGTCGATCTTCCGCGGGATGACGGTCGAGGAGAATATCGTCGCGGTGCTCGAGGTCACCCAGCCCGACGCCGCCGCCCGCCGCGATCGGCTCGAGCAGCTGCTCGGCGAGTTCGGGCTGACGGCGCTGCGCGATTCGCCGGCCATGGCCCTTTCCGGAGGCGAGCGGCGCCGCTGCGAGATCGCCCGCGCGCTCGCCGCTCAGCCGACGATCATGCTGCTTGACGAGCCCTTCGCCGGCATCGACCCGATCTCGATCGCAGACATCCGCGAGCTGGTGCGCGAGCTGAAGAGCCGCGATATCGGCGTCCTCATCACCGACCATAACGTCCGCGAGACGCTCGACATCGTCGACCGCGCCTGCATCATCTACGACGGACAGGTCCTGTTCGCTGGTACTCCCGAAGCGTTGGTCGCCGACCAGGAGGTCCGGCGCCTGTACCTCGGCGAGAGCTTCGCGCTGTAACGAGGTCCAGCGATGGGCCTGGGCCCCTCCCTAAGCATCCGCCAATCGCAGCAGCTGGTCCTGACGCCCCAGCTTCGGCAGGCGATCCAGCTGCTCCAGCTGAGCAACCTCGAGCTGGACGCCTATCTCGCCGAGGAAGTATCGAAAAATCCGTTGCTCGAAGCGTCGCCGGAGGAGCCCGATGAGCAGCCGAGCGGCGACTTCACCGCAGACGATTCCGACGAGGCGCCGGACGATCCGGGCGCCGACGATCTCATCAGCGGCCAGGCGGACGACGACCGGCCGCTCGATGTCGACTGGCAGTCCGAAGCGCTCGAGACCGACAGCTATTCCGACGTCGTGACGTCGGGCGGCGGCGAGGAGGCGTTCGACTTCGACCGGCTCCAATATGCCGCGGCGTCCCTGTCGGAGCATCTCCTCGACCAGCTCCACGGCCAGTCTGGCGATGTCGGCGATCTCGCGCGGATCATCGCGGAGACGCTGGACGAAACCGGCTATCTTGCAGTTCCGCTCGACCAGATCGCACAGCTCACGGGAGCGCCGGTGGAACTCGTGGAGCAGGCCCTCGGGATCGTGCAGGGCCTTGACCCGCCCGGCGTCGGCGCCCGCTCGCTGGCCGAATGCCTCGCGCTGCAGGCGAAGGCCGCGGACCGCTATGATCCGGCGATGGCGCGGCTGATCGACAATCTTGACCTGCTGTCCAAGGGACGCACCAACGACCTCAAGCGCATTTGCGGCGTCGACGACGAGGATCTCGCCGACATGATCCGCGAGTTGAGGGCTTATGACCCGAAGCCCGGCTGCCGCTTCTCCGGAGCGGCGGCTCAGGATGTCACGCCCGACGTGTTCGTCCGCCGGACCCGCGCCGGCTTTGGGGTCGAGCTCAATTCCGCGACCCTGCCGAGGCTGCTCGTCAACCGCCGCTATTATCAGGAGCTCAAGTCCGGGCCGCAGGACAAAAGCTCGCGAGCGTGGCTGAGCGAATGCCTGCAGAGCGCCAATTGGCTCATGAAGGCGCTCGACCAGCGGGCGCGGACGATCGTCAAGGTCGTCTCGGAGATCGTGAAGCGCCAGCACGGCTTCTTCGAGCGCGGCGTGTCGGCGATGAAGCCGATGACCCTGCGCGAGGTCGCCGAGGCGATCGGGATGCACGAATCGACGGTAAGCCGGGTCACTTCGAACAAATATCTGCTGTGCGACCGCGGACTGTTCGAGCTCAAATATTTTTTCGGCTCGGGGGTGCAATCCGCGGAGGGCGACGGAGCGGCCGCCGAGGCTGTGAAGGCCGCCATCAAGCAGCTGATCGACGCCGAGACGGACATCCTCAGCGATGACGCGATCGCCGGACTACTCAAGGAAAAGGGATTCGACGTGGCGCGGCGTACCGTGGTGAAATATCGCGAGTCGATGGGGATCGGCTCGTCGATCCAGCGCCGGCGCCTGCGGAAGATCGGCGGTTAAACCTCTCCCGTCGGGAGAGGGACGACTCGTGCGGAGCACGAGCGGGGTGAGGCCGGCCACCCTCGCCCTTCCGCAGCTGAAGCTGCTCCCTTCCTCTCCCGACGAGAGAGGGATTTTAGGCGGTCACCCGCGCCCAGATGGGCAGATGGTCCGAAGCCCGCCGGGCCGCGGGGCTCATGTGCACGCCGGCTGCCTCGACGTTGAGGTCGCGGTGGACGATGATCCGGTCGAGCTGCGCCACCGGGTGGCGTGCGTGGAAGCTGGGGCCGGTGGGCGCCACGAGGAACTCGGGCTGCAAGTCGTTGAGGCACCCCGCGGCCGTGCGCCATTCGTTGGTGTCGCCCATCAACACCGTCGGCATCTTCTGCGGCCGACGCGCGATCGCATCGAGAATCGAGCGCATTTGCCGCCGCCGCCACAGGCCGGAAAGGTCGAGATGCATCCCGATGACCCGCAGCGGCCGGTCGCCGATCAGAAGCTCGGCCATGACCGCGCCGCGCGGCTCGAGCGTCGGAAGGTCGAGCGCGGCGCAGTCGAGCACGCCGATGTGGCGCTTCACCAGGATCGCATTGCCATGCCAGCCGATGTTGCGCGTGTTGACGTTGAGGAGCCGGTCGGTGTGCTTGCGCGCTTTCTCGAACGCGCGCTTGTGCCTCACTCCGAGGTGCACCGGCTCGTAGAGGCCGTGGCTGTCGATCAATTCGTGCGGCACGGTCGACCCGCGCCCGCCGATCCGCCGGTCGGCCTCCTGCAGCGCGACCACGTCGGCATCGATCTCCTGAAGCACGCGAAGGATTCGATGCGGATCGCGCCGGCCGTCGAGCCCGACGGCCTTGTGCATGTTGTAACTCGCAAAGGTGATGCAGGGCCCGCTGCTCATCCCTGCGCCAATAGCTGTCGCTGCTGAATGGTTCCTAGACGTCGAGATTGGCGACGCTGAGCGCGTTGTCCTGGATGAACTCGCGGCGGGGCTCGACGACGTCGCCCATCAGGCGGGTGAAGATCTCGTCGGCGACATCCGCCTGCGCGACTTCGACCCTCAGGAGCGACCTGTTCGTCGGGTCCAGCGTGGTCTCCCACAATTGCTCGGCGTTCATTTCGCCCAGGCCCTTGTAGCGCTGGATCGACAGGCCCTTGCGGCCCGCGGCCAGCACCGCGTCGAGAAGCTCGGACGGACGAGTGACCGGTACGGGCTTGCCCTTGGTGTCGGCGGTGGCCTCTTCAGCCGCATCTTCGCCCTCGCCGGGTCCGACGGCCGGCTCCTGCTCCACCGCGGCGCCCTTCTTGAGCGTGCGCAGGGTCGAGGGCCTGGCATAGGCGGCGACCTGCTCACGAGCGAGCGCGTCGAGCTTGCGGGCTTCGGCAGAAACCAGGAAGCTCGCTTCGATGATGTGCGCGTCGGTCACGCCGCGCCATAGCCGCCTCAGCAGGTATCCGCCTTCAGCGGCGACCTCGCCCGACCAGCTTGCCTCCAGATCGCCGCGGGCGAGCCAAGCCGCGACTTCGGCAATCGCCTTGGTCCTGCCGCCCGCGTTGAGGTCGGGCTTGAGTGCTCCGTTGATTGCAAGCGCTTCGATCAGCGCCGGGTCGTATTTGCGCGGCGCATAGCGCATCAGGGTCCGCATCCGACGTGCGTGATCGACCAGCTGCTTGAGATCGGCGCCTGACCGCGGCCCTTCCGCCGTTTCGAGGAGCAAGCCGTCCAGCCCCGATTCTTCGAGATAGTCGTCGAGCGCGGCATCGTCCTTGAGATAGACTTCGGAGCGGCCGCGGCTGACCTTGTAGAGCGGCGGCTGGGCGATGAAGAGATGCCCGTTTTCAATCAGCTGCGGCATCTGCCGGTAGAAGAAGGTCAGCAGCAGGGTCCGGATGTGCGCGCCGTCGACGTCCGCGTCCGTCATGATGATGATCTTGTGGTAGCGCAGCTTTTCGACATCGAACTCTTCCGCGCCGATCGACGTGCCGAGCGCCTGGATCAGCGTCCCGATCTCCTTCGATCCCAGCATCCGGTCGAAGCGCGCGCGCTCGACGTTGAGGATCTTGCCCTTCAGCGGGAGAATGGCCTGGTTCTGCCGGTTGCGGCCCTGCTTGGCCGAGCCGCCGGCGCTGTCGCCCTCGACCAGGAACAGCTCGCTGAGCGCCGGATCGCGCTCCTGGCAGTCGGCGAGCTTGCCCGGCAGCGACGCGATTCCCATGACCGACTTGCGGCTGGCTTCGCGAGCCTTGCGCGCAGCTTCGCGGGCAGCCGCGGCGTCGATCACCTTCTGGATGATCGAGCGCGCATCGCCCGGATGCTCCTCGAGCCACTCGCTCATCTTGTCGCTCATCAGGCTTTCGAGCGGCTGGCGCACTTCGGAACTGACCAGCTTGTCCTTGGTCTGGCTGCTGAACTTCGGGTCGGGAAGCTTCACCGAGACGATGGCGGTAAGCCCTTCGCGCATGTCCTCGCCGGTCAGCGTGACCTTCTCGCGCTTCAGCATGCCCGACTTTTCAGCGTAATTGTTGATCGTCCGCGTCAATGCCGCACGGAACGCGGCCATATGCGTCCCGCCGTCGCGCTGCGGAATGTTGTTGGTGAACGGCAGGACGTTCTCATAATAGCTGTCGTTCCATTCGAGCGCGACATCGATGCCGATGCCGTCGCGCACGGCCGAGATGGCAATCGGCTCGGGGAACAGCGGCGTCTTCGCACGATCCAGATACTTCACGAAAGCCGCGATGCCGCCCTCGTAATAGAGCTCATGCTCGACGCTTTCCTCATGGCGGGCATCGGCGAGGATCAGCCGCACGCCCGAATTGAGGAACGCGAGCTCGCGGTAACGATGCTCGAGCCGTTCGAAATCGAATTCCGTGATCTTGAACGTCTCGGGGCTCGGCAGGAAAGTGACTCGAGTACCCTTCTTGCCGTCGGGCGCCGGGCCGACGAGCCTCAGCGGCGCTTCCGCATCGCCGTGGCGGAACCGCATGAAATGCTCCTCGCCGTCGCGCCAGATGGTGAGCTCGAGCCATTCCGACAGGGCGTTGACGACGCTGACTCCGACGCCGTGCAGCCCGCCGGAGACCTTGTAGGCATTGTCGTCGTTGGTGTTGTCGAACTTACCGCCGGCATGGAGTTGGGTCATGATGACCTCGGCCGCGGAGACGCCCTCCTCGGCATGGATGCCGGTCGGAATGCCACGGCCATTGTCCTCGACCGTCACCGAGCCGTCGGGGTTCAGCTGGATCAGAATCCGGTCGCAATGACCGGCCAGCGCCTCGTCGATCGCATTGTCGCTGACCTCGAACACCATGTGGTGGAGGCCCGAGCCGTCATCGGTATCGCCGATGTACATTCCGGGCCGCTTGCGCACCGCATCGAGTCCCTTGAGGACCTTGATGCTCTCGGCGCCGTAGGAATTGCCGTTGCTGCCGTTTTCGGGGGTAGTTGCCATAGTCGGGATATAGGGATTTTCAGCAGGAAGTCACGCGCGCGCGCACGTACGCGCGCGTGAGTCGGTACGGCGGAAGTTGACAAACTGGACACTGCCAAACCCGCGCGAAACGCAGCGACCCTGCGCGTGTACGTGCGCGGGCTGCCGGCGCAGGCGGAAGGAGGCGATCTCGCATCGGCGAGACCATGCGCCTCCGTTCCGCCTGTAGGACAGCGAAAAGTCGCTAGCCGCGCGCCTCGCGGTTGCCGCCACCGAAACGGCGGCGTCCACGGAACTTGGGCTTGCCCTGACCGCCTTCGGGACGGTGCGCGGGATGACCGCCGGTGCGCTGCGGATGGCGCTGCTGGGCCGAATTGCGGTTATCCCCGCCCTCGCCGTGGAGGACCGGTTGCCGATCGCTCCGCTGCGAATTGCGAGCATCGGGGGAATTGCGGCTCTGCCCGACTTCGGGCCGATAGACCGAAGAGCCGTCACGCTGCGGCTGGCGCTGCAGGCTCGAATTCCGGTTTTGCCTCCGCTGGCCGTCGTGGCGGCGGTCGGCCTTCGTCGCGGACCGCTCGGGACGCTGCGGAGCCGCGCGCGGAGCGGGCTTCAGGCGCTTGAGCGCTTCGGCGGCGGCGGCAAATCCCTCCGGCAGGGGCGCAGCCGCGATCTTCTGCCGCGTCGTCCGCTCGATGTCGCGAAGGTTGCCGCGCTCGTCCGGAGCGCAGAACGCGACTGCAATTCCGGTCGCCCCGGCGCGCGCGGTGCGGCCGATGCGGTGGACGTACTGCTCGGGAACGTCGGGCAGGTCGAAGTTGACGACATGGCTGACGCCCGGGATGTCGATCCCGCGCGCCGCGATGTCGGTCGCGATCAGGACCTTGGTATGGCCGGACTTGAATGCCGCCAGCGCGCGCTCGCGCTGGGCCTGACTCTTGTTACCGTGGATCGCGGCGCCGGCGATTCCGGCGGCTTCGAGCTGGCGGACGATCTTGTCGGCGCCGTGCTTGGTGCGGCTGAACACCAGCGCCCGCTCGACGCCATCCCTTTGCAGGAAGAGCGTCAGAAGCGCGGTCTTCTCGGCCTGGTTGACCATCGTGACGCTCTGTTCGACCCGCTCGACCGTGGTCGCCGCGGGCGCGACGGACACTTCCGCGGGGTTGGTGAGATACTTGTCCGCAAGTTCCTTGATCGCCCTCGGCATGGTCGCCGAGAAGAACAGGGTCTGCCGCTTGGGCGGGACCAGCGCCACGATCCGCTTCAGCGCGTGGATGAAGCCGAGATCGAGCATCTGGTCGGCCTCGTCGAGGACGAGGATTTCGAGCTCGCGGAGGCTCAGCGCGCGCTGGTCGATGAGGTCGAGCAGGCGGCCGGGAGTGGCGACGAGCACGTCGAGGCCGCGCGCGACGGTGCGGACGCTCTTGGAGTTCGGAACGCCGCCGAAGATCACGCCGACCGACAGGCGCATGAACTTGCCGTATGCCTCGGCGCTGGCGGCGATCTGCGAGGCGAGCTCGCGGGTCGGGGCAAGCACCAGCATCCGAACCTGGCCTGGCTTGAGATAGGCGCGGTCGGCGGCGAGCCGGTCGAGCGAGGGCAGCATGAACGCGGCCGTCTTGCCGGTGCCGGTCTGGGCGATGCCGAGGAGATCGCGGCCGGTCAGGACCGTCGGGATCGCCTTGAGCTGGATGGGCGTGGCCTGGGCGTAATTTTTCGCCGCAAGCGCGTCGAGCAGGGGCTTCGAGAGCCCGAGATTATGAAAAGACATGAAGAGTCCAATATGAAAAGGGCCGCGCAGAACCGCGCGGTCCGAGGGGGTCAAAAGCGCGCCCCGCGTGAATTGGAGAGCAAATCGGTCGAGGCGCGGGCCGGGTCCCCGGATTTGCCGGGACCGTTCACGCCGCTTTGGAAAAGCGCCTCGTGTTGCAGTGCAATATAGAGACTTCCCTAAGAAAGTCCACCTCGGCGTCAGGCGGGGGCGATTTGCCCCGGCTGGACGTGGAAGCGGGAGGCATCGCCGATCCCTTCGAACAGGGCGGCTTCGGTCGCGGTCATCCACACCTGCCCGCGTCCTTCGAGGCGCGCGAAGAGCGCCGAACGGCGCTTCGGATCGAGGTGCGCCGCGACTTCGTCGAGGAGGAGCAGCGGCGGCTCACCCCTGCGGTCGGCGACAAGCTCGGCATGGGCGAGCACGAGGCCGAGCAAGAGGGCCTTCTGCTCCCCCGTGGAGGAGCTCGCGGCCGGCATTTGCTTGACCCGGTGAAGGACGGCGAGATCCTGGCGGTGCGGACCGTCGACGGTGCGGCCAGCCGCGGAATCTCGCTGGCGGTTCGCGCTCAGCGATTGTCCGAGATCGCCCCCGGACCAGCCTTCGAGCGCGATCGCGGCGCTTGCGAACTCGTCGGCCGGAGCGTGGGCCAGCCGCTCGTCCAGCGCAGCGACGGCCCGGGCGCGGGCCTCCGCGATCGCGTCGCCATGCTCGGCCATCGCCGCTTCGAGCGAGGCGAGCCATGCCTCGTCCCATCGATCGTCCGCGAGAAGCTTGTTTCGCGCGCGCATCGCGGCCTCGTAGCGCGACGCGTGGTGTGCGTGTGCCGGTTCCAGCGCGAGCACGAGGCGGTCGAGGAAGCGCCGCCGCTCGCCCGCGCTGCCGGTGAAGAGGCGATCCATCGACGGCGTCAGCCACAGGACGGACAGCCACTCGGACAGGTTGTTCACCGACGCGGGGGCGCCGTTGATCCGGACCTGCCGGCGCTCCGGCGCCGCGGCGAGCGTGCCGGTGCCGATCTGAATAGCCCCCTCCCGCTCGCGGGAGCGGGTTGGGGGTGGGCCTGTTTTACGCGCTGCAAGCTCCGACAGGCCCACCCCTTCGTCGCTTCGCTCCTCTTCCCCTCCCGCAAGCGGTAGGGGCGAAAGTTGCGCCGCCACCGCCCATGCGCCGGTGCCGCCATTCCGGGCCATGTCCGACAGCGTTGCTCCGCGCAGCCCCCGCCCCGGCGCCAGCATCGACACCGCCTCCAGCAGGTTCGTCTTCCCCGCGCCGTTCTCGCCGAACAGCAGCACGAAACCCGGCCCCGCAACGAGCGAAGCCGAAGCGTAGGAGCGGAAGTCGGTCAGGGTCAGGCGGCTGACAGGCACGCACCCGTAATTGTGAGCGGCGCGGCAGCTAAGCAAGAAAAGGATGTCTACTTCTTGGTAGGAGCCTACACCCGCATCGGCATGAGTACGTACAGCGCGTTCGACTTGTCGTTCTCGCGCAGGAGCGTCGGCGCGGCGGCGTCGGCGAGGTGGACCTCGACCGTGTCGCCGTCGATCTCGCCGAGGATGTCGAGCAGATATTTGGCGTTGAACCCGATTTCGAGCCCGTCCGAGCCATAATCGGCCGGCACTTCCTCGGTTGCGACTCCGTTTTCGGGGGAGGTCACCGAAAGCGTGACCTTGTCCCGATCGACCGCCATCTTCACCGCGCGGGTCTTCTCGCTGGCGATCGTGGATACTCGGTCGACGCCTTGCGCGAAGCTCTTGGGATCGAGCTTCAAGAGCTTGTCGTTCGCGGTCGGGATGACCCGGTTGTAGTCGGGGAAGGTGCCGTCGATCAGCTTGCTCGTGAGGATGGCGCTTCCCAGGCCGAAGCGGATCTTGGTCGGGGAAAGCGAAATCTCGACCGTGCCCTCGAGCTCCTCGAGCAGCCGGTAGAGTTCGTTCACGGCTTTGCGCGGGACGATCACGTCGGGCATGCCCTCCGCTCCGTCCGGGCGGCCGATCGTGACCCGGGCGAGGCGGTGGCCGTCGGTCGCGGCGGCGCGCATCTGCTCGTCGACGACGTGGAAAAAGATGCCCATCAGATAATAGCGGGTTTCCTCGCTCGAGATGGCGAAGCGGGTCTTCTCGATGATTTCGCGAAGCGTCGCGGCGGGAAGCTCGAACCGGGTCGGCAGGTCGCCTTCCGCGATCACCGGGAAATCGTCGCGCGGCAGAGTCGAAAGGTTGAAGCGCGAGCGGCCGGCGATGACCTGCATCTTGCCTTCGGCCGCCGAGAGCTCGACCTGGCTGCCCTCCGGCAGCTTGCGGACGATGTCGAAGAAGGTGTGGGCCGAAACCGTGGTCGCGCCTGCCTGGCTGACGTTGGCGGGCACGCTCTCGTCGACCTGGAGGTCGAGGTCGGTCGCCATCAGCCGGAGCGATCCGTCCTCGCGCGCTTCCATCAGCACGTTGGACAGGATGGGGATGGTGTTGCGGCGCTCCACGACCGATTGGACGTGGCCGAGGCTCTTCAGGAGTACCGCCCGTTCAATCGTCGCTTTCATCGCCTTCAAAGCCCCTCAACCGCGCACCAGACGGAACGGTTATAGCGAGCCGTTCGGCGCGCGGAAGTGGGGAGTTGCGACTTGAGTCGGGCTGATTAGCCGCCGGCCTTCTCGCCGACCGCCGGAGCGTTCGCCGCCGGCTGCTTGGCGGGCATCAGCACCGCGCTCACCTGATGGACCACGCCGTTGCTGAACTGCTGGTCACCGCCGGAGATGGTCGCCTTGTGGCCGGCGGCGTCGGTGATCACGACATTGCCGCCTTCCTTGGTGGCGGTCAGCGTCCCTCCGCCCATGGTCGCGAGCGGCGCCTTGCCCTTGCCCGCCTCGATCGCCTTGTCGATGTCGGCGACGAGCACCGTGCCCGGAAGGATCATGTTGGTGATGATCCCGGTCAGCTGCGCGCGGTTGCCGGGGCTGGTGTCGAAGCTGCCTTCGGGCGCCGCGGCGATCGCCTCGTCGGTCGGGACGAACACTGTGTAGGGGCCGGGACCTGCGAGCGTCTGATCGAGCCCCGCGGCCTTGGCGGCGGCCATGAACTTGCCGTTTGCCGGAAGACTGGCGGCGATGGTCTTGTCGCCCGCCGCCTTTTCGGCCTGCGGGGACTGGACGTTGGCCGGGCTGTTACCCGCTTCATTGCCGGTCTTGCTGTTGCAGGCGCCGAGCGAAAGCAGCGCCGTCGCTGCAACTGTGAGCGCGAGAGCATGAGACTTCATGCGCTTGGCCTCCTCTTTTTTTGTTTTGAAGACGAAATGGCCCGGCGTGGGTTGAGTTCCATCGCCGGGCCATCCGTCTGTTGTTGTCGATACGCTTTACTGCTGCCGTTAGCTCAGAAGCGACGCGACGATCGCCGTGACCAGAAGGGACGACGGGTCGACCTGGTAGATATAGCCGTTGTTGTAGCGGTACCAGGCGTTCGGCGTGTCGTAGTAGGTCGCACGATAGGCCATGGGCACGTTGTACATGTTGTAGCCGGTCGGAAGCGGCTGGCCGATCGAGAAGCCTGGCGACATCAACGCCGCGACCGACGTGATCAGGCTCGAGCCCCGATCATATTGGTAGATCGCGCCCGGCGCATACCAATAGGAATAATCCGAGGTCGGATAGTACATGCCGCGATACTGCATCGGCAGGTTGTAATAGCTGTATGCCGAAGGCAGCATCTGCCCGACGCCATAGCCGCCGGCGTAGGTCGGGATCACGTTCACGACCATGCCGGTCACGCAATCCACCTGATAGACCGTGCCATAGGCGTAGCGGTTACAGATATTGTCATAGCCGCCACCGTAGCCGTAACCACCGCCGTAGCCGTAGTCGTAGCTGGCCGGGTAGAAGCTGTTGAGCCCGTAGTAGGAGGGCACATAGCTGCTCATGTAGGTCTGCGGCAGGTAGGTGCCCGGCAGGAAGCCGCCCGCGAGGAGCGGGATCAGCGCGCTGATCAGGCTGCTCGACCGGTCGACCTGATAGAGATAGCCGCCGCCGTACTGATAGTAATAGTTCGGCGTCGACGGATAGAGGTAGCTGACCGAACGCGGAAGCGCGCTCAGCGTCACATAATTGTCGACGGTCCTGATCGGCTCACCGACGAACCGGACGGCCCGTGCCGGCGCAATGAAGCGCGTGCGAGGGGTCAGGTCGAGGGCGCGCGCGAAGCGGCTGGTGCGGAACACGTCGGCATTGCCAATCCGGTCAGCGCGTAGAGCGTGCCGCTCGGCAAGCAGATTGCGAGTCGCCATCTGGCGGTCGCCGCGCATCTGCTGCCGCTGGGCCTGCAGCTGCTGCTGGCCGCGCTGACGGTCCATTTGAAGCTGCTGACGGTTCGCCATGCGGTTGTCGACGCGGTTGACGCGGCGATCGGCCATGCGGGCCTGACGTTCGACACGCTGCGGCCGGGCTTGCTGACGCTCCACCCGCGCTTGGCGCTCAACGCGCTGCGGCCGGGCCTGCTGACGCTCCACCCGCGCCTGGCGCTCGACGCGCTGCGGCCGCGCCTGCTGACGCTCCACCCGCGCCTGACGCTCGGCGCGCTGCGGCCGCGCCTGGCGACGCTCCGAACGCTGGGCGAATTGCTGGCGCTGAACGCGCGGAGCGCGCTGCACCCGCTGCTGGCTGCGCTGCGCCCGCTGGACGCGCTGGTCCCCGCCGTGACGATCGACCTGCGCGGACTGCCTATCCTTGCCGCCACCATTGTGCGGCCCCGCATTCGCCGGGGCCGCGATCGCCAGCGCGGCGACGCCGGCTGCGAGAAAAACCCTGGTCATAAATTGTCTCCTTCGAACGGCATCAACGGCCCGTTCGCAGCACCGTTCCAACGTCTAAACGGATGGAACTTGCAGGTTACCGCACTGGCGTGAACCTGAAATGTCTTGTCTGTTCAGGCAGTTAGTGATTCTCGTCCCTGACCCACGACGTCCTCAGGGACCGGACTGCTAAAAGCATCAAGAGGGCTGCGAGGAAGTAGAAGCCGAGGCAGGCGACCGCGGCGTTGCGCAACGCATCGGCGCCATAGCTGGTCTTGAGGGCGTCCGACAGCCGGCCCATCAGCCAAGGCCCGACGCCCAGGCCGATGAGGTTGTTAATCAGCAAAAAGCTGGCTGAGGCGGTCGATCGCATGCGCCGCGGAACGAGATGCTGGACCGCGGCGATCACCGGCCCAAGCCACAGGATATTCACCGCATTGCCGATGAGCAGGAGGGGCCACGCGATCCACAGGCTCGGTGCGAACAGGCCGAAGCCCCATGTCGGCACCGAGACGATCCATGCGATCGCCGGAAGCTTCGCGTACCAGCCGCGGTCGCTCCCTCCGAGGCGGTCGGCGAGCCAACCGCCGGCGAATACGCCCGCACACCCGCCGATCAAGAGCAGCGACGCCAGGAAGTTTCCGGTCGAGACGAGGTCCAGGCCGAAGCTCAGCATCATCACCTTGGGAGTCCACAGCGCCAGCCCGTAGCCGCACAGCGAGCTCGCCGACGAAGCGAAGGCAAGCAGCCAGAAGGCGGGTTTGCGGGCGAGAATCGGAAAGACGGCGCCGAGCGGCGCCTGGCTCGACTCCGGCTCGGCCCTGGGCAGGTCACGCACGACCGAGCGCAGGACCGGCGCCAGCGCCACGCCGGCGAGCCCCATGATCACGAAGGCCGCGCGCCAGCCGAACCAGTCCGCGAGCCGCGCTCCGATGAAGGCTCCCGCTCCGAGCCCGAGCGGAATGCCGAGCGAGAAGATGGCGAGCGCCCGGGCACGGCGCTCCGCCGGAAAATAGTCGGCGATCAGCGCATAGGAGGGAGCCACTCCGCCGGCTTCGCCGATGCCGACTCCGAGGCGTGCGAGGAACAACGACCAATAGCCGACCGCCGCCCCGCAAAGTGCCGTGAAGGCGCTCCACACCGCGAGCGACCCCGCGACGACCGCGCTTCGGCTTGTCCGGTCGGCAAGATAGGCCAGCGGGATTCCGAGGCCTGCATAGAGCAAGGCGAAGGCCGTCCCCCCGATCGCGCCGAACTCTGCATCGGTGAGGTGGAGGTCCGCCTGGATCGACGGCCCGAGGATGCCGAGAATCTGCCGGTCGAGGAAGTTCAGGATGTAGGCGATGAGCAGGACCGCGAGGACCAGCGATGCGCTCCGCTGCGGCGCGGCCGCTTTCGTCACGACAATCCCCGCAGCATTTGGACAAGCCGTTCGACGTCATCCTCGTCCTGATAGATTCCGAACCCGATCCTGAGCACGTCCCCACGCACGTCGGTGATGCTATTCCGCGCCTTGAGCTCTGCATGCCAGCGCTGCGCGTTCGGCGAGCGAAAAGCGAGGAAGCGGGCGTGCGGCGATCCGTCGAGAGGGTTGAGCAGCTCGGCGGCGGCGAGCGCCGTGCCCTCAAGCGCGCCGAGGAGTTGCTCTTGCAGGGCAGTCACAATGGCCGACGTGCGCGCCGTGGTGAGGCCGTTTTCCAACAGCGTCCGCTGGATCGCGTTGAAGCGGTAGAGAGCCGATGGATCGAACGTCGCGCCCATGAAACGGCTGGCATCGGGCGCATAGCCGACGCTTCCGGGCGGAAGGCTCAAATCCTCGAACTCTGCGTACCAGCCGGTGACCGGCGGCCGCGGTCCGAAACCGCGAGGTGCGTGCAGGAAGGCACAGCCTTCGCCGGCCATGGCATATTTGTACCCGCCCCCGAGATAGAAAGCTCGCAGCGCCGCTTCGGCGCCGAATGGCTGCTCGATCGCCATGAACGCGTGATAGCCGTCGATGAGGATCCACGGCCCTTCCGGACTCGCGAGCGCGGCGAGCTGGTCCACGCGATCGAAGAGGCGCCCGCTTCCGAACAGCACCTGGCTGACGAAGACGAGGTCGTGGTCCCCGCTTTCCGCAGCCGCGAGAAACCGCTCGGAGAAGCTGTCGAACGGTTCCGAGGCGATCCGCGTCACGTCGATCCATCCCGCTTCCTCCCAGCGCGCGAACTGGCGGCGGGCGCTGTGGAATTCGGCGTCGCTGGTCAGGACCCGAAGCGGGCCGTCACCGCGCGCGGGCGCCGCCGTTACGAGCCGGATCAGGAAATCGTGCGTGTTCGACGCGAAGACGATTGCCGATGGATCGTCGCTGCCGAGCTCGGCGGCGACGTGGCCCTGCGCTTCGGGCCAAACCTCGTTCATCACCTTGTCCCACTTGCGGTCGGCGAGGCGCGCGGCGTCATTCCATGCCGCGACCTGGCCGGCGAAGCTCGCATCGGGCCAGAGATGGTGGCTGTGCGCGGCGAAGTGCAGCCGTCCGGGATCGGCCGAGAGGCTTCGCGAGAAGAGAGGCTTGAAGCTCACCGGGGCTTGAGGCTCAAAGATCGGTCCTCAGCGACCACAGCTCCGGGAACACGCGCTTGTCGAGGGTCGAGCGCAGGTAAGGCGCGCCGGCCGAGCCGCCGGTGCCGCGCTTGTTGCCGATGATCCGCTCGACCGTCAGCACATGCTTGTGCCGCCAGCTCGCGAGCGCGTCGTCAATGTCGACCAGCTTCTCGGCCAGCTCGTAAAGCTCGAACCAGCGCTCGGCATCGCGGTAGACCTGGAGCCAGGCGGCGGCGAGCGCCTCGGCGGAGCCGTCTCCGACGTCGAACCCGGCGCGCTCCAGCGCGGCGACCGCCGCCTCGCGCAGGCTCGGCTCGTCGAGCGCCGCCTGCAGCCGCGCGTGGTCCGCCGATCCTTCGGGATATTGCTCGAGGAAGGCGGCATTCTTGAGCCCGAGCCGAAACTCGATTTCGCGGAACTGGACCGACTGGAAGCCGGAACTGGTGCCGAGGACATCCCGGAACTTGAGGTAATCGACCGGGGTCAGCGTCGACAGCACGTCCCACGACAGGGTCATGACCGCCTGGATCCGGCTGATCCGCGCCATGGCCTTATAGGCCTCGGCGAAGCGGTCCTCGCCGACGAGCGCCACCGCGAGCCGAAGCTCGTGGAGCAGCTCCTTCATCCACAGCTCCTTGGTCTGGTGGATGACGATGAACAGCATCTCGTCGTGGAGTTCCGACAGCGGCTGCTGCGCCGAGAGGAGCTGGTCGAGCTTCAGGTAATCGGCATAAGTGATGCCGGCGGGCGTCGCGGTCATGCGCCTCGGCTTAGGCGAAACTGCGGAGGTTCGGAAGCGCAGCCCTAGTAGGGTTGCTTGCTTCCGCCCGGAAGGCCGCTGCTTCCAACCGAGCCGATATTGCCGAACAGCTCCTCGAAGAAGCTCTTGCTGCGGCCCAGCGTGGGCGTGTGCCGGCCCGACGGGTCGACTCCCAAGATCAGCTCCTTGCCGGTGCGCTGGACCGAGGCGACGTTGCCGGCCTGGTCGAACCGGACGAGCATCACCAGCTGCCGGGTCACGCGCGGGTTGCGGAAGGCGAGCCGGTTGGTGTCGCGGGAGATGTAATACCAGTCGTTCGGAGTGAACTCACCCTGGAGCGTCGGAGTTCCGAGCAGCTTTGTGACCGACGCCTTGTTGTCGACGCCGGGCTGGATCGAGCTTGCGAGCTGCGGATCGATGACCGCGCCCTTGTGCGCGCGGTTGGTCGCGCAGCCGGAGGCGAGCAATGCCGCAAGTGCGATTCCCGAGACCCTGATCAAGCCGAGCTTCATGCGTAACAGATTCCTTCCCTCGGGCGCTTCCGGGCGCCGGATGCGCCGCTTCGCCTTGCGCGGCGGCGCGCGGCCCTCAATATGGCCGCCGCGCCAAAGCGCAAGACCGCCGCTCGCCGCGCCACATGCCCAAGGGACGCTATGCTCGACTTCCTGTTCCGGAGATTAACGGCCGAGCCGAGGCGCGGAGCGGAGCTGTTCGAGGCGCTGACCGGCCTCGCCCGCGAGCCGCACTGGTATGTCGAAGGGCAGGTGCCCGACACGCTCGATGGCCGCTTCGCGGTGCTTGCGACCGTGACGGCGCTGGCGGTGGTGCGGCTGGAAAGACTGGACGAGGCCGGCAACGCTCTTTCGGTCGCGCTGACCGAGCGGTTCATCGAAGTGATGGAATCGGAGCATCGCGAGCTCGGGATGGGCGATCCGACCCTGGGGCGGACCGTGCGCAAACTCGTCGGCTCGCTCTCGCGGCGAACGGACCTGTGGCGTGCGGCGGCGAACGGCGACGCGGACTGGGCCGCGACGGCGCGCGACAGCCTGTACAAGAACGCGGTCTCGCCTGACGCGCTCGCCCATAGTGCGGGTGCGCTGGAGCGGATCTGGTCGAACCTGCAGACCGCCGGCTTCGGGCAGATTGCCGACGGGGACTTGGGATGAACGACCGCTTCGCGCATCATTTGCGGCTCGACCAGATCCGGGATGGCGAGCGGCTCGATCTCGTCGCGGACGAGGCCGAGCGGGGCGCGGTCGCCGACCGGCTCGGCCTTGGCGCGATCGACCGGCTCGAGGCGCACGTCACGCTCTCGCGGACCGGCAAGCTGGTTCGCGCCGAGGGGCGTCTGGCGGCAACGCTCGAGCAGAGCTGCGTCGTCACCGGCGAACCGGTCGCGGCGCACGTCGACGAGCCGTTCGCGCTGCTGTTCATGCCGGAGCCGGAGACCCCGGGGCCGGACGACGAGATCGAGCTTGGCCAGGAGGATTGCGACGTGGTCTTCCATGACGGCGCCGTGATCGACCTCGGGAGTGCGATCGCCGACACGCTCGCGCTCAACATCGATCCCTATCCGAGAAGCGCAAGTGCCGACGCCGCGCTCAGGGAAGCGGGCGTATTGACCGAAGAGCAAGCCAGCCCGTTCGCCGCGCTTGCCGCGTTGAGGGGTGGCAAGGGCGGCGATTGATTGTGTCCCTGCGGAGGCAGGGACCCAGCCTCAACAAGAGAATCTGGGCTCCTGCCTTCGCGGGAGCACAGGCCTTAGAACGGAACGTCGTCGTCGAGGTCGGTGTCGAACGCCGCCGGCTGCGGGCGGGACTGGGTGCGGGTCGCGCCGCCGCTTGCGAAATCGTCGCCGCCAGCGAAATCCTCGTTGAACGAGCTGCGCGAGGCTCCGCCGCCCTCGCGGCTGTCGAGCAGCGTCAGCGCGCCCCTGAAGCGCTGAAGGACGACCTCCGCGATCTTCTGCTTCTGCCCGTTGGAATCGTCATATTCGCGATATTGCATCGCGCCTTCGATGTAGCATTTCGAGCCCTTGCGCAGGAATCGCTGCGCGACGTCGCCGAGCTTCTCGTCGTAGATGACGACATTGTGCCATTCGGTCCGCTCCTGCCGGTCGCCGTCGCGGGTCCAGGTTTCGGACGTGGCGAGGCTGAACTTCACCACCTTGCCGCCATTGGAGAAGCTGCGCGATTCGGGGTCGCGGCCGAGGTTGCCGATCAGAATCACCTTGTTGACGCTGCCCGCCATCACAACTCTCCTGTCTTTGAAGAGTCGCTATAAACCGAGCGTCACCGCCGTCCAGTGGCCGCACGCCCGCGCGATGCCGTATCGGCTAGGCGGCCGGCACCTTCCGCCGGTTCCAGGTGAAGCCGACGATGAGCGCAATCAGGATGGCGACCTGCGCCGCGATCACCTGGCTCGTCGGGAATATGCCGAGCACCGAAATGCGGGGGACGTTGCTGAGGGGCGCCACTCCGACCAGGCCCGCCTCTTGCAGCGCGGCAACGCCCTTTCCGGCGAGAACGACGGCGAGAATCGCAATCAGGACCGAGCTGTAGGTGAAGAACTTGCCGACCGGCAGCTTCTGGCTGAAGCGGAGCATGGCGAAGGCGACCACGGCAAGAGCGGCTGCGCCCGCCAACGCACCGGCGACCACGGCCCCGGTGCTGCCTTCGGCCGAGAGCGCGGCATAGAACAGGATCGTCTCGAAGAGCTCGCGGTACACGGCGATGAAGGCGAGGGAGAACAGGAACCACGCGGATCCCTTCGAAAGCGCGCGGTCCATCCGCTGCTTGATATAGCGCTGCCACTCGTCCGCCTGGCCTTTGCCGTGCATCCAGATGCCGACGAACAGCAGGACGAGAGCGGCGAGGATGGAGCCGAATCCCTCCGTCAGCTCCCGGGTCGCTCCGCTGATGCTGATGAGCGTCGTCGCCGCCAGCCAGGTCGCCGCCCCCGCGAGCAGCGCGGCGAGCCATCCATAATGAACGTGGCGCACCATGTCCGGCCGCCCGCCCTTCTTGAGGAAGGCGAGCATGCCGACGACGATGAGGAGCGCCTCGAGGCCTTCGCGCAGGAGGATTGTGGCTGCGCCGAGAAATGTGGACAGCGGATTGTCCTGCTGTGGGGAGAGGGCTCCTTCGACGCGCGTGAGCAGTCCGTCGAGCTTTTGAACGCGGCCCTCTACCTGGGCGGGGCTTTCGCGCTTGCCGATTGCCGCCCGCAGCTCGCCCATCGCGGTTTCGACCTCGGCGAGCAGCGATGCGTCGCGGGCCGAAAGCGCGCCCTCGACGGGTTCGAAGCCGTCGAGATAGGCGGAAAGCGCGAGGGACTTGGCCTTGTCGGCATCGCCGGCCTTGTACGCCGCGAGGCTCTCCTGGAGCCGGGTCCGGACCAAGGCGAGAGGCGAAGCCGAGGACGCGACTGCCGCCGGGTTCGAGCGGAGATAGGCGATTACCGCCGCCGCGCGGCCGGGTCCAATTCGTTGTGCGAATTGCGATTCGGTAAGGGAGCTAAGCGCCGTCAAATCGGGGATCGACTTTCGCAGCGCCGCGTCCGACTCCCAGATCCTCTTCCCCTCGGAACGGAGCGAAGCCGGATAAGCGAACCGGCTCACATAATAGGCCAGATCCCAGCGGTCCTGCGCTGGCAAGCTCGAAAAGCTCGCCATCGCCGTGCCTTCCAGACCCTGCGTAATCACCTGATAGAGGGCGAACGGGCTCCGCTGATCGGCGCGCGTGCGCTCGACGAAGGCGATGGGAGGCGGATCGAGCTTGGCCGCGGCGGCAGTCCTGGCGTCGCCCTTCTCTCCATGGCAACTCGCGCAAGTCTGATTGAACAGCATCCCGCCGCGGGCGAGGTCCGGCACCTTCGAAGGGCTGAGGGTCACCGGATAGGCTTTGAGCAGGCCGTTTCCGAGATCCTCCGCACTGGCCCGGATCGTCTCCGGAGATTGCTTGGAATCGACGGCCGCAACGAACGCGTCGGCCTTGGACAGCAGCTGCGCCTTCGCCGGGTTTGGCGGGAGCGCGGCAATGCGTTGCCGCACCGACCCCGCGAACTCGCGCATCTCGGCATATTCCGACTGGCTCACGATTTTGCCGTTCGAGACTGCGCCCGAGTAATCGACCGACATATAGTCGAGCAATTGCCACGCCGTCTGGACGTCCGACTGCTGTGCGAAAGCGGGCGCCGCGCTCAAACCGGCCGCGCCGACGAACGCAGCCAGGACAACGACGAGACGGGCCAATCTGTGCATCCTCGATCGCTATCTAAGATGCGACTGATTATCAATAGCCGTAAGGGGACAGCGCCTCAGCGCGCGACGTTGGTCGACGGAGCGCTCTCGTCCATCAGCTTGCGGGTCAGGTAAACCATTTCGAGGGCGCTGGTATGCGCGACCTGCTTGAGGTTCGCGCCCGCCGCATGGCCGCCCTCGGTGTTCTCGTAATAAAAGAAGGGGAGGCCATATTCCTCCATCCGCGCCGCGAACTTGCGTGCGTGCTGCGGGCCGACGCGATCGTCCTTGGTCGTGGTGAAGATGAAGGGCTCGGGATATTTCCCGTCCCGCTTCAGGTTCTGGTAGGGCGAGGTCTTCTCCCAGAATGCGCGGATCGCGGGATCGTCGATGCTTCCATATTCGCCTTCCCACGAAGCACCGGCGGCGATCTTCGAGATGCGGATCATGTCAAGCAACGGGACTTCGATCAGCGCCGCATTCCACAGTTCGGGATGCTGGATGAATTCGACGCCCGCCAGCAGGCCGCCATTGGAGCCGCCTTCGATCCCGAGCCTGCGCGGGCTGGTCACCTTGGCCGCGATCAGGTCCTTCGCGACCGCGGCGAAATCATCATAGATGAGCTGCCGCTTCGCCCCGAGGCCCGCCTCGTGCCACTTGGGCCCGAACTCACCGCCGCCGCGGATGTTAGCGAGGACATAGACCCCGCCTTTCTCGAGCCACAGCTTGCCGCGGGTCGCCGAATAGGTCGGCGTCTGCGCGCTCGCGAACCCGCCATAGGCATAGATCAGCGTCGGATTCTCGCCGTTAAGCGCCATGTCGGCCTTGTGGACGATGAAATAGGGGATCTTCGTGCCGTCGGTGGAGGTCGCCTCGCGCTGCTCGACGGCGAGGCCCGCCGCGTCGAACTTCGCCGGCTGCGCCATGATCTCGTGCGCCGAGCCTTTGGCGGCATCGGCAAGATAGAGCGAGGGCGGGGTCAGGAAGTTGGTGACCCCGATCAGCGCCTGGTTGTCGGTGGCGCTGGTGCTTGCGACGAACACGGTGGAATTATCCGGGAGCTCCATCGCCTTGCGGTTCCACTTGCCGTTGGCGGCAGGCGTGAACAGCAGGGTGCGGCCCCGGACATTGTCGAGCGTCGAAACCAGCAGCACGCCCTTTGACGAGCTGACGCCCTGAAGGGCCTCGCGCGGCCCGGGCGCGTAGATGAGCGTCGGCTTGGGACGCGCCGGATCGGTCTTCAATTGCGCGAGGTCCAGCGACACCAGCGACCCGGCGTCAAAATGCGCGTCGCTGCCCGCCGGCGACCAGTCCTCGTCGAGCTGCGCGATCACTCGGCCGTCGACCATGTCGACCAGGCTGTTCTTTTCCGGCATCGCGACAAGCTTCGCGCCCTTCGGCGTCAGAACGTAGGTCTCCGCCTTGAACGTATCGAGCGGGCGGACGATCACCTGGAGCGTCCGGTTCTGGCCGTCGCGCAGAACGTAGGGCGTCACCCCATAGCCGCCGTCGTCGGCCTTGCCTCGGAAGACCTCCACCGCCGCCGACAGCGGCTGGCCGCGCTTAAGGCGCTTGACGATATAGGGGTAACCGGTGCGGCCGAGCTCGCCCTTGTTCCACTCGCGGCTGACCAGGAGCGTGTTCTCGTCGACCCAGTCGACCCTTTGCTTGCCCTTTGGAAGCATGAACCCGCCGGGCACGAACTTGCCGGTCGAAAGGTCGAACTCGCGGACGGTGACGGCATCCTCGCCGCCGTCGGAAAGGCTGATCAGGCAGCGTCGTTCGGCGGGCCGCGCACAATTGCTGCCCTTGTAGACCCAGTTCGCCTTCTCGGCCTTGGCGAGCGCGTCGACGTCGAGAACCGTGGTCCACTTGGGCTGGCCCGATTCGTAGGAGGCGCGCGTCGTCTTGCGCAGGATCCCGCGGACATGGTCGGCGTCCTGCCAGAAATTGTAGATCTGGCCCGCGCGGAAGGTGCCGTAGGGGATCCGGTCGGTCGCTTGGGCGATCGCCAGCGCCTCGTCGTAAAATTGCCGGTAGCGGGGGTCGGCCTCGAGCACCGCCTGCGACTTGGCGTTGTGAGCGTTGACCCAGTCCATCGCTTTCTGGCCGGACACATCCTCCAGCCAGATATACGGATCGTCGGCCGAAGCCGCCTGCTGCGCACTCGCCGAAGCGGCGCCCACACTCATCAGAAGCAAAGCCAGAAACGCTGCACGCATGGTCCCATCCCCGCAAACAATCGGGTCAGCTTCGGGCGCATGCGGGAGATGTCAAGCGGAGGTCAGCGAGGCGGGTAGCGCAATCGACCAAGGAAGCGCGAAAGGCTGAGG
>Ga0207707_10001461_pt1 | contig 21837 bp, 19 predicted proteins | sample KBSC83BmetaG_FD_184336 | JGI IMG/M metagenome (GOLD analysis project Ga0207707, IMG submission 184336) | Corn rhizosphere microbial communities from Kellogg Biological Station, Michigan, USA - KBS C8-3B metaG (SPAdes) (version 2) | ecosystem: Host-associated > Plants > Roots > Rhizosphere ...
ACGATCCGCGTCCATACTTCCCTTCGCAATTGCGAATGGGCGGAGAGAAGCATTGACCTCGATCAATTGCGATATGGGCGAGGCCTACGGGCTCTATCGCATGGGCGATGATGAGGGATTGATGCCACTCATTACGATCGCCAACGTGGCTTGCGGCTTCCATGCCTCGGACTTCAACCATATGCACGAGACGGTCCGCCTCGCCAAACGCCTCGGCGTCGCGGTCGGCGCGCATCCCTCCTTGCCCGACCTCCAGGGTTTTGGCCGTCGCGAGATGGCGATCTCCCGCGAGGAGCTCGCAAATTGCATCATCTATCAGGTCGGCGCGCTCAAGGGCTTCCTCGAGGCCGAGGGCGTGAAACTCAACCATATCAAGCCGCATGGCTCGCTCTACGCGATGGCCGCCAGACAGCCAGAGACCGCCCATGCGATCTGCGATGCGGCCGACGTCTTCAAAGTGGCGCTGCTCGGCATGATCGGCACGCTGCACGAGCGGATCTACCCCGAGCGCGGCCACGAGTTCATCTCGGAATTCTACGCCGATCTGGATTATTCCGATGACGGCGCGCTGATCGTGACGCGCAAGCACGACGAAAAAGACCCCGCGGAAGCTGCCGCCCGCTGCCTGCGTGCGATCCGCGAAGGCAAGGTTCGCAGCATCGGTGGCAAGGAAATTGCAGTGAGGGCCGATAGCATTTGTGTCCATTCGGACACGCCGAACGCCGTCGCAATCGCAACCGCGGTGCGCGAGGCTTTGCGGGATCATTTGCGAAAGTGACGGCAGGCGGCCGGCGATCGCCGACGCCCTGAACAGGAGGACCGGGACTGGACATGGCCACCAAACAGATCATCTCGCCGCTCCCCGGCACTTTCTACCGCAGGCCCGCGCCGGATTCTCCGCCGTTCAAGGCCGAGGGCGACCGGATCGCCGCTGGCGATGCGATCGGCCTTGTCGAAGTGATGAAGTCTTTTCACGAGATAAAGGCGCAGTTCGCCGGCAAGATCGTCAAGTTCCTGATCGACAACGAAGAACCGATCATGGCGGGTCAGCCGATCGCTGACGTCGAGGACTAGAGTCGACGCCATGGCGACCATCAAGACGCTCCTGATAGCCAATCGCGGCGAAATCGCGGTCCGGATCATCCGGGCCGCGCGCGAACTCGGGATCAGGACCGTCCAGGCGTACAGCGACGCTGACGCCAATTCGCTCGCCGTGAAGCTTGCCGACGTCGCGGTGAACATCGGTCCGCCCCAGGCCTCGAAATCCTATCTCTCCATCGCCGCGATCCTCGCGGCCGCGCGCGAGAGCGAAGCGGACGCGGTGCACCCAGGTTACGGCTTCCTTGCCGAGAACGCCGATTTTGCGGACGCCGTCGAGGCCGCGAGCCTGATCTTCGTCGGACCGCCCGGAAGCGTCATCCGCCTGATGGGAGACAAGGCGGCGGCCCGGGAGATCGCCGCCAAGGCCGGCGTCCCGACCGTTCCCGGCAGCGACGGCCGCATCGACACGCCGGAAGATGCACGCGAGGCCGCATCACGCCTCGGCTATCCCGTGATGATCAAGGCGGCGGCCGGCGGTGGCGGCCGCGGCATCCGCATCGTCAACGATCGCGCCGAGCTCGATCGGCTGGTGCCGCAGGCGAGCGTCGAAGCCAAAACCGCCTTTGGCGATGGCGGGCTCTATCTCGAAAAACTGGTCGAGCGCGCGCGCCATATCGAGGTGCAGGTGCTCGGCGACGGGCGCGACGTCGTCCACCTCTATGAACGCGAATGTTCGCTTCAGCGCCGTCGCCAGAAAGTCTGGGAGGAAGCGCCGGCCGCCCACCTTCCGGACGAGATACGCGCCCGCCTTTGTGCCTGCGCGGTGGAATTGGCACGGGCGGTTTCCTATCGCGGCGCCGGTACGCTCGAATTTCTCTACGACGAGACAACGCGCGATTTCTATTTCATCGAAATGAACACGCGCATCCAGGTCGAGCATCCGGTGACCGAGTTCGTCACCGGCGTCGATCTCGTGCGCGAGATGATCAAGATCGCCGGCGGCGAGCCGCTCGGCCTGCGTCAGGCCGATATCCGTTGCGTCGGCCATTCCATCGAATGCCGCATCAACGCCGAAGATCCCGCCATGGGATTCATGCCCTCCCCCGGCATCGTCAGCGGCTTGCGCGTACCGAGCGGCCCCGGCGTGCGTTTCGACAGCATGCTGTATGCGGGCTACGCAGTGCCGCCGTTCTACGATTCCCTGATCGGAAAATTGATCGTCTGGGACGAAAGCCGCGCCGCCGCGATCGAGCGGCTGCGGCGCGCTCTCGGAGAATTCGAGATCGACGGCCTGAAGACCACGATCGGCCTGCACGAAGCCTTGGCGCTCGACGCGGACGTCCGCGCCCTTCGCTTCGACACCAAGTTCCTCGAGCGTTGGATCGAGACCAACGCATCGCATCTTGCCTGAACGGGAGTTATGCGCCGATGGCCATGAGATATTCCTTTGGAGGCGACGAACATGTCTTCGTTGAGGTCGACGAGGAAATGTCTCTCAACGCGTTCTTCAAGAGCCTCTCGATCACTAACGCCGTGCGAGAGAGCCGGATCAAGGGCGTGACGGAAATCTGTCCGGCCAACGCCTCCTTCCAGATCAAGTTCGATCCCGACCTTATCGGCCCCGACGACATGCTCCGCGAATTGCAGCGACTGGAATCGGCCGCTGACACAACGGACGTGTCGTTGAAGACGAGGATCATCGAAATACCGGTGCTCTACAACGATCCCTGGACCCGCGAAACCTTGATGCGCTTTCGCGAGCGGCATCAGGACCCCGCCGCCACCGACATCGAATATGCCGCTCGCATCAACAATTTCGCCTCGGTCGACGACTTCATCGCCGCGCATTCGGGCTCGCCCTGGTTTGTTTCGATGGTGGGGTTCGTGGCCGGATTGCCGTTCCTCTACCAGATGGTCGAGCGTTCGCGGCAGATCGAGGCGCCGAAATATCTGCGCCCGCGCACCGACACGCCGAAGCTCACCATCGGTCACGGTGGCTGCTTCAGTTGCATCTATTCGGTGCGCGGCGCCGGCGGCTACCAGATGTTCGGGATCACGCCGATGCCGATCTACGACCCACGCCAGGAGATCGGCTATCTCCGCGAATTCATGGCCCTGTTCAGGCCGGGCGACATGGTCAAATGGAAGCCGATCACGCTCGATGCCTATCACGACGCTGTGGCCGACGTGGAGGCCGGTCGCCTCGCGCCGCTGATGCGCGACGTGACCTTTTCACTCACCGAATTCGAACGCGACATCGACGGTTACAACCGCAAGCTGGAGAAGGCGCTCCATGGGCATTGAGATCATCGATCCCGGCCTCGCCACGACCGTCCAGGATCTCGGCCGGCCCGGTTATTATCATATCGGCATTCCGCTTTCCGGCGGCATGGACCGCCTCGCCTTGCAGGCGGCGAACCTGCTTGCCGGCAACGATCCCGGAGCGGCGGTCCTGGAAGCGGTATTCATGGGGCCGCAGATCGCCTTCGCCGCCGACCGCATGGTTGCGGTGACAGGCGCCGAGCTTCCGCCGAAGGTCGACGGCGAGCCGCGCGCGACATGGACGAGTTTTCGCGTGAAGGCGGGCCAAACGCTCTCCTTCGACTTTCTGAAGAAGGGCGCGCGCGCCTATATCGCGATCGGCGGCGGCATAGATGTGCCCGTGGTGCTTGGCAGCCGGTCGACGTATCCGCTCGGCGCCCTCGGCGGCCATGAGGGCCGCAAGCTTGAAGCCGGCGACCGTCTGAAGCTCGGCACTCCCGTCCCTGTCAAGGAAGGCCGCACCGTCGCCGCCGATCTGCGGCGGGCACCTGGCGGCTCCGTTGAATTGCGCGTATTGCCGGGGCTCTACTGGCATCGTGTCGCAGAGCAATCCGGCCGGGATTTTTTCGCGGATACGTGGAAGGTGGCGCCGGAAGCCGACCGTATCGGATATCGCTTCCGCGGCGGGCGTCCGCTCCAATTCGAGCCCCGCACGCCGCCTTTCGGCGCGGGCTCCGATCCGTCGAACATTGTCGATGCATGCTATCCCTACGGGTCGATCCAGGTTCCCGGCGGCACCGAGCCGATCGTCCTGCACCGCGACGCGGTCTCGGGCGGCGGATACTTCATGCTGGGCACGGTGATCTCCGTGGATATGGATCTGATCGGCCAGTTGCAACCGCATACGCCGGTGCGTTTTGCGCCGGTGGACATGAAGGTGGCCCTGGCGGCTCGGCATGAGCGTAAGGCGTTGTTGAGCAAGCTCCATGCGTCACTCAGCTAGTCGCCGCGCGAGCGGTCGCGCAATTCCTTCGGGGACATGCCGAAATGTCCCTTGAAGGCGCGCGAGAACTGGGCGTGGTCACTGAAGCCGAAACGATAGGCGATCTCGGCGACCGTCAGACGATTGGCGGGATCGCGCAACTGGGCGTGACAGGCGTCGAGCCGCTGGTCCCGTATCCATTGGCCGATCGTTTGGTTGGTGTCGCGAAAGAGCTCGTGCAGATAGCGCGTGGAGATGCCGCAGGCGCTCGCGATCAGGTCCGGATCGAGATCGACCCGGCCGAGATTGCGGCGCGCAAAGCTTTCGATGCGGCTCAGATGCGCCTCCCGGACAGTCGAGGACCCGGAAGTAAGCGTGCGTTCATCCGACTTGATGGAGAGCACGAGAAGATCGATCAGATGACGACCGACCATCAGCCGCGCTTCGGCCGACATCGCGTCGAAGCGAGCCGGAATCAGGCGCAGCATGTCGGTGAACAGGCCGCCCGCACCGTTCCTGGCGTCGAACTGTACGCTGCAGAAGCGATCGGGCGCGCGGATGCGGCCGCCCAGGGCCTTGGCGTCGATCTTGATGACCCACATTTCGGCGAGTTCGGTGTGGCTGAACTCATAGGGCTCGTGACTGCGTTCGAGGAAGAAGCCGCCGGGCCGGCAGCGGATCTCCTTGCCTCCCTGCGCGAAGACGACTTCGGAGCGCGTCGGCACGGTCACCAGGAATTGCTCCTCCCGCTCGGCGCTCAGATGGTGCGGCGAGCGACGATACATCAGGCCTGCCGAAATGTTGTGCGACAGCGAGAAATCGCCGATCTGCCAGATGGAAAGATCGCCCGTGAAACTGTTCGGCTCGGCGAATTGAAGGTCGAGGGGAAAATAGGTCGCGGCGATCGCCTCGTGCCAACGACGGCTTCGGTAAGGCGGGTCCATCGTGCTGGTTGAGATGGTCGTCTTCATCAAGCTTCCGGCTCCACGAGCCCTCGTGCGTCATCCCATCTTACGGTGTCTCGTCTGCGAAGTGCACGAGAAGTCAAACTAGCGTTCACTCAATGCAAAGACCATGCCGCAAGTTCAGTTCAAGGTGCAAGCGCATTCTTCCGAGGCCAGCGCGGTCCGTCATCCGGCCGCGGCAGCTCGAAGACCTTGGGGCACACGAGCGTAAAGGCCGTCGCCGCACGGCCTTCTATACTTTGTCGCGTTTGGGTGGGCGGCGCCCAATTTCAGTACCCAAGTCAGTACATGTAGAGCAAAGGAGACACCGATGAGATACGCAGCCTCGATAGTCGCAACGGCCGCGGCCATGGCGACCCTCGCCCCTGGTGGAACGGCCAATGCCGCCGACAAATGGTGGCCGGCGAAAATCTACAATCTCGATTCCGGATCGGCGAAAGAGTCGGAATATTCACCACTCGAGAAAGCCGCCAAGCCCTGGAATATCTGTGTGCTGTTTCCGCACATGAAGGACACATTCTGGGTCGCGGCCGACTATGGCGTGGTGGAAGAAGCCAGACGGATGGGCGTGAACATGACGCTCTACGAGGCCGGCGGCTATGAGAACCTGCCCAAGCAATTGGCGCAGTTCGACGATTGCATGGCCGGAAATTTCGACGCGATCATCGTCGGGCCGATTTCGGAAGCAGGACTCGACAAGAAGATCAAGGAAGGCGTGGCGGCGGGCAAGGCGATCATCTCGACCGTCAATCCTGTCTCCAAATCGAATGTGACCTCGAAGATGACGGTCGATTTCGACACCATGGGCGAGCAGACCGGCGTCTATCTGGTGAACTATCTCAAGGGCAAGACCGCCAAGGTCGCGACCTTCCCCGGCCCTGCCGGCTCGGGCTGGGCCGAAGACTTCCTCAAAGGCTTCAAAAAGGCGGTCGACGGCAAGAGCAACGTCGCCATGCTTGGCGACAAATTCGGCGATTCAGGCGTCGCGATACAACTCGGCTTGATCCAGAACGCGCTGCAAGCCTATCCCGACATGAACGTCATCTGGGGATGCGCGCCTGCGGCAGAAGCTGCGGTCGGAGCGGTGGCCCAGGCCGGACGCAAGGACGCCCTGATCATGTCGTCCTATGAGAACCAGGCAATGCTCGATTCCCTGAAGAAGGGCGAGATTTTGGGCTTCGCCACGCAATACCCGGTCCTGCAGGGCCGCATCGCGATCGACACCGCCGTGCGCGTGCTCGAAAAGCAGCCCTATGTGAAGAGTGCCAAGGCGATTCCGGATATGATCGGCAAGGACAATATGGATAAGATCAATCTCGGCCTCGTCCTGGCGCCGGCCGACTTCAAGGCGGTCTTCTCCGTCAAGGCGGCGCCGTGACTGTCTGATCCAGACCAACATCGGCGGGATCATCATGGTTGAGAGCAGCCTGGCTGAGACCCCACGGGCCGCACAAGCGGCGGCCCGCGAGGATCTTCTGCTCGAAATGACCCGAATCTCCAAGCGCTTCCCCGGCGTGTTGGCGCTGGACGACGTCGATTTCGACCTCCGGGCTGGCGAGGTCCATGTGCTGTTCGGCGAGAACGGCGCAGGAAAATCGACCTTGATCAACATCATCGCCGGCGCCTTCGCTCCCGACGCCGGCGAGTTCAAGTTCCGCGGCCGCAGCCTCGTTCGCCTGAAGCCTCACGCCGCCCGCATGATGGGGATCAGCCCGGTGTTCCAGGAATTCAGCCTCGTGCCGGAATTGACGGTCGAGGAGAATCTTTTCCTTGGCCGGGAGCTCGGCGCCGGCGGCTTCCTCAATCATGCGGCGATGCGGGCGAAGGCGCGCTCGGTCATCGGCGAGCTCGGCTTCGACATCTTGCCCGACCAAAAGGTCGGCGCGCTGTCGCGCGCCCATCAGCAGATGGTCGAGATCGCGAAGGCCTTCCTCACCGAGGTGCGTCTGCTCATTCTCGATGAACCAACCGCTTCTCTGACCGAGGCCGAGACACAAAACCTGTTCGCGCTGGTCGGCAGGCTCAAGAGCGCCGGCGTCGGCATCATCTATGTTTCTCACCGCATCCAGGAATTCCAGAAGATCGGCGACCGCATCACCGTGCTCCGCGATGGACGCAAGATCGCCACCGTCAAGTCGGGCGACGTCTCCGAAAGCGAACTCGTCGAGCTGATGACCGGGCGCAAGGTCGGCGTACTGTTCCCTTCCATCGATCATCGGCCGGCCGCAAAACTCCTCGAGGTCGAGGACGTCACGCTTTCGGATCGTTCGGCAAGGAATGTGAGCTTTTACGCACGCGCCGGCGAGATCACCGGCATTGCAGGCCTTGTCGGCTGCGGCAAATCGGAAATCGTGCGCGCCGTTTACGGACTGGAAGCGATCGCCTCGGGCACCGTCCGCATAGGGGACGAGGAGATGGCGGCGCGCCCCACTCCCATCGACATGCTGCGGCGCGGCGTCTGTTACTTTCCATCGGACCGCGTCGCCGAGGGACTGGCGCTCGGACGGCCCGTCCGCGAGAACGCCTCGATGGCCGCGCTCGATCTGCCGACATTCTCGCAGGCGAGCATCCTGCGGCGGGCGAGCGAACGGCGCGCCATTCAGGGGATCGTCGACAAGCTGAAGCTGCGCCCGCCTCAGATCGAACGGACGGTCGCCAAACTATCCGGCGGAAACCGTCAAAAGGTGTTGCTTGCGCGCGGCATGACCCGAGACATTTCGGTCTTCCTGTTCGACGAGCCGACGGTCGGCATCGATGTCGGCGCCAAAATCGAAGTCTATGAACTGATGAAATCATTGGTGGCAGAGGGCGCGGCCATCGTCCTGGTCTCCTCCGAACTGCCCGAGGTGATGAACTTGTCGAATCGGCTCTACGTGATGCACCGCTCGCAGATGGTGGCCGAACTTTCCGGGGCGGACATCAACGAGGCCGAGATATTCTCGCATTTCTTCCGGGAGAAGCGGCCTGAAGACGGGCTCGCACCCGCCCGCAGCGCGATGGCGACATGACCGCGAGAAGCACGGACCACGGCGGCGCGGCCCCGAACGTCGCCCTCGACAGATTCTATCGCCTCTACGGCGCGATCGGCTTCCTCCCGATCATGCTGGTGGTGCTCATCGTGCTATTTGCGATCTTCGTGCCGCATTTCCTCGTCCTGCCGAACGTTCTCAATGTCCTGCGCAGCTCGTCCTACCTGGTCATCCTCGCCGTCGGCCAGATGCTCGTCCTCATGGTGGGCGGTTTCGATCTGTCGGTCGGGGCGGTCGTGGCCTTGACCAGCGTGTCGAGTGCGCTCGTCATGGCCGGCCTCAAGGGGCAGATGGCCGATCAACCGGCTCTGATCATCCTCGCCGGCGTGCTTGCTGGGCTCGGTTGCGGCTTTCTCGTCGGCCTGGTCAATGGACTGTGCGTAGCTTTCCTGAGCGTTTCGCCCTTCATGGTGAGCCTCGGCACGGCCTCGATCGCGACCGGCTCCGCCTTGCTGCTGACGAACGGCATCCCGGTCTATGGCATGCCGGTCGGCTACGTCGACGGCTTCGGACGCGGGCTCTGGTTCAAGCTGCCCAGCGCGGTTTATCTGGCGATCGCCATCGTCGCCGTCGTCTTCGTCTTGCAGAATTTCACCCGGATGGGCCGCTACATCGTCGCGATCGGCGGCAATCTGCAGGCTGCCATCGTCTCCGGCGTTCCGACGCGATTCTATCTGGTGGCGACCTATGTGCTTTGCTCGGTTTTCGCTTCGATCAGCGGTCTTGCGTTGACCGCGCAAATTGGTTCGGGCCAGGCGGCGATCAATTCGCAGCTCACGCTCGAAAGCATCGCCGCCGCGGTCATCGCCGGGGTGAGCCTGAAGGGCGGCGTGGGCAAGGTCGAGATGGTCGCTCTCGGCGCCCTGTTCCTGCTCATTCTCACCAATGCGATGGACCTGCTGACGATCGACCCGCGCATTCAGACGATCTTCCTTGGCATCATCGTCGTCCTCGCGGTTGCGCTCGACGAGCTTTCAACGCGGAGGACCAGGCGTGTCTGACGTCGACGTCGCGTTGCGCGCGCGAGAAACGCCAGCCGGAGGTCTATGGCGAGGCCTGCTGGCGGTTCTGCTGCCGATCCTGATCGTGGCGATGGAGCTTGGCGTCTACTTCATCGAGCCGCGCGTCCTGTCGGCCGGCAACCTGCGCAACATCCTCATTCAGTCGAGCTACCTGGTGCTGTTTGCCTCGGCGCAGATGGTGGTGATCCTGACCCGCGGTTTTGATCTGTCGCTCGGCGCCAGTGTCTCGGCCATCAGCGTCGCGAGTGCTCTGGTCATGACCGGCCTCGATGCCGGGGACGCCGCGCCCTGGATCGTCGTAGCGGCGGGACTCGTCACCGGACTTGGGTTCGGCTTTCTCGTCGGGCTGTTCAATGGCGGATTCATATCTTGGCTCGGCATCAATCCCTTCGTGGTGACCTTGGGGAGCCTCAACATCTGCCTTGGCCTTGCCACCACGATGTCGGGCGGCCGGCCGGTGTTCAACGTCCCCGACCCCTTCAGTTCGCTTCTCTACAACGGCAAGCTCATCCCCGGTGTTCCCGTCCCGGTAATGCTGGCGGTCGCGGTTTGCATACTTCTGTATTTCCTTCTCGATCACACGGTGTTCGGCAGAGCCCTCTATTTGATCGGCAATAATCCGCGCGCGGCACTGCTGGCCGGCCTTCCGAGCCGGCGATATCTGCTCGTCGCCTACATTCTCGGCGCTCTGCTCGCGGCTTTCGGCGCGCTGATGCTGACGGCGCGCACGGGCTCCGGTGAGCCCAATCTCGGCGGCAGCCTGATGCTCGAAAGCATCGCGGCGGCGGTGATCGGCGGGGTGAGCCTGCAAGGCGGCGTCGGGGGCGTCATCCCGGTCATTCTGGGCTCGCTGTTCATCACCATGATGTCGAATGCGATGAATCTCCTGCGGATCGACGGCTATATCCAGCAGATTCTTCTTGGCGTCATCATCATCGCTGCGATCTTCCTCGATCGCATTCGTTCAACGCGCGCTTGAGGGTACGACGATGGTGAGAGAGCGCGCGTCTCAAGAGACCTTCGGCGGCGGCGTCCGGGCTTCAACAATCAACCCGCTCGCATCGCCATCGCGCGGCGTGTGCCGGGCCGTCGACCCGATTCGGGAGCTACATTGACAGCTCGGTACGCGCGAACAGGACAGATGCGATGGTCAAGGTCACGATCAACTGCGACATGGGCGAGGCGTTCGGTATCTACAGGTTCGGCGATGACGAGGCGTGCATGCCGTTCATCACGCACGCCAACGTCGCCTGCGGCTTCCATGCATCGGACCCGATCGTCATGCGTGAAACCGTGCGCGCGGCCAAGCGCCACGGCGTCGCCATCGGCGCCCATCCTGGCCTGCCGGACCGCGAAGGATTCGGTCGCCGCGAAATGAAGCTGAGCCGCGACGAAGTGTCGGCGCTCGTGCTCTATCAAACCGGCGCGCTTCAGGCTTTTGCGGCGGCGGAGGGCGTCGCCCTCGCCCACATCAAGCCTCATGGCGCACTCTTCGGCATGGCCCAGCGCGAAGAAGCGATCGCGGAGGGCATCGCCGACGCCGCACTCGCCACGGGGCTCCCGGTGATCGCCTATTCCAACTGCGCGATGTCGGAGGTATTCACGCGGCGCGGAATCACGTTCGCGTGCGAATTTTATGCGGACCTCGACTATGACGATGACGGTCGCCAGATTATCGCCAAGCAGCACCACGCGGTCTCGGCCGCCGAAGTCGCGACGCGAGTGATGCGGGCGGTCGACGAAGGATTGACGCGTTCGATCAGCGGCAAGGACGTACCGGTCGTCGCCCAATCGATCTGCGTGCATAGCGACACGCCGAACGCGGTCGAGATCGCAAAAGCCGTTCACCAGACGCTGGCGCGCCAACTCTTCGCCAACGGCCCGAACTTATAGGAAAACCCCCATGACCAAATCACTTTCCAACTCACTGCCCGCGGCAGACATCGCCTCGGTCCTGCATCCTTACACTGATGCACGTGCCCACGAGCGGAAGGGGCCAATGATCATCGACCGCGGCAAGGGCATCTACGTCTATGACATCAACGGCAAGGAATATATCGAAGGACTGGCCGGCCTCTGGTCGGTCGCCGTCGGATTCAGCGAACAGCGCCTCGTCCAGGCCGCGACCGATCAGATCGCGAAATTGCCCTACTACCACACCTTCAGCCACAAGGGGCACGAACCCTCGATCCGGCTTGCCGAGAAGCTGGTGGAGATGACGCCGGAGCCACTGACCCGCGTATTCTTTACCAACTCGGGCTCCGAGGCCAACGACACCGTGGTGAAGATGGTCTGGTACATGAACAATGCCCTGGCCGACCGAAGAAGAAGAAATTTCTCGCGCGCATCAAGGGTTATCACGGCATCACAGTCGCCTCCGGCTCTTTGACCGGTTTGCCGAACAACCACCGCGACTTCGATCTTCCCGCGATTCCGGTCCGCCATCTCGGCTGTCCGCATTTCTATCGCTTTGGCAAGGATGGGGAGACCGAGGAGGAATTTGCCGCGCGGCTTGTCGCCGAGGCCGAAGCCGTCATCCTCGACGAAGGACCGGAGACCGTCGCTGCTTTCATTGGGGAGCCCCTGATGGGCGCCGGCGGTGTCTTGCCCCCGCCCAAGGGCTATTGGCACGGCATCGAGGCGCTCTGCCGAAAGTACGACATTCTGCTGATCGCTGACGAGGTGATCAACGGCTTCGGCCGGCTCGGCTCTTCCTTCGGTTCAGTGCATTACGGCTTCACCCCCGACATGATGGTGGTCTCCAAGCAGATCACCTCTTCCTACATGCCGCTGGCGGCCGTCATCTTTTCCGATGCGATCTATAATGCCATCGCCGACAATTCTGCGAAGATCGGCACCTTCGGCCACGGCTTTACGGGGTCCGGCCATCCAGTCGCCACCGCCGTCGGGATCGAAAACCTGAAGATCATCGAAGAGCGGGACCTGATCGGCAATGCTGCACGCGTCGGTTCGACCCTTCAGAAGAAGCTCGCGGCATGCGCCGACCACCCGCTGGTCGGCGAGGTGCGCGGGGCCGGTCTCATCGCCGGCCTGGAGCTGGTGGCCGACAAGGCAACGCGCCGACCTTTTTCCGCGATTGGCAAGGCCGGTGCCCTCGCATCCGAGGCCGGCCACGAGAACGGCCTCATCGTTCGCGCCATCGGCGACACGATCGCGCTCTGCCCGCCGCTGATCATCACCGCTGACGAGGTTGAGGAGCTGGTGCGCCGACTTGCAAAAACGCTCGATCAGGCTGCGGAAAGGATTCGATCGGAAGAAATAAACTGACCGCGGCAGGAGAGCTGCCGTAGCGTGCGTTGAGGGGCGAACGATTGGCCTGCCGAGGCCGGCCGCAATAACGGTTGGGAGGGTGCCGCCGAGCATGCCACGATAGGTGCCCCGGAGGCTAACGCGCGTCAGTTGTTGAATAGATTTCTCGGAAAATCAGGTTCGTTTCGCAATACGCGAGAGTGCTCGGCTGCTGTGTCTTGCGCAGTGTTTAGGCCCACGGACGATTTCACTCCTGATTTGCTTGAAATCTATTCCCGATGTCACCCCTTCTTAATATTTTATTTTAGGTTGTTAGATAGGCCTGCGTCGGACTGGCGCGCTAAAGTACGGGGCTTCTCGCATGAGAAAGATTCCGCGCGCGCCTGCGACTAAACGCTCAATCGTGCGAGCCGGCTTTGTCGATCTCCTCAAACAGCAGATGAGAGCGCTCAAGGCCTTGCGCAAAAGAGTTGCGGACGCTGAACGGCTAGCCGGGCCACCGGCCCGGCAGAAGTTGCATTGAGCTTCGCGGGAAAGCGGCCCGGCGCATTCTCATAGACGAATCGCAGCTATATTCGTAATGGACCGACGCCGCAGCTTGTATTCGGCCCATGCCGCGCAAGCCCGTCGAACTACCACCGCGAGAGAAAAAGCTTCGCCTCAGCGACGTGACCGCGACCGCGATGTTCGCGCAGATGAGGGAGTCATCGACATGACTGGCTTCAGTTCTCAGAAAATGAGCGCATTCATGCAGCGATACTTAACCTTCGGCGCTTTTGGTCTCGTCGCCGCCATAGCTTACGGGACGCTGGGTCGGGCGGGATTGCCTTACACAATCTACTTCAAGCTCGCACCCTGGCTGGGCCATCCGAACATGCGCACATTTGCGACCGTCGAACACCTGCTCGTTTTTGCGATATTTGGAGCGCTTCTCTCTTCAGCCTATCCAGGACGGATCATCCCCGTCTGCTGTGCAATCATGTTCGTCGCCACCCTCCTCGAATATCTTCAAGTTCTGACGGCCGATCGACATGGCACAATCCGGGACGCTTGTGAGAAGGTCGCCGGCGGTTTCTTGGGAGCGGTCGCAGCTTACGCAATTGCTCGGTTGCGTCGGAACGTAACGAGCCTCAAGGCTCCGCTATGACCCGCCTGGATCCAGGTCAACACGAGCAAACCGATCGGCGGCAAGGATCGCCGCAATCAGTCCCACGCTCCGGCGCAGCATCCCGCCTGCAGCTCTGCGTCACCGACCTGACCAGATGTTCGCGCAGATGAGAGATAAGGCAAGGGGTCTCGGAGTTCGCAACCTTGCTTAGGAAGCGCGTATCCGGAAATCGTCTAGCTGCTTACCGTTTCGCAATTGAGCCGTAAGCCATCGCGGGCGTTTTCCGCGGCCGGCCCATGTCTCTGATGGCCGCCTCGGGTTGCGAAACTTTGGGAGGACTGGGGGGTAAGGACGTCTCCCGGTCGTGCGCGGAGCGAACTCAATTTTAAGCTGACCCAGTTTCTTTTCCAGTTCAGCTTTTTCGGCTGATATTTTTGAAGAAAGGATATGACACAGCTGTTCGTGCAGAGCCCATAGTTCTTCTATCGACATCGAGTTGAGGTTCGCCCGCATTATGTCACCTTCGCCTTTCTATGCATTATCTGTCTTTTAAATCGTTGTGTTATCTGTTCCTTTAAAGCGGGCTGAAATTGGCATTCAATTTGGAGTAACAGAGGCGAAGGCATGGAGTTCCTGGACTTTTTACGTCCCACCTCGGCCTTACTGCTGGACTGCAACCCTCTGCCCATTTGTCGCCCAAAAGGAGCCCCTAAAGGGCCGAGCCGGATCTGAACTCCTCCTTCATTGATCGGAGACACCCTCCTCCGAGACTGTCCAGCTATACGCACTTATGCAACGATTGCTGACGCGGTTGGAAACGGCGCGCTTCATTGCAAGCGTAACGCTTGTGGCCAGCCGGTTTGTGTGGCTGTCGGCATCTGGTGACTGCACACTCCCTGCTATCGGCCGTTGCCTGGATCGGGCGAGAAACTCGGGCCAGTTCCTCTCGTATCTTCTATAATCACCAGATTTAATGACATCCGCGCCGGCCCGACTTGAACCATCTTCTGCATTCCGTCGTCATAATGTGTGTCGAAGCGACTGAGAATCCGTGCATGAGTACGCAGTCAAGTTCGGTTTCGGAAAAGACCCTTCAAGATATCGCCGCAGCGGCCGACAGTTTGAAGGTCCGGATGAGTGAACTTTTGGCATTACGTGAAGAAGTTGATAGAGCCGAGGCCCTCCATATCTCCGAGCGGCCGCGGCGGCGACCAAAACGAACCAAGCGGGCATCTTAAAGTCCTGAAGTTGCTGACCGGTGCGAAGCCAAGCCGCCTGCCAACGCGGCTGCTTGTGGACCGGCCAGCTGCACTCGTTGGATGCCGGCTATCACGACCTCGAGGTCGCAGGCGAGGCTCGCGCCCCGGCGCAATCCGCTGCAGCCGTATGGATGCAATAGTAGGGTTCGGTGGACATAACGGCGACATCAAAGCCCCAACGCCTCCGCCACGCAAATCATCCAGGGCGCGGAAACGAGAGGGAGCTATCGCGCGTCGAAGTCAGAACAAACCCGGACTGAGATCTATCCCGTACGAGAGACACATCAACGACACCGTCAGGCCAATGCCGCAGAACATGATGATCGTCTTTAGTGTCTCGCTATCAAGCTCGACCCCCGAAATCCGGGATATTGTTTTTGCAATCATTTGCCAGAACTCCAAATCAGAGATTAGGGAGATAGCTGAGTTGACTTACGCCAGCCTTACGCGCGCCGCCAACTGCGACTCAACTTTGTGAACGCGGTCGCGAACAAATCGGGATTTGTACGTAGATAGCCGGAACACGCTTGCGAACGGATTGGGAACGGCGCCGGGCATTTCCGCTGGCGACCCCTTGAGCTGATAAAGGATCGGGGCGTTTATATTCTCAGAATGAATGCGACTGTCCGAACTGCTTCGACGCTGTTCCGCGATTCCCTTTTTACGCGGCGCTAGTCCCAACACCTCATTGACGCAGCTCGTCAGACCTTTCTTTCACTCGAATGCTGGCTGTCCCGGCGGTGAGCCAGTCGAGATACGGCGTTAGGGCATCGGTAAGGGCAACCGACATCGTCACCGAGAGATGCAAGAAATCAGTGTATGCGATGATTCCATCGACTCTTGCAGAGCATTTTTCTTCTCGGCAGAGAATTGGGATAGGATCAAATACCCGAACGCCGGAGAACTCTGCTGCGACCTTCTTGATAATGCTATTCACTGGATTTGAAAGCCGATCGTGGAACAGAAGCGGCATCGAACAATCGGCATCGGTCTTCCGAAGGAGACAGTCGGGCGCATCAAGAGCAGGTCCTTCCCAACTACTCAGGAGGACCGGCGTCTGGAGAACGATGACGACACGCAATCCTTCATCCGTCATCTGGCGAAGTGACGATCGTAAAGCAGTCTCAAATACCTTGAGTGCATCTGCCGTCGTCCTTGCGGTGAGGTCAAAGGAAGCGCGCGACTCGCTATCCCCTACTTTCCGCAGATCGAAGTCGGTAGCCCGCGGCCACCAGAGGGCAGAAAGCAGCACGCCGGACCCGCCAGTCATGCCGGCAAGCAGGAGCCTCTTCTCAACCCATCTATTGAAGGATTGACAGCCGTCATATGGCATCCAGTCGCCTCTTTTGGGCTCTGTCGGTAAGACACCGACGAGTGGTGGACACGCCGACTTGGTCAGTACCTCAATCTCGATCGGCGCGCCACGCTGTGATGCCCAACGCTGCAATGCCGGAGTAAAACGATGCCCTATCGAATCTCCCCATAGGATCAGACGCGATGACTGAGCCGACGCCAGGCAGACTGAGGGAATTGCGGTCTCAAAGGATCCCAGACCAAGCAGGCACGTCTTTCGATCAGGTGTGTCCTCCTTGGCGCGCAAGACCGCTACTTCCTGCGACGTCAAGGGTGCTTGTCCTGACCAGACATGAAGGCCAAGTACAAATAGCGAAGTGACGAGGATTACACCGCAGCCGCCGCTCACAACCCGGCGCGCCGACAAGCTGCCGCCCAGGCGGAAGCGCAGCGGTCGCTCGAAGAACCATAGCGTGATAAAAGACAATGCAAGCGTTGATAAAGAAATAATGCAATCACGCAGCAAGTTATGGCGACCAACGTCTAGAATTCTCGCGATACTCAGCGCTGGCCAATGCCACAAGTACCACGCGTAAGACACCAGGCCGAGCTGAACCAGGACGCGGATCGAAAGAACCCGCCCGACGGTGCCGGTCGGATGCAGAGTGTTACCAGCTATAACCAGGCCCGTGCCAAGGACCGGGAACGCCGCCATGACAAAGGGGGAGAAGCGTTGGGATGAATCGGTTGCGATTCCAATGATGATCAGGAGGAGACCGAGTGCCGAAGCTACCGAGGCCAGACGCAACGAAACACCGCGAGCTGAGGGCAGCAACGTTGCAATGATACCGCCAATACCGAGTTCCCAGGCGCGCGCCGGAGCGAGATAAAACGCCCAGGCATTGCGCCACGACGCCAACGTCACCGCACAAGCAAAAGACGCGACAATAAACAGAGCGACGGCGATCACGAGCCGGCGCCGCAGTTCGTTCATTCTTGCGCAAACTGCGCAGGATAGCCCGATGGCTGCAGGCCAAACCAAATAGAACTGCTCTTCGACCGACAAAGACCAGGTATGAAGCAGTGGCTGGAATTCGGAACGGACACTGAAATAGTCCTCCGCACCGCGCAAGAAATAGAAATTCCCCGCCATCATTAACGTTGCATAGGCGCTGTTCAGGACTCTCTGTATTTCCCCGAGTGCTGTTGATAGAAGAAAAAAACATACGATGACGGTTGTGAGGACGACCAGAACCAGCGTTGGCAGTATCCGGCGTACTCGTCTTGCATAGAACTCAAGAATGCGAACGCGGCCAAACCGTTCGATGTCGAGCAACAGCAGGCCGGTTATGAGATAGCCCGAGATGACAAAAAAAACGTCGACGCCGGTGAATCCACCAACGAAGCCCGGAATCCCGGTGTGATAGGCGACGACCGCCCCCACCGCGATCGCACGGAGGCCATCGATGTCGGGACGATATTCTGGCTTGCTCGAAATATCGCCGAATTCTTGCAATCTCGTCGGCAACTCAAAACGTCCAAAATGGATGCAGGACTGGTTCTCTTGAAGGGCGTGAATTTCTCGTGCAATTTTGGCAGATACGCAGTTTGGAATGGTGTGCGCGAGACTTACCCTCTGGCTCGATAGCCGCGCGCAAGAGGATCAACGGCCTCGGCAGTCTCCTCGCTCCCGCTCGAAGAAAATGGTCGTATTAAGCTTGGTAAAAGCGAGCAAGCATTCATTATCCGCTTTACGGCGGCAAGCACAAAATTACCAAAAGGTTAATCTCTCGCGCCGGGAGGACGGGGTTCAAGTGTGTCGCGGAGCCTGCAGCAAGCGAGCCGACGGCCCGTTTGTCCGTTGCCTATGAATGAGGGCTGCATCGACAAGAGCCCGGCTCTCCATGCCCGTACGCAAAACGGGCGGCCGGCTTCAACAGATTGGAGCTCCTCAGGCAAACGAGGCCGTCAAACGGCCAGGGGCGTGGGGTTTCCACGCCGATCGATAGCCTAAACATTGAGCCCCCGACGCCACCGCGATGAACCGCCACGGGCCACTTAGTTCACTAGATCATGGCCACCGGTTTTTGCGGGCTCTCGCCCGACGCCTGGCGGAAATGAATGCCCTGATAGCGTAGCCGACCACGGCCCCGGTGAGAAAAACGATCGCCGCCAATTGCAAGTCCATGAGACGGAATCCCGGCTGAACCAGACTAACTAACAGCTTACGTGCGCCCGATCTTCCTGGGCTTGGCGAATGGTTAACTGAAGATCGCGCAGGTCAGTAGGTTGGGACCGCGCGTCGCAACATCTCACACCAGCAGAGACCAGAGCCGCTACTTCGAATTCACGAGAGTTACCTATGGCCATCAAAGACAGAGTGCGCGCCTCGGTAAAGGTTCGCAGCAGGAGCGAAGTAGATTCAGGACAGATGCCGAGAATTGCGGCCCGGCGATGGCACCGATTGCTGAAGCGGATCGGCTGCGACTATCGTCGCACCGGAGGCTGACATAAGCCCTGCTCGCTAAACTGGCCCTGCTTCTCGACGATTGGCATCTGGTGTTGAGGCGGCCACCACTTTCAGCTTGGCCCCATGTTGGCAGGCTTCTTTCGAGCAAGCGGTGGCGCAATCCAAAGGCCGTCGCTTGCGCTTGTCTTACCTGCTTCTTTAGGCGCTTCAATGTGTTGGCTGCGCCGGTATTGAAGCCGAACTCGCAGACAAAAATTCGATCCGTTCTTCCAGTGCAGTCATTTGCAACCTCTCTACGCCTGTCGTCCGGCAACAAAAGGCTAACGGACGTCCGGTGCGAACAAATGTGAGCCGCTTCACAATTGATGCGCATTTTGAACCTGGCTGGGAGGGCGCCTTGCCTGCTCCGACCCTGCATTCCCGATATCGTCCGGTCTCGCGAAAAATCAAAAATCTTCAGCTTGCATTGAACCCTTTTCGTTGCAAGGTTGTCCTATCTCAGACTAGCGCGCTGTAATTGGGAGACGCTTCTATGACGAAGCTTCCGCGCTCGGCTGCGCCCGAGTGGACGCCCGATCGAGCCGCCCTTGACGACGCACTAAAGCAGGAAATGTTGGACCTCATTGCACTTCGCAAAAAAGTGGCCGAAGCTGAACGATTGATATCATACAGAGATTCGACGGATCGGCAGCCTGATACGGCCAACTAAGGTCAACGGGCGTTCACCCAAAAGACAAACGGATGTCACAAAATGAACCAGCTTGGTATTTTGGCTGTTGTGCATGCCCTCGAGAATCAAGGCAACACGCGAGTCGCAGATGGATCGCACCAAGCTGGGAAAGATGTCTATAGAAGAGCTTTGGACACTTCATGCGGAGGTGGCTGACATACTGGGCCGAAGAATGAAGGCCCAAAAGGCAAAACTCGAAATGCGCCTGCGCAAGGTTTTAGGTGTTGTTGAGCAAAAGCGCCGCCCCTACCCCAAGGTTCTTCCCAAATATTCCAATCCAAAAAACCCTGATGAAACCTGGTCGGGTCGTGGCAAGCAGCCTCGGTGGGTGGCATCCCAACTCGGATCTGGAAAGCGGCTGGACCAGTTTCTGATTCGCCGATCCGCCTAACTCGAGAAATCGCCAGCGCCCCGAGACGCTGGTTAGGTCACGTTCAGTAACTGGCTGCAAGCCGCTCGTCCAGCCGCCGGTCTGCACGACTGGGGATTGGCTAAATGGAAATCGCGACGGCGACGGGGCGTTTGAAGGCGATTCGGCGGACCAAGTTCTACGATCTGCTCGCTGCCGTCCCTCTCATTGCTTGGTATTTGTTTTGCGCGGCGCACATGCTGCCATTGCTCGCCGATCAGGTCGCGCTGATAAAGCTGTTTGTGCGAACCGATCCGTCCGTGCTCCCCTCAACTCTCGTACTTGACGCCCTCTCACACGTCTGCACGCTAATTTTCCTCGTGGCATTGGTCGTGATGTTTGCGGTTCGTCACACTCCGCAGCACACCGCTCTCGGGCTCTACCCCCGCCTTGCTGCTGTCGCCGGAACATTTCTGAGCGTCGGCTTTGTCCTGCTACCGTCGCAGGAGCTTTCGTCTGGGCTTTACCTGGCATCCCTTCTGCTGCTTATCGCCGGCACCGGTTTCGCAATCTGTTCGGTGCTTGTACTCGGGCGTTCGATCAGCATCCTGCCGGCCGCTCGGAGACTTGTAACCAGGGGGCCGTATGCCCTCGTGCGCCATCCACTTTATCTTGGCGAGATGGTCGCGCTCGCCGGAGTTGCCATCCAATATCTGTCAGGTTGGTCGCTGTTTCTGCTGGCACTAGTATGCGCAATTCAACTTAAGCGCATGAGATACGAGGAGTTGGTGTTAGTCCAACTTTTTCCGGAATACAGAGACTATATGGCACGGACGGCGCGTTTGGTACCCGGCGTATATTAGCGGGTTTTGGCTATAGGCGTTAGCCGATCCTCGCGTGAACAGGTCACGTTGAGGACGGCCGGTGAAGCGCAACGCCGCGCAGCCCGTATCCTGTCGCAGGACGGCCATCGCCGATCGAAGTGGGCCCTGGGTCTAGGCGAGCAAATAACCAATATCGGGCGTCGACTGGCTGACCACGGCCTGACGTGCATCGCCCATTAACCTGAACGCGGAAACCTTAACCGGCAAGTCTCGTTGCAACCGCGATTTGTTGGTCTAGCTTGGCCGCAAGTCGTGCGTATGGGTCTGCGTATCTGCAGCTCTGTTCCAACAGTCACTGCAGAGTTTTCTGCAGTACTGGCCAAGATGACCTAGAAAGCAACGTTATTTTATCGCGAGCCTGATGTGGCCATCGATTTAAGTCCCACCAATGCGCCGCCGCATGCTCTGGAAATCCGGCGCAACCTGGCTATTTCGGGTCTCGTGTTTGTGTGCGCGTTCGTGTCGGCATTGACTCCGGAGAGCTTTGATCGACCCGCAACCCGACTGATAAACGGCTTCGTCAATCGCTCCTGGCTGTTCGATTACTTCGCGGAATCTTCAAGCAAATACTTCACATTCTCTGGCGTCATTGTGATGGCCATGATCTGGTATTGCTGGTTCGAAGACCGAGACCCCGAGCGCCGCGTTCGCGTCCTGGTCGGAACTCTGGCTTCTATCGGAGCCGGCGCCGTCAGCCGGATCTTGCAACATGAGTTGCCGACCCATCCGCGTCCATATTTCGATCCAGTCCTGGATTTTCAGCAGCCGCTGAACCTTGAAGGGGCGTACAACAATTGGAACTCCTTCCCAAGTGATCACGTCTCGGTTTTTGCAGGCTTGGCAGTCGTTCTCTACATCGCTCGCCCGCATTTCATCATCTACGCGATTGCATGGACGATAGTCGTGGAGTCTCTCCGCAACTACATAGGCGCTCACTATCCTTCCGATCTAGTTGCCGGTGCTGCCTTGGCTGCATTTGCAGTTTGGGCTTCGCAAATGTCTTGGCCAATCTCTGTAGGCAAGAAAGTAATGCGGTGGGAGCAGTCGTCGCCGGGCCTGTTCTACATGAGCGCATTCTTTTTCAGCTATCAAATAGCTACGCTCTTTGACGACATTCGGCAAACGCTGGGACCCGCACGCGACCATATCTTCGGCCACTAGCTTCGGCGATCT
>Ga0207707_10001463_pt1 | contig 21836 bp, 21 predicted proteins | sample KBSC83BmetaG_FD_184336 | JGI IMG/M metagenome (GOLD analysis project Ga0207707, IMG submission 184336) | Corn rhizosphere microbial communities from Kellogg Biological Station, Michigan, USA - KBS C8-3B metaG (SPAdes) (version 2) | ecosystem: Host-associated > Plants > Roots > Rhizosphere ...
ATGTTGCCGCGAGCAGAGGGCGTTATGCGGCCCACCGGGCGCGACCGACAATAATATATTGTCGCGCCGCCGCTGGGGTAGAAGCAAAACTGGACGGAGTTCATGAAATAACAACGGGCGCCGTTTAAAAAAGTGAACAACGGACGGCTCATTGCCGTCCGTTGTTGTTTTACTCTCCCGCGGCTTTGTGCCGGCGTTTCGCGTTCTTAACGTCCAATTCGTTCACCACCTGTTGAACGTTGGGCACTGTGGCGGCAAGCTTCTCCGCCTCTTGCCGCTGCGCTGCGGTATCTACATCGCCTTTCAGCGTGAGGACGCCATTTTTAGCGTCATAGCGAATGTGCTGATCGTCCAGACGATTGGCAATAAGGACGGCTTTAAAGTCTTTCTCGATGGCGCTGTCCACGTTGGAATCAATTTTGTTTGCCGCGCTCTCCACGCCTTCCGGCCGTACTCCAATTTCGTTGGCCACAACCCAGCCTCCGGCGGCGCCCTTGGCCACGTCCTCAGCCCGTTCTTTTTCTTCCTGCGTCTTTACGTCGCCTTTGATGGTGACAAGTTGTTTGTCGTTATCAGATGAGACGTTGATATCTTTGAAGCCTGCATCACCCAAGGACTTGGCGACACGGTCTTTGATATCCGGTGTGCTGGCTTTGTTCGAACTGCAGCCTATAGCGACAACAAGCATCACGGCAGCCGCAATGGGCAGAATCCTTCTTAAACGCATAGAAATCTCCTCTTGGCAGTACAAGTGGCGCGCAAGAGGTTGGATGCTGTGACGATGGTGCAGGAGGGCTGTTGAGGCTGGTTATGGGGCTGTGCTTACACCCGCCAACGCCATGGATTGAAAAATCTTAGCGCCGTCAGCGGACCCGAGCAGCGGCTCGCTGCAGCGGTCGGGGTGGGGCATCATGCCGAGCACGTTGCGTCCTTCATTGCAGATTCCCGCAATGTTGTCCAGTGATCCGTTGGGATTGGCGTCAGGAGTGATCTGGCCATCGGCGGTGCAGTAACGGAACACAATGCGGTTCTGCCGCTTCAGCGCTTCAAGCGTCTGCGGATCACAGTAGTAGTTTCCTTCCATGTGACCGATAGGAATCCGAAGCACTTCGCCAGACTTGCAGGCGTTGGTGAAAGGTGTATCGGCGTTCTCCACACGCAGATTGACGAATCTGCAGATGTACTTGAGGCCCGCATTGCGCATCAGTGCTCCGGGCAGGAGACCGGCTTCGCACAGGATCTGAAATCCATTGCAGATGCCAATCACCAGTCCACCAGAGGCGGCAAACCTGCTGACCTCCTGCATGATGGGAGCAAAGCGCGCAATGGCGCCGGTGCGCAGGTAGTCGCCGTAAGCGAAGCCGCCCGGCACGATAATAGCGTCACAATTCTCCAAGTCATGCGATTCGTGCCACAGGAACGCAGCCTGCTGCCCCGTGGCTGTGATGGCCGCATGATAGCTGTCCTGATCGCAGTTGGAGCCAGGGAAAACGATGACGCCGAATTTCATGATTTCATTTAACCACAGAGGACACAAAGGAACACAGAGGGATTTTGGCTTCTGATTTAACGAAAGAATGTGCTGTAGGAAATGCTCTCGTCCAGCACCGCGTATTGCAGTAATAAAAATCACGTTGCGATCATTGCTCGAATCCCATCGTCCCATCTTTGCGCTCCGTCAAAGAGCACGACAGCAACTCCTCCGTGTTCCCTCTATGTCCTCTGTGGTTAGATATAACCATGGACTGGCTCTCGCATGCGCGCACCACCGGATCAGCGCTCAAGAGCTGGTTCATCGCACAGTGCCAGGATTCGCTGGCCGTAGCTTTGCTGTGGCTGATCGGGCTGTGGATCATCGGGATTCCGTGGTTCCCAGTCTGGGCGATCCTTGCGGGCTTGCTCCAGTTCATCCCGAACTTCGGGGTCATGCTTTCAGTGATTGTTCCAGCCTTGCTTGGGGCATTCAGCTCGGACAGCATGCGCTTCTTTTATGTGCTGATTCTGTTTGCCGTGATCATGGTGGTGGACGGGTTGTTTCTTCAGCCCTATCTCATGAGACGCACGGCCAAGGTACCGTTCTGGGCAGCGCTGGTTACACCTATCGTTCTCGGAATCATCATCCCGTTCTGGGGAGTCCTGCTGGCGCCGCCGCTGCTGGCGATTTTCTTTGCGTTCTGGCGCAAGCGACCCCAAACCGGCTAGAACTTACCGTTGCCGGTTGATCATGCCCTGCTCCTACTCATGCTCCTACTCATGCTTCTTCACTGTGCTCAACGTCTTCTTGCGCACTTGAACCTGGAAGCAGGCTGCGGACGATTAACGATCCACCTAAACCCACCACGATCAAAGCCAGCAGGCCGATGGGAATGAGCATGAATTCCGCCATGAGTTTTCCAATGGCATCGAGGCCGCCGCCGCGCGATTCGAGGGTGCCAGCAATCGCAAACACCAGCCCAACGCAGCCAACCGCAACCAGAAAAATTCCGCGCAGAAAAACGGCAACCCGTTGTAAGGGCGTGAGCGGACCCGAATGCCACCAGTTATGCCGGAGAAACAGCCATTGCCGGCGCATCAAACTGATAGAGGTGGCAGGCTCCGCAACCGGCTCCATGGGCTCGTTGTCTTCCGCCATGAGCGAATCATAGCAACGCGGGCATGTTATAATCTACTTTGTTTTCATGCGTTTCGTGACGCCTGCCGGGCCCCCCTGCGGCTCCGCAACACCAAATTTCGCCTGAGGTAATCACCATGTCTGGCCACTCAAAATGGGCCACAATTAAGCACAAAAAGGGCGCGCTGGATGCTAAGCGCGGCAAAATCTTTACCCGCCTGATCAAAGAAATCACCATGGCCGCCAAGAGCGGCGGAGGCGACCCGGAAGGCAATCCGCGCCTGCGCACGGCCATTGCTGCGGCCAAGGCTGAAAACATGCCTGCAGACAATATCAAGCGGGCCGTCCAGCGCGGTACCGGTGAACTGCCCGGCGCGACGTACGAAGAAATCCAGTTTGAAGGCTATGGTCCGGGCGGCGTGGCGCTTCTGGTCAACGTCACCACAGACAACCGCAATCGAACCGTCAGCGAAATCCGCCATATGTTCACCAAAAATGGTGGCAACCTGGGTGAGGCTGGCTCCGTAGCGTGGATGTTTCATAAGAAAGGCGAGATCGTCGTTCCCAAAGCCGCAGCCAAAGAAGACGATCTAATGAACGTCGTGCTGGAGAATGGTGGCGAGGACCTGAGCGACGATGGCGATACGTGGGTGATCACCACCGAGCCCGGTTCCTTCGATGCTGTGCTGGAGGCGATCAAGAAATCCGGCGCAGAGGTGGTGCATTCGGAAGTCGGGATGATTCCCCAGAATTACATCAAGCTGGAGGGCGCTGCCGCCAACCAGATGATCCGGCTGCTGGAGGCCATTGAAGACCACGATGACGTGCAGAATGTCTATTCCAATTTCGACGTCGATCAAAAGCAGTTGGAAGAAGTGGCGGGATAAGTCTCATCGTTGTACCCAGAGGCGGCCTGCAGGCCGCCTTTTGGTTTTGGCTTTGACCTGTTAGTCTCTCCTGTCCCGATCAGGAGCGATGATGACATCCACGTGCCCCCGGCTGTTCTCCGTGTCTCCGCGCCTGTCTCGAAAGCGCCATAGCAATCGTGTGGCACAGGCACTCCTGCCTGTGCTTGTTTCCTGCTGGAAAATGCGGGAGCACAGACAAGAGTGCCTGTGCCATACGGGTGTTCCAGAGCTTCGATTTCCGCGAGATGGGTGTCGCAGCGAGCCGTTCATTTTGCGAACCTGCGGTTCAGGACGACTCCTTGCTGCAATTTTTCTTCTTACATGCACCGCGACACTGGTCCAAGCTCAATCCAAACCTCTCGACAAACAACCCTGGGACTATGGTTTCTGGATTGGCGGCGGCTTCAGCGTGCCGGGCGGGACGAAAGACACGCAGGCGATGAATGCCGGCGTGCGATTGGGCAAGGTGCTGACGGACAATGCGGGCCCTGGATTCCTTCGCGGGAACTTCGAGTGGTCGGCTGACCTGATTCCCTTCTATTTCCTCTGGCAGCCCGCGCCGGCCAGGGATGCATTTGGGGAAGGCGCAAACCCGCTGAACCTCAAGTGGAACTTTACCCATTCCGCGCGGGTGATTCCCTTCGCTGAACTGGGCGGCGGCCTGCTGTTTACCAATCACGCAGTCCCGCTCAACACCTCCCACTTGAATTTCCTCACCCACGCAGCACTGGGATTTCAGTTCTTCAACAATGAGCGGCGCGCGTTCACGGCGAATGTGCAATTCCAGCACATCTCCAACGCCGGCCTGAGCGAGCCCAATCCCGGCATCAACACGGTGCAATTCCAACTGGGAGTGAACTGGTTCAAGTAAAACTTCATCCAAAGATTTCTAATGTTGCTGCCCGAATTTGACCATCGCCAGATCGATACAGGAGAGGTCGCCATTCACACGCGAGTGGCCGGCAGCGGACCGCCGCTGCTTCTGCTTCACGGGTATCCGCAGACGCACGTATGCTGGCATAAGGTTGCGCCGGCGCTGGCCAAACACTTCACGGTGGTGCTCACCGATTTGCGCGGCTACGGGGACAGCAGCAAACCTGACGCCAGCAGTGATCATTCCACCTACTGCAAGCGCAGCATGGCGCGTGACCAGGTCGCTGTAATGAAGGCCCTGGGCTTTGATACGTTTCAGGTCGCCGCTCATGACCGCGGAGGACGAGTCGCCCATCGCATGGCCCTCGACTTCCCTGACGCGGTGGAGCGCTGGGCCGTGCTCGACATTGCTCCCACGCTGGCGACTTTCGAACATGCAGACCAGCGATTCGCACGCGTAAGCTATCACTGGTTTTTTCTAAGTCAGCCGTACGATCTCCCCGAGCGACTGATCGGCGCGGACCCGGAGTTCTTCCTTCGCTGGACGATCAACTCCTGGGCCAAGGTTCCCGGATCGATGGAAGAGAAAGCCATTGAGGAGTATCTGCGCTGCTTCTGCACGACAGAAGGCATTCACGCTTCCTGCGAAGACTACCGCGCCGCCGCGAACATTGACCTGGAGCACGACCGCGCCGATCTCGACCGTAAAGTCGCCGCTCCGCTGCTGGCGCTGTGGGGAGCGCAGGCGCGAATCGGCAAGCTGTTTAGTGTTCTCGGTCTCTGGCGCGAGCGCGTTGTGGACGCGCAGGGACACACTCTGCCCGGCGGCCACTTTCTGCCGGAAGAATGCCCGAACGAGGTCATCAAAGAACTCCTCGAATTTTTCCGCCGTTAATTCCGCCGCACCTGAGCTTGAACGAGCGCCCGGGCTTTGCGCCTTTTGTGGTGGATTCGCTATCCTCTCCAGTTATGTCCACACTGGTTGAATGCGTTCCCAATTTCTCTGAAGGCCGAAACAAAGCAGTGGTTGACGCTATTGTTGAAGCCATGAAAGTGCCTGGCGTCTACCTGCTCGACCGCGAAATGGACTCCGATCATAATCGTTGTGTCATCACGCTGGTGGGCGACCGCGAAGCCATCGCTGAGGCGGCGATTCGCGGAGTCGGCAAGGCCTCTGAGCTGATTGACCTTACCTCTCATCAGGGCGCGCATCCCCGCATTGGCGCGTCCGACGTGATTCCGTTCATTCCGATTGAGGGCGTCACGATCGAGGACTGCGTCGCCATTGCCCGCAAGGTCGGCGAGGAGATATGGACGCGCCACAAGATTCCGGTTTACCTCTACGAATCAGCGGCAACGACTCCGGAGCGCCAGAACCTGGAAAACATACGTCGCGGACAATTTGAAGGATTACGTGAAGATATCCTGGTAAATCCGGCTCGAAAACCGGATTTCGGAGATCCCTGCTGCCACGCAACCGCTGGCGCAACTGTGGTTGGTGCGCGCAAGGCCCTCATCGCCTACAACGTGTTCCTCAACACCAGCGACGTTTCTGTTGCGAAGAAGATTGCCAAGGCGATCCGCTTCTCATCCGGCGGGCTGCGCTACGTGAAGGCTGCCGGATTCGAGGTGCGCGGGTTGGCTCAGGTCTCGATGAATTTGACCGACTTTGAGCAGACGCCGATCGCGCGCGTTTTTGAGTTCGTGAAACGCGAAGCCGCGCGTTACGGTGTGATGCCGTTGAGCAGCGAGATCATCGGACTGATTCCGAAGAAAGCCCTGGAGCAAGCCGCGGAATGGTTCCTGCAGGTGGAGAACTTTGACTCTTCCATGATCCTGGAGAATCGGCTGTCCGGCGTGATGGGCGGCAAGATGGCAGTAGGCGGACTGCGGGCCGGGGCTGAACCATTCATCGAACAACTTGCAGCTCCGACAGCTACTCCTGGCGGGGGGAGCGCCTCAGCAGCAGCCGGCGCCATGGCAGCCGCGCTGGGCAGCATGGTGGCGGGGATGTCGCGCGGGAAAAAAGCCTACCTGCAATATGAGCAGCAGCTGAGCGCCGCATTGGCACGCCTCGAGCAACTTCGTGAAGAGCTCAAAGCCGGCATTGATGCTGACGCGGATAGCTACAACCGCGTGATGGGGGCTTACAAGCAGGCAAAAGCGTCCGGCGATGGAGGCAGCGCGGAAGCCGCTATTGATGCGGCCCTAAAAGGGGCCACCAGCGTGCCGCTGCAAACAGCACAACGCGCACGTGAAGTGGCCGATATCGTGGCCACGCTGCGGCCAATCACCAATCCCAATATGGCTTCTGACCTCACGGTAGCTGACGCTTTGGCGCGGGCGGCCATTGTCGGCGCTCTGGCCAACGTCGAGATCAACCTGGGATCGCTAAAAGACGCAAGCTTCGCAGAGGACGTACGTTCTAAAGTCAGCGAACTCCAGAGGTGAATACCTTAAAGTAACGCGATTAGCATCCTGAGCTACTGCTGGTTGCATCTGAAATTTCAGAAAACCGGATTAAAATGGAAAGACCTATGAAACGCAATTCTCTGCTCGCTATTGTTCTGTTCACGGCTGTTCTGGTTACCGGAATGCCGGTGTTCGCCGCGCCGCTCGCTACCAATGCCCGCTCCGTGATACCGAATCAGGTGCAGCAGATCATCAACGTTGACTACCGGCGGATGAAGAACTCGGATACGGCCATGCAGATGAAGGCCAAGCTGATGCCGCCGAACATGAAGCAGTTCGAGGACGCACTGAAAAATATCGGCGTCAACGTGGACCGTGATGTTGACCAGATCACGTTGGCGGCGTTTCGGAGCAAGGACAAGAACCTCCGGCTTGTCGGTATAGCGCAGGGGATGTTCCCACGCAAGAAGTTGCTGGCCAAAATTCAGAAGCAGAAGATCAAAGCCAAGAAGCTCAATGGCTCATTCGTCTATCCCATGTCTGGCGGCATGGTGATGACGTTCCTGGACGACAACACTATGCTGTTTGGCGACCAATCGGCGGTGCAGGCCTCGCTTGACGCGCGCGATGACAGCGCCGAGAGCCTCAACGCCAATAGCCAGGTCACTGACATGATCGCTTCAGTTGACAGCGGAACGTTGTGGAGCGTGCTGGACGCCAAAGGCACGCAGACGATGATTCAGGGGGCGCTGGGCTCAGCTTCAAGTCTCTCTGAGTTTGACGACATCAAAAAGAAGCTGGTCGGTTCGCGCTATACCGTCGACTTCGATCACGGCGTGGATTTCAATCTCAACGTGGTTACTTCAGACAACATCACTGCTGCGACGCTTGCGTCAGTCCTGAAGGCTGGCATGCTTTTCAAGAAGATGAACGCCACACCCACGGAAAAGACGGCGATCGACGACACCAGCGTGGATTCCGATGCCGGTAAGCTGGTGGTGCACTTCAAAGCAGATGATAAGAGCTTCCAGTCTTTGCTCGATTCGCCTATGTTTGCGGCGGTTACTCACTGAGAATCGCGCCAGCAGAAAAAAGCCAAAGGGAGCCGGATGACCGGCTCCTTTTCTCTTGGCAGGTAAACGATGTGGCCGAGTTAAATCGTGCCGCTTACCGCCTCGCCCAGTTGCTTCAGCAGCTTTTCGTTTCGGCGATACCACATCCATAGCCCCAGCTTCTCCGCCTCCACCAAGCCTGCCTTGGTAAGGATGGACATGTGGTGAGAGATGGTGGACTGCGCCAGCTTGACCTGCTCTTCGATATCACAGGCACACATTCCTTCCGGCTTATCCAGAGAACAGGCGTTTTTCAATTTCAAGAGGCGAAGAATCTTCAAGCGGGTTGGGTCGGCCATGGCTTTCAAGACGGCAACCAGCTGCTTTTCAGAGAGCGGCATGGATCGATGATAATCTATGTTTCTTCATGAGCGTACATCCAAGTCCCGAGCACAGCGAGGGAACCCTTACAGTTGGAATCAATTTCAAGAATATAGGGATTCCCACCCGCGCGTGGAAACATCACAGAATCGAGCCCGTACCCCGGGAGGCGCGGATTCGAGATCTTCCGAAGTAGCGCAACTTTTCCAGCCAGTGGACATCTCATAAACTCAGGCTATGGACGAAACAGGTCTCTTTACCGGCAACGAACGCAGGGAAAAAGAAACGGAGATGAAAGCCGCAGGCCGTCTTCCCTCAGGACAATCTCTCACGCTGAAATGGCCTGTGCTGCACTATGGCTCCGTTCCGCGCTTCGATCCCGCAAAATGGGATTTCACACTGTGGGGGCTGCTGGAAAATCCCGTCCGCCTGAATTGGGACGAGTTCAACAAGCTGCCGCGAGTGCATACCAAAAGCGACTTTCACTGTGTGACGCGCTGGAGCCGCTTTGACAATGGATGGGACGGAGTGGCATTCAATGAAGTGCTCAAGCATGTGCAACTCAAGCCGGAGGCGAAATATGTCCTGGTCCATGCCGAACAGGGCTTCACTGCGAATGTACCGCTCGCCGATCTTCGGCACGACAACGTCTTATTTGCCACACACCATGACGGTGAGCCGCTCTCACCCGATCACGGTTTCCCTCTGCGGCTGATCGTTCCGCATCTGTACGCCTGGAAGTCAGTCAAATGGGTGCGCGGACTCGAGTTCCTTGACCACGATGTCCCCGGCTTCTGGGAGCAGAACGGATATCACATGTATGGGGATCCGTTTAAGGAGCAGAGGTTTGATAGGGACTGAGCAACTGGCAATTGGCAGTTGGGATAGCTAAAAGCAGACGCCACCATTTTCTGCATGCAACATTCTGCGAGCGACTTTGGTTGGCTAATTGCCAGTTGCTAAATTGCTAGTTGCTTGTTCAGTGCTTCACAATTGCGTTATACCCGTCCGCCGACAGCCGGTTGCGCATGGTGTCAGCGTCCTGCTGCGTTGAGAACGGGCCAACCTGGACGTGAAAGAGAGCGTCGCCTGTGGCGCTGGCGATGAACACGGGATATTGCTTTTTGCGCAACGCCGTGGCGAGGATGTCGGCATCCTCTTGCTTTGATACCGCAGCCACCTGCACCGTGTAGGTGCCATTGACGTTGCTCTTGATGTCGGTGGCGACTGGGACGGTGCTTTGCTGAGTGCCCGAACTGCTGGTGCTGCTAGTGGCCGCCGCTGGCGTTGCTGGTTGCTGCTGCGAACTGGCGTCAGGCGAAGGCGCCGGTGGAGGCGTTTCCGGAGCTTTATTGACGGCTGACGGCTTCCCTGCCGCGCTGCCGCTGCTTGGAACCGTTCCCACTATTTCTGTCCGCCCTCCGGCGACGGTGCTCTTGCCCAGCAGGTATCCCATGGTGAAGAACACGGCACAGAGAATCGTCAGGGCAAAGAAGATGCCCAGCAGTTTTCCTGTTCCAAGCGTAATTTCAGTATCTCTGGTTTCGTCCAGATCATCCAGCAGACTTGATTTCACCCGACCCGTCCCAAGTTCGGCCATTTTTGCTCCAGCTTTGGTTTTTCCTGAGTTTAACCCTATTTGGCCGGATTTTTGCCTGCGTATTTTTCCATGGCGGCCGTGACGGAAGACAGAATGTCAATGGGCAATGGGAAGATGACAGTAGTGTTCTTTTCTACGCCGATCTCCGTGAGCGTCTGCAGGTAACGCAATTGCATGGTGAGCGGCTCGGAGGCCAGCACATGGGCCGCCTCAGTAAGCCGTTGCGAGGCGGCAAATTCCCCTTCAGCATGGATAATCTTCGCGCGCTTCTCGCGCTCAGCCTCTGCCTGCTTGGCCATGGCGCGGAGCATGGATTCGGGAAGATCCACCTGCTTCACTTCGACATTGGCCACCTTCACGCCATAAGGTGACGTGTGCTGGTCCAGAATGCTCTGAATGCGCGCGTTCAGCTTGTCACGATGCGCCAGCAGTTCATCCAGTTCCACCTCGCCCAGCACAGAGCGGAGCGTAGTCTGCGCGAACTGCTGCGTCTGCCAGTAATAGTTTTGGACCTGAACAACCGCCTGCGGAGCATTCAGCACGCGCCAATAAATCACGGCATTCACCTTCAGCGTGACGTTATCGCGGGTGATGATGTCCTGCGGCGGAACTTCCAAAGCCTGCTGGCGAAGGTCTACGCGAACCATGCGGTCGAGCGGCGCAAACACCAGGATGATGCCAGGCCCTTTGGCGTTCTCCATGAGTCGGCCAAGGCGGAAGATGACGCCGCGTTCGTACTCGCGCAGGATCTTAATGGAATTGATGATGTACAACCCAACAATGATGATGATTACCAGACCCGCTATCCCTGGCACATTGCCTCCATGCAATCTCTAAATTTGTGCTTTCATCGGATTCTATGGCATCCGGGTGCTTCTGGAACAAAAATCAGAGTTTAGCCGCAGGTGAAGCTGCCTGGGGCGCGGGTTCCACTTGAAGGGTGAGATCGCGAACATTGCGCACAATTACCGGCTGTCCAACCTCGATATTGCCGCCGGCGATAGCATCCCAAAGCTCGCCGCGAATAAAAACTTTGCCAGCGGGCATGAGCGGCGAACTCACAGTGCCGACTTCCCCGATCAAACCTTGTATTCCAGTGACTACTTTGTTGCGCCGGGCCTTCAGGGCGATAGTCATGAGGAAAACCGTAATACCGGCAATAGGAATGCTGATGGAAAGGGCGGTCCACCATTTTACCCGCATCTGCGGAATAGGACCATCTACCAGCAGGAGTGAACCCAAAATCATCATGACCAGACCTGCGACGGCCAGGACACCGTGCGTCTGAAACTTGGCTTCAAGAGCGAAAAACACAAAGGCGCACAATATCAGAACCAGAGAAATCGTGCGGAAGGGCAGCATATCCAGAGCGTAGATGGCCAGCAGAATGGCCACAAAGCCTACGGCTCCGGGCACGACCGCGCCCGGGTGACTGAATTCAAAATAAATGCAGAGCGCGCCGAGTGCCATCAGCAGCAGAGTGAAGTTCGGGTCCATGAGCGCGGAAAGAATCTCTTCGCGCAACGTCATGGGGTAGACCCGAACTGCCTTATTGGCGACGTGGAGGACTGTTTTGGAACCGTCGAACCTTGTAATGGTTTTTCCGTCAATCTGGCGCAACAGGTCGGCTTCGTCTCTAGCGATGTAATCGATCAGGTGCTCAGAAAGGGCTTCATCGGCAGTAAATGCCTTCGACTGGCGCACTGCGCTTTCCGCCACCTGGACGTTGCGCCCGCGTTTGCTGACATACGAGCGCATCAGTGAGGCGGCGTAATTTTCCACCTTTTCTTTCATCACCGGGTCCATGGCCCTGCCATCGCCCCAGACGGGATGCGCCGCGCCAGTGTTGGTTCCCGGAGCCATGGCTGCTACGTCCGCCGACTCCAGGATAAAGAAGCCCGCGGAAGCCGCGCCGCTCCCGGAGGGCGTTACATAAATGATGACCGGCACCTGTGAGGCGAGAATTTTATGGATGATATGCTCCATGGAGGTCATGAGCCCGCCGGGCGTGCGCAGCTCAATCAAGAGCGCGTCAGCATGCGTCTTCTGCGCTTCATCAATCGCTCGATCAAACCGCTCTTCTGACAAAGGCTGGATGGTATTGTCAATAACCAGCTTGAGCACGTCAGCCGAAGCGCTCAGAGGAGCAAGGCAAAGCAGCAGGACCAGTGCTTTCTTCAGGAGTTTGCGGACATGCATGAGAATGTACCTCAGCTTCCCGTTTACTTCGGCGTGGCCACCGACCTGGCCATCAGGTCGCGTTTGAATTCGATAGCGGCGGCGTTATTCGGATCGAGCGCCAGCGCATGTTCTATGTTCTTTTGAGCTTCGCCGCGATTGTTCTGCGCCAGATCCAATTTGGCTAATACGAGGTATGCCTCGGTAGACGGCTTCAATCGCAGTGAGGCATTCGCCTCTTCGCGCGCGCTGCCAGCATCATCCAATGCCTGAAGAACCTGCGCAAGTCCGGTATGTGCTTCCGCACTTTGCGGATCCAGGGTGACGGCTTCGCGAAACTGTTTCTCCGCCTGCCTGATCAGGCCTTCCTGCAACAACTCCTGGCCTCGCTGAACGTGAAATTGCGCGTGATGGACGGGATCGGTCTGCCCCAGGCGCGCCTCCTCAGCATTCTGAAGTTCCATAGCAAGTTGGCGGAAGCTCGATTCATCATAGTTGCGCTTGATTCTTTCCAAAGGCACGCGCGTCAATGAAGCACCCGAGGCGACCGCTTCAAGGAAACCCTTTGCTTCGCCATCGTTGTGGAGTTGCAAGGCGGAACGCAATTCCCGCGCCGCACCCTGCGTGTCGCCTTCGCGGTAGAGCTCAACCGCAAGGTTGAAGTGGTAATCGGGATCGTTTGGATCGGTCTCGACACTCTTTTCAAAGTAAGTGCGGGCGCTTTTGTCACCACGGCGAGCTTCCACCACGCCAAGGTTGTTGAAAATTTCCGTCAGCGGAAGCCGCGTGGAAAGCTCACGAAATGCAGCGTCTGCCTTGTCCATTTGGTTGGCGTAGAACGCCGCGAGCCCGAGATAAAATTCAGCCTCGTTCCGTTTGGCATCTCCTTTGGGGACTTTGGCCAGCCAGTTCATCGCCTGATCGTAGTTCCGCGTCTCGACATATGCCTTGCCTAGTTGTAGGATGGCCAACGTGTGGGAGGGCTCCAGCCGGACCACCGTCTGAAATCGTTTAATTTTTTCTTCCGGGTTGACGGCTAAAACGCCGCGGACGTAGTTTTCCAAGGCGTCCAGCCGCATGGGAGGAAACTGGGCAACAAACTGGGTTTTCGCAGCGATGCCGGGCACCTTCAACTGATCAAGGATGTCCCATGCCAGCGCCGTCTGAATTTGTATGAGGTCATTGAGTGGACCGCGTTCCGTGAATTCCGGACTCAGCCTCAGACGATTTGTATCCATCACGTAGGCCTGGGCAGTAAATGTCTGTCCATCAAAGGCGAAGTGCCCCATGACCACGTAGTCGGCGTCCAGTTCCTGCGCGATCTGGTACACCGTGGCGCGCGATGGCTTGGCGGAAGTCGGGATTCCCAGGCGGTCGAAGGCAGCCAGACGATCCGCGCGGCTGATGATGAACAAGGGCGTCGAGTCCAGCCGCGTTCCCAGTACCTCCGGGAAAGCATCGCCGATCCAGTCAATTCCCGGCACGCTGGACGCGTTCTCGAACGGCATGACGAGAACCATCTGACTTCGCCGGGAAGATTGCTCCTGTGCTCGGAGGAACACGGGAACTGCCAAGATGCAGAGAAGCAGCGAGATTACGACACGGGCTGGTTTAATCAAGTTAGGATGATTATAGCCAAGTTGCCGCGTGGATCGCTGCTGCTTTCGCCCTTTGGTAACTCAGGCATGGGGAGTCACCGAAAACGAAAAATCGCAAAATGAGTCTGGCCGCGAACCAACGCGAATGAACCCGAATCGGCAACTCCGGCATATCCGTCCTTATTGGCGTTCATTCGCGGCCGATCTCAAAGTTTCATCTAAAGCAAAAAATTTACAGGTTCTTCTTTGTCCAGTCGCCAATGCGTTCCAACGCCAGATTCAGGTTCTCCATGGAATTGGCGATGCTGAACCGCAGATAGCCTTCGCCAAACTGGCCGAAGGCCGTCCCAGCAAGGCAAGCGACTCCCGCATCCTGCAGCAGCGCTTCTGCCAGCTTCCGTGAAGTCCAGCCAGTCTTCTTGATATTCGGGAAAGCGTAGAACGCACCGTGAGGCACCGTGCAACTGAATGCCGGAATTTTGTTGAGGCCGGCGATGAACTTGTCGCGGCGCAGCTTGAACTGCTGGCACATGTGCGCGACCGATGACTGATCGCCGTTCACCGCTTCGATTCCGGCCACCTGGGTAAAGCCTGCGCTGCACGAGTTCACGTTCGTCATGAGCCGCCCGAAGTGCGTTGCCAGTTCCTTACGCATCACACCGTAGCCCAGGCGCCAGCCGGTCATAGCAAATGTCTTGGAGAAGCCGTCCAGCATGATGACGCGGTCCTTCCAGCCATCCAGTGACATCAGCGAGAAATGCTCGCCTTCAAAGATGAGCCGGCTGTAGATTTCATCGGAGAGCACCATGATGTCGCGGTCGCCAATGGCGGCGGCTATATCCTTCACGTCCTGCCTGGTAAGCACGCTGCCTGTGGGATTGTGCGGCGAGTTCAGCACAATCAGCTTGGTACGCTCAGTGATCAGGTCCGCTAGTTCGTTCGGATCCAGGCGGAAGTCTTTCTCTTCGCGCATCTGCAGAGGCACTGCTTTGGCGCCCGTGAAGTTGATCAGCGACTCATAAATTGGAAAGCCCGGATTCGGATAGATAACCTCGTCGCCTTCCTCCACCAGCGCCGTGAAGGTGAAATAGATGGTCGGCTTGCCCCCGGGAACAATCACCACTTCATCGGGCGTGACCTTCACGCCGCGTGACTTGGTCACGTCCTCAGCAATCGCTTCGCGCAGCGCCGGCAATCCGGCCGAAGGCGTATAGTGCGTCCATCCGCCACGCATGGCTTTCACGCCGGCGTCAATCACATTGGAGGGAGTATCGAAATCGGGCTCGCCGATCTCCAGGTGGATGATGTTCCTTCCCTGCGCCTCCAACGCGCGCGCCTTGGCAAGTACTTCAAAGGCGGTTTCCGTTCCCAGGCGGCTCATGCGTTTGGCCAGCCGCAACTCAGTTTGCGTAGTCAGTCCTGTGCTCATGATGTGCTCGTATGATGTCCATTTCTAAGATGCTATTCGTTGACAGCCTGTTCCTGGCTCTGCGAACGCAACACGTGCGCGACGGTGTAAGGCACACGGCGGGCAGGCTCCTGAAAGTTGCGCACCTGCAGGTCTCCCAGCAAGCCCAGCGCCAGCATCTGTCCTCCGAAGACGATCAGCACCGCGGCGAAGATGGTGAGGGGACCGTGCTCTCCCATCACGCTCATGTGCCACAAAAATTTGCTGAACATCAGCCACAAAGCGATGCCGAGGCCGCTAAATAATGAGAGCATGCCAACGCTGCCGAACAGGTGCAGCGGACGATACATATATTTCAGCAGAAAACGAATGGTAATCAGGTCAAAAAACACGCGGAACGTCCGCGAAATCCCGTAATGCGAATTCCCCTTGGGGCGGACAATGTTTTTGATGGGAATTTCGCAGATCGATGCGCCATACCATGATGCCAGCGCGGGGATGAACCGGTGCAGCTCGCCATAGAGAGGAAGCTGCTGAATGATTTCGCGCCGATACGCTTTGTAAGTGGTGCCGAAATCATGAATGTCCACGCCGCTCAGTTTCGCCATGGTCCAGTTGGCGATGCGTGAAGGCAGCCGGCGCATCACAAAATTGTCTACCCGCTCCTTGCGCCATCCGCTCACCAGGTCGTAACCCTGTTCCAGCATTTCGATGAAATTGGGGATTTCGTCCGGATCGTGTTGCAGGTCGCCATCCATGGCGATCACGTACTCGCCCTGCGCGTGCGCAAATCCCGCGGCCAGCGCCGATGTCTGCCCGAAGTTGCGGCGCAGCTTCACCACGACCACACGGCTGTCAATGGTCACGATTTCGCGCAGCAACTTGTATGTGCGGTCCAGACTGCCGTCATCCACAAATACCAGCTCAAAACTGTCGCCGGTGGACTCCATGACCGCCTTCAGTCGATCATAGAGAGCGGTCACGCTCTCCTGCTCGTTATGGAATGGAACAACAATCGAGTACTTCGGCATCGTCCTAAATTATACCTCCCGGCTTTCTGGGTCAGATACCTGAAAATCCACGAAAAGCACACTCCCTTGGTTCATCTTTGCAGTGCGGCGATGCCATGACTTTACAATCGCAAACTTTGGTGGCCTGAGCGCCGCCTCCAGCATAAGCTTGCGATTCGTGTGCTGGCACAAGCTCGAATCCAGCTTGGTCAGGACATCCGTCCTTCCATGCCTTTCATCACACCGCGGAAATACCAAAGGAGTTTGCATTTCATGGCATTTCCCTCCAGCACCAGCGTGACTGGGCAGCGTGAAGACGAGTTCACCTCCCGAATTGAATCTCAGACCTCCAGAATTCCATCCTCTGGTTATCTCGGCGCGGCCATTGGCTCGATGGCCGGATCCGCCGTACTCAAAATGATGGGCAAGGATAACTGGGCCTTGTTCGTCGGCCAATGGGCGCCGGCATTCCTGATCATGGGCGTGTACAACAAAATGGTCAAACAACACGGCTCTGATCGTTACAGCCGCGCCGCTTAATTCTTCTCCGGAGCGCGGCGGGCATGAAGTCCGCCACGCGCCCCAACCTTCCACGCGGAAATTCATTTGACCACTCTTCGCATTTGCCAAGGCTTCACCTACTAAATCCATTCAGCGCCTCTTCGCAACTACCTTCGCGCCTTTCCGTTCACCCGATCTCCCGATCACCCGATCACCCGGTTTTTTCCCGTTCGCCACCGCGTCATATTTCTCCCGGATCTTCACTGTCCGGTCCAGCTCGTCTTTGACCTCCAGCACCTTCAGCCGCAGGTCCTTATCGAGCTGCGCCGTCTTCAGGAAGTCATCGACCTGTGATTGCGCCTGCGCGGACTGTTGTCCATCAATAAAAGCGTTCAGCCAGCCCAGGACAAAGAAGATTTTGCGTTGCTGCTTCATCTGCGGTAGCGCATCCAGCGCCGGACGCAAATACGGCAGCGTCAATTCGGACTGGTTCCAGTAGTTGAAGGCTCCCAGACTCATTGACACCCAGTCTTCCGGACGCGCGCTGTCATGCAGGTATCCATCAAAGTACTGCTTTTTCTCTGCCGCGTCAGGACGCGCCGCCCGCGCCATGTATGCGTATTTCTGTCCTTCACCCGAGGGATCGCGCTTCTCTTCCGCCGCCAGCACCGCGCCGGCATCAGGATCATTCAACGCAATCAGGTGCTCCACCAGGCTCCAGCGGTCAAGCTGCCGCAGCTCCACTCCCGGAATGGCCAGCTTGCCTGAAAGCAGGTCTTTCAAATCGCCCAGAGCTTTGGGAGTCTCCGCGGAGACGCGCAGCGCGCGGAACCAGATAATGCGCATGTCCTGGTCTTGCGAATGCAGCATCTGGTCGTATGCAAGTGCCTCCATTTTCGGCGTTAGTTCCGCGCGAGTGTTCGCCGGCACATAACGATGCAGTGCAGTAACGGTTCTCCCAATCACGCTCTGCGCCAGTTGCTCGTCTTTTTCCTGCGGCAAAAGCTTCAATGCAAGATCAATGTACGCGCGCGGGTCAAGCTGCGCTTCGCGCACCGAATCCCACAACGATCCCCACAGGAGCGAACGCTCAAAAACGTCATTGATGCCGCCCAGCTCCGCCATCACTGCTTTACGGCTCTTCGCATCCAGCAGGAAGCGTCCGTAGGCGTAATCGTTGTTGTTTGCAAACACGAAGGCGGGACACGGTTTCCCAATCGCCTGTTTGACTGCCGCCCTTGCGCCATCAAGTTGCGCGCGCACTCGCACCGGCTTTCCCGTCCTATAGCTGAGCAGCACTTCGGTAGCAATCGGCCACAGCTCGCTGGTGCCCAGAACATCATGCTGCGAGAGCGTCATACGGCTGATCTTGTTCTGTGGACTGCAGCTCCAGCTCACATCCACCTGCGGCATGCCACGATGCTTGATGTAGGCGTCAGCCCATTTCTGGAGCGGCTTGCCTGAGGATTTCTCAAGGGCCTTCACCAGGTCGCTCCACTCGGCGTTGCCATAGGCGTGGTCACGCAGATAGGTGCGCAGACCGTCGCGGAACTTGTCGTCGCCGATCACATAATTCAATTGCCGCATCACGCCCGGCGCTTTGGAATAGACGATAGCGCCATAGGCCGATTTCGCGTCTTTGAGGTTTGGAATGTCCTGATAAATAGGCGTGGTGCCCTGCGTCGAATCAATCGCGTAAGCCGCCGGCTTGGTCGCCTGATAAAAACGCTTCCACACATTATCTTTCGGCTTCAGGTCAGCCAGGGCGTGGTAGGCCATGTAGTTGGCGAAGCCTTCCTTCAGCCACAGGTCGTCAAACCAGCGCATAGTCACCAGATCGCCAAACCACTGGTGTGTCAACTCATGGAGCAGCAGGATGTCCCGGTTCAGCAGATCGCTGTGAGTTGGCGCGGTCCGGAACAGGACTGACTCCTCGCGCAGGAAGGTGGCGCCCACGTGCTCCATTCCTCCATAAGGAAAGCCCGGAATCAGCACAACGTCGTACTTGGACCACGGGTAAGCTTGGTCGAAATATTCCCCCAGATAACTCATCCCCTGCTTGGTCATTTCCTGGAGCTCTTGCCCTTCGGGGATGGCTCGCTTCAGTTGCGACTGGCGTACATAAATCTCGGGATAGTTCGGGCGGGGGCGAACTCTTGAGAACGGTCCGGCGGCGAAGGCAAACAGGTACGTGCTGATGGGTGGCGTGCGATAGAAGATGGTCAAGCGCTTGCCCGGCTCGGAGGAAAACAGATTCTCAAAGTCGGTGTTGGAAATCACTACCCACTCTTCCGGCGCGAGCACGCGCAGGTAGAACTCAGCTTTCAGGTCCGGCTGATCAAAGCACGGAAACGCCATGCTGGCATCCATGGGAACGAACAGGGTGTAAATGTACTCGCTGTGATCGTCCTTGTCTTCGTAGCGGGTGAGCGCCTTGCCGGACGGCCCAATCGGCGCCGTGAACTCGATGTCAATGATGTTGTCATCGGGACTGTCCGGAATGTGCTCTCCAGGCTTCCGCCCCACGGGACGCCCCAGATTGTCCGTTGCCTGGGCAGCCTGCCGCGACGCCTGTTCACCTTCATTGACCGCTTTCTTTGTGATCTTCAACAGATCTTCCGGGATTTCGATGTGGCCATTCTCCATCTTCACCGGAAGCGGTTTGCCGTTGACCACCAGCTTGCTGACTGTCCCCTCGCGGAAATCCAAAAGCAGCGGCCCCGGCGCTGTGGGACGCAGAGGACCATTTCCCAGCAATTGCTGCGGCCTGTAGCGAAACTTGAGTTCTTCCTTGCCGGCGGCTGACGGCGCCTTCGGCACGAGGGTATAACTCAGGTCATATCGGATGTCCAAGATCCGCTGCGCTCTTTGCTGTGCAAGCTCGTGCGGAACGCCGATCGGCGGCGCCTGGGCGAATGCCAACACACTCGAACACATGAGAAACACCAATCCCGCAGCGATCGAACAGAACTTCCGATCGCCCGATGCACCGACCATCCGATCACCCAATCTCTTCACCCCTACCCCTCCACCCGTCAACTAGGATTCTAAAGAACTTACGTCATTCAACCCCGGATCAACCCCGGAGTTGAACCCCGCGCCTCCCGGTGTTGATGACCTTGAACGCCGGGGTTCTCGGGGTTACATTTATTTGCGTAAGCTGTTGCAAATAAACGATTTACGTTAACACGAATTCAGCAGAAAAGCAAGCGAAAGTTGCAGGAAGAGCCCTTCATCAGCTTCGGAGTAGCGAGCGTGATTCTGCGCCCCTGCCAGAGGGCAGCTTCGCAAGATGATATCTACTCCACAAAGTAGTTCAGCAATCCCAGAAAAGGTAGCGCTCCACCGGTGTCGAATTTTTCCGCCCCAGCGACGGTAGCCTTAAAGCACCATCCTCAGCCGAAGACTCGAGTGAAGTGTTCCTCACATGAATGGCCTGTGCGAAGGCGAAGGATCCGCTCTGCAACTGCTCCGCGGTAAGCAGATAAAGCTATACATTGCTTCATCGCAGAGAAATAAGCCAACAAATTCCTGGCGTTCTGAAAAGAGATCTCCGTCCTCACGAGTCTTTCCGGCCCGTTTTCTCCCTCAACTTTTGCCGCGCTTCCGCCAAGGCCAGACTGCGCTGGCGCAGCTTCTCCAGAAGCTTCACCTTCTCACTGAAGCTGAGAAATGCCAATTCTCTTCGGCTCTCCTTACTCATTCAAGAACCTGGGTTTCGAACTTCTTCAGTCGCGCGCGTTCATCATCATCCGCTGCTCTGCATGGCAACTTCCACGTGCAGCACTGCACCTAATCCCGCAAACCTCCCCTGGAACTCTTCAACCCGGAGTCCAAAAAATGCTACGTACGATCGCCCTGTCTATTTCCTTCGCATTCCTATTTGCTCTGGCGCTCCCCTCGGCGGCGCAGACGACATTTACTGAAAGGAGTTTCGTGACTGACAGCTTTCCAACGTGGGTCACCACCGGCGATTTCGACCGCGACGGCCTGCCTGACATCGCTGTTGCCGCAAACAATGGCAACTCAGTCGCCATCTTCAAGAACACCGGCAACAACACTTACACTCGCATAGACACACAGACAGTCGACACCGCGCAGTTGGTGGAAACCGCCGACTTCAACAATGATGGCAATCTTGATCTGGCCGTCTCCAGCGGAGGTCAGCCACTGGTAACTATCCTCACCGGCGTTGGTAACGGCACCATAACGCCCTCGGGCTCATTCGCCACCACACTTCCTGTGTGGGACCTGGAACTGGGCGATCTGAACGGCGACGACGCAGTGGACATCATCACTCACGAGTGCGCCACCGACTCCAGCTCATGCACGGTAAAAACCTACAAGAACGACGGCGCAGGCAACTTTACCGTCTCTCAAATACTCATTCCGCCCGGCACCGAGACTTTTCCCGAGATCCGCCATACGTTGGCTGTAGCTGACTTCAATGGCGATGGCAAGCTGGACGTGATTGTGCTGGAACTGAATGGCTTTGAAGTATTCCTCGGTCACGGCGATGGCACGTTTGCCGCGCCTACCGGCAAGAGTGTCAGCGGCGGCTTCGGCCTTACCTATGGAAGCTTCAACAACACTGATCGATCGCTTGATATAGCTCTTGGCCGCCAAACTCCCACCTGCACGGCGCCTCCCTGCACTACCGATATTCTTGACTACTTGAATGATGGTACCGGGAACCTGTCTCTTCGCAGCAAGACGCAAATGTTCGGTTCCAACCTGGTGGCAGTGGATGTCAACGGTGACCTGATCACAGACATTGTGGGTCTTAACAACGGCCACTTTGACGGAAACATGCAGTACGTGCTGGGCGACGGTCACGGCATCTTCAGCGCGGCGCATCAGCTTGCTGGGCCGGATACCGGGGCGATGGTGGCGACACGCGACATGAACCTCGACGGCCGCCACGATTTCATGGTTCCGGAAGACCTGCCCGGTAATGTCCTGCTTGAAATCAACAACAATGCAACCGTAACCTGCGCACCGCCGGGATCAGGCAGCCTGCACGCGAAGTTCTGCGCTCCGGCAGCAAACGCGACCGTGCCGCTCACCTTCACCGTGAAAGGCTCCGGCAACTCGCCGGCTGGAGTTGTACGGATCGAATTATGGATCGATGGCAAGAAGAACACAGAGATGTGGAACGACCAGATCAGCGCGAGCGTGACCGTAGCTGCCGGAACTCATCGAGTCGCCCTGGTGGCGGTGGACAAGTTCGGCGCCCACAGCACCAACGCGATCAACGTCACAGCCAACTGATGTAAGAAGACCTATGAGCATGGGCCTGCGACG
>Ga0207707_10001464_pt1 | contig 21829 bp, 19 predicted proteins | sample KBSC83BmetaG_FD_184336 | JGI IMG/M metagenome (GOLD analysis project Ga0207707, IMG submission 184336) | Corn rhizosphere microbial communities from Kellogg Biological Station, Michigan, USA - KBS C8-3B metaG (SPAdes) (version 2) | ecosystem: Host-associated > Plants > Roots > Rhizosphere ...
CCCTCCAGGCCCTCGTCAAGACGGGCAGCGTCGTGGTCGCGTCGACCGGCGCGGGACCACTCGACCAGATCCTGCTCGACGGCCGCCACTCATTGCGGGCCGACGAGCCAGTGTCGGCCGGCGGGTCGGACGCCGGACCCGGGCCCTACGAATTCCTGTTGATGGCGCTGGGCAGTTGCACGTCGATGACGGTGCACATGTACGCCGCCCGTAAGCAGTGGCCGCTCGAGCAGGTGGTGGTCCGGCTGCGCCATCAGCGCCGCTATGCCGAGGACTGCGCCGACTGCGAGAAGCCCGGCGCCCTGCTCGACCATATCGACCGGGCGATCGAGTTCGTGGGCGCGCTGGACGATGCCCAGCGCGCACGCCTGCTCGAGATCGCCGACCATTGCCCGGTGCATCGCACGCTGACGTCGAAGATCATCGTTCGGACGGAACTGACCGCCTTCGGCGTGCCCTAAGGCCCGCCCTGAGGAGCCCGCCCCAATTCCGGCCGGGCGTCGGGATATATCAACGGCGCCTCGGGCCGCAGCCAGCCTTCCTCGGGCGTCACGAACACGCGCAGCCGCCGCGCCGCAACCCCGACGCCGCGGCGGCTCGACAGCACCGCCATGGGGATCGACAGGAGCAGGCCCACGATCACCGGCAGCATCCAGGGGGCGTAGTCCGGAGCGAGCCAGGCGAGCATGCCCAGGATTGCGAGGCCGAGCAGGACATGACCGACGTGCCGCTGCAGCGCCTGGCGCCACGCCATGCCGCGATCGCCGCGCGGCTGGGCGGGCCAGCCCACTGCGTTGCCCATGAGGATGCGTCCCACGAACGTCGTGTGGAACAGCATCATCACCGGGGCGAGCAGCGCGGAGAAGACGACCTCGAGGATGAAGCTCAGGACGAGCGCCAGGCGCCCGCCGAATCGTCGCGCACCGCGCGTCGACCAGAGACGCAAGATGAGCGCCAGCACCTTCGGTCCGAACAGCAGGCCCGCCGTCAACCCGAGCAGGCCATGGATCTCCGGCCAGTGATAGCTCGGCCACAGGGGAAAGAGCGTCCGCGTCGAGCCGAAGAAGACGTCGCCCGTCAGATGGTGGTCGACCGCCATCACCGAACTCAACGTCAGCAGCAGCAGCCACAGCGGCGACGCCAGGTAAGCGAAGATTCCCATCGCGAAGTGGAGCCGGCTCATGCAGTGCAGGCCGGGCGCCAGCAGAAGCCGCGCGTGCTGGAGGTTGCCCTGCACCCAGCGCCGGTCGCGCACGGCGTAGTCGAGCAGGTTCGACGGCACCTCCTCGAAGCTGCCGTGCAGTTCGGGCAGCAGCCAGCAATGCCAGCCGCCGCGCCGCAGGAAGGCGGCCTCGACGAAATCGTGGCTGAGGATCTCGCCGCCAAGCGGCGGTTTGCCGGAGAGCACGGGTAGCCGGCAGCACTCGGCAAAGGCGGCGACGCGCAGGATGGCGTTGTGGCCGTAGTAGTTGGCCTCGCCGAGCTGCCAGAAGCTGTGGCCGATCGCCAGGACCGCGCCGGTGAGCCGGGTCGAGAACTGGAGCGCCCGAGCGAACAGGGTCTCGCGCCCGACCGGCACGATGTGGGTCTGGACGATGCCAGTCGCCGGGCTCGCCTCCATCAGCGCGGCCAGCCGCACCACGGTCGTGCCCTCCATGAGGCTGTCGGCATCGAGAATGATCATGTGGGCATAGCCCGGTCCGCGCGTCCCGACCCACTCGGCTATATTGCCGGCCTTCTTGCCGGTGTTGGCGGCGCGCCGGCGGTAGTGCAGCCGGCCCTCGGCGTCGAGCGCGCGCCGGACCTCGCGCCAGGCCGCCTCCTCTTCGCCCGCGATGCCGGCGTCGGTGGTATCGCTCAGTACGAAGAAGTCGAACGAGGCAAGTCGCCCCGTCGCCTCAAGCGACCGGTAGACCGCGACCAGGCGAGCGAATACCTCGCTCGGCTCCTCGTTGTAGACGGGCATGAGGACCGCGGTGCGCTCGCCGAGAGGCGGCACCGGCCCGTCGGCGGGACCACGCCGGCGCAGCGACACCGGATGAAGGCGCAGCACACCCAGCACGAAGCCGAAGAAGCCGGCCCAGAACGACAGCGCCGCCCAGGAAAACAGCAGGACGAAGATCGGCAGGAACACGGCCTTCAGGAGCTCCGGCCCGCGGGCGCTCACTACCTGGGTCATCAGCACCGCCCCGAGCACCGCCGTCGCAACGACCAGGAGCACCAGCATCAGGCGCCGCCATCCGCCGCGACGCGCGAACCTGTCGAGGTTCCACGAGGCGCGCGCATCCGTCATGGACGCCACACCATCGTCCACGTCTCGGTCAGCACCTGTCCGCGCAGGCCGAGCGAGGCGCGCAGGTCGACGGATTTCTTTCCCTCGGGCTCGAAATCGATGATCGCGCGCCAGCTCCCGCGCGACGGCACCGACTCGACATGGGTGCGCACGACCTTGCCACCCGTTACGGAGACGTTGGCCGACACCGGCTGCGCCGGCGCGAGTGCGGCGAGATCACCGCCGGCGAATTCGACGACGAAGCGCCGTTGCCCGCCGGCGGACGGCACCGCGCCGTCGCGCGTGCCCACGACACGGCCCAGCGGCGACAGGGCCGCTTCGTCACCGAGCACGGACAGGCGGTATTCGTATTCCTTGGTCTCGCCCTTGCGCGCAGGCCAACGCGACACCCAGAACGCCACGATGTTGTCGTTGGTCTCCGCCTGGCTCGGGATCTCCACCAGGCGCACCTCGCCGTCGCCCCAGTTCGCCTTTGGCTCGACCCAAAGACTCGGCCGTGCCTGCAGGTTGGCGCCGCTGTCCTGGTATTGCGCGAAGTCGCGCTCGCGCTGCAGCAAGCCGAAGCCGCGCGGGTTGGTATCGCTGAACGACGAGATCGCCAGTCCCGACGGATTGGCGAGCGGACGCCAGATATGCTCGCCCGAGCCGGTGGCGACCGAGAGTCCGTCGGAATCGTGGATCTCCGGCCGATAGTCGTCGCGTGGCGGCGACATCTTGCCGGCGAAGAACATCGACGTCAGCGGCGCGATCGCCAGCAGCTTCACGTCGTTGCGCATGTAGAGGAAGGCGTGGACGTCGGCGGTGGTGCGGGCGCCCGGCCGGATGACGAAGGAGAACGCCCCGGTGGCGTCCGGCGCGTCGAGCAACGCCCAAACCGTGAACTCGTTCGCGCCGTCGGCTGGCTTCATGAGCCAGAACTGGCGGAAGATCGGGAACTGCTCGGGCTCGCCGATGCCGGTGTTGATCGCCAGGCCGCGCGCCGAGGCTCCGTAAACCTGCCCGCGGCCAAGGGCGCGGAAATAGCTGGCGCCGAGGAAGGAGATCACCTCGTCGAACTTGTCGGGTCGATTGAGCGGATAGGTGATGCGGAAGCCGGCCAGCGCCAGGTCCTTGGGCGGCGCTTTGAGGCCGGTGTCGCTGAAGTCGAACTGGTCCGGGGAGATCGCCACAGGGGTCGCGACGCCGTTGTCGACGATGTTCACCTGAACCGGCTTCTCGTAGATGAAGCCGGCAGGGAAGAATTCCACGTGGAAAAGGCTCTTGCCGCCGCGCCACAGGGCGGTGTCGGGGCGCGCCCGCAGCGCGCGATATTGATCGTACGACAGCCGACGCATGTCGCCCTGCACCGACGGCGGTTCGCGGTAGGGCTCGGCGGCCAGCTTGGCCGCCAGCGAGTTGACGGCGTCGAAATCGGCCGCCCTCTGCTGGCCACTGGCCGGCGGTGCGAATGTCGCCGCCAGCACGAAGGCGAGCGGAATCAGGACTCTGAGCTTCCCCATAACCATTGAAAATCTACGTGCGGATGTCGGACATGCAGATTCCAACGAGCGACTCGCGTGCCCGTTCCCGCGTCAATCGTGTGGCGTCGCCAAAGAAAAAGCCCCGTATTCACGGGGCTTCTTGCATCCAAGGATTGGTGGGCGCTGTAGGGCTCGAACCTACGACCCGCTGATTAAGAGTCAGCTGCTCTACCAACTGAGCTAAGCGCCCAATCCATGGTGAGGCGCGGGGTGTAGCAAGGCGCTTCGGCCTTGTCGATAGCCGTGAATCGGCAATTTTCCCGCCGGCATTTCGCGCCGATTCGATGGGAATGAGACCGGAATCAGCGGCCGGTGCGGGGCAATTGGGCGTCGCGGTAGACGTTGACCCCGATCAGGAGCCCGCAGGCGAACATCACCGAGACCATGGCCGTCCCGCCGTTGCTGACCAGCGGCAGGGGCACGCCTACTACCGGCAGCAGGCCCATCACCATGGCGGTATTGATGAAGACGTAGAGGAACATCATGGCGGTCACGCCGAGCGCCACCAGGCGGCCGAAATGGTGTTGGCTGCGCATCGCGATCGAGAAGCCCCAGACGAGCACCAGCGCGAACAGCGCCAGCAGCACGCACGCGCCGATCATGCCCCACTCCTCCACGAAGGTCGTGAAGATGAAGTCGGTCTGCTTCTCGGGCAGGAAGTTGAGCGAGGACTGCGTGCCCTGCAGGAAGCCCTTGCCGAACAGCCCGCCCGACCCGATGGCGATCTTGGACTGGGTGATGTGGTAGCCGGCGCCCAGCGGATCGCGGTCGGGATCGAGGAAAGTCAGCACGCGCTTGCGCTGGTATTCGTGCATGAACGACCAGGCGATCGGCAGGCAGGCCACGGCGCTGATGCCGGCGGCCAGGAACATCCAGATCCGCACGCCGGCCACGAACAGCAGCGCCGCCCCGCCCAGGAGCACCATCATCGCCGTGCCGAGATCGGGCTGGACCATCACCAGGCCGACCGGCGCCAGGATCACCAGCAGCGGCGGCACGGTGTAGAGGAAACGCGACGCCTGCTCGCGGCTGAGGCCGTGGTAGTAGCGCGCCAGCACCAGGATCACGGCGACCTTGGCGATCTCCGAGGGCTGGATCTGCATCGGCCCCAGGATCAGCCAGCGCTGGGCGCCCATGCCGGTCTTGCCGATGACATCGACGGCGACCAGCAACAGCATCGCCACGGCGTAGATCGGCCAGGCGAACCACAACCAGACCTTGGGGTGGACCAGCGCCACGATCAGCAGCAGGCCGAGCGCCGCGCCGTAGCGGATGGCATGACGCGCCGCCCACGGATCGTAGTGCCCGCCGGCCGCCGAATAGAGCGCCACCACGCCGATGCCGGCGATCGCACTCAACACCAGCACGAGGCCCCAGTTGATGCGCCAGATGCGCTCCGCGAAGGACGGTGGCGCCGGCGTACTGAGCGACGTCGAGGTCACCGCGACGCCATCTTCTTGTAGCGCTCCATGTGACGGGAGGGGTCCCTCCTCATCGTCTCGACCAGGACGTCGCGCCCGACCGGCCCCGCGGTGCCGCCGCCGGCCATGCCGTGTTCGACGATCACCGCGCAGGCATAGCGCGGATTCTCGACGGGACCGAAGCAGACGAAGAGCGCGTGAGACCGCAGGTGCCAGGGAAGCTGCATCTCCGTCACTCCCATCGCGCGTTCATGCTCGCTGATGCGCTTGACCTGCGCCGTGCCGGTTTTGCCGCCGAACTGCAGCGCCGGCTCCAGCGGCTTGTTCGTCGCCGGATCGAAGCGGAGCTGATTGGCGGTACCCCCGGGAGAGTTCACCACATCGGACATGCCTTGACGGATGATTGCCAGATGCTTGGGATCGAGGCGAAGGCTGGGCGCGTTGGGCTTGGTGCGCACCGCAGGCGGCGACAACTCCTCGCGCGGCGAGGCCTTGGCGAGCAGGAGGTTGGGCTGGACCTCGTAGCCGCCGTTGGCGATCCGCGCGGTCATGATGGCAAGCTGCAGCGGCGTGGCGTTCATGTAACCCTGGCCGATACCGAGGTTGAACGTGTCGCCCTGCTGCCAGGGCTTGCTGTACTTCTCCTGCTTCCACTGACGCGACGGCTGGTTGCCCGCCGACTCGCCGACCATCCCGAGCTCGCTCAGCTTGCCGAACCCAAGGCGATTGGCCATCTCGGCGATCTTGTCGACGCCCGTGCGACGCGCCGCCTCGTAGAAGAAGCAGTCGCAGGAATTGGAGAGGCCGCCTTGCACGGCGAGACCGCCATGGCCGCTCTTCAGCCAGCAATGGAACTTGATGTCGCCCAGCTCGATGAAGCCATTGCACGGCAGCACCGTCCAAGGATCGATCGCCTTGGACTCGAGCGCGGCCAGCGCGGTCACCATCTTGTAGGTCGAGCCTGGCGGATAGACGCCGCCGATCGCCTTGTTGTTCAGTGGTCGCTCGGGATTGTCGAGCAGGTCCCGCCATTCGGTCTGGGTGATGCCGCGCGCGAACATGTTGGGATCGAAGCCCGGCTGCGACACCATCGCGATCACGTCGCCAGTGATCACGTCGAGCACCACCACGGCGCCGCTCTGATGATCCGAGCCGATGTCGATCTGCCTCTGCTTCAGTCGCTGGGCGGCGTAGCGCTGCAGCTCGAAATCGATCGTCAGGAGCACATTGGCACCAGGCTGACCCTCGGTGCGGTCGAGCTCGCGCACGACGCGGCCGACCGAATTGACCTCGACCTGGACGGCGCCGGCGCGGCCGCGCAGGTCGTCCTCGAGCGCGCGTTCTGCGCCCTTCTTGCCGAAGCGCATGGTCGCCAGCTGCAGCACCGGATCGTCGCGCCCGTTCAGATCCTCGTCGGAGACGCGGCCGGTATAGCCGATGACGTGGCTCATCAGCTCGCCTTCGGGGTAGTCCCGCGTCTGGCCGAGGTCGATGAACACGCCGGGCAGGTCGGGCGCGTTGAACTCGAGCCGCGCGACCTCCTCCCAGTTCAGGTTCTCGCGCACCACCGAAGGCTGGGCGTTGCGGCTGCGGCGCAGCTCGCGCAGCAGGCGAACCTTCTCGGCATCGGCGAGGCCGAAGATCTGGTCGAGCCGGTCGATCAACACCTCGGCGCCGCGGCCGCGGTCGGCGCTCACCATGGCGCGGTAGTTGTTGCGGTTGACGGCGAGCGGCTGGCCGGTGCGGTCGAAGATCAGTCCGCGCGACGGCGGCAGCAGGCGCAGGTTGATGCGGTTCTCTTCGGCCAGCGTGGCGAAGCGCTGCGTGTCGAGCACCTGGAGCTGGTAGAGGCGGCCGGCGAGCGCCGAGAGCAGGACGGCCTGCGTGCCGCCGAGCAGCAGTGCCCGGCGGGTGAACAGGCCCGAGCGCTCGTTGTCGCCCTTGCGGAAGCGGATCACGACGTCGTCTCGCCCGGCCGCGCCGTGCCGCGCGACAGCTCCGGCACATTGAGCGGATCGCGCGGCCGCACGCGCGCAAGCAGCGGTGCGAGCAACGGGTAGATCACGATCACCACGGCATACTGCAGCATCGCCGGCGTCGGATCGATGGCGGTCCAGGTGAACAGCGCCGTCATCAGCCAGACGACAATGACGTAGCCCCAGGCGAGCAGGCAGAAACCAACCCACTGGAACAGGAACGGCACGCCGACGAGATAGCGGCGGTTGGCCACGACAGCGGCGCGGATCAGCACGAAGCCCAGCGCGCTCACGCCGACCGGCGCACCCGGTCCGCCCAGCAGCAGGTCGAGCAGGACGCCGGCCGCCAGCAGGAAGACGCCGGGCAGGCGCTCGGGCGTGGCGAGACTGTACTGGAAGACCACCAGCGCCGGCAGCAGCGGCAGCGTGTCGGAGAGATACGGCACGCGCAGCGGCGCCAGGGTCAGCACGACGAAGTAGAGCAACACGGTGCCGGGCAGCGCCATCCGGCCCAGCCGGTCGAGCATGGCGAGCGCACCGTCGGTCCTCACCTCAGCGCACCTTCTGGCCGGCCGGCGGCGCCGGCGCCGTCTGCGGGCTGGCGGTGACGAGGCCGGTGACGCCGTAGTTCACGACCCGGACGAACTCCAGGCGCGAGAAGTCGGTGAACGGCCGGACCCGGATGTGGCCTTCGCTGCTCTGCACGACCTCGCCGATCGGGATGCCGACAGGGAAGCTGCCGCCGTCGCCCGAGGTAACGATGCGGTCGCCGCGCTGCACGCCGGCAACGCCCTGCAGAAGGTTGAGGCGGAGTTGCGGGGAATTGTCGCCGGCCAGGATCGCGCGTTCGCGCGTGCGTTCCACCAGCACCGGCAGGCGCGAGTTGACGTCGGTGACGAAGAGGACGCGGGCACTGTTCTCGCCCACTTCGGCGACGCGCCCGGCCAGGCCCTCGCCGGTGAGCACGGCTTGGCCGGTGGCAGCGCCCGCCCGGCGGCCGACGTTCAGCAACGCACCGCGCACATAGGCGCTGACGCTGTCGCCGACGATGCGCGCGGTGATGAACGAGGCTTCCGGCCCCTCACGGAACTGCGACAGCTCGCGCAGCCGGTCGTTCTCGTTCTCGAGCCGGCGGGCGGCGGTCTGCCAGGCCAGCAGGCGGCTGTTCTCCTCGCGCAGGCGGGCGTTCTCCTCGCGCAGGGAGGCGAATTCCTTGAGGTCGGCGATGACGCGGTTGGCGTAGGCGACGGGGCGCGCGATGGTCTCCAGCGCCGGGCTCGCGAGGTCGAGCGCCAGCACGCGGGCATTCTCGACCAGCACGGTGTCCGCCTTTCCGATCAGCATGGCCGCGAAGGCGCCGACGACCAGCAGCCCCAGGGCGAAGCGCTGGAGCACCACGCGGACCTGGCTTGCGACTACCTCGAAATCGTCCCGAATCGCCATATCCTGCCCATTCTACTCCAAGCAGGTGCAGATGGCGCCCTCATGGCGCCAGATATCCGGCCCTAGTACATCGAGGACAGGACGCCGCGCAGTTGATCGATGTTTTCCACGGCGTGCCCGGTACCCAGGGCGACGCAGAGCAGCGGATCCTCGGCCACCGAGACCGGCAGGCCGGTCGACTGGCGCAGCACGGTGTCCATGTTGGTGAGCATGGCGCCGCCACCGGTCAGCACGATGCCCTTGTCGACGATGTCGGCGGCCAGTTCGGGCGCGGTATTCTCGAGCGCCACCTTGACGGCCTCGACGATGGCGCTCACCGGTTCCTGCAGGCTCTCGGCGATCTGGCGCTCGGTGATGATGAGTTCCTTGGGAACGCCGTTCATCAGGTCGCGGCCCTTGATCTCCATGGTCCGACCCTCGCCCTCGTCGGGCGCGCAGGCTGAAGCGATGGTCTTCTTGATGCGCTCGGCCGAGCTTTCGCCGACCAGCAGGTTATGGTTGCGGCGGATGTAGGCGATGATCGCCTCGTCCATCTTGTCGCCGCCGACGCGCACGGAGCGCGGATAGACGATGCCGCCCAGCGACAGGACCGCGACTTCCGTCGTGCCGCCGCCGATGTCGACCACCATCGAGCCGGTCGGCTCGGTGACCGGCAGGCCGGCGCCGATCGCGGCGGCCATCGGCTCCTCGATCAGCCACACCTTGCGGGCGCCGGCGCTCTCGGCCGACTCCTGGATGGCGCGGCGCTCGACGGCGGTCGAGCCGGAGGGCACGCAGACCACGATCTGCGGATGGGCGAAGGAGCGGCGGTTGTGCACCTTCGAGATGAAGTGCTTGATCATCGCCTCGGCGACTTCGAAGTCGGCGATGACGCCGTCGCGCAGCGGGCGGATCGCCTGGATGTTGCCGGGGGTACGACCCAGCATCATCTTGGCCTCCTCTCCGACGGCGAGGACCTGGCGCTTGCCGCTCTGGGTGGTCAGCGCCACGACGCTGGGTTCGTTCAGGACGATGCCGCGCCCCTTCACATAGACCAGGGTGTTCGCGGTCCCCAGATCGATGCCCATATCCGCCGAGAATAGCCCGATGAGACGCGACAGCATTCTGTTAAGTCTCTGTAATTGCAGGTGAAATACGCTTGCGGCGCCAGGCCGAGGCCCAGCGCCGGATTGCGTTGGGGTTTAGACCGCCCGGCGGGGTCCCGCAAGGCTATTCAAACGCGCGCTCCTGTCGCTTCAGCCAGTCGAGTATATCGGCGCGTCCGCCCGCCTCGACATGGGCCCACTGGAGGTCCTTGGTGCTCTGGCCCCGACCGTCGCGCCAGTATTCCTTGACCACGCGCAACGTCCAGCCGGGCCGGCCAACCTTGGGGGCCACCGGGCAGACGCCGGTCGTGACCTCGATGGTGAAACCGTGACTGGCGCCCGAGTAGCTGTGGCGCTCGCGCCGCCACTCCACGCCGTCGACCGACCACTGACTGACAGGTGTACGGCCGGTGCCCGCGCTCAGCAGGCGATCGACGATGCGGAAGAACGACGCGTCGCCGATCTTCCTCATTGATACCGACCGGCTTTCCACCAAAAAACCAAAGCTCCAAAAACACCGCTCAATGCCACCCATGGAACGATGCTGAGGCATTGCACTCGACACTGATCGATAAAGGGCCACTGATACTCCGGTTCGACGGACGCGAAAATCTGTTCAACGGGAAAGAGGCCGATGTAGACGAGCGCTGGCACGAAGAGCGTCCCGATAAACGCGCCGCACATCACGTAATAGAAACCGCTTTTGATGCTGAACCATCGAGCGAACCAATACGCCGCGATAAAGGGAATTCCGGCGCACACAAATGTCAGAACCCAATAGGTCACGAGGAGAGCGACGATCAAAGACAGAGAAGGCAGACCATGCGACACCCATCGAAGAGTCGCGTCTGCCCACAAATGGGCAGCTGCAAGGGCAACAGCAGTGGCCGTTACGGCCCAGAGATAGGCCGTAAACTCGCGTCCGAAACCGACTTTGTAGATCAATCGAACACCACCACGCCGCGCGCGACCTCGCCCGCCATCATGCGCTTGAAGCCCTCGTTGATGTCCTCGAGCCTGTAGGTGCGGCTGATCAATCCGTCGATATTCAGCTTCTTGTTCATGTAGTGATCGACCAGGGTCGGGAAGTCGAGGTTGGGCCGCACCGAGCCGTAGAAGGTGCCGCTCACCGTCTTCTCGCCGAACACCATCATCATCGGCGAGTAGGTGGCCCTGGCGGTGGCCGCAGAGATGCCGACGGCGACGGCGTGGCCACCGGGCGCCAGCGCATCGAAGGCGAGCGCCTGCGTGGCGCCGATCGAGACGGCATCGAACGAATAGTCGACGCCGAGCCCGGTGATCTGCTTCACCTTCTTCACCGGGTCGTTGTCCTTGGCGGTGTTGATCGTGTGCGTGGCGCCGAAGGTTCTTGCCATCTCCAGCTTGTTGTCGAGAACGTCGGCGGCGATGATCGTGCTCGCGCCCGACAGCATGGCGCCCTGGATGGCATTGAGGCCGACACCGCCGCAACCGATCACCAGCACGGTCGAACCCGCCTCGATCTTGGCATGGCGCGTGACGGCACCGACGCCGGTTGCAACGCAGCAGCCGACCAGTGCAGCCTGGGCCCACGGCATGTCCTTGCGGATCGGCACGACCATCTCTTCCGGCACGACGACCTCTTCGGCGAAAGTGCCGATGCGCGCCATCTGGTTGATGCCCTGGCCCTTGTGCTTGATGCGCAGGGTACCGTCGTAGAGCGATCCTGGCGGCACCGACGCGCGGCCGATGCACAGGACAGTCCTGCCCTGCGTGCAGTAACGGCAGCGCCCGCAGTGCGGCCGGAAGGAGAAGATCACGTGGTCGCCCGGCTTCACCGTGGTGACGCCGGGACCGCATTCGAGGATCTCGCCCGCGGCCTCGTGGCCGGGCACGATCGGCATCGGCGCGGGCCAGTCGCCGTTCATGATGTGCCAGTCGCTCTGGCAGACACCCGACGCGTGCATCTTCACGCGCACCTCGTTCGCCTTGGGAGAATCGAGTTCGCACTCGACAATCTCGAGCGGCTTGTTGGGTTCGAACAGGACGGCTGCTTTCATTCTTTCCTCCGGACAGGACCGGATTTCACAGCAACGCCCGCCTTGTATCCACAACAATCCGACGCCCACGCGGCTTCTTGCGCGGGTCCGTGCCGCCGTCGCGGGCGACGTTGCGCTCGACGTTGCGCGACGTCCGCTCGAGGAGCGCCATCATCGCGGCGTGGGCGCCTTCGGCGTCGCGCCGGCGGATCGCGGCGAGGATCGAGCGATGCAGCGGCAGCGACGCGCCCGGCGCGCCGGGGTGGCGCGACGCGATGCGCACGAACATGCCGAGCGCCGCCTCGGTCAGGGCGCCGAACGCGATCATCACGTCGTTGCCCGTCGCCGCCAGCACGGCCTTGTGGAAGCGGATGTCGGGATCGGCATAGAGCGCGGCATCGTGCGCCGTGCGCTCCATCTCGGCGAACGCCTCCTCGATCGCCGCGAGGGTCGACCGCGTGTGGCTGCGCGCCGCCATCGCCGCCGCCGCCGGCTCGACCACGGCGCGGGCCTGCAGGACGTCGAAGACGAATTTCGGCTCGGCGTGGCCGCTCTTCAGGCGCCACGCCAGCACATCGGCATCGAGCGTGTTCCATGCCTCGCGCGGCCGCGCCCGCGTTCCCGTCCGTCGGCGCGACGCGATCAGGCCTTTCGCCGACAGCAGCTTGAACGCCTCGCGCACGACCGACCGGCTGGCGCCGTAGCGCCGGCAAAGCTCGATCTCGCCGGGAACAAGTTCGTCGGGCTTGTAGACGCCGGCAACGATGGCCGAGCCGATCTCCTCGGCGATCCGGCCCGCACCGTCGACCGCGACCGACGCTTGTTTCTTTTTCCGTCGTGTGCCGCCGCTGGTTGTGTCCACGATGCGAACCTTCTGCGCCCCCTCGGGCGATCGACGTTGACAGGCGCGAGGAGCCGCCGGACGATATGTCAGACATATTACGGTGCCAAGCCCAAAGCGGCGGCAACTTCTGGGAGGAAGTGCATATGACCGATCTCCGTCGTCGTACGGTCCTGGGCGGCGCTCTGGGCGCGCCCTTTGCGGCATTGGCCGCCCCCGCGGTGCACGCCCAGGGCGGCAAGCCCTACGCCGGCACGGCCATCAACTGCTCGTGCTTCCAGACCACCTATTACGAATATCTCAAGAACTACTTTCCGGAGTTCACGGAGAAGACCGGCATCAAGGTGAACTTCACCATGCAGGCCTTCCCCGTCTACAACCAGCGCACCGACCTCGAGCTCTCGACCAAGGGCTCGGCGGTCGATGCCTGCAACATCACCTTCATCTATTCGGGCCGCTGGATCGGCGCCGGCTGGTTCACGCCGCTCGATCCGTTCCTGAAGGACAGCAAGCACACCCCGGCCGACTGGGATCCGGACGATTTCGTGAGCGGCGCGCAGTCGCAGATGAAGAACGCCAAGGGCGAGACCTTCGCCTTCACCCACGAGGCCGGCGCGATGCTGAACATCGCCTCGCGCTACGACCTGATCGAGAAGGCGGGGCTCAAGATGCCCGAGACCTTCGACGACCTGATCAAGGTGTGCGACGCGATCGACGGCAAGGACAACGTCAAGGCGTTCGTCGCCGACAAGCTGCATCACTGGAACTGGATCCCGTACCTGATGGGCAACGGCGGCAGCGTGTTCAAGGACCCGCCGGCGAACCTCACGCCGACTTTCGCCTCGCCCGAGGGCATCGATTCGGCGCAGTGGTACGCCAATCTGCTGATGAAGTACGGGCCGGACGGCCAGCTTTCCTACTCCGACGATCAGGCAATGCGCGCGCAGATGTCGGGCCGCGCCAACATGCGCACCCAGGCGATCACCTGGGGCGTACCCCTGGTCAAGGATCCCGGGAGCAAGGTCGCCAAGACCACGCGCTTCGCCCTGATGCCGGCCGGACCGAAGGGCAACTTCCCCGGTTCGAACAGCCACGGCCTCGGCATCCCCGCCGGCTCCAAGAAGAAGGAAGCCGCCTGGGAGTTCATCAAGTGGGCGCTGTCGAAGGAGATGATCGCCAGGATCGTCGACAAGCACGGCTATCCCGCCGTCTGCCGGACCTCGGTGATCAAGTCGCCCAAGTTCAAGGAAGTGATGACGCTGAACGGCCAGGACGTCGCGGCGCTCTATCTCGAGGTGCTGCAGCTCGGCGGCAAGACCGGCTACATGAAGTACCGGACGGTGCCGGTCTATCCGCAGGTCGGCGACAAGATCAACAAGGCGATCGAGAAGATCGCCACCAAGCAGCAGGCAGCGCCCGAGGCGATGAAGCAGGCGCAGGCCGAGGCGGTGCAGGACCTCCACAAGGCCGGGATCAAGATTGACCTCTAAGCGTCAGCGTCAGTTCTACGTCTTCTGCGTGGCGCCGTCGCTGGCGGTGCTGGCGGTCATCACCCTGTTGCCCGCGCTTTATCTGCTGGCGACCAGCTTCACGCCGCTCAACCTCACGCGCCCGGAGACTCAGTGGGACTTCTCGTCGCCGCTGATCAGCTACGGGCAGCTGTTGTCCGACGATCGGCTGGCCAACTCGGTGTGGGTGCAGATCAAGCTGTCGTTCTGGACAGTGTCGCTGCAGCTGCTGATCGGGCTCGGCCTGGCCTTGCTGCTCAACGTCAAATCGCGGCTGCTCGAGGCGTTGCGCACGGTGTTCCTGATCCCGATGGTGCTGCCGCCGATCGTCGTGGCCATCATCTGGAAGGTGATCTACACGCCCGACATCAGCCCCATGCACGGCATCTTCCGGGCGATCGGCTGGAACGTGCCGGCGCTGATCACCAACCCCGACTGGGCGCTGACCTCGATCATCATCGCCGACACCTGGGAATGGTTCCCCTTCACCATGCTGATGGTGCTGGCGGCCCTGCAGATGATGCCGCAGGAGCTGCTCGACGCGGCCAAGGTCGACGGCGCCTCGCCGTGGCAGCTCACGCGCCACGTCACGCTGCCCTTCATCCAGGGCGTGCTGCTGGTCGCGGGCCTGTTCAGATTGATCGATTCGATAAAAGCCTTCCCGCTGATCTACATCCTGACCGACGGCGGCCCGGGCAGCCTGACGGAGGTGACCAACTACTATTCGTTCCTGCAGGCCTTCAACTTCTCCTATCTCGGCTTCTCCAGCGCCATCACCGTGGTGCTGCTGGCGGCGACCATCGTGCTGAGCTGGATCATCATCCGCGCCGTGGGATGGGGTGTCCGTGTCGACTAGGAAATCCGACCGCGTCCTGATGCAGGCGCTGGCCGTCGTGCTGGCCCTGCTCGCCCTGTCGCCGTTCCTGTGGCTGCTGGTCATGTCGTTCAAGACCAATGACGAGATCTTCCACTGGCCGCCGCGGCTGTTCTTCGCCGCGACGCTCGACAACTACGCCGCGCTGTGGACCACCGACTTCCGCGGCTCGTTCGCCAACAGCCTGGTCGTGAGCGTGGTCTCGACGATCGTGTCGCTGGTGATCGGCGTGCCGGCGGCCTACGCGCTGTCGCGCTGGCAGAGCAGGAGTGGCGCCACGATCACGCTGTGGATCCTGGCCAGCCGCATGGCGCCGCCGATCGCCTTCACCATCCCCTACTTCCTGGCCTATCGCTATCTCGAGCTGCTCGACACGCTGGCCGGCCTCATCGTGATCTACCTCACCTTCAACCTGTCACTGGTGATCTGGATGATGCGGCCGTTCTACGACCAGCTGCCGCGCGCATTGGAAGAGGCCGCCTGGATCGACGGCGCCACCATGTGGCAGGGCTTCACCCGCATCATCCTGCCACTCTCCGGGCCCGGGCTCGCGGCGACCGCCATCCTCTGCTTCCTGTTCGCCTGGAACGACTTCTTCTTCGCCCTGATCCTGACGCGCACAGAGGCCATGACCGCGCCGGTCGCCGTGGTGAACTTCATGAACTACGAAGGCTGGGAGTGGGGCCGCATCGCGGCTGGCGGCACCATGATCATGCTGCCGGTGCTTGTCTTCTCGTTCGTCGTGCGGCGATATCTGGTCAGCGGCTTGACCGGCGGAGCGATCAAAGGATGACCAAGGTTCTTCTCATCACCGGCGGCGCCTCGGGCATCGGTGCCGCGACCGCGCGGCGCGCGGCGGCCCGCGGCTACAGCATCGCCCTCAACTACCGCACGCGCGACGCCGAGGCCAGGAAGGTCGTGGCCGATATCGAAGCCAGGGGCGCCAAGGCCATCGCCATCAAGGCCGACATGGCCAGCGAAGCCGACATCGTCCGCATGTTCGAGGAGACGACCAGGGCACTGGGCCCGATCACCCACCTGCTGAACAGCGCCGGCATCAGCAGGCAGATGCGCGTCGATTCCTACGACGCCAAGGTGCTCGCCGGCCTCTTCGCCACCAACGTCACCGGCCTGATGATCTGCTGCCGCGAGGCGGCCAAGCGCATGTCAACCCGGCACGGCGGCAAGGGCGGCGCGATCGTCAATGTCTCGTCGATGGCCGGCACGCTGGGCGGCCGGCCGGGCTCGTCGGCCTATGCCGCGACCAAGGGCGCCGTCGACTCCTTCACCAAAGGCTTCGCCCGCGAAGTCGCAGCCGAGGGCATCCGCGTGAATTCGCTGCGCCCGGGCATGGTGATGACCGAGATGACCGAGGGCCGCCTCAAGGATCCCGCCTTCAAGGCCGGCATCCAGAAGTCGATCCCGATGGGCCGCGTCGGTGAGGCGCACGAGATCGCCGACACGGCGCTGTGGCTGCTGTCCGACGAGGCGTCGTTCATCACCGGCGCCATGCTCGATGCGTCCGGTGGCGGCTATAATCTTTGACGAAATAAAAAGGGGCGCCGGTCGGGCGCCCCTTCTCGTCGGATCGACCGTGACTCTCAGTTCCTGGCCTTGTCGACCAGCGCCTTTTCCTTGATCCACGGCATCATGTCGCGGAGCTTGGCGCCGATCTCCTCGATCGGGTGCTCGGCCATCTTCTTGCGCATGGCCTTGAACGAGGCCTGGTTGACCTTGTTCTCCAGCATCCAGTCGCGGGCGAAGCGGCCCGACTGGATGTCGGCCAGCACGCGCTTCATCTCGGCCTTGGTCTCGTCGGTGACGATGCGCGGACCCGAACGGTATTCGCCATACTCGGCGGTGTTCGAGATCGAGTAGTTCATGTTGGCGATGCCGCCCTCGTAGATGAGGTCGACGATCAGCTTCACCTCGTGCAGGCACTCGAAGTAGGCCATCTCCGGCGCGTAGCCCGCCTCGACCAGCGTCTCGAAGCCCGCCTTGATCAGCTCGACCAGGCCGCCGCACAGCACGACCTGCTCGCCGAACAGATCGGTCTCGCACTCTTCCTTGAACGAGGTCTCGATCGTGCCGGCGCGGCCGCCACCGATCGCCGACGAATAGCTGAGGCCGATCTCGAGCGCGTTGCCCGAGGAGTTCTGCGCCACCGCCACGAGGCAGGGCACGCCGCCGCCCCGCAGATATTCCGAGCGCACGGTATGACCGGGGCCCTTGGGCGCGATCATGAACACGTCGATGTCCGAACGAGGCGTGATCAGGTTGAAGTGCACGTTGAGGCCGTGCGCGAAGGCAAGCGCCGAGCCCGGGCGCATGTTGGGGCCGAGGTCGTTGGTGTAGATGTCGCCCTGCAGCTCATCCGGCGCCAGCACCATGATGATGTCGGCCCACTTGGCGCCGTCGGCCGGGGTCATCACCGTGAAGCCGCTGCCTTCGGCCTTCTTGATCGTGGCCGAGCCGGGCTTGAGCGCGATGCGCACGTCCTTCACGCCCGAGTCGCGGAGGTTCATGGCATGGGCATGGCCCTGGCTGCCGTAGCCGACGACCAGGACCTTCTTGCCCTTGATCAGGTTCACATCGGCATCACGATCGTAATAGACACGCATCTTCCTGCTCCCTTTGAATGGCGTGGTGTCTACCGGCTCGACAGGGCGAGGCGCAAGCCCAGAAGGGCCAGCGCGCCACCCATGACCCGGTCCAGCCAGAACTTGGCCCGACGGTAGAAGGCCCGCGCCGTGCCGCCCGAGAAGACGAGGGCCAGGATCGCGAACCAGGTGAATTCGTTGACGGCGACGAGCGCCAGCACGGTGCCGTTCATCCACGACGGCATGTCGTGCGGCAGCACCGACAGGAAGATACTGCCGAAAAAGACCATGATCTTGGGGTTGCCGAGCTGCAGCAGCAGCGCACGTCCGAAGCCCCGCCAGCCCGCCATGTGGGCGAGGTCACGGCCGGCCGGCACCTCGGGCAGCGGATCGCGTGCGTGGCGCCATATCAGGACCGCGAGCCAGATCAGGTAGAGACCACCTGCGATGCGGAAGACGAGATAGAGCCATTCGAAGCGCGCGAACAGCACTTGGAGGCCAAACAGCGCGGCCGCCGCCCACAGGAGCGCGCCCGACATCATCGCCGCCGCCGCCAGCAGGCCGTTGCGCCGGCCCGCGACCGCCGACGTCTGGATCACCAGCACGGTCGAGGGGCCGGGGCTGGCCACAGCCAGCAGGTGCACGGCCGCGAGGCCCGCGAGGGCGACAATATAGTCCACTAGAACGCCTCGCCGCCGCGGGTCATGGCGACGGTGCCGGTGCGGCCCACGTCGACCAGCCCGAGCGAGCTCATCAGCTCGACGAAGGTGCGCACCTTGTCGGACGTGCCGGTGACCTCGAAGACGAACGAGTCGGTCTTGGCGTCGATCACCTTGGCGCGGAACACGTCGGCCAGGCGCAACGCCTCGACCCGCTTCTCGCCCGTGCCCTTGACCTTGACCAGCGCCAGCTCGCGCTCGATGTGCGGGCCTTCCAGGGTGAGGTCGTGCACCTTGTGGACCGGCACCAGCCGGTCGAGCTGGGCCTTGATCTGCTCGACCACCATGGGCGTGCCCGCGGTGACGATGGTGATGCGCGAGAGGTTCTCCTTCACGTCGGTCAGCGCCACCGTGAGACTCTCGATGTTGTAGCCGCGGCCGGAGAACAGGCCGACCACGCGCGCCAGGATGCCGGGCTCGTTGTCGACCAGCACGGAAATGGTGTGGCTCGAAGCGACTTCCATCGGACTCACACCAGCACCATGCCTTCTTCGGACACCGGACGGGCGGCGCGGTCCTCGGGACCGAGCAGCATGTCGTAGTGCGCCGCGCCCGACGGGATCATGGGGAAGCAGTTCTCGGTCTTGTCGACGGCGACGTCGACGATGACCGGCCCCTTGATGGCGATCATCTCCTTGATCGTGTCGTCGAGCTTCGACGGCTCATGGCAGCGCAGCCCCTTGGCGCCGAAGGCGTCGGCCAGCTTCACGAAGTCGGGCAACGCCTCCGAATAGCTCTCGGAGTAGCGCCCGCCGTGCAGCAGCTCCTGCCACTGGCGGACCATGCCCATGTACTGGTTGTTCAGGATGAAGATCTTCACCGGCAGGCGATACTGCGCCGCCGTCGACAGCTCCTGGATGTTCATCATGATCGAGGCTTCGCCGGCGACGTCGATCACCAGCGCCTCGGGATGGGCGATCTGCACGCCGATCGCGGCCGGGAAGCCGTAGCCCATGGTGCCCAGCCCGCCCGAGGTCATCCAGCGGTTGGGCTGCTCGAACTTCAGGAACTGCGCTGCCCACATCTGGTGCTGGCCCACTTCGGTCGTGATGTAGTGGTCGCGGTTCTTGATGTGGTGGTACAGGCGATCGAGCGCGAACTGCGGCTTGATGATCTCCTTGCCCTGCTTGTAGGCAAGGCAGTCGCGGGCGCGCCACTTCTCGATCTCGGCCCACCACGCCTTCAGCGCCTTCTGGTCGGTCTTGGGCTGCTTGGCCTTCCACAGCTTGATCAGGTCCTCGAGCGCCTGGCCCGCGTCACCCACGATCGGCAGGTCGACTCGCACGTTCTTGTTGAGCGAGCTGCCGTCGATGTCGATGTGGATCTTCTTCGAGTGCGGCGAGAACTCGTCCAGCTTGCCAGTGATGCGGTCGTCGAAGCGCGCGCCGATGTTGATCAGCACGTCGCAGTGATACATTGCGAGATTGGCCTCGTAGGTCCCGTGCATGCCCAGCATGCCGAGGAACTGCTTGTCCGACGCCGGGAACGTGCCCAGCCCCATCAGCGTGTTGGTGATCGGATAGCCGGTCAGGTGGACGAGCTGCGTGAGCAGCCTGGACGCCTTGGGACCCGAGTTGATCACGCCGCCGCCGGTGTAGAACACCGGCTTCTTGGCGTTGGCGATCAGCTCGAGCGCCTGCTCGATCTTCTTCGCATCGGGCTTGGTGACCGGCCGGTAGCTCTTGTGCTGCACCGGCATGTCGGGCGCCTTGTAGTCGTGCTTGTTCATCAGCACGTCCTTGGGCAGGTCGATCACGACCGGACCGGGACGGCCGGAGCGCGCCACGTAGAAGGCCTCGTGGACCGTGCGCGGCAGGACGGCGACGTCCTTCACCAGGTAATTGTGCTTGGTGCAGGGTCGCGTGATGCCGGTCGTATCGGCTTCCTGGAAGGCGTCATTGCCGATCAGGTGCGTCGGCACCTGGCCGGTCAGGCAGACGATCGGGATGGAATCCATGAGGGCATCGGTGAGGCCGGTCACGGCATTGGTCGCGCCCGGGCCCGAGGTCACCAGCACGACGCCGACCTTGCCGGTCGAGCGCGCATAGCCTTCGGCGGCGTGCACGGCGGCCTGCTCGTGGCGCACCAGAATGTGGCGCAGCTTGTTCTGCTTGAAGAGCGAATCGTAGATCGGAAGGACCGCACCGCCGGGATAGCCGAAGACGACCTCGACTTCCTCGTCGATCAGGGCTTTCACCAACAGATCGGCGCCGGTCGTGGCGGACTCCTCAGGCTTCTTCACAACGGCCTCCTTCTGACAAATGCGCCGCAAAACGGGGTTTGCGGCGGCGCGGAACATAAGGTCCGGCCTGTGGACAGGTCAACCCAAATCAGCACGAAAAGTAAAGTTTCAGACCCCGATTTTGTCCAATAATTTCTCGGGCGCGCCCAAATCTGGATTCGCAGTCGGGTTGAATACCAGATCTGGTGTCATTTGGTGCCTGAACCACGTCATCTGGCGTTTGGCATATTGGCGGGTGTGATCGATCGCCATGCGGCGTGCGTGATCGATGGAAAGCTCACCCTGGAAGTGGCGGAAAAACTCCGGCGCGCCATGGGCCTTCAGGCCAAGCCACGTCGGATCGGGCCGGGTGTCGAACACCGCGCGCGCCTCGGCCAGGACACCCGCCGCCAGCATCTGGTCGAAGCGCAGTTCGATGCGCGCGCGCAGCCAGGGGCGCTCGGGGGCCAGCAGCAGGATCGCGAAGCGCCACGGCGCCGGCGTGCCCTCTTCCTTCTGCCAGGCGCTGAGCGGCGTGCCAGTGGCCTCGAGCACCTCCCAGGCGCGGACGTGACGCTGGCGATCGGCGGGCTTCAGCCCCGCCACGATCTCGGGATCGCGCTCGGCCAGCCGGGCGCGGAAGGCCTCGGCCCCCATTGACGCCCACTCGGCATTGCCACGCTCGCGGATCTCCGCCGGCACGTCCGGCACCGGCGAGAGGCCCTGCATCAGGGTGCGGATGTAGAGGCCCGAGCCGCCGCACAGGATCGGCATCTGCCCGGCGGCCAGGCAACGCTCGATCTCGGCCGCCGCCATCACGCTCCACCGCCCGGCGGACAGGTTCCGGCGGAGCGGCAGGACGCCGTAGAGCGCGTGCGGCACCCGGGCGCGCTCCTCCGCCGTCGGCTGTGCCGTCAGCATCGGGAAGGCGTCGTAGGTCTGCATGGCGTCGGCGTTGATGACGCAGCCCCCGCGCATCTGCGCGAAGGCGAGCGCCAGTGCGGACTTGCCCGACGCGGTGGGGCCGGTGACGACGAGAACGGTTTTCTGCTGGGTCATTGGCGTGGCGGCAGTTTGCAAATAAGCGGCCCCGCCGCTAGAGCCGGGAGGTGAAAAACATTCTCGTCCTCCTGTCCAACCCCGCCCGCCCGACGCTCGATGCGGGCACCGTGCAGGCGATCGTCGATGTCCTGCGCAGCACCGGCGCCACGGTAGGCGCGCCCGACTGGCTGGCCGTTGGCATTGCCTGCGACATTCCCTTCGATGGCCAGCCCCTGGACCTCGGCATGACCGGCATCGACGCCGTCACG
>Ga0207707_10001466_pt1 | contig 21822 bp, 13 predicted proteins | sample KBSC83BmetaG_FD_184336 | JGI IMG/M metagenome (GOLD analysis project Ga0207707, IMG submission 184336) | Corn rhizosphere microbial communities from Kellogg Biological Station, Michigan, USA - KBS C8-3B metaG (SPAdes) (version 2) | ecosystem: Host-associated > Plants > Roots > Rhizosphere ...
CGGGTGGCCGTGCCCGACCTGATGCACGCTGTTGCCGTGGAAGTCCATGTAGCGCCGGCCTTCGACGTCGACGAGCCAGATGCCGGACGCCGACGCGAGCGCGTCGAGGCACGGCGTCGACAGCGACTGGTGCAGGAAGTACTTCGCGTCCTCGGCAAGCAGCGCGCGCGTGGCGGGTGCGAGGTGCTCGTCCTGCCAGCGGCGGCGCAGCGGCGACAGGTTGACGTCGCCCTCGGCCGCCATGTCGCCCGGCGCCGCGTCGATCGGTTCCGTCTTCGTCGGCCGGCCGCTCATCGTGGCGCGCATTGTGTCATGCCTCGCGATAGTTCAGCAGCAGCAAGCCCACGAGCACGAACGCCGCGGGCCAGACCCAGCCGGCGACCTGACCCTCGTCGTCCGGCGCCGTGACTTCGAGCCAGCGCGCCGAAGCGGCGACGACGCCAAGCACCGCGATCGGCAGATGCGAGTATTCGATCAGCACCTGCTCCTTGGCGTCGACGACAGCGTGCGAGTGAAGAAGCAGCAGCATGGCGCCGATCGCCGTCACGAGCGGAAACACGCGCGCGAGCGCCGGCGACGCGATGCGGCCGGTGCGCACGCGCCATTCGAACAGCGCGAACGCGACGATCACCACGACGAACAGCCGGTGCTGAAGGACCTCCGGGTCGCGCAGGCTTTCGATCGGACCGACCGTGCCCATCGGCCATATCTCCGGGTCCGCGCGGAGCAGCAGGAACGCCGCGAGCAGCAGAAAAAGCAGCGGCCAATGTCGCGCCCATCGCGCGCGGGCGCTTCGTTGCGCGAGGCCGGCAACGCCGATCAGCAGCACGCCGATGCCGGCCCAGTGATGGTTGTACTCGGACCATGCACGATCGTCGGCGTTGCGCGCGCCGATGTCGGCCGGCGCCGCGGCGGCGCCCAGCATTGCATGCGGTGGACTCGCAAGCCGCGGCGCGACGGGGGTCACGCGCGCGCGGACCTCGGAGAGCGTCAGGCGATCGGCGACGTCGTCGACCGACGGCGGCGCGGACGTGATCGATGCGGCGGCCATCAGCGCCGCGAGCCCGATCGCCATTTCGATTTCGACGAAGCGAACGACGCGCGCGAGACCAACCCCGTCGGCGCGATGCACGACACGAAAGTTCGCGAAGCCGAGCGCGAGCAGCAGCGCGAGCAGCACGCCCTTCGTCGCGGCCATCGCGCCGTACGCGGTCGCATAGACGCCTTCGACGGAGCCGATGTACGCGACGGCGAAAGCGGCCGTGCCGGCGACGATCAATGCGACACCGCACGCGGCGACGATCGAGAAGCGGCGGCCGATCGCCTGCGCGCGTTCGCGGCCGGCCCGCCGCATCGCGCGCCAGAAGCACGGCAGGGCGCCGAGCCAGATCGCGGCGCCGAGCTCGTGCGCCGCCGTTGCGACGGCGAGTGGCAGCACATCGCCGATGCGCGCGACCGCGTGCGTGTCGCCGACCGCGGCGCCAAGGATGATCACGGCCGGCACGACATAGGCGGATCGCAGGCGCTCGATCGGCACGCTGCGCCACGCGATGCCGGCGATGACGAGCGCCGCCAGCGCGCGTGTCGCGCCCGCGACGATGAAACCCGCGGAGGCGATGTCGCGCACGCCGAGGTCGAGCGACGTGACGAGCAGGCTCGCGGTCACGGCCGTCGTCGCGAGCGCCGTCGCCACGGTCGCGAGCGCGGCACCGAGAATGACGTTTCGCGTGCGCGCGGCATCGACGAGGAGCGCGAAGGCGACGCTGCCGAGCAGCACCGACTGCGCAACGAGGTCGACGCCCTTCAAGACGACCGCGACGAACCCGAGAACGTCGAACAGCGCGCCGATCGGACTATCCTCCGCGCTTCGTGCGGCGCTGCGCGCTCAATTGACGATCCTGCGCGCTCACCGCGCGGCGCCGCCGACGCGAAACGGAACGTCGCCGCGCGTCACGTGTCCGTCGAGCGAGAGCACCTGCCAGTGCAGCGTGAAGCGTCCATCGCAGGCGACGCGCGTCGTTGCGGTGACGAGGCCCGGCTTGTCGACCGCGTCGGGCGCAAGCGTCGTCTGCCGGCCATCGGGCGCGATCAGCACGAGCCGCGAGCGCGCAACGTCGATGCGGCTGCTGAACTGCACGCGCACGTGCAGCTCGCCCGGCGCGACGACGCCGTTGGCCGGCGGCTGCGACCATTCGACGACCGCATGTGCGAGTGCAGTCGGGGTGACGAGCGCCGCCGCGAGGACGACAATCGCGTCACGTATCCGCCCGCAGCGCTGCCTGCCCCGTGTGACGGTATCGATCATATATCGTATGCAATGTATATAATGCCGCGCATCGCTCGCGAGATGCTCCGTCGATGAAACTCCGCTTCCCGGTAACCCCGGCGCGTGTTGGCGCGCTCGCGCTCGCGGCTTCCATTTTCGTCGTCGCCGGCTGCGGCAAGCGCGACGGCGCCGAAGGCGCGCAGGCCGCGCCCGCTCCGGAGCCGCCGCTCGCCGTCGCGGTCAAGCGCGTGGAGCTCGCGCGCGTCCCGTTCGTCCTCGAGGCCGTCGGCCAGGCCGAAGGTTCCCGCGAAGTCGAGGTCCGGCCGAGAGTATCGGGCATTCTCGAAAAGCGTCTCTACAGCGAGGGCGCATCGGTCAGCGCCGGGCAGACGCTGTTCCGGATCGATCGCGCGCCGTTCGAGATCGCCGTCGCGCAGGCGAAGGCCGCGCTCGCGCAGGAGCGTGCACGTAACGAGTTCGCGCAGCACGAAGCGGAGCGATTGAAGTCGCTCGTCGACACGAAGGCGATCAGCCGCCGCGAGTACGATCAGGCGGCATCGAGCGTCAAGGAATCGGCCGCGGCGATCGACGGCGCGCAGGCGAAGCTTGCGGAAGCGGAGCTCAACCTTTCGTACACGAACCTCAAGGCGCCGATCGGCGGCGTCACGAGCCGCGCCGTGCGCTCGGAGGGCAGCCTCGTCGCCGCGAACACCGAGCTTCTGACGACGATCACGCAGGTCGACCCGCTCTGGGTGCGGTTCTCGATCGCCGAAGGCGACTACGATCGGATTCGCGATGCGGCCGACGCCGCGCAGGTCGGCATCGTCGACGACAAGGGCGCGGTCGCCGCGACCGACGGCCGCCTCAATTTCACCGGCTCGACCGTCGATCCGAAGCTCGGCACGATCCAGCTTCGCGCCCAATTCGCGAATCGCAATCTGAAGTGGCTGCCGGGACAATTCGTCAAGGTGCGCATCCAGGCGGGCGCGCAGGACGCGTATCTCGTCCCGCAGGCGGCGGTGACGCAAACCGAGCGCGCGCGCAGCGTCTGGATCGCGGGCACCGACGGCAAGGCCGTGCAGCGGACGGTGCAGACGTCGAACTGGCTTGGCAACGACTGGATCGTGACGGCGGGCCTCAATCCGGGCGATCTCGTGATCGTCGACAACCTGATCAAGTTGAAGCCCGGAATGGCCGTGCAGCCGCGTGCCGCGGAGGCTTCGAAGCAGGCGTCGGCCGCGCCGGTCGCGACGAGCGAGGCAAGCGCCGCCGGCAAGGCGCGCTGAAGCGAGCCCGATGGGCAAGTTCTCCCGCTTCTTCATCGAGCGGCCGATCTTCGCGAGCGTCATCGCGATCATCATCGCGCTCGCCGGCGTCATCGCGTCGCGAATCCTGCCCGTCGCGCAGTATCCTGAGATCGCGCCGCCGACGGTGACGATCAGCGCGACGTACCCCGGCGCAAGCGCCGAAACGCTCGCGAAAACGGTCGCCGCGCCGATCGAGGAGCAGCTCTCCGGCGTCGAGAACATGCTCTATTTCCAGTCGAGCGCGGCGGCCGACGGCACGGTGACGATTACCGCGACCTTCGAGGTCGGCACGAACGTCGACACCGCGGTGTTCCAGCTCAACAACCGCGTCAACGTCGCGCTGCCGCGGCTGCCCGACGAGGTCCGCCGTAACGGCATCATCGTGCAGAAGCGCTCGAACGACATCCTGCTCGTCGTCGGCCTCGTATCGCGGAGCGGCGCGCAGAAGACGACGTTCATGGCCGACTACGCGATGGTCAACATGATCGACGAGCTGAAGCGCGTGCCCGGCGTCGGCGACGTCACGCTGTTCGGCTCCGGTTATTCGATGCGGATCTGGCTCGCGCCCGACAGGATGGCGCGCCTCGGCGTGACGCCGACCGACGTGGCCAATGCGATCCGTGCGCAGAACCAGCAATACGCGGCCGGCAAGATCGGTGCCGAACCGGCGCCGCCCGGACAGTCGCTCGTCTACACGGTCACCGCGCGCGGGCGCCTCGTCACCCCCGAGCAGTTCGGCGACATCGTCGTTCGCGCCGGGGGCCCGAACGGTGTCCTGCGCATCCGCGACATCGCGCGCGTCGAGCTGGGCGCGCAGAGCTACGACATCAGCACGACCGTCGACGGCCAGCCGGCGGTCGGGGTGGCCGTGTTCCTGCAGACGGGCGCGAACGCGCTCGAGGTGAGCGACGCGGTGAAGGCGCGCATGCGCGAGCTGCGCGCGGCGTTCCCGGCCGGCATGGACTACATCATTCCGTTCGACACGACGCGCGTGATCCGGGCGTCGATCCACGAGGTGCTGAAGACGCTCGCCGAAGCGGCGGTGCTCGTCCTCCTCGTCGTGTTCGTCTTCCTGCAGCATTGGCGCGCGACGCTGATCCCGATGATCGCGGTGCCGGTGTCGCTGATCGGCACCTTCGCGGGACTTTACGCGCTGCATTTCTCGATCAACACGCTGACGCTCTTCGCGATGGTGCTCGCGGTCGGCATCGTCGTCGACGATGCGATCGTCGTGCTCGAGAACGTCGAGCGGCTGATGCGCACCGAGAAGAAGAGCGCGAAGGAAGCGGCGATCGCGTCGATGTACGAGGTGTCGGGCGCCGTGTTTGCGATCGTGCTCGTGCTCTGCGCGGTGTTCGTGCCGGTTGCGTTCCTCGGCGGCATCGCCGGCCAGCTCTATCGGCAGTTCGCCGTGACGGTCGCGATCTCCGTGCTGCTGTCGGGACTGACGGCGCTCACGCTGACCCCGGCGCTTTGCGCGCTGCTGCTCCTGCCCGGCGACCACGAGTCGCGCGTGTTCCACGGCTTCAACGTCGGCTTTGCAAAGCTCACGTCGACGTTCCTGTGGATGATCGGGCTCGCGCTGAAGCGGCGGCTGCTCGCGGGTCTCGCGTTCCTCGGCGTGATCGCGCTCGTCGTGCTGCTCTTCGTCCGCGTGCCGGGCAGCTTCGTGCCGCCCGAGGACCAGGGTTATCTTTTCGGCGCGATCATGCTGCCCGATGCGGCGTCGTTGCAGCGCACGGAGGCAACCGGCCGCCAGCTCCAGCGCGGGCTCGCCGGCGACCCGGCGATCGAGCACATTTTCGTCGCGCCCGGCCGCGACTTCATCGGCGGCGCGAACAAGCCGAACGCCGGCACGACGTTCCTCTTGCTCAAGGACTGGGACGAGCGCAACAAGACGGCACCCGATCTCGCGAGTGAAATGTCGCGGCTCGGCGCGAAGCTTCCCGACGGGATCGCGATCGGCTTCAGCCCGCCGCCGATCCGCGGCCTCGGTACCGCGGGCGGCTTCGAAGCGTACGTGCAGGCGCGCGTCGACTCGGACCCCAAGCGGCTCGCGGATGTCGTGCAGGCGTTCACGACGGCGCTGGCGCGCGATTCGCACCTGACCGGCATCAACACGTTCTTCCGTCCGACGGTCCCGCAGGTGTTCGTCGAGGTGAATCTCGAGCAGGCGATGGCGCTCGGCGTGCCCGTGTCGGACGTGTTCGACGCGCTGTCGAGCACGATCGGCGCGCTGTACGTGAACGACTTCAACATGTCGGGCCGCACGTATCGCGTGCAGCTCCAGGCCGATGCGCCGTACCGCGCGCAGCCCGAGGACCTGGGCCAGGTGTACGTGCGCTCGAACACGAGCGGTGAGATGATCCCGCTCTCGGCGCTCGTGCGCACGACGAGCATCGTCGGCCCCGAGCAGGTCGAGCGCTACAACGGCTTCCTCGCAGCGAAGGTTCTCGGCAGCGGCAGGCCGGGCGTGAGCTCCGGCGATGCGATCAAGGCCGCCGAAGCGATCGCGGCGCAGACGCTGCCCGCCGGTTACACGCTGCAATGGACCGGCCAGGCGTTCCAGGAGAAGCGCACGGGGCAGGCGTCGGCGTTCGCATTCGCGTTCGCGATCGTCATGGTGTTCCTGATCCTCGCCGCGCTCTACGAGCGCTGGCGGCTGCCGGTGGCCGTCGTGTTCGCCGTTCCGTTCGCGGTTCTCGGCGCGCTCGCGCTCGTGTTCGTGCGCGGGATGGAGAACGACATCTACTTCCAGATCGGCCTCGTCGTGCTGATCGGCCTTTCGGCGAAGAACGCGATCCTGATCGTCGAGTTCGCGCAGCAGGGATTGCTGGCGGGCATGCGGCCGATCGACGCCGCGGTGCAGGCCGCGCGGCTGCGCTTCCGGCCGATCGTGATGACGTCGATCGCGTTCGTGTTCGGTGTGCTTCCCCTCACATTCGCGACCGGTGCCGGTGCCGGAGCGCGGCGGTCGATGGGTACCGGTGTCGTCGGCGGCATGCTCGTGGCGACGTTCGTCGCGACGATCTTCGTGCCGCTGTTCTTCACCGTGTTCTCGCGGCAGCTCAGGCCCGGCGAGCGCAAGGAGGGCGCGGTCGGGCTCGCGAAGGAAGCGGCAACGTGACGCGACGTGCGCTCGCCGCAGCCGTCGCGCTCGCGCTCGCCGGATGCGCGCCGCTCGGGCCCGACTACCATCGGCCGAGCCTCGACGTTCCGAAGTCGTTCGCGGAAGCCGCGCCTGCTGCGTCGACGCTCGCCGCCGTACCCGCCGACTGGTGGCGGCTTTATCAGGATCCGACGCTCGACGGGCTCGTCGCGAAGGGACTTGCACAGGGCACCGACGTGCGGCTCGCGATCGCGCGCGTGGACGAGGCGGCCGCGTTGATGCGGGAAGCGAACGCAACGCTGTTCCCCGAGGTCGACGTCTCGGGCGGCGCGTCGCGCGCCGGCCTGAGCGGACAGACGCCGTCCGTGCGCGGCGGCGCCGTATCGACGTACAACAATTTCGCGCTGTCGGCGAACACCGCGTTCGAGCTCGACTTCTGGGGCCGGCTGCGCAGGCTGCGCGAAGCGGCGCAAGCGCAATTCGAGGCGAGCGAATACGCGCGCGGCGTCGTCGGCCTCACGCTGTCGGGCGCGATCGCGCGCACCTATTTCAGCCTGCGCGCGCTCGATGCGCAGATCGCCGTGTCCGAAGAGAGTCTTGTTGCCGCGAACGATTCGGTTGCGATCACGCGGCAGCGCTCCGAAGGCGGCATCGCATCCGAGCTCGACGTCTACCAGGCCGAAGGCAACCGCGCGCAGCTCGCGTCGCAGCTCAAGGAATTGCAGCGGCTGCGCGCCGTGTCGCTGCATCAGCTCGGCGTGCTGACCGGCGATCTGACGCTCGCGCTCGCGCCCACCGACTTGCGCGCGGTCCCGGCGCCGCCGTTGCCGCCGCCGGGACTGCCGTCGACGCTGCTCGAGCGGCGTCCCGACCTGCGACAGGCGGAGGCGACGCTGATGGCGGCCAACGCGCAGATCGGCGTCGCCCGCGCGCAGCAGCTCCCGGCGATCAGCCTCACCGCCTCGCTCGGACTCCAGAGCGACAACCTCGCGCATCTCGTGTCGCCCGGCGCGAGCATCTGGTCGGTGGGCGTCGGACTCCTCGGGCCGGTCATCGACTGGGGTCGCTACGCCGCGCGCACCGCCGAGGCCGAGGCGCGCGCGCGGCAGGCGGCGATCGCTTACGAGCAAGCGATGCAATCGGCGTTTCGCGACGTGTCCGACGCGCTGTCGAACGTCGGTTATGCGGCGCAGACCGAGCACGATCTCGAGGAGCGCGTGACGTTCGCGAGCAACAGCCTGCGGCTCGCGACGCAACGTTACGAGGCCGGCTATTCCGCATATCTCGAGGTGCTCGACGCGCAGCGCACGCTGAACGACGCGCAGCTTCTGCTCGTGCGCAATCGCCAAGCGTTCCTCGCGTACACCGTCGACCTGATGAACGCGCTCGGCGGCGGCTGGCAGGCATAGGGCCTCCGACGAGGAGTAGACTCGGCCGATTGCCCCCGGGGCTTTTCACGCAGCAAGAAACTGACGGCGATCGCATCACCGCCGGACAAACGCACCGCCGCCGCCAGGTCGGGCGACGCGCGCTCGTTCAGCCTGCGGTTGCGCCTGCTCGGCGTCGTCGTGCTGGTGCTCGTGCCGTGGCTCGCGCTCGTGCTCTACACGACCGCCGACGAGCGCAGGAACGCCATCGCCACCGTCGACGCCGACGCGATGCGCCTGATCCGCGTCGTGAGCAGCACGCAGGCAGCGCAGATCGAAGGCGCACGTCAGCTCCTGACCGCGTTCGCGCGCATGCCGCAGCTTCGCGACGGCGACCGCGCGCAGTGCGCGCGTTTGCTGGCCGAGCTGCTGTCCGCCTATCCGCTGTACCTGAATTTCGCGCTCGCCGAGCCGGACGGTACGATGTCGTGCAGCGCGCGTGCACTGCCCGCGCCGACCGTCAACGTCGCGGATCGCATGTATTTCAGGCGCGCGTTCGAAACGCGCGGCTTCGTCGTCGGCGATTACCAGGTCGGGCGCGTAACCGGGCTTCCGTCGATCAACTACGCGTATCCGATCCTCGACAACGCCGGCCAGGTGCGCGCCGTCGCGTTCGCCGCGCAGAGCCTCGCCTGGCTCACCGGCGCGCTGTCGGACCTCGAGCTTCCCGCCGGCGCGAGCATGATCGTCGTCGACCGCAACGGGACTCTGCTCGCGCGTATGCCGCACGTCGACGGCGCGATCGGCATGCGCTTCGCGGAGCCGCGCGTGCTCGACGCGTTCGCGGCGCAGCGCGGCGGCGGCGTGTTCCAGATGGCGGACGCCGACGGCAACAAGCGGCTGTGGGCACACGCGCCGCTTTTGTCCGACGCGAGCCTGCGCGTCGCGATCGGCGTTCCGGAGACGGTCGCGCTCGCCGACGTGAACCGGCGCCTTGCCCGCAATCTCGCCGCACTCGGGATCGTGACGCTGGTTGCGCTTGCCACCGCCTGGTACGGATCGAAGCTTTTCATTCTCCGGCCCGTGCAGGCGCTCGTCAAAGCGACCGGAAAGCTCGCGTCGGGCAAGCTCGACACGCGCGTGCCGCTGCAGAGCGTTCGCGGCGAACTCGGCAACCTGGCGTGCGCGTTCAACGCGATGGCGGCGACGCTCGAGAAACGCGACCGCGAACTTCGCATCGCCGAGGAATGCCGGCGCAGCGCGGAGGTCGAGCTGGCGGTCGGCCGCGCGCACATGGAGATCGCGCGCCAGATCCAGCGCTCGATGCTTCCCGAGGATCCGCTGCGTGCAGGCGGTGTCGTGCTGGCGGGCCGCTGCATCCCGGCGGCGGACGTCGGCGGCGACTATTTCGGCTACTTCCCGCGCGGACGCGCCGGTATCGACGCGTTCCTCGGCGACGTGTCCGGCCACGGCGTCGGCGCGGCGCTGCTGATGGCCGAAGCGCGCACGACGTTCATGGCCGAGCGCCTCGCGGCCGAAGGCGCCGGCGCGATCCTGCGCAAGCTGAACCGGCTGCTCTACGACGACCTCGACCACGCCGGGCACTTCATGAGCGCGTGCTGCGCGACGTTCGACTCGGCGGCGCGCGAGCTTCGCTACGCGAACGCCGGGCACCCGCCGGCCATCCTGCTGCGCGCCGGCGAGACGCAATGGCGATCGCTGAACGCCGACGGCGCGCTCCTCGGCATGCAACGCGACGTCGAGTTCGGCGAATTGCGCATCGCGTTGCGCGTGGGCGACGTCGTCACGTTCTATACGGACGGCGTCACCGAGGCGCGCAATCGCGACGGCGACCAGTTCGGCATGGCGCGCCTCGGCGACCTCGTCGCCGCGCATCGCGATCGGGAACCGGAAAGCCTCGTCGCGCACGTTGTCGCCGAGGTGCAGCGCTTCGCCGGCAGCGAGCGCTTCGACGACGACGTGACGATCGTGATCATGAAGGTGACGCAGCCGTGATTCCGCTGCGTAACCGGCAGCGCTCGGCTGCTATGATGGTTCGCGCTCTCGCCCCAGGGAACGGCGAATGAATCCGGCTGCCGATGTCGACCGCCTCGCAGGCGTGTTGCCGCTCGCGTCGATCATTCCCTTCCCCGACCTGCTGTTCGGCGGCGCCCTGCTGGTCGCCGTCGTGCTGCTGCATGGCGTCGGCATTCGTCTCGTGAGCGGGCATTTCCGCAAGCGCAGCCTCGCGTTCGCGAGCCGGACGCATGCATCGCTTCGCCTCGACATGCTGTTCGCCGTCGTCGTTTTCCTGCTGCTCGCGCTGCATCTGGCCGAGGTCGTGTTCTGGACGGCGGCGCTCGTCTACTCGCGCCTGGTCGTCGACTGGAGGTCGGCCGCGTTCTTCGCCGCCAACACGTACACGACGGTCGGCTACGGCCAATTCGTCCTCGCGCCGGAGTGGAACATGCTCGCGCCGATCATCTCGATTTCGGGTCTCTTCACATTCGGCTGGACGGGCAGCGTTCTCGTCGGCTTCGTCGCGTCGCTCAACCGCCTGCGCGATCGCGCGCCGCACGCGCCGCGCAGCGGGCGCGTGGACCGGTAGCGCGCGCGGTCGTCGCCGGATGGAAGCGTTCGGTCAACCCGGCGTGCTGCCGACGTGGACGAGCAGCGCGAAGGACGTCGTCGGTTGCGCGCTCGGCTCCGCGCGCGTCTGGTTCACGACCGGATACGGAATCGTCAACGAAGTCTACTATCCGCGTGCCGACATCCCGCAGATCCGCGACCTGGGCTTCATCGTCGCCGACGACGCGGGATTCTGGGTCGAGGTCAAGCGCGAGCGCTCGTATTCGGTGCGGCTCGCGGCGCCCGGCATTCCTGCCGTCGAGTTCGTGCATACGCATCCGCGCTTCGAGCTGCGGCTTCGCATCGCGCCCGATCCGGAGCGCGACGCGGTGCTGATCGACGTCGCGCTCACCGGCGACCAATCGCTGCGGCCGTATGCGCTCCTTGCCCCGCATCTCGGCGGCACCGGCCACGACAACGTCGCGGAGGTCGGAAGCCACGGCACGCGTACGGTGCTATGGGCCGAACAGGGACCGTTCGGGCTCGCGCTCGCGGCCGCCGATCGCACGCAGGCGGACGCGTGGCGCAAGACGAGCGCCGGCTACGTCGGCGCCAGCGACGGCTGGCAGGATTTCGCGCGCAATGACAGGCTTTCGTGGCAGTTCGACCATGCGGGTCCCGGCAACGTCGCGCTGATCGGCGAGTTGCCGGCGGCGTGCACGCTTTCGCTCGCGTTCGGCAGCAGCCGTGAATCCGCTGCGACGCTCGCCGTCGCGTCGCTGCTCCAGCCGTTCGACGACGTCTGGCGGCGCCATGTCGCCGCCTGGCAGGCATGGGCATCGAAGCTCGACGTTCCGCCGATGCTTTCGCCACCGCTGCGCGACGCGATCGCGAACTCGGCGATGGTGCTGCGCGTGCACCAGGACAAGACCTACCGCGGCGCGATGGTGGCGAGCCTCAGCATCCCGTGGGGCAATTCGCGCGACGACATCGGCGGCTATCACCTCGTCTGGCCACGCGACCTCGTCGAAAGCGCGGGCGCGTCGCTCGCGCTCGGCGCGATCGACGAGGCGCGCGACATGCTTCGCTATCTGATCGCCACGCAGCGCGCCGACGGCCGCTGGTCGCAGAACCAGTGGCTGGGCGGTACGCCATTCTGGCGCGGCGAGCAGCTCGACGAGACGGCGTTCCCGGTGCTGCTCGCCGGCGCCCTCGCCGAGCGCGACGCGCACGACGGCATCGAGATTGGCGACATGGTGCGCCGCGCGCTCGGGTTCATCATTCGCATGGGCCCGGCGACCGCGCAGGACCGCTGGGAAGAGGATGCGGGCATCAATGCGTTCACGCTCGCGGTCTGCATTGCCGCGCTCGTCTGCGGCGCCGAATGGCTCGATGCGCCGGCGCGCGCCCTCGCGCTTGCCGTCGCCGACGACTGGAATGCGCGGATCGAGGACTGGACCTTCGCGCGCGATACGCCGGTTGCGAGCGCATGTGGCGTCGCGGGTTATTACGTGCGCATCGCGCCAAGGATGTCCTCGCCGAACGAGCCCGCGCTCGCGCGCGTCGTTCCGATCCGCAACCGCGCGAGCGACCCGGGGTTGCGCGCCGACCAGCAGGTGGCGACCGACTTTCTGCAACTCGTCCGCTTCGGACTGCGCGATGCGCGCGATCCGTGCATCGTCGACACGATCCGCGTCGTCGATCGGATGCTCGCCGTCGATCTGCCGACCGGCAGGTCGTGGCATCGCTTCACCGGCGACGGTTACGGCGAGGATGGGGACGGCAACCCGTTCGACGGTACCGGGATCGGCCGCGCATGGCCGCTTCTCACCGGCGAGCGCGGTCATTACGCGCTCGTCGCCGGCGACGACCCGTCGCCGTATCTCGAGTGGATGGCGGCGATGACGGGAAGCGCGGGCCTGATGCCCGAGCAGGTCTGGGACGCAGCGACGATCGCCGAACGCGGTCTTTATCCCGGCAAGCCGTCCGGCAGCGCGATGCCGCTCGTGTGGGCGCACGCGGAGTTCATCAAGCTCGCAACCAGCGTCGCGAACGGCGTTCCGTCCGACCGGCCGCGCGCCGTATTCGCACGCTACCAGGGCCGCCGGCCCGATCCGGAGGTCGTCGTCTGGACACCGCGCTCACCGATCACGGAATTGCGGCCCGGACGCAGGCTCAGCGTGTGCCTCGACGAACCCGCGCTCGTGCATTACGGCGTCGACGGATGGCAGCGCACGGCGGACGTCGCCACGCAGGACAGCGGGCTCGGGCTGCATGTCGCCGACGTGCCCACCGCGACGCTTTCAGCCGGACAGGCGCTGAACTTCACGTTCCTGCGCACGGCCACGAAACGGTGGGAGGCCAGCGACTACCGGATCGACGTCCGCGACGTTGTTGCCGGTTAGCCGTGCGCCGTCGCGAGGTTGTCGTGGATCTTCTGCAGCGCGTCGATCACGCGTGCCGCCTCGCGGCCGTCGAGGCCGCGCAACGCGTCCGTGCGAATCGACGCCGCGACGTCCTCGATCGCCGCCAGATGCGGCGCCGCCGCACCGGTCAGGTACACGCGATGCGCACGCCGGTCGAGCGGGTCGGGTCGCCGCTCGACGAGGCCGGCCTGCGCGAGCTGATCGATCAGCCGTGCGAGCGTGATCGGCTGCACCTCGAGCGTGTCGGCGAGGTCGATCTGGCGCACGCCCTCGCGCCGCGCGACGTGCACGAGCGCGCGCGCCTGTGCGACGGTCAGTTCGCTGCGCCGCTGCCGCTCGCGGTACGCCCGCCGCATCAGCCGGGCGATGTCGGCGACGAGAAAGCCGAGGTTATGGGAGGGTCGCTTCATCGGGCTGCATATAATAAGGACAGCTTATTATAGCGGCGCGGTGTCGTGCGTGTTTGGCCGGCCCGCCTGCACCAGCTGCAGGTCCGTGTTATCCCGGTTAGGCATGAACACATAGCGTTTCATTCCTTCCGATTTGCATCCCGCGCCCGCATCATCGCGGCATGCCCCGCCCCGAGCTCCTGGAAGCCGTCCGCCCGTTCGACGAACGCCGCGCGCTCGCCACGCCGCTGTCCGACGAGCAGTTGCATACGCTCGACCGCTTCGTCGAGCCGCTTTCGCCCGACCAGCTCGTCTGGATCGGTGGCTATCTCGCCGGGCTCGCCGCCGCCCACCGCACCGGTACGCCGCGTCTCGTGCCCGCCGAGGACCGCGACGAGCCGCCGCTCACGATCGTGTACGGGTCGCAATCCGGCAACGGGGCCAGCATCGCCGCCGACATCAAGGCGCAGGCCGAGGCGCGCGGTTTCAAGGTGCGCCTGAAGTCGATGGACGAGTATCGGCCGGGCGAGCTCAAGGCCGAGAAGAAGCTCTTGATCGTCGTCAGCACGCAAGGCGAAGGCGAGCCGCCGGATGCCGGCAGGGAGCTTCACGAATTCCTGCACGGCCGCAAGGCCGGAAGCCTCGGAGGCGTCCGCTATTCCGTGCTCGCACTCGGCGATTCGAGCTACGAGCATTTCTGCAAGACCGGCCGCGATTTCGACGCGCGTCTTTCGGCACTCGGCGCCGAGCGCGCGTATCCGCGCGTCGATTGCGACGTCGATTACGACGACGCGGCGGCGCAGTGGATCGACGGTGCGTTGCGCGCGCTCGCGGCGACGAATGCGCATCCGGTCCCGCATGCGCCGCGTGCGCTGTCGCGCGGCAACGTCACGCCGCTTTACTCGAAGAAGCACCCGTTTCTCGCGACCGCGCTTGCGAACCTCCCGCTTTCGGGACACGGATCCGAAAAGGACGTGCGCCACGTCGAGCTGTCGCTCGAAGGCTCGGGGCTGTCGTACGAGCCCGGCGACTCCGTCGGCGTGCTGCCGACGAACGATCCTGCGGTCGTCGCCGAGCTCATGTCGGCGCTCGACCTCGATCCCACGGCCAGCATCGACCTCGGCGGCGAATCGGCGACGCTCGAGTTCGCGCTGACGCACACCCACGAGATCACGACGCTGACGCGCCCGCTGGTCGAGAAGTACGCGGAGCTCGCCGACGCCACGCCGCTTCGCGCATTGCTCGCGAGCGAACGCAGCAGCGAGCTCTGGCAGTACCTGAAGGGCCGCCACCTGATCGACCTCGTCGCCGAATTTCCGCTTCGCGGCGTCGCGCCGACGCAATTCGTCGCCCTGCTGCGCAAGCTGCCGCCGCGACTCTATTCGATCGCGTCGAGCCACAAGGCGAGCCCCGGCGAGGTGCACGCGACGGTCGCGACGGTGCGCTACGAGAGCCGCGGACGCCTCCGCAATGGCGTCGCGTCGACCTATCTTGCCGACCGCATCGCCGAAGGCGACAGCGTTCCGATCTACATCGAAGCGAACCGCAACTTCAAGCTGCCGGCCGATCCGGCGACGCCGATCGTGATGGTGGGCCCCGGGACCGGCGTCGCCCCGTTCCGCGCGTTCGTGCAGGAGCGCGAGGCGATCGGCGCGACCGGCCGGAGCTGGCTCTTCTTCGGCGCGCAGAAGTTCACGACCGATTTCCTCTATCAGCGCGAGTGGCAGCAGTTCCTGAAGGACGGCACGCTGACGCGGATGGATGTCGCGTTCTCGCGCGACCGCGCGCACAAGGTCTACGTCCAGCATCGGATGCAACAGCAGGGGCGCGACCTGTACGCGTGGCTTGCGGACGGCGCGCACTTCTACGTCTGCGGCGACGCCGAGCAGATGGCGCGCGACGTGCACCGGACGCTGACCGACATCGTCGCCGAGCACGGCGGCCTGTCGGCCGAGCGTGCGACGGAATACGTGCAAGAGCTCGCGCGGACGCGCCGCTACCAGCGCGACGTCTATTGAGATTCGAAGGCGGGCGTTGAACGACACGGCGCAAGGCGCAGGGCCCTCGCAGGTCGAGCGCGTCAAGGAGGAAAGCAATTACCTGCGCGGCTCGATCGTGGCGAGCCTCGCGAACCCGATCACGGGCGCCCTTGCCGAAAGCGACGCGCAGCTCCTCAAGTTCCACGGCAGCTACCAGCAGGACGACCGAGACCTGCGTGACGAACGGCGGCGCCGCAAGCTCGAGCCCCTCTACGCGTTCATGGTCCGCGTCCGCGCGTCGGGTGGCGTCGTCACGCCGAAGCAATGGCTCGTGCTCGACGAGCTCGCGCGCACGCACGCGAACGGCTCGCTGCGCCTGACGACGCGGCAATCGTTCCAGTTCCACGGCATCCTGAAACCGCGGCTCAAGGAGACGATCGCCACGGTCAACCATGCGCTGCTGACGACGATTGCCGCGTGCGGCGACGTCAACCGCAACGTGATGTGCAATCCGAATCCGTACCAGTCGCCGCTGCATGCGGACGTCTATGCCTGGGCGTGCCGGATCAGCGAGCACCTGACGCCGCAGACGCGCGCCTATCACGAGATCTGGCTCGACGGCGAGCGCGTCGCCGGCGGCGAGATCGAGCGCGAGCCGCTGTACGGCCGCACTTACCTGCCGCGCAAGTTCAAGATCGCGATCGCGGTCCCGCCGAGCAACGACGTCGACGTGTTCGCGCACGATCTCGGCTTCATCGCGATCGTCGAGGCCGGCCGGCTCGCCGGCTTCGACGTCACCGTCGGTGGCGGCATGGGCATGACGCACAGCGAGCCGGCGACGTACCCGCGGCTCGCCGACGTCATCGGCTTCTGCCGTCCCGACCGGATGCTCGCGGTGACCGAGCATGTCGTCGCGATCCAGCGCGACTACGGCGACCGCACCGACCGCAAGCACGCGCGGCTCAAGTACACGATCGACGATCGCGGCGTCGACTGGTTCAAGGCCGAGCTCGCGAAGCGGCTCGGCGCGCCGCTCGAAGAGTCACGGCCGTTCCGCTTCGAGCACAACGGCGATCGCTACGGATGGACGGAAGGTGTCGGCGGCAAGCACCACCTGACGCTCTTCATCGAGAACGGCCGCGTCAGCGATGCGCCGCGCGCCGCGCTGATGACGGGCCTGCGCGAGATCGCCAAGGTTCACGACGGCGATTTCCGCCTGACCGCGAACCAGAACCTGATCATCGCGAACGTCGATCCGGCGCGACGCCAGGGCATCGATCGTATGCTTGCGCGGCATCGGATCGGCATCGACGGCCGCAGCGCGCTGCGCATGAACGCGATGGCGTGCGTCGCGCTGCCGACCTGCGGGCTCGCGATGGCCGAGAGCGAGCGCTATCTGCCGACGCTGATCGACAAGCTGGAGCCGCTTCTCGCCGAATGCGGCTTGCGCGACGATGCGATCACGGTGCGGATGACCGGCTGCCCGAACGGTTGCGCGCGCCCCTACGTCGCGGAAATTGCATTCGTCGGCAAGTCGCCGGGTCACTACAACGTCTACCTGGGCGGCGGCTTCGCGGGCGAGCGCCTGAACAAGCTCTTTCGCAGCGCGCTCACGGAAAGCGAGATCCTCGCCGAGCTCGCGCCGGTGCTGCGCCGTTACGCGGCCGAGCGCGAGCCGGGCGAGCGGTTCGGCGACTTCGCGATCCGCGCCGGTTACGTCCGCGAAGTGACGAGCGGTCGCACGTTTCACGACTGACGCGTATTTCGACCTGCGCGAAGTCGCATGTCGGGCTGGGTCCGATTGACGGCGCATTGGCGCCGCTCCTACAATTCGACCGCCCGATTCACGGATACCCCTGATGGATCCTTGCCCTAGTCGTCGCTGCCTGACCACGAAGTAACGGGCGAGATTCCGGCAAGGTCGCATTGCCTTCCGCGTCTCGCTCGAAAGCGGGACGCTGCAGACCTGGCCAAAACGCGTTGCTCGAACAACGCGCGGCCGCCGAAGCGCTCCCACCGCAGTCCAACGATCGTCGCCGCAACGTCTTTGGCGTCGGCTCGTCGGCGCGTCGCACGCGGCCGCCGGCATGTGGAGTGACGGATGGCAACCGATCTCGACCGCAACGCTCGTCCGCGCCGCGCGAAGACGGCCAACGGCCGCGCCGGGTTCTACGTCTCGCGCGTTCGCAACGCCACGGTCGTCGACAGCGACGGCGCGCGCATCGGGCGGCTGCGCGATGTCGTCGCCGCGATCGAGCCCAACGGCTATCCGCCGGTACGCGGCATCGTGATGCGATCGGCGCGGCGCGATCATTTCGTGCCGCTCGACGACGTTGCGCAACTCGACGCCGGAGGGGCACGCATCCGGCGCAGTGCGTCCCCGACACCGTTCGAGCGCCGTGACGGCGAATTCCTGGGCTACGGCGACCTCCTCGATCGCCAGGTCGTCGACGCGCAAGGTGCGCGCGTTCTGCGCGTCAACGACGTGATGTTCGCGCCAATCAAGCGGCGCGTGTCGCTGGTCGGCATCGACGTCAGCGTCCGGGGCCTCTTGCGCCGGCTCGCGCCCGGATGGATGGTGCCGGCGATCGACGGCGAGCTTCTCGACTGGTCGCTCGTCGAGCCGCTCGCCGCGGAGATGCCCGACGTTCGGCTGCGCCTGCCGCATCGCAAGCTGACGCGCCTCGATCCCGCCGACCTCGGCCGCATCATCGACCATCTGCCGTATCGTCACGGGGCCGAGCTCGTTTCGGCGCTCGACGACGAAACGGCCGCCGATGCGTTGGAAGAAGTCGGCAAGGACCGGCAGCCCGAGCTTCTCGACCAGTTGAGCCCCGACAAGGCGGTGAGCATCCTCGATCACATGGCGCCCGATGCGGCGGCCGATCTCCTGAACGACCTGCCGCCGAAGCAGGCCGACGACCTGATCGAGCGGATGGAGCCCGAAGCCGCATCCGACGTCCGGCTGCTGCTGACGTTCGCCGCGAAATCGGCAGGCGGGCTGATGACGACCGATTTCGTGATCGCGCTCGAGCACGAGACGACCCGCGACGCCGTCGAGCATCTGCGCACGCAGCTTTCGAAGCCGGACCTTGTCTACTACGTCTACGTCGTCGACGACGCGGACAGGCGGGGCCTGCGCGGTGTCGTCTCGCTGCGTGACCTGCTCCTCGCCAAGCCCGACGCGCGGCTCATCGACGTCATGAACCGCGACGTGCATAGCGTCGACGCCGAAGCGCCCGGCCGCGAGGTCGCGCGGGTGATGCGCGAATACAACCTGCTCGCGCTGCCGGTCGTCGATCACCAGGGCCGGATGCTCGGCCTCGTCACTGCCGACGACGTGCTCGACATGATGCTGCCGCAGTCGGTGCGGCGGCATCTGCCGCGCCTCTTCAGCTAGGACCTGTTCACACCATGTTCGCTGACGCGTTGCGATGCCGAAATGGCCATGCGCGAGGCGCAATGCCGAAGGCAGGCTGGGCGCCTGGCGAGGCTTTGCAACAAAGCGCATGGCCATTTCGGCCGCAACCCGACGGGAACGGGTGCCGTGGGGCGCCACTCTGCGTTGCTTTCCTTGCGAAGACAGCCAGTCTTCGCTTCGTCAAGCGCCGGAATGGCGCCCCACGGCACCCGTTCGCGTCAGCGAACATGGTGTGAACAGGCCCTAAAGCGCCCGTCGCGCGATGCGCAAGCTGCCATCCGTGCGCGTTCCCGAACCGGTGCGCCGGCTCGTTCGGCGCCGGCCGCGGTTGCGTTGGCCGCGGCGCGGCATCTGGGCCTTTCTCGCGGCCCTCGGGCCAGGCCTCGTCACGACGAACGCCGGCAACGACGCCGGCGGCATCGCCACCTATTCGATCACCGGCGCGTCGTACGGCTTCGACCTCTTGTGGGTGCTGCCGCTGATCACGGTGAGCCTCGTCGTCGTTCAGGAAGCGTGCGCGCGGATGGGCATCGTCACCGGCAAAGGCCTTTCGGGCCTCATCCGCGAGCGTTTCGGCGTCCGCTGGACGGCACTCGCGATGGCGAGCTTCTTCGTCGCGTCGGTCGCGACGACGGCCTCCGAATTCGCGGGGATCGCTGCGGGCGGCGAGCTCTTCGGCGTCTCCCGCTACGTGACGGTGCCCGTCGCGTTCGCCGTCGTGTTCTACCTCGTTGCGGGCGGCACCTACCGGATCGTCGAGCGCGTGTTCCTCGCGATGACGATCGTGTTCTTCGGCTACGTCGTGACCGCGTTCATGACGACGCACGAGTGGCTGCCGGTGCTTCGCGCGTCGGTCGTGCCGACGCTTCGCGCCAATCCGGGATTCCTGTTCATGGCGATCACGCTGATCGGCACGACGATCACGTCGTACATGCAGTTCTTCCTGCAGGCGGCGTACGTCGAGCGCGGAACCGGGGTGCGCGAGTTGAAGCTCGCGCGCGCCGACGTCGTCATCTCGTCGGTGTTCGCGAACTTCATCGCGTTCTGCATCATCGTGACGACCGCGCAGACGCTGAACAGGACCGGCGTGCGTATCGACACCGCCGCGGAGGCCGCCAAGGCGCTGGTCCCGCTCGCCGGACGCTATGCGGAGATCCTGTTCGCCATCGGCCTCGTCGGGGCGTCGCTGTTCGGCGCGACGGTGCTGCCGCTCTCCACCGCGTACCTGACGACCGAGGCGTTCGGCTTCGAGCGCGGCATCGCGCACACGTTCCGCGAGGCACCGGTGTTCATGGGCATCTACACGGCGACGCTGCTGCTCGGCGCGCTCGTCGCGCTCGTACCCGACATGCCGCTCGTCCGGCTGATGGTGGTGAGCCAGTTCATCGACGGCGTGCAGCTTCCGATCATTCTCGTCTTCATCGTCCTGCTCGTGCGGGATCGCGCCGTGATGGGCGAATACGCGAGCGGGCGCGCGTTGCAGGCGATCCAGTGGGCGACGGCGATCGTCCTCGGCGCGATGAGCCTGCTGCTGCTGATCGTCACTGCGTGAAGGGGTATGCTACGAGCGGCTTTTGGGAGACGGTATGCGCGCTTGGACCGTTGACGCGGACGACATCCGGGTCGAGGAGGATTTCGACGATTCCCTTCTTCACCGCACGCCCGAGATCAGCGGTTTTCTGCGCCCGGACCGGGACGACAAGTTCATCGTCATCGGGACGAAGGGATTCGGCAAGACGCTCCTTCTCAAGGCCAAGCGGATCCTCTACCAGCGCGAAGGGCGGGCGGCGTGCCTCCCGACGCGCGCACTGCTCGACAAGCCGATCGGCGACAAGATCTTCAGCCGCGAGCTGCTGGCGTTCTTCGTCGCTTCACCACTGCCGTGGTCGAAGATCTGGCTTTCCGCGATCGCGCTCGCCACGCTGAAGCACGTCGGCGCGGTACGTGATCTCAAGGTGGGTTCCGGCCTCGGCAGTCTCATCGCCGACGATCAGCTCCACGGCGCCATCGACCATTTCGTCCGCCTTCTCGATTTCACCCCGAAGGAGCTCCAGCGCTGCGGCGCCGACACCGACAGCCATCTCGTGCCGCGGCTGCGCGCGGTGGGCTCGCCGGTGGCGCTCTTCATCGACGGGGTAGACGAGTACTTCAACAAGCATGTCGAAGGCGTCACCGATCATCCGAGCATCACCGGCGAGCTGTCACCGAACGTGTGGCACTTCGCGCAGCTCGGTCTCGTCGAGGTCGCCTACCAGCTTCGCCGGGTGAATCACCACATCAAGGTGTTCGCCGCCGTGCGCAAGGAGGCGTACGCGCGTCTCGCCAGGACGACGGTCATGGCGCAGCAGTATCGCGGCAGCGCCGTCGACATCGCGTACTCGCCGCAGAGCCTGCGCGAGATCTTCATGAACAACGTCCGCCTGGTGAAGAAGGACATGATGGCGAGTCCGGATCGGTTGCGTGCCGATCCGCTCGAGGCTTTCCTCGGACGGACGACCGTGACCGACGCGCACACGCACGGCGAAGAGGAGTGCTTCGAGTTCATCTGCCGGCATACGCTGCTTCGGCCCCGCGACCTGATGACGATCGGCGAGCACCTCGCCGCGCTGCGGCCGGACGAGCGGCGAAGCGAGCTGCGCTTCAAGGAGGTCGTCCATCAAGCCGCGGCGGAGATCGCCCACGAGTATCTTGCCGAGATCGCGCCGTTCACGGGACACCTCGAGCTCGAGCGGCTGTTGCGCATCCTTCCCGGCAACGTGCTGACGCGCGAAGAAGTCGAGAAGTTGTTCCTCGAACACAGCATCGCCACGGGCGGCGACGAGAAGCACGTGTTCTGCGCGCTCTACCGCGTGGGCCTGCTCGGCTACGTGTATCACGACCGCATCCGCGGCGAGTGGGTCCAGCGGTTCATGCGTCCCGGGGAGGCGACGCTCGAACCCACGGGCAGCCTTCCATCGGCGCGGCACTACCTGCTGCATCCGGTCCTGACC
>Ga0207707_10001467_pt1 | contig 21819 bp, 16 predicted proteins | sample KBSC83BmetaG_FD_184336 | JGI IMG/M metagenome (GOLD analysis project Ga0207707, IMG submission 184336) | Corn rhizosphere microbial communities from Kellogg Biological Station, Michigan, USA - KBS C8-3B metaG (SPAdes) (version 2) | ecosystem: Host-associated > Plants > Roots > Rhizosphere ...
ACGCCTCCCTCCGCCCCCGAAAGCCTCGAGCTCAACTCACGAACCAACTCCCACAACCCCAACCCCTCAATTCCGCCCAGGTCCACCCTCCGGCACGCCCACCGGAGAATCCAGCGGACTCCGAACCCCGACTCCCTCATCCAGCGCGTGCAGATAGATCATCGTCGTCGACACGTCCCGATGACCCAGCAGCTCCTGCACCGTACGAATGTCATAACCGTTCCGCAGGAGCTGTGTCGCGAACGAGTGCCGCAGCGTGTGCGGCGTGACACGCTTCGTCAAACCGGCGCGATGGGCCGCATCGGCCACCGCCCGTTGAATCGTCGTATCGAACACATGATGCCGGCGACGCTGGCCCGTCGCAGGATCCACGTACTGGCGACTGGCCGGAAACACCCAGGTCCACCGCCAATCCCGGTTCGCCTTCGGGCTCTTGCGATCGAACGCGCCCGGCAACACCACGTAGCCGCCACCGCGCTGCACATCACTCCCGTGCTGCCGCCGGACGCGATCGATCTGTTCGACAAGCCCCGCCCGCAAGGCCGCCGGCAAAACCGTAAACCTGCCCTTTCCCCCCTTGCTCTCCCGCAGGTGAATCCGACGCCGAGCGATATCCACGTCCTTCACGCGCAACGTTAGGCACTCCATGAGCCGCAGCCCCGCGCCGTACAGCAGCGACACCGCGAGTCGATGGCCCGGCACCACCGCAGCCAGCAACCGCGACGCCTCCACCGGCGCGAGCACGTCGGCCGGGTTCCCACGCAGACGCGCGCGAGGGATGGCGGCCGGACAACGCGCCGGCTCACGAAGCACGTCACGATACAGAAACAACAACGCCGCGTGTGCCTGATTGACGGTGCTCGCCGAGACGCGTCGCTCCGCCGCCAGCCACTCCAGAAATCGACGCACGTCCGCCGGACCCAACTCGCTCGGGTGCCGGAGATCCGAAAAGCGCACGAACCGTACGATCCACGAACGGTAGGCCTCTTCCGTCCGGGGGCTGAGATGACGCGCACGCGCAACCGCGTGCACCTTGTCCAGAAGTCGTTCCTCGCCCGGGCCCGGACCGTCCGTGGAATCCATGCCGCAAGCTGACCGACTTGCGCCGGACACGAGGCATCATCCCAGCCCCGATCGGCGCGTTACAGCGCGCCGCGCCCCTTGATCTCGAGATATTTGTTCACGACCGCCGCGGTCATCGCCTGCGGCGACACATCGAGCACCGTCACGCCCGCCCGCCGCATCCGCTCCAGCACCGCCTGACGACCCGCCACGAGCTCCTCCGCCGCCGCGCTCGTGTACAGCGCGAGCTCGCGCTCGCCATGAGGAACGGCTGCCTCGAACACCGCGTCGTTCCGAAGCGCCACAACCACAACCAGGTGCCGCGCGGCGCCGCGCGTCACGTGGGCCACGAGCGACCGCGACGCGCGCTCGTCGATCACGTCCGTGAAGAACACGATCAGCGCGCGACGTCGCTGGCGAGTCGCCAGGTAGCGGAACGCGCTGGCATAGTCGGGCTCCGCCATCGTCGCCGTGACGGGAATGAGCGCGTTCCTCACGAGCCGCAGCGCCGCATCCCCCTTGCTCGGCGGAACGAACGCCCTGATGTCCTGGTCGAACACCATCGTCCCCACACGGTCGCCCGACGTCGCGGCGACGTCCGTCAGCACGAGCGCCGCCGACAGCGCGTGCTCCAGCCGCGAGAACTCGCCGGCGAGCTGTGTCATCGCTCGCCCCGACTCGACCATCGTGAAGATCGTCTGCGACTGCTCGATCGTGAACTCGCGCACCATGTGCTTTCGACGGCGCGCGGTTGCCTTCCAGTCGATGTAGCGGGGATCGTCGCCCACCGCGTACTCGCGAAGGCCCGCGAAGGCCCGACTCTCACCGCGTTGCCGGAGCACACGCACGCCCGCCGTGTGCAGGCGATGCTGCACCGCGAGGAGCCGGAATCGCCTGACGTTGGAGACGGACGGCGTGACGAGGATCGTATCGGTCGGCGCAAACGTCGCCCGCGACGCGAGCAGCCCAAGGCGCGTGCTGGCCCGCGCGCCCACTCGGCCTAACGTGGCGAGCCCACGCACCATGCCGGAGACCTCGAACGGCAGCGTCGCGGTCCCGCGCTCGGGAACGTCGACCTCCACGGAATGCACGCCGCCTCGCACCGCCGGCGGCATCTCGTCCTCGACGCGGACGTGGAGCGCGCGTGGCCAGGCGGATCTCAGCGTGTAGGTGCCTTCGGCCTCGTCGCCGATCCCCACGGACCCGGCAACCTCTCGCTCAATGAGCAGCCCGCGCCGCCCCGGAAGCAGCGCCCAATCTGCAAGCACCAGCACCAACAGCACCACGACGCCCGCGAATCCCGCATAGAGACCAACTCGCCCCGGCAGCAACCAGAGGACTCCCGCACCCGCGACTGCCCACGCCAAACGCCGCGTCGGAATCACGCGGAGCCAAAGACGTTCGGGCTTCGGCGGCTCGTTCACAGCGTTGGCCTCTATCGAAAGGATCGCGATCTCTCGCCTGGCGGCTCGGGAGGACAGCAGGCTACTCGGGGACTTTGACGCGTGAGACAACCATGTCGACGACTTCGTCGACCGTTCGCCCTTCCACCTCGAGCTCTGGCGCAAGCGTGATGCGATGACGGAGCACCGAGCGCACACGCCCCTTCACGTCGTCCGGCACGACGTAGTCCCGCCCCTCGAGCACCGCCCCCGCACGCGCCGCCCGCATGAGCGCCACCGTCGCCCGCGGCGACGCGCCTAACGAGATCGACGGATCGCCCCGCGTCCCGCGCGTGATCCCGGCGATGTAGCCCTGGATCTCTGGCGCGACCCGCACGCGGTCCACCAGCGCGCGCAGTGCGCGCACCTCCGCGTCGCCGACCAGCGGCGCCACCAGCGAGCTCACCTGCTCCGGATCGAACCCGCCCTCGTGTGACGCGAGCATCGCCAGCTCGGCCTCGCGCGACGGATACCCCATGACCGTCTTCAGCAGAAACCGGTCGAGCTGCGCCTCAGGCAGCGGATACGTGCCCTCGTGCTCGACCGGGTTCTGCGTCGCGAACACCGTGAACGGCGCATCGAGCGGATGTGTCACCCCGTCCACGGTCACCTGCCGCTCGGCCATCGCCTCGAGCAGCGCCGCCTGTGTTTTCGCGGGCGCACGATTGATCTCATCGGCGAGCAGAATGTCCGTGAACACCGGGCCCGGCCGGAACTCGAAGCCCACGGCCGGATCCCGCAGCATGCTCACGCCAGTCACGTCCGACGGCATGAGGTCCGGCGTGAACTGGATCCGCGAGAACTTGATGCCTAACGCGCTCGCGAGCGCGCGGACCAGCAGTGTTTTCGCCGTGCCCGGGACGCCCTCGATGAGCACGTGCCCGCGCGCGAGGAACGTCACGAGCGCATCCTCGATCACGGCGTCCTGTCCGATGACCCGCTGCGCGACCGCCGCCTGGATGCGCCGAACGAGCTCGGCGCCCTGCTCGAGTGGAAGAGCCGATGAAGAGTCGATCGCGGTCACGAGGATCGGGGAAACGAGGTGAGTGAGGTCTCGAGCCGGCGCAGCGCCTGCCCGACATCCTCCAACTGGCGACGCGGAACGGGACGCTGCAGCGCCTGCCGGACGAGATCGATGTCGGCCGACCGGGCCGGGACACGCTCGCGCGCCCACACCAGAAAGGTATCATCCGTCGTCGTGGCGCCCTTGCTGCCTAACGACTTCTCGACACGCCGCCGCACGCCGTGCAGCAGGCGGGTGGTCGCCGTGCGGGTCGCGCCAACGGCCCGGTACGCGCGAGCCAGCGCGTCCACGTGCTCGAGCGGGGAGCGACGCTCGATCCGCTCCGTCGCTCGCGGGGGAAGCAGCCGGGGGCCGATGGCGAACAGCAGCAGCAGGCCGGCAGCCGCCCACTGCAGCACGAGGTGACCGGACGCCGTTCGTCGGAGGTACGTGACGATCCCGCGCACGGTCCCCGGCTGCTCGCCGTACCCCTGGTGATACTCGTCGAAGACCAGTCGCTCGCGCCGACCACCGCCCGGCGCACCCTCGCTCGCGTACTCCAGCATCCGAACCGCGGCGACGTCCGCGCCCCATCGGCAAACCCGCAGCACGTCGTTCCGGAGAAGATCCGGGTCGGCCGCCACCACCACGCGGCCACGCTCGAGCGGAAAGCCGATCACCGCCGGCAGCTGGTTGCCGGCGATACCGTTGACGGTTCGCACCGTTGCCAGCGTGCGCGACCCCGAGGGCTCATGTCCCCTCCACCGCAACGCGAGAATATGCGTTTGCCGATCCGGCCAGAACGGCAATCCTGCACTGAGCCAGCCCTCGTCACGATCGCCACATGACGCGGTGTCGTCGGCGACGAGCGCCCCCGAGCTCCCAACGATCAATTGCGCCGCGCCAACGACCGATCCCGCGCGCGGCACCGTACTCCCCAGCCCGAGCGAATCTGCCAGCGGGCCGCCGCCGAGCACGAACACGAGCCCGGCCCCCCGCCTCACGCGGTCCAGGATCTCGTGCGTCTCGATCGCGCTCGGCGCAATCGGCGGATCGAGCACCAGGTGGACCGACGTCGTGTCGCCTAACGGGATCGAGTCGGTCAGGCGCTGCCTGGGCTGCCAGCCGAGCCGGCCTGCAAGCTCAAATAGCGCCGCCGCGCCCTGCGGCCCGGTCGAACGCGACGTGAGGCGGGCGTCGCCAGTCCGGCCGCCCGTATCTTCGGGCGTCAATAGCGCCACCAGCACGATCGCCGCGGCGAGGACCGCGAACGCGATGCGACGCCGGTGTCGCCGAGGTCGATGCTCGGACCCAGCAGGCTCCGTCACGCAGCGCGCGCCTCGGTGTGGAACACGCCCCGCGCATGCTCGCGGAGAGCCGAGTACATCTCGGCGTCGCATGTCCCGGTGCCGAACAGCACGTGATCGTAGCGGCGGCCGAACCGCCGGAACTCGGCGTGTGCGGATGAACCGCGCGTGTGCAGCTCTCGTGCGTAGTCACCGCTCGTCTTCGACGGATGCAACCGAAGCTGTTCCGCAGCGGCAAGCCGTTCAGTGATCCCGCGATAGAGCAGGTGCGCGGCCGCCGTATAGTCCCCGGCGGCGGCGACGCGATCGGCTTCCGCCCAGGGGTCGCCGCTGCCCTGCACCGCGCCCGGCCGCGCCCGTCGCCGGCGCTCCTCGGCCTCGCTGCCCAGCCACATCCGCGCCGCGATCGCCAACACCACCAGGATCGCGAGACCGAGGATGATCCACTTCATGTTCGGGATCTCCGACAATCCGGAGAAGAACCGGCGGATGAGCGCGGCGAGCCAGTCGAGGAGCCGATCGAGGAGCGTCGCTCTCACCGAACGCTGATAGGCGGGCTGCCTGACGATTGCCGCGACCGAATCCTGAATCGCCGCCGGGGTCCAGGGTTGTCCCTGGCCCTGCACCCAACCCGCCAATCCCGTCAAATGGCCTCCGCCATCATCTCGATATCGTATCCCTCATTGCGGACACGCGCGTCATAGTACAGCAGCATCTCGATGATCGCGAACATGGGGTAGGCCGCGATGGACACGACCACGGTGAGGATCGTCGAGACCACGATGCTGCCGGTCATCGCGGCCACGATCCCGATCGCAACGTAGATGACGATGAAGATGATGAACGCGAGGAGCGAGGTGCCGAGGATGTGCAACTTGTGTCCGCGCGACAGCTCGGCCGATCGACCGAACGTGCCGAACGCACCGCGACCTTCGATGACGACGCCGGCCGTCACGGCGAAGTATCGCGCCATGACGTACAGGAATCCGACGAAGAACAGCAAGCCCCCGATGACCATCAGGATGTACTTCAGGAGCAGCGCGAACATCACGACCGGGAGCCGCACGAGCGCGTCACGGACCGCGACCGCGGCCTCGATGCGTCGACCGAGGTAGTCCTCTGACGCCAGGCGCACGATGACCGCGCTCATGAGCGACAGGCTGACCCAGTACCCGAGGAACATGAGGCCGACGAAGCCAGACGTTAGGCGGCTGAGCTGCTGGTCGATCCGCGTCGCCGGCCCGAAGATGATGAGCTGGAGCGCGAGGACCGGCGCGTAGCAGAGGGCCGAGACGAGCAGGTAGGTGAGCGGGTCGCGCCGGTAGAGCTGGAGTGCGGCGTCGACGATCTCGCTGGCGGATCGCGGGCGGAGCGGGAGCGAGGAGGACAATTGCGGGAGACGGGCGTTAGAGGGAACTGGGAACAGGGAACTGAAATTCCGGTGACGGGAAGATGCCGTCTCGCCGTCGAGGCTACCAGCGGTCCCGGCTCCCTGTTCCCGGTTCCCGCCACTCCACCCATCCCCATAGACGACGCCCTAACACGTGCCTCTTTCGCTCTTCCGTACCTCGCCTGTATCGTAGGCGTGGCTGATCCCCTTCATCCCGAGCCGACACCACTATGGAAGCCGCCATCCTCGCATGGCTGCAGAATCTCGCGATTCGCGCGTTCGGCATCTCCCTCTTCCTGCTGCTCGCGATCGACGGCGCGTTCGCAGTGGTGCTGTTCGCAACCCGGGATCGCGGGATCGTGAACCGGTGGACGTCGCGAGTGCTCGCGGTGAACCTCGTGCTCGCCGGCACGGGCGTCGGGGTTCCGGTCCTCGCGCTCGGCTCTCGCCTCGCGGTGCGCCTGGTCGCGCCAATGATCCCGACCCCGCCCGGTGCCTACTTCAACGCCGATGTCGGGGATGACGACGATGCCCCGCCCCGGGCGCAGGTGAGAGTAGTCAAGTAGCCGGGACGCATCCCACACCCATCATGCTCACTCGTCTCGCCCTCGCCTCGCTGCTCGCCCAACAGCCCGGCGCCACCGTCAGCCCGTTCGTCAGCGTCTCGGACTCGGTCGTCGCGCTCACGAACGTTAGGGTGATCGACGGCACCGGCGCTCCCGCACGGGAAGGCCAGACCATCGTGCTCGAGGGCGGCACCATCCTCTCGGTCGGCGATGCGGCGAGCGCGAAGATCCCGGCGGGCGCGAAGACCATGGACCTCGCCGGCCGGACCGTCATGCCCGGGTACGTGATGCTCCACGAGCACCTGTTCTATCCGTCGGGCGGCGCGATCTACAACGAGCAGGGGTACAGCTTCCCGCGCCTCTACCTCGCGGGCGGCGTCACGACCATGCGCACGGCCGGCAACATGTCGGGCTACGCGGACCTCAACATCAAGAAATCGATCGACGCCGGCACGATGCTCGGCCCCACGATCGACGTGACGGCACCGTACCTCGAGGGACCCGGGCTTCCGATCCCGCAGGTGAAGGCCCTCCGCGATGAGGCCGACGCGCGCAAGATGGTGAACTACTGGGCCGACGAGGGCGCGACGTCGTTCAAGGCCTACATGCACATCACGCGCGCGGAGCTGGGCGCCGCCGCGCAGGAAGCGCACAAGCGCGGGCTCAAGATCACCGGGCATCTCTGCTCGGTCACGTTCCGCGAGGCGGCGTCGTTAGGCATCGACGATCTCGAGCACGGCTTCGTCGTGGCCAGCGACTTCGTCCCGGACAAGAAGCCCGACGAGTGCCCCGCCGGGAACGCCGTGCAGCGCTCGATCGCCGCGCTCGACGTGAACGGCGCCGGCGCGCGAGACCTCATCGCGGACCTCGTCCGCCGTCGCGTCGCCATCACGTCGACGCTCACGATCTTCGAGACGTTCGTGGCGGCGCAGCCTTCCGCGCCGGCCAAGGCGCTCGACGCGCTGCTGCCCGAAGCACGCCGCCAATACGAGCAGACGCGCGCCACGCTCGCCAAAGCCACCGATACGACGTGGGCCATTCTGCTTCGGAAGGAGATGCAGCTCGAAAAGATGTTCGCCGAGGCCGGCGGGCTGCTCGTCGTCGGCACGGACCCCACAGGGTTCGGCGGCGTCGTCGCCGGCTACTCGAACCAGCGCGCGCTGGAGCTCCTCGTACAAGCCGGCTTCACCCCGCTCGATGCCGTGAAGATCGCCACCCTGAATGGCGCGAAGTACCTGGGCCGAGACGCGAAGATCGGAACCATCGCCGCGGGGAAACAGGCCGACCTCATCGTCGTTCGCGGCGACCCGTCTCAGCGCATCGACGACGTGGAAAACGTGGAGCTCGTCTTCAAGAAAGGCGTCGGCTACGATTCGCCGAAGATTTTCGACTCGGTGAAGGGTCAGGTGGGCCTGCACTAACACCCCCAAGATGGGTGATCCCGTAGGCGGAGAATTCGCAAGCCACATCGCACGGTCGCTCGCCAGCCGGTATCGCATCGAGCGCGAGCTGGGACGCGGCGGCATGGCGACGGTCCTCCTGGCCGAGGACCTGAAGCACGGGCGCGCCGTTGCCATCAAGGTCCTCCACGAGGAGCTCGGCGCGTGGCTGGGTGCCGAGCGGTTCCTGTCCGAGATCCGCATCACGGCGCGGCTGCAGCATCCGCACATCCTGCCGCTGCTCGACTCCGGTGACGCGGGCGGCGCCCTCTACTATGTCATGCCGTACGTCAGCGGCGAGACGCTGCGCGCGCGACTTCGGCGAGAGAAGCAGTTGCCGGTCGCGGAGGCCGTGCGGATCGGGAAAGAAGTGGCCACGGCGCTCGCCTACGCGCACGCCGCCGGCGTCATCCACCGCGACATCAAGCCCGAGAACATTCTCCTCGGCGCGCCTAACGCTGGCGCGCCAGCCCCGACGCTGCTCGCCGACTTCGGGATCGCGCGATCGCTCGATAGTTCCGCGGACCGCCTGACGAGTACAGGCATCACCGTCGGCACGCCGTCCTACATGAGCCCCGAGCAGGCGACGGGCGAGCGTGAGATCGATGCCCGAAGCGACGTCTACTCGCTCGCGAGCGTGATCTATGAAATGCTGGCGGGCGAGCCGCCGTTCAGCGGGGCGAATCCGCGCGCCATCCTATCGAAGCAGCTGGCTGATCCTGTGCGCCCAGTCCGCCGGCTGCGGGACGGCGTGCCGAAGCACCTGGATGACGCGCTCGCGGTGGCGCTGGGCCGCTCACCGGCCGACCGGTTCCCGGACATGGCGTCGTTCGCGGCCGCGCTCGAGGAAGGCGCGCCCGCGCCTGCGCCTCGGCGCCGTCGCCTCGCCCGCCTCGCGGCCGTTGTCGTCGTACTGGGCGGTGGCGCGACCACCTGGGCGACGTTCGCGCGCCCGAAAGCGGCGTTAGGCATGCCGTCCGTGCGCATCGAGCGGTTCACGACGGCCGCCGGCGACACCGCGAGCGCTTACCTCGCCGCCACGCTCAAGCAGGACGTCACCGCCGCGCTCGCCGGTTCGCGTGCGGCGAGAGTGTTCGTGATGGACTCGGCTCGCCTCTCCTCAGGGTATGCCGTCAGCGCCACCGCCGCGCGCACCGCCGACTCGGTCGAGGTGACGCTGTCCGTCACCGTCGAGCCGACGGGCGAGTTCAAGGGCCAACAAATTGTACGGCGTCCTCTCCGCCGCGCTCACGAGCTCCCCGAGGCAGCGACCGACGCCATCCTCGCGATCGTCGGCATACCGCGCGCGGCGTTACGATCGGGACGTCCGCCAACGACGGACTCGATTGCATACGACCTCTATCTTCGCGGGCGATTCCAGACCGACCGGCGCACGGAGGCGGCCACCCAGCGAGCCGTCGCGCTCTTTCGCGCGGCGGTGCAGCGCGACTCGAACTTTGCGGAAGGATGGGCCGGCCTCGCACGCGCCTTACAGCGGGCGAAGCTGAGGCGTTACCGTATCCCCGACATTCCCGCCGATCGCGTCCTGTCGATGATGATCGACGCGAGTGATCGCGCCCTCGACGCGGACAGCACACGCTCGTATGTCTGGATCGCGCGCGCGCTCACCTTGGAGGAGCTCGAGCCGAGCTCGCGACGCGGCGCCCTCCTCGCTTCCCAGAAGGCCATCGCGCTCGACTCCGACAACGCCGACGCCTGGCATTTCGCAGGCGTCGCGTGGGACGACAGCCTCGAGCCCACGCGCGCGGTCGCCTCGTGGCGGCGCGCGATCCGCATCGACCCGACTCATCGTCAGGCGCTCGGCTTCCTGGCGCAGCACTACACCTGGATGCGCCAGTACGACAGCGCGCTATTCTGGGCCGACAGCGGTCGGCGCATCGATCCCGCATACTACTTCGCTCGACAGATGCTGGCCCTCGTGTACCTCTCTCGCCACGACACGCTCGCCGCAGCCGAGAATTTTCGAGCGGCGATCCAGCTCGGTAAGGGCCCCGACGAGGTCATCGGGTGGGTCGGTCTCACAGAGATCGCACTCCAGGGCCGGAATCGACGGGCGGCAGATACCTTGTTCGCCCATGCCCTGGCACTTGCGGACACGCTTCATCCGACCGTGCATGACGCGCCCTACGTCGCGTGGGGATATGTGACGTTCGGGGACACGACACACGCGCTTCAGCTGCTCGAACGTTTCGACCCCAGGGCGGACTCCCATTTTCAACTTCATTTGCACTGTGACCCGGGGTTGGACCCTCTGCGCGCCTCGCCGAGGTTCAAGGCGCTCCTGGTTCGCCCGACGGCGGCCTGTTTGCGATAGAAGCAGGGTACTACTTTCGCCCGCTAGCCGGCCTCCCTGTCAGCGCCCAAGTTCAGGCATGGCCTCGGGCGTCGAGGCCGACCTTCAGCTTCAGGCGGACTGGTCATTCGGTGTCGGCAACCGAGTCTTCGTTGGATATCGCCCCGCTGGTCAAGGCGCTTGCTGATCGTTACCGCGTCGAGCGTGAGCTCGGCGCCGGCGGCATGGCGACCGTGTATCTCGCCCAGGACCTGAAGCACGAGCGAGAGGTCGCCATCAAGGTGCTGCAACCCGAGCTCGGTGCGGCACTGGGCGCGGACCGATTCCATGCGGAGATCCGCATCACGGCGCGGCTGCAGCACCCGCACATCCTGCCGCTGCTCGACTCGGGCGAAGCTGGTGGTTTGCTCTACTACGTCATGCCCTTCCTCGTGGGCGGGACGTTGCGGTCCCGGCTGGAGCGCGAACAGCAACTGCCCGTACCGGAGGCGGTACGAATCGGGAAAGAGGTCGCGTCGGCGCTCGCCTACGCGCACGCCCGCGGGATCGTTCACCGCGACATCAAGCCGGAGAACATTCTGCTCGGAGCGAGCGACGCCGGGACGCCAGCCCCCGCGCTCTTGTCCGACTTCGGCATCGCGCGGTCGCTCGACGCCGCCGTGCGGAAGACGAGCACCGGGGTAACGCTCGGCACCGCCTCGTACATGAGCCCCGAGCAGGCGACGGCGGAGCCCGACATCGACGGGCGGAGCGATATCTACTCGTTAGGCTGCGTCCTGTACGAGACGCTCGCGGGCGAGCCACCGTTCACCGGCCCGAACGCACGGGCGATCCTGGCCAAGACACTGTCCGACCCGGTCCGGCCGGTTCGGCGCCTTCGGAACAGTGTCCCGGAGTTCGTGGACGCCGCCCTCCTGACCGCGCTCGCCCGCTCCCCGGTCGACCGTTTCCCCGATGCCGCCGCATTCGTCGCCGCGCTCGAGGGCGACACCACTCACTCCGGGGCGTTGAACGCGCTCGACCGCACCCGCACGCGACGATGGGCGAAACCGATGGTCGCTGCGGGCCTCCTCGGCGCGGCCGTCATTGGGGCACTCGCGTGGACTGCATTCTCACGGCCCAAGGTCGCCAACGCCGCGATGCCGGCAGTGCGCCTGGAGCGCTTCACCACGCGCACGGGCGACACCGCCAGCGCGTACCTCGCGGAAACGCTGCAGCAGGATGTCACGAGCACGCTCGCCAGCTCGCGATCCGCGCGCGTGTTCGCGATGGACTCGGCGAAGCTGCCGTCGGGGTATGCCGTGGCCGCCGTGGCGGTGCGTAAACCGGATGCCGTCGAGGTCCGCCTGACCGTCTCGAAGGAGCCGGACGGCGAGGTGGTGGGCACGAAGGTCGTTAGGCAGCCGCTCGGTCGTGCGCAGGTGCTCCCCGAGATGACCGCGAACGCGATTCTCGATCTCGTCGGCAGTCGGCGCCGGGTCACCAAGGCGGTCTCCAGAGGCACGAAGGACTCCGTCGCGTACGACCTGTTTCTCCGCGGCCGATATCAAACGGATCGCCGCACCGAGTCGTCCACGCAGCACGCGGTCGGCCTGTTCCGCGCCGCCATCGCACGCGACTCGAGCTTCGCCGAGGGGTGGGCGGGGCTCGTTCGCGCGTACGCGCAGGCGAATTACCGGGGCTACCAGATTCCGGACGTTCCTCGCGATCGCCTGGTACCACTGATGCTCGAGGCCAGCGAGCGCGCGCTCGATGCCGACAGCACGCGATCGTACGTCTGGGTCGGTCGGGCGGTCGCCCTTCGCGAGATCGAGCCGACGAGTCGACAGGCGCAACTCGCGGCACTCGAACGCGCGATCGAGCTCGATTCGACGAATGCCGACGCGTGGTATTACTCGGCCATGGCATGGGAGGACAGCCTCGAGCCCACTCGCGCCACCGAGGCATTCCGCCACGCGCTTCGGATCGACCCGACGCACCGGAACGCCCTGGGCTTTTTCGCCATGCACTTCATGTGGGCGAGGCAGTACGACAGCTCGCTCGCGTGGGCCAACACGGGGAAACGGATCGACCCGGCGCACATCCTCATTCGTCAGGCGTTAGGCATGACGGAGCTCATCCTCGGCGATACGGCGCGCGCGGCCGAAGACTTCCGGACGGAGATGCGCGTGAGCAACGGACCGGATGAAGGGTTCAGCGCGGCCGGTCTGGCCGACGTCGCGATGCGTCAGGGCGACAAGGCCACAGCCAGCTCGTTGATCCGGGAGGCAATCGCGACGACCGATACGCTCCGTCCGACCCTGCACGATGCGGCGTTTTTGGCTTGGGGCATAGCGGCGACCGGGGACAGGAACCGCGCGATTCGCCTGCTGGCGCGCTATACGCCGCGCTCGGATGCGCACTTCCAGCTGCACCTGCAGCGTGATCCGCTGCTGGACCCGCTGCGGTCCTTGCCGGCATTTCGGGCGCTGCTGGTGAGAAAGGATCAGATCCAGGCACCGGGTTCCTGAAACCGGCTCACCGGGCTGCCGTACTCCCCGGAGGACAACTTACTCGGAACTCTCGTGACCCCACGCCTTGTTCTCGTGGCGGCCGCCGCATTCGGCGCCGCCCTTTTCGCCGTCCCCGCCCAGCTCCGCGCCCAGGACACTACAGCCAAGGACCGAAGGAGCGACAGCCGCCGGAGCCTGGATATCGGCGTCAACGGCAAAGGCATCAGCTTCGGCGATTCGAGGGAGTGGACCGGCCTTCGGTTCAACTATCGAGATTCGCGACTCGTCGAGGCGAACGGCGTCAACCTGACGCTCTGGAACCCATACGAGCATGGCGCGGGCCGTGTGAACGGACTCGCGATCGGCTTGCCCATCACCGGTGCGAGCGAGCTCAAAGGCTTGGGGGTCGGCGTGTTCGGCTTCGGCGTCGAGCACCGATTCACCGGCATCGGTGTTGGCGGGCTTGGGATGGGCGGCGGTGGAGACATGCGAGGCATCATGCTCGCGGGTCTCGGGATGGGAGGAGGCGGCGACATCAGCGGCATCAGCATCGCTGGCTTGGGTATGGGCGGCGGCGGGAATCTCAACGGGATCGCGATCGGCGGTCTCGGCGCCGGCATGGGTGGCAACCTGACTGGCCTGTTCGTGGGCGGGCTCGGAGCGGGTGCCGGTGGCAACGTGAAGGGGATCGGCATCGGCGGCCTTGGGTTCGGCGCTGGCGGTAACCTGAGGGGAGCGGCGATCGGCGGGCTCGGTGTCGGCGCGGGCGGTACCGCGAAGGGGCTGCTGGTGGGTGGCCTGGGCGGCGGAGTCGGCGGGGACTTCACCGGCATTGGAATCGGAGGCCTGGGCATTGGGGCCGGTGGCGACATCAACGGGATCGTGATCGGCGGCCTGGGCGCAGGCTTCGGCGGGACGCTGAGAGGCTTGGGGATCGGCGGCCTCGGAATTGGCGGCTCGCGCATTCGCGGTCTCGCGATCGGCGGCCTTGGCGTGGGCGGCATGGACGTGGAGGGCGGCGTCATTTCGCCGATCATGTTCCGCGTCGAGCGCGATGGCCGCTTTCAGGGCGTCGCCATTGCCAGCTACAGTCAGATCAAGGGCCGCCAGGAAGGCTGGACCATCGGCCTGGTGAACTATGCCCACGATCTCCGCGGTGCACAGATCGGGTTGATCAACATCGCCAAGAGCAATCCGAAAGCGACCAGAGTCTTGCCAATCTTCAACAAGAACTTCTCGAAATAGAACGGCGCAACAGGACGGATAATTGGTTACTGGTACCGGCTATTGGTTATCGAACCGTCGGGAAGGTTCAGCAAGCAAGAGAAGCCTCCGGAGGGTGCAAATCACCGATAACCAATCCCAGTAACCAATTACCTGTCCGAGTAACCTGTTACCAGTAACCAGTCACCAGTCTTAAGCTGTTTTGATCGTTCGCGACGCCTCGTCCCACCTGACGATCGCCTTCCTGAAGTACGACTCGTTCGCCATGTGACATGCGAGCGCGGCGTTATGGCCGAATGTCGCGTCTTCCACCACCGGATTCCGCGTGCGCACAGCGTTGAAGTACGTCGTCAGGTGTGGCGCGAGCTCGTCGAAGTCCGGCCCACGGAACGTGATCGTTTCCTGCAGTGGCATCTTCGCGATCTGCGGATCGTTCTCCTTGTGCCACTCGCGCTCGTACGCCTCACGCATCGCGCGTGGATAGCTCCCGGTGTAGTAGCTCGGGTACATATCGCGGCCGCTCTGCGGCGTGAGTGTGATGGTCGACCCGGTGACCTCGAGGAGTCCCTTCGAGCCCTGAATGCGATACGTCTCCGGCATCGACGTGCCCAGGTTGAGACGCAGGTACACCGGCAGGTCGCCGTAGTAATACGAGACCGCGTGCACGTCGGGCATGTTGCGGCCGTCGGGCCAGCGACGAATCCCGCCAACGGACATCGCCTGCGTGGGCGGGCGGTTCATGCCTAACATGTAGTTCATGCCACTCACGAGGTGAACAAGAAGGTCCCCGGCCACACCGGTGCCGTATTCCTTCCAGCAGCGCCACCGCGCGAAGATCTTCGGGTCGAGGGGACGCTTCGGGACCCGGCCCTGCCACGTGTCCCAATCGAGGTTTTGAAGTGACAGGTCGGGCGGCGGCGGATACTGCCAGGCGCCGGTCGGATCGTTCCGGCCAAGCCAGCCCTCGACGAGCATGAGATCCCCGATCTTCCCCTGCGCGATCAGCTCTTTCGCCTTCGCGCACACCTGCGAGCTCACGCGCTGTGACCCGATCTGCACGATGCGTCCACTCTTCTTCGCCGCATCGAGCATCGCGACGCCGTCGTCCGCGGTGTGCGACATCGGCCTCTCGCAGTAGATGTCCTTCCCGGCACTCACGGCGTCGATGACGACCTGGCGGTGCCAGTGATCCGGCACGGCGGCGATCAGGCAGTCGATGTCCTTGTTATCGAGCAGCTCCTGATAGCGGCGCGTCACCGGGAGGTTGGGGCGCACGATCTCGCGGGCGAGCACATGGCGTCCGTCGTACAGGTCGCAGGCAGCGACGCATTCGACGTCAGGCAGCTGGATCGCGGTGCCGAGTAGCCCACTGCCCTGCATGCCTATCCCGATGATCCCGAACCTGACGCGATCGCTCGCCGCCGCGCGTGCGCTAGCAGCCTTCGCACGCGGCGACGTGACCGCCGCCGTTGCGAGCAGCGGTTCTCCCAGCAGCGACGCCCCGGCGACGGCAGCTCCGATGCCCACGAACTCCCGACGCGACACGTTGTCCCCACTCATGGCATAGCCTCCGTTCGCAATTGGCCCGCCAGCATTATGCGACGACACGAGCCATAACGTCAGAGCATGACGCACGCGGGTTGCGCAGTTCCATCCAACGGGGCTGATTAGGCGCCATGTTCAACTTCACGCTCCGCTCCGCGCGACGACTCCTGGCGCTCGGGCTCCTTGCTTCAACGTTAGGTGCCCAGTCGCCCCGCGCGGACTCGATTCCGCTCCCCGAGCATCCGCGGCCCGACTTCCAGCGTTCCGCGTGGCTGAACCTGAATGGCCGATGGGAGTTCGCGTTCGATCCGGACGACTCGGGCGAGCGAGCCGGCTGGGCCGCCGGGACACTGCCAGCGGGGCACTCGATCCTGGTGCCGTTTTCCTGGGGTGCGCCACTCTCCGGTGTCGCGGACAGTGCGGACATTGGGTGGTACGCTCGCACCGTCCGCGTGCCTGACGCGTGGCAAGGCAAGCGCGTGTTCATCGTCTTCGGCGCGTCGGACTGGCGAACTACGGTATGGCTCGACGGAACGCCGCTCGGTACCAACCAGGGCGGCTACACGCCGTTCGCGTTCGAGCTCACGCCGCTCATGCACGCGGGCAGCCAGCAGCGCCTCGTCGTCCGCGTCGACGACACACCACACGCGTTCAAGCTCGAGGGCAAGCAGGGCTACGGTAAAGCGCGCGGCATGTGGCAGACCGTGTATCTCGAGGCGCGTGGCGGCGACCCGCTCGAATCCGTGCACTTCACGCCGAAAGCCGATCTGGCCGGCGTCGGCGTCGATGTCCGTCTCCGCGAACCGGCCCCGCGGGACCTCACGGTCAGGCTCACGTTCACGAACCGCGACGGCCGGCCGGTCGTCACGCGGCGCATCGCGAAGGGTGGGACTGCCGCGCACGCAGACGTGCCATTGCCTAACGCGCATCGCTGGTCGCTCGAGGACCCGTTTCTGCACGACGTCACCGCGACGGTCGAGGGCGGCGGTCTCGTGTCGGACACCGTGCGAACGTACTTCGGCATGCGGACGATCAGCGTCGTGGACCTCCCGGGGACGAACTATCCCTACGTCGCCGTCAACGGCACGCCGGTCTTCCTGCAGCTCGCGCTCGACCAGGCCTATCATCCGCAGGGGTTCTATACATTCCCGACGGACAGCGCGCTTCGTGAGGAGATCCTGCGCGCCCGCCAGATTGGTCTCAACGGGCTTCGTGAACACATCAAGATCGAGGCGCCGCGCAAGCTGTACTGGGCCGATCGACTGGGCGTACTGATGATGGCCGACGTGCCGAACTGGTGGGGGCCGCCGGATTCCGCCGCGTTCCGTGAGCACGAGACCGCGCTGCGCGGCATGATCGAGCGTGACTACAACCACCCGGCGGTGTTCTCGTGGGTGATGTTCAACGAAACGTGGGGCCTAACGACGAAGTCCGGCGACCGCGAGACGTACTTGCCGGAAGCCCAGCACAAGGTCGCGAGCGTCTATCGCCTCGCGAAAACGCTCGACGCCACGCGGCTCGTAGAGGACAACTCCGTGTGCTGCGGCCGAGGCCACACGGAAACGGACCTCAACTCGTGGCACGAGTATCTGCCCGGCTGGCGATGGGAATCGCACGTCACGCGCCTGAGCGACACGACGGCGGCGAAGTCGGCGTGGAATTTCGAGCCGCCCTACAGCCAAGGGCGACAGCCGATGCTCAACTCCGAGTTCGGCAACGTCTGGGGCTACGAGGGCAGCACCGGTGACGTGGACTGGAGCTGGGACTACCATCGCGCGATCGATGCGTTCCGCCGGCACCCGAAGCTGGGCGGCTGGCTCTACACCGAGCACCACGACGTCATCAACGAGTGGAATGGCTATTGGCGGTTCGACCGGTCGTGGAAGGAGACCGGGCTCGGGGACATCGTCGACGGGATGTCGCTTCGCGACCTGCACTCGCCGCTGTACATCGCGGTGGGCGACCCGGAGCTGAATCGTCGGGCACGGCCTGGAGAGCTCGTCGACATCCCGCTGTACGCGTCGTTCCTCAGCGGCAGCTCGGCGTTCGGGGACTCACTCGTCCTGCGCGCCGACGTCTACGCCTGGAACACGCTGGGTGAGCGACGCACGTGTGCTACGATCGTTAGGCGCGTGCCTTACCGGCCATGGATGTCCGCGCCGCTCGCGCCGCTCCGCGTGTCGATGCCCGGTGAGCCGTCGGTCGTCGTCGTCGCGGTGCGCCTCGAGGATGCCGCCGGCACGGTGCTCCATCGCAACTTCACCACGCTCGTCGTCGAGGGAGACCCTCCGACCGAGGCGTCGCTGATGGACGGGTCGCGTGTTCGTGTGGCGCGCGTGGGAGCAACCGCCGTCCGCGACTCGCACTGGTCGCTCAAGCAATGGACCGTGTTGGGCGACCGGAAGCTGAACGGCGCCGGCAGCGGGTTCTTCGAGTACCGCATCGCGTGGCCAACCGGGCTCGATCCGCGGAGCGTGGCTGGCGCCGCATTCCTCGTCGAAGCCTCATCGAAGCGGCTCAACGGAAAGGATCGTGACTCGACCGCCGCGGCCGATGACGACTACATGCGCGGGGGCGGATTCCACGATCCGAGCCGAAATGCGAACAGCTATCCGATGACCGGATCGAAACCGTATCCCAGCGCGGTGATCATCCGCGTCAACGGTGTGCTGGCCGGCCGCCGGGAGCTCGCGGATGACCCGGCCGATTCGCGCGGCATCCTGAGCTGGGCCGCGCAACCGCACGACGGTCATCTTTATGAGGCCGGTTCGTTTGGCCAGCTCCTTCGCGTGCCGATCCCTCAGGACGCACTCTCGCAGGCCGCGCGCGTTGGCGAGCTCGTGATCCGGCTGGAGGTCGATGACGCGCTACCGGGAGGACTCGCGATCTACGGCGCGAAGTTCGGCCGCTACCCGATCGACCCAACGGTTTTGTTCGTCCTTCGCTAACGCTCCTGCAGTTCTCCGTTTCCTGTCTCCTGTCTCCCTCATCCCTCTAGACGTGTCCATTCGTGTCCTCCTGATAGCGGCCGTCACCGTCGCGATCACTGCGGTGTGCAGTTCGGCGCAAACGCCTAACGCACCAACGCGCGCCAGCCTCGATCGCGTGTTCTCCGACTGGAGCTCGAAGGACGGTCCCGGATGCTCGGCCGCCGCGAGCCAGGACGGACGAACGGTGTACGAGGCCGGATACGGCTCGGCCAACCTGGAAGCCGACGTGCCCATCACGCCGGCCTCGATCTTCCACGCCGCGTCGGTCTCGAAGCAGTTCACCGCCATGGCCGTGATGCTGCTGGCGCGTGAAGGCAAGCTCTCGCTCGACGCCGACATCCACAGCTACCTGCCGGAGCTTCCGGACTATGGGCAACGCATAACGCTGAGGCATCTCCTGACGCACACGAGCGGGCTGCGCGATCAGTGGGACCTGCTCGCGATCGCGCGCGGCCGCTTCGAGGAGGATCGGATCACCGAGGCCGACGTGCTCGACATCGTGACGCGGCAGAAGGAGCTCAACTTCACGCCTGGCACGGAGTACCTCTACAGCAACACCGGGTACACCCTCGCGGCGATCATCGTCCATCGCGTGTCCGGCAAGACGCTCCGGCAGTTCGCGGACGAACGCATCTTCAAGCCGTTAGGCATGACGCGCACGCACTTCCACGACGATTACACCATGCTCGTGAAGGGCCGGACGTCCGCGTACGAAAAGGAGAAGGACGGGTGGCACGTCGCCATCCCGAACTACGACACGTACGGCGCGACGAGCCTGTTCACGACGGTCGGCGATCTGCTCAAGTGGCAGGAGAACTTCCGACACCCGGTCGTCGGCGACGAAGCCCTCCTGCGACAGATGCAGACGAGCGCCGTGCTCGCGAACGGCGATACTACCGGGTATGGGCTGGGCCTCCAGGTTGGCGAGCAGGACGGGATGAAGCTCGTCGGCCACGCGGGTGGCGATGCGGGCTATCGCACGTACACTGGCCGCTATCCGGAACACGCGCTCGCGGTGGCTGTGCTGTGCAATGCCTCGACCGCAGACCCGGTCGGCCTCGCCGCAAAGGTCGGCGGCCTCTACCTCAAGCCGTTCGCCAAACCGACTCCTGCTCCAAAGGCCACTGCCAACGTCACGAAGCAGGAGCTGTCCCGATTTGCCGGACTCTACGTCAACCAGACCACGGGCGCGCCGACCTCCGTGACCCTGACGGACGCCGGCCTCGTGATCGGACGACAAAATGGGCCGGAGCTCCTTCCCGTCGCGGCCAACAAATTCCGCATCGGGAATTCCGAATGGGAGTTCGCGCCTAACGGCGACCTCGTGCAGCGGTTCCTGGGGTCGCCGCCGCGGCATCCAGTGACGCTCGTCAAGCGCGACGCAGCTCACCCATCGGCGTCAGAGCGAGCCGCCTATGCCGGAGCCTACACCAGTGCCGAGCTTGGTGCGACGTACATCGTCGCGGCGTCCGACAGCGGTCTCACGCTTCGGACCGGCACCAACCCGCCGGCGACGTTCACACCCGCATACGGTGACACGTTCCTGGGACCGTTCATGATCGAGTTCACCCGCAACCAGGGTGGCCGCCTAACAGGCGCTCTCGTGAGCACGGGTCGTGTACGCAAGGTACGATTCGAGAAGAACCCGTAAGGACGAATTGGCCATGCGAATCGATCTGACCGACGACGAAACACGTATCCTGGACGAGATGCTCCGCGACTACCTGCCGGCGCTTCGGCGCGAGGTCGCACGAACGGACCAGCACGATTTCAGGCACGAGCTGGTCAAGCGACAGGACTTGTGCGAGCGGCTGTTGGCGTCGCTCAACGAGGTGCCACGCTGAAGTAAAGGGTAGAGAGCGAGTTGGGCGATGAATGCGGCCGTGCACGGTTTTGATGCCAAAACGAACCGGTAGCGCCGACCTGCCGCTTCACAGTGGTCGAGCACCCGCGTGGCTGTTCGGCCGCATGAAGCAGCTCGCGCCGGCGATCGTCGAGGCGATCGTGATCGAGCACGGACGCCGAACGTTTCTCGAGCGCCTGTCGGACCCGCGCTGGTTCCAGGCGCTTGGCTGTGTCCTGGGTTTCGACTGGCACTCGAGCGGCGTGACAACGACCGTCTGCGGCGCGCTCAAGGAAGGTCTCGCGCCTCGCGCCGCGGACCTCGGGCTATTCGTGGCGGGCGGCAAGGGAAAGACGTCCCGCGAGACGCCTACCGAGCTGCTCGCGATCGGCACGACGCTCGGCATCGACGGCGCGCGGCTCGCCTACAACAGCCGCATGGCCGCCAAGGTCGACTCGGCCGGCGTCCAGGACGGCTTCGACATCTATCAGCACAGCTTCTTCGTCTCGAGCGACGGCGAGTGGGCTGTTGTCCAGCAAGGCATGCGCGACGCCGACGGCACCGCGCGACGCTACCACTGGCTCGGCTCGCGCGTGAGCGACTTCGTGAACGAGCCGCACGCCGCCATCGCCAGCGATGCGCACGGACAGCTCGTGCTCAACATGGTCGCCACTGAATCCGCCGGTGCCCGCGCGTCCTCGGCCGAGTTCGCACGGCAGGAGCCGCGGCTGGTCGATCGCGAGATCGCGCGCTTCGTGAGCCTGGAGCTTCCGAGCCGCCACTGGATCGACGTGAAGAAGGACATCAACCCGGCACATCTGCGAAAAGTGTTGCTCTCCACGTACGAGGCGAACCCACAGAGTTTCGAGCAGCTGCTGGCCGTGCCGGGTGTGGGCGCGAAGGCCGTACGCGCGCTCGCGATGGTGGCCGAGGTGGTGTACGGGTCGCCCGTGAGCATGGAGGACCCGGCGCGGTTCAGCTTCGCGCACGGCGGAAAGGACGGCCACCCATATCCGGTGAACCGTGAGGTCTACGACGATTCGATCGACTGGCTTCGCGACGCGGTCACCAGGGCGCGGATTGGTCGGAGCGACAAGCTGAACGCGCTGAAGCGGCTGGCCGATTGGCGTTAGGCTCGATGTCATCCCGAGCACGGTCGTCATCCCGAGCACGGTCGTCATCCCCCGAGCACGGTTGTCATC